>Ga0307507_10005458_pt1 | contig 20851 bp, 10 predicted proteins | sample 7_EM_MG_FD_207223 | JGI IMG/M metagenome (GOLD analysis project Ga0307507, IMG submission 207223) | Populus trichocarpa ectomycorrhiza microbial communities from riparian zone in the Pacific Northwest, United States - 7_EM | ecosystem: Host-associated > Plants > Roots > Unclassified | place...
CTGTAGCAGACTGGTTGTAGTGGAATCGTTGGTTGCGGTGGCGACGCGTAGTGGTGACGCGTCCTTAGGGGGTATATAACTAGCGGCGCCCCTGCGACGACGGCAGAGACGAAAGGGAGGCGACGGCAGAGACGAAAGGGAGGCGACGGCAGAGACGAAAGGGAGGCGACGGCAGAGACGAAAGGGAGGCGACGGCATATTCGTTTTATATATTATATGCGTAAAGCATGTGATCTACGCGACGCGTATATATATTATTAAGACGCGTAGATAGAACGACAAGAATCCAACTACATACTGTACTGCACGTATATTACGTCTATTGCACTATATTAAAGCATACCAACACTAATTAGTGAGCGCGCATAGATCAGGAAACACGCAGAGAGCTTAGAAGACAGTTATACTGTCCACCTTATGTTATCTCATAAATCAGACGCTCCGCAGAAGATTTGTTCCGTGACACGGGATAACGCATAGACCCTCTAAAACTCCTGCAAACTCCTAAGCCAATTATAATAGCGCCCTAACTCCTGCCAACTCCTGCCAACTCCTGGACCAATTAGAACAGTGCACTAGTGTCAGCCCCCTACGCACCCCTATTACCCAACAAAATCTTCTGCGGAGCGTCTAAGAGCTTATGGGCCTCGCTTTGGTGGTAACTCAGAATTTTAGATTACACATTTCAACTTTAACTGGCTCTACAGAAACCCTATCAACGGTTATTAACACTTTGTTTGATGTATTTAGATCTTTAGGTAATAAGCTCTAATTCTATATACGTAAAAGCTAATTGTAATGCGGTTAGAGGTACGAGATACAGCGCGTAAAACCTTAAGCGTATTTTTAAACGGAATCTTCATACCACCTGCAGACCGTTCTACCCACTACCACCCACACCACAGCTATACTATATCTACTTTTGTTACCAGCCAAGTCCTATAACCTCCTATAAACTCCTGCGAACTTCTGCAAACTCCTAGGCCAATTAGATCGCTTATATATAGGACCCTAGGGCGCGTCTGGCGTTGCTCCTCTATACATACCACCTGTTACCAATTAGAGCACAGCCAATTTATATTCTTTTCAACTCCTACGAACTCCCGCAAACTCCTATAAACTCCTGTAAACTCCTAAGCTAATTAGATGCCTAAACCAAATCACAATTATAGGAAGAAATGGTACAAGGGTTAGCGGAAGACCAGGGCGGGCTGGCTAGAGGTTTATCTGCGCCCAACACTATAACTAAGTTGTATTGTAGCAATTGGTTCGATGGACCTAGAAGAATTACCATCCATTATTAAGAAAGCTCGGCGTGAGGAAAATGTTCCATTATAGATGGCCGTTTTAGAAGCATGTCTTTAACAAATACTCTAGCATATAAACCCAGGAGGCCGCCCTTAAACTCCTCATTTTAAATAGGTGCGCACCTTAAGACGTCTAATATTTGGTTTTAGTGATACACTTCTTATTACACGTACGGGTTTTGGAAAGAGTCTTATTTTTTATACTTTTTCAATTTTAACGGGCAAGATTACTATCTAGTTAATCCCACTAAGCAAGCTTAGTGATGAACAGTTGGATAATATCTAGAAGCTTAATAGTTCTAATCTATGTCTTATTACTGCCAAGAGTAGAAGCATAGATAAGGCGCTAATTGCAAAAATAAAGGATAGTGTATATACACACGTACTCCTTAGTCCTGAGTAGGCCTTGTTAAAGTCTTTCCAGAATGCATTAAAGAGCACAGAACTGCAGGCTAGGGTTGGTCTTATTACAATTAATAAGTATTATCTGGTAAAGTAATAGGAAATGTTCTAACCGGCGTTTACAATGTTAGGCGAGCTACAGACAATACTTTATTAGGATGTAGTTTGGTTTGGTTATTCTACTATGCTTAATAAAGAGGCAGAGCAACTAGTTCTTAGTAATGCCGGTTTTCGCTCTCTAAGTAATCGCATGTACCAGACTAAGGTTATTAGGACTTTTATAGATCGCCCTAATATCTTAATCTGCGTACTGCCACTTTGTAAAGTTAAGGTAGATCTATAGGAGGCACTATACTTCTTATTAGACACGTATGTAACTCTAAATACTGCCGTCTCGGAGCAAATACTAAAGACAATTATCTTTATAGACGGTTGTGGGTCCGTCTAAGAGGCAGTAGCATACCTCCAAAAAGTACTCCTTATAAAGACTTCGACCTTTGCACCTAATAAACAGTATACTACTAATGCTAATAGTAAAGCCTATTGCGTAACCAATGTGGTCCAGGTATATACTGTATATATTTAAGAATATAATCGTACTGCTTAATATAAAGAATTTAAGAAATCCTCCTCAGCTATAAGAATTATGGTAGCGACAACCTCTCTTGGCATAGGTGTTAATATTGCAGATATTAAACGGGTAGTGATTTGGAAATTTCTAATTACAGAGAGTCTTACAGATCTATGGCAGCGTCTTAGTCGCGGTAGACGGGGCTACCTTTAAACTAGCAAAGGTTACATATTTCTGCCATATTAGGCCTTTAACACGGAAGGCGTTAATAAACCGGAGGTTAAATAGCCATAATCACAACTAGATATACCTTAGAAGACTACTTATAGGTTATATCAGAATCAACTACTAGCTAATTAAGCAATAGCACGTAGCCAACTAGCCAACGGCTATACGCCTGGCGACGCAAGCGATATAGAAAGTGTAGCTTCTTAGATATTAGCTTTCAGCTAGGCTCCTACTCCTATTAATAAAGATATAATAACTAAATTCTGGACTAAGATAGAGATGTCTTAACGCGCTAAGCTACCAGCTGTATGGATAAAAATAATTAACAGTATATGCCATTGGAAGGCCATTCTAACTTACCTCAGCAAGAACAAGCTACTACTATAAGTTAAGGTTACCCGCATACCGCCGGATTAATATTGCAGTCATTATAACCTAGCATTACTTCCAACTCTTACTTAGGCTCTGGATATCCCACAACCAATTACTTAGCTAAGAAGTGGTACTTAACCTCGCTTTACCCTAACTCTTATTAATAAATAGGCAACTACACAGGCGGAAGCATTATATAGTAGTATGGATAGACGTTTCCCTATACTGCTATCTTCGTATATAAATACCATGTGCCGCTGGCAGCTTGCGTATATATATAAACTAGGGCCGGGCTTTTAGGACACACTAACCTTTAATTATCTCTATACTAAGGCTCCTTTACTTCAGACATAGCCTTATAGAGAGAAAGATGGGCAACTATTAGTAGAGCGACTTTAGTACTTTATTAAGGAGGTTAACAACTTACAAACGGAAATAAAGGATATAAGAGATGTAAAAAAGCAGCAGCAGCTATAGGAGCTGCAAGACTAGCAGAATCGGGTATCTAATACAAGTATATCTGATTATACTACAACTATTTAGAAAAGAGATAATACTCTTGCCACCTAGGTCGCAAAAAGAGAGGCATTAAGGGCTGCACAAATGCGCGTAATTGAGACAGCTGGAGCAAATAAGAGTACGTTGTCGGGTAGAGCAAGAGATAGTATACCGCCGTTAACCTCACAACTAGGAGAATGGGTTAATACTATTATTGCTACGCCAGTATTACTATTACTATTACCAATCTCACCTGTACCTGACGGTGTATCAGAAGATATTTAGCGTGCTATAAGATATCTTAAAGAAGCTCGCATCTTAGGAGCAGATGTTATTAGGCATAGCCCTAATAGTAGCCAGTTAGATATCCAGCAGCCAGTTATTAATATATTAGATACTTAGAAATTGGCTACTCCTAGTTAAAAAAGACAACGGTAAAGGTGTAATAGTATAGAGCCTACGACCCCACCAATATATTACTTACCGTTAGCAGAAAGAGATCTAAATATAGGCAAAATACTAACCTTTATACCTGTCTTAAAGAGAAGGCGTATAAGGCATACAACCCCAAAGGGAAAAGAGAACTTTTGTATAGATATATAGACATCTAATGGCCTAGGAGTTTACAGGAGTTTGTAGGAGTTTATAGGAGTTTGTACGCGGTTCTAATTAGCCTAAGAGTTTAAAGTAGTTTAGAAAATTAAGAATATTAAAGTAAATATAAATTAAAATTCTAATTTTGTTTAAATCTTTAACCTTAAAATTCTTCTTTGTACTTATATCTATCAACCATCTCCTATTAAAGCTTTTTTTTTTTTAAATAAAAAGCTTATAAAATGTCTCCTCCTACTCTCTAGGTACGTGCGCACCCCCCTAACATCCTCCTTAATAAGGAGAGAACACTGTAGGCTATAGCCCTCCTTTGTTATCGCCAGCTTCGGTCTAGCAGAATTTATATTAAGACGTAGTTAGTATTAGAACTCTAACTATTAGCTATAATATATAACTAACTGGTTTTAATAGGCGCCCTTACCCTTGCTACCGCCCTCTCCTCCTAGCAGTAGTAGCGGCAGCAGCAACAGCAATAGTAGCAGCAGCAGCGACAGCATCACCACCACCACTACCGCTGCCAGCACTGCTGCCACCGCCGCCTTCCGCCGCCGCTAACGACGATAACGACGACGACAACGACGACAAGGATAAATGGTTTAGCGGTAGGGAGTTAGGAAAGGAGCCGTAAGTATTAATAACTGTATAGTATGTACTTAGCTCACATATGTTTATAGACCACTACTATTACTATTACCGGCCCTGGCCCCAACCCTAGCTCTAGCTCTAGCTCTAGCTCCTGCTCCGGCTCCCGCTCTAGCCCTCCCCGCCCTTACCCTCCCCGCCCTTACTGCCGCCGGGTTTGCCCTTACCCAGCACACCAACCCTATCCGCCTACCGTGGGCTTGGGCCCCCTACGGTAAGACGGCTGCCCTATACGCCCCTACCACCTAGGGCAAATGGTGGTCGCAGTCGGCAGCGGGGTTAGCGGCTATAGGGCCGAATAAACAGAGAGACTAAGGCCATATTGGCCGGATAATGGAGACAGAGTTAGGGGTAGAGTTAGTAGGTAGTAACTAATATACTACCTACCAAGCCTCGGGCGAGGAGTGTTGGGTATACTCTAAAAAGGGTGCATAGTAGGTAAGAAGGCCTAGGGACACCTATACTCGCTACTAAGTGGCGGCCTGTTCCGGCAGGTGCAGCCTCTTAAAGCGTAAGCGCAAGGACCCTAAGGATCCCTCACCCCTACCTCCTAGGCCAAGGTCTTTGGCGGCGTACAAGCTGTCTAGTAGTCCACCACCAGGTCCTAGCGGCAGTGGCATTGCGGCGTAAGGGGGGGGGCGAAGGTAAAGGGAGGAGGGGGGGGTTGGCGTTACTTTCTAGCACTCCAGTGCGCTAAAGTGGTGGCTTTTATAGCATGTTCTTCATAGGTAAGCTTTAATCCGGCTGCGTCGATCTAAGGGGTAAAACCCAAATAATAATACTATCCGGTGCGGGCCTAACCGTAAAACATCCTTTGTAGGTAAGCTTTAATCCGGCTGTGTTAATCCAAGGGGTAATCCCAGACAACGGCACTGTCCAATACAGGCCTAACTGCAAGGCGTTATAGAAGCCCTGGAGTTGCCTAGTGGGTAGTATAGGTAGATGGTGGTTAAATATAGTTACTAGGTTCTATTGTTGCCTTATATATAAAAGTTTATGTAAAAGTTTGTGTAAAAGTTTAATACATAAGTTCGTGTGGATTAGTTAGCCTAGTTAAACAGAAACACAGGCATCTAATTGGCCTAGGAGTTCATAGGAGTTCGTAGGAGTTTAAGGATTAGATAAATTTGGCCTAAAAAAGTTATTACTGGTATACTGGTTTAGAGCATTAACAAACACAGGCATTTAATTAGTCTAGGAGTTTACAGGAGTTTATAGGAGTTTATAGGAGTTTAGAGATTAGTCAGCTACTGCAATTCCTATAAGGTTAATTGTGTTAATTATTATAAGGTTAATTATTGGATTAATAACCCCATCCAACCCCTCCCTAATTTGGTCTATATAGTCTTCTATATTAGCAAATCTATTAGGATCATCTAGGGCACCAGAAGGATATAACCCCCTAACGGTATCTAATTATCGGATATGCTGCTAGTTAAATTAATTAACCTTATCCACTAGCACCTCTATACCTGCTTATAAGATATCGCAAGAATCGAAAAACTTTATACCAGCCAATTGCTCAGCACTCCGCGGTTCGGCTAGATCTAAAGTAAAGAGAGTATAAGCAAGTAAAAACATATCCAGTAGTGCAGCAGCAGTAGTATAAGTCCTGGGTATGTACTCGCCAAATATAGCCTCTACTTTTTTACGTAATGCCCTAACCCAAGTATTGGATAGATATACTCGGTTAAATATAATATCCACGTTATAGGTTAAGTTCTTGTAACACTTTATTTCAATCTTATAGCTACCGTTAAGATGCTCAAGCCCGAGGTCAATTGCTTTAAGTATAGTAGCCCTACCAGGCCAGTTTACAAGCCCAGAGGATAGTATTGCATACTATAATTCAGGAGTATTTACTGGGGAGAGATTCCATTAATAGAACAACATTTTGTAGCTATAGTTGTACTGAGCCGCGCCAAAAAAGTAGATAATAAGAGGGTCAACAAGGCGCCTTAGCATGCCAATATTAGCATTTTTAACAGCATGCCAAACAGTTAAAAATAGTTCAATCTCCTAAAGCATACGACACATTGTGCGGAATTCGATATCATTATGCGGCTATTTATTAGGGTTATTGCCATTCCACGCATCTAATATAAAGGCGGCTAGATAGACGTCTTTAACAAGTTCTAAAAACTGATCCGGTATAAGAGAACTAATTACGTCAGTAATATAGTCTATCCACTCAAAGAAGTCTCTACTAGAGGCAATAAGGTAGCCCCTACGTCGCATTACTGCATAGAATAATGTAACTACGCGCGCCGTAAAGCCCTGCGCAATAATTAGTTCCGTTAAGTGGTATTTAGCATTCTCCCAACTGCATTAACCGCGACCCCACATAGTAGTATTAGCTCGTAGGCAATAATAAGCCTCCTCTCTAGAAAGAGCGGGTGCCCAATACGTACAGATAATAGTATTTAGTAGGTTCATCTGTATATAGAACTATATAGGTATACCAAGAAGCCAATCCTGTTTGTTATACGGTCGGCGTGCCTAGGTTTGTTCATTTTTAACAGCCCTAATATGGTATGCGGTAAGTTAGTCTCTATAGATAAGCTAAAGTCAATCACGGAAGTTGTTACGGACAGCTTCAGCTTTAGTGGGGTCTTTTAGTGCCTGTAGACCAAGCTGGTCTAGAAATATGCTTTTATGGACGCTATATATACCTTTAATAGTACCCTTGTCCTTAAATATGGCTCCAAATTGCCAGAACTTAGTCTTATTTACAGTAAGACAATACATACTCAGCATTTTAGGATAGCGATCACTATCTCTAAATACAGTATTAACACTAGCTGTATAAATTCTCTTAAGTGCATCTAATATAAGGCTTTGTGTAATATTCACCCTAACCCTACTGTCTTTACTAGATATACTAGGGGCATCTAGTATATCTTCAAGCCTAAGTAGTAGTGTTAGATCGTGCATGGATTGACATAGACCTAAAGGTAGTAGCTTAGGGCAAAGAACAATAGCCGCCGTCGTCATTGCCTATATAGTAGCTGTATGGCCTATAACCTCGTCACGTTTTTTATCCTTAAAATTAACGTTGTCGTAGACAATTACTGCCTACTTATTGGACGCTTAAAGCTGGAGCTGTCTCTAAGGAAGTTAGCTAATTGGCCTAGGAGTTTATAGGAGCTGGATACTATACCTCTGCCTTTATAGCAATCTTGCCTATTAACCGATTAGCCTAATAATAACCATAACATATTCCAAGCCCTGATAGAGTCTTAATTACTCGCCGCTTTACACCAGAGCCTATTAAATAGACATCTAGTATTAAAGTGAGAAAGCTAGATCGCTTCTTAGCTCAAGAATGACATACTATGCTAGTAATAGCAAATAATCGCCTAGATAATGTATCAGACTTAGGCGTAGCGTTGTAGCTAGCTTAGTAGGCGTGCTAATTACTTATAAGTCTTATAAGAACAGTATGCCACATAGGGGCAACCTCCTAGATAGTCCTAAAGACTAGCTCAAAGTCTAGCGTCTCCAGGTCTGTGGTATAATCAAATTAAGCAAAATAGGGCTAACGGATAAGATTATCGAGCTCTACAGCAAAAGAATCCGCTAGAGAAGGACGTAAGCAGGTATCCGTTATGCGTGGATCGTCTATAACACGCCTCAGTGCACGCCGTCGCTGATGTAGATGGCTATATCGGCGGTGCTTAATTGTAACCTTTTTACTCGCTTCTACCCCAGCCCAAGTAAGCATAAAAGTTTTAAAACTCCATTAAACACGGCGTAGTATATTAGCCACCTGTTGTAGCTTAAACTGCGTAGACTGCCATTCCCTAGAGCTTATATTGTGTCAATTATAGGTAGGAGAGAAAGGTTCATCAGAGGAAGGCTAAAGGGCCTTAATAATGTTGCTATTAAGTTCATCGTTAAGGTCATCTATATCGCTGTCGGGTTCGTCAAAATACCCATCGGGGTGTCCGTTATAGTGTCCATCGGGAGGTAGAAGAGGGCTGGGAGGAGGGCTAGATAAAGGGCTTTGCGAATCATCAGATAGGGGCACATATACCCCACTAGTAACGTCCATTGTTTCTCAATTAGATAGAGGAGGTAAATGGCTTTTAATTCAATCTAGTTATAACCATTTTAGAGTTAATTTGGGGTACAAGATACAGCGTTATAATAAAAGAGTTATCGCTTAATAAGTAATTCTGAGTTTACATACAAAGGGCTCCCATAAGCTCTCAGACCCTTGGGGAGAAATTCCTCTTAGTACAATCTGATTGGTCCAGGAGTTTGCAGGACTCCATAGGACTAGGGTAAGGTGATCTAATTGGCTCAGGAGTTTACAGGAGTTCACAAGCGTAGCGCTAAAGGGCTAGCGCCACGCCGTGGCGCAATTTCTTCCCGGGGGTCTGATTTATGAGATAAACCTTATGTTAGATAATCTGTATTCTCTAAAGGCGTGGGTCACGTGCACGAGTCACGTGCACGAAGACACGTCACTAAAGACACGTTAGATCAAGGTCAAAAACCTCAATTAAGACGATCATCAAGATCAATCAATCAACCATTTCATCAATGAACTCATCTATCTGAATTTCGTGACACCTTATAGCAGATTGGAAGATAGTTATACTTATCCACCTTTTATATCAGCCTATTTCAGTTAAAGAGAAGAAGAGAAACCACCTAGGAGTACTTGTTTAGTATTTATAACGACTTCTAGACATCTTGTTCTATCTATTTTAAAAGAATTACTGCGCAAAATACCTTACCCTATTTAAACAACTCGAACCGCCTTCTTAACTGCCTCCTTAACTGCCTCCTTAACTGCCTCCTTAACTGCCTCCTTAACTGCCTCCTTAACTGCCTCCTTAACCGTTCCCCTACCTTTACCCTATGAACACCCTTACCTACCTAAATAATATATAAAATATAAGATGTCAGGAATAGAGAAAGACTAGGAGGAAGAGGCAGCTAAATAGAAAGATAGAATTAACCTAACGGAAGTTATTAAGGACGAGCTAACTAACTACGTATAATGCAAGATGTACGTATATATAGAGATATACGACTAGCTAGACTTAATACTCTAGAAATCGTTCTAGGGAGATTTTAAGGACTTTATGGTTAATATCTTTACGTAAATCTATTTATACTAGCTTTAGAAACTACGCGATTGTCTAAATACTAGAGGAGTATGGGTTAATACTAACTATAAATAAGGCAAATTACTCCCTTAATCCTTATACGATATAGTATAAGAAGAAGACTAAATGGAATGGACTAGAGAAGAGATAAATGTACTTAAGAAAAAGTTTAATACTGGTATTAAGTTAAGAAGTATCTAGTATTACAAGACATATAGAACTCTAGAAGAGTAATAGTAAGACGTTTCCTAGTGCCCATGCCCTCCACTATACCTTAATTTATAATTATCTCTACCTTTACACTATCTATTACGCCTTAACCTATAATAATAACATAGCAACTCTATGAATAACCTATGGATAAGGAGAACCGCCCTATTACTATAACTAGCTATAGAAAGGAAATTGCGAATGTAGCCAAGATATATATAGAGGAGCAGAAATATGGTGGCATAAACAAAAGCCTTAGCTATAAATTAATAATATTCTATAATATCTGTAATTGAGCGGACGTACTCTAAGAAGCTTACCTTAAGGCATTCCCTACTATGTTAAAAGGACTAGCTCTAGACCACTTCTATATAAACTAATTATCCCACCTACTATTTGCCAAAGCTTGCGAGCACCTTTAGAATTTTTTTAAAGGACTAGGATTTTAACGTAAGAACCTAGATAAGTAGAATACCATTATACTTATAATAGTAATAGTAGAAAATATAGACAAGTCTATAAGTAAATGCCTTTAATTACTAATCTATAGACTTTATTAACTATAGCATGGCCTTAGACCTACCTTATAAACTATGGACTTTCTTTATAACAAAATTATTACTTTATGCTAAGGAATACTAGTATATAGATATGCAGTCTCTGACCCACCAGATAACCTTAAAGCCCTTATTAATAAACTCCAATTGTCTATTACGGCATATAAGAAAGAGCATGCGGAGAAGATATAAGCTTTCTTTACGGACCGACGATTCTATAGAAGAGATAATAACTATAACTATAATAACCGTAGCAACCCCCTATATAACCACAACCGATAGAAACCACGTTGCTTTGTATGTAATAAGGAAGGATATTACTTATAGAAATATATTAAGGAGGAGTAAGAAGAGTTTAAGACTAAGTTTAGAAATAAGTTTAAGGACCGCTTCTAGAAGCGAATAAAGCAATATATTATAGACTACGAAGGCAATAACAACGAGGACAACGATAAGGACGACGAGATTACTAACGCATTTAACGCTCTAATAATTGACATAGACTCCAATACTCTACTAAACAAGAACAACTAGGCCATAGTATACTATACTTTATACGGTAAGATCGAACTAGATAATGCAACCGCTATAGCTTTAGAACTAGCTAATAGAGCTTATAGCCACGTAGTCACAACTATTAATACTATAATAGATGCATTTACTACTAATATAGACCCATTTGCGTATAATATAACCTTATACTACACCTTAATAAAGTTTATGGGTGTAATGATTGACACCAGTGCCTCTAAATGTTCTATAGTAGGATACAGTTAGTTTCTTATACTTTAGAAGATTAATAAAGTACAGTTAAATAAGTCTATAAGAGGCATAGTTAGCGTATAGTTTAGAATAGGTTCTACATCCTCTATTAGTTTTATTAAGGTAGATACACTAATAGGTACAGTAGAGTTCTATATTATTAAAGTTAATACCCCTTTCCTGCTTTGCCTAGTAGATATAGACAACTTATAAATATACTTTAACAACCTAAAGAATGTCCTAATAACCCCCTTAAAGACCGTACTAGTTATACGCTAATTCGGACACCCGTTTCTACTATAGGATACCTTATTATATATGTTTATTATAAAGTCCTTTAACCAAAACCCATGCTACTTAACTAATATAGAATTGCAACGCCTATACTAACGCTTTAGACACCCGTTAGTAGAGTAACTTAAGAAAATATCAGACCACGCTAGCTATAAAAATAATGCTAATTAAAAGACACTTAAGCATATTACCTACTACTGCTTGTACTGTTAAAAGCACGGAAAGTTATTAGGTAGATTTAGATTTACCTTAAAGGATAATATTAATTTTAACTACTATATTATCGTTAATATTATATATATTAACAGCAAGCCTATACTTTATATTGTTAATAAAGGCACCCAATTTTAAATAGGCAGATGGCTATAAAATATTAGCGCTAAGTATATTATTATTATTCATTGCTTAACGTCCGATTCGGATCCCTATTGGGCCCACGCGGACTACTCCTTATATACATATAGGGAGAAAACTCTTTTGAGAAAACCCTATAATCTATCTCCCTACCTTTTAGGACTCGCCTATAAGGCGCCTATAAGTTACCTATAGTGCTCTACTACCTTACTTTTTAACCTCCTTAGGAACTACTACTGCTATAATAAGCCTACAGACGCGCTAGTATCGCAAACTTTGCTCTACTACTATAGAGTTATTAGGGGGCGCCTATTACTCGCCCCTTTGCCTTCTATTACTATTTCCTTTGCAACCCAAAACTGGTCTAGCATATTTTAGCTAATAAGCCACCGGGTAACCGCCTTAAGACCTTTTTATATTAAGAGTAGTATATTATAGTTCTCTATGCTAGCTACTAAGAGTATAGCTTCTTAGTTGGTGCGTAGGGGGCATAATAGTATTATATATTTTAGTGTCTGTCTTGGCTAGCTATATTTGCATTTTAGGCTACCTACTAGAATACCTACCTAGTAGAGCTAATCTTTTAGTCCTATTATCCCTATTCTTAAGAGTATTGCTATTATATTTTCTGCCTTTATTAGGCCTTCTTGGAGCTCTTAAGTATTTACCCCCTATGGCGTTAACTATGCCATGGCTTAGGTTTCTCTTGCCTAAGTTAGCCTCTGTACCTTTAACTCCTATACGCCTCTCCAGCGTTGGTCTAACCAGTATTATATTACGGAAGACGGTTTCCTGGCGTTCTTTTATACTCTACTTTAGCTCCTTTCTCTTTCTTACTGTTGTCTTTACTAGCCTCTTACGCGTCTCCCTTCCTCCTTTATATAGGCCTAGGCCCTAACGCAGTACTATTCTTCTTTTACTTTCTTTACCTGTTTCTCCAATATCTCTTCCCTACTTTGGGGTTATTAGTTTATTCTCCTATAAGGCGCCCTAGGGTCCCTCTATAGTTTATTTAGGCATATCTTAATATACTTTATAATATTAGAGTTATGTTTACTTTACGCCCTTTATATTGCAGCGGCTTTAATATATAGTTATAGGGGGGGAATATTGGCTTCCTTCTTAAGCAGTACTGTGGCTGTTTGCTTATACCTACCTATTATACTCTAAAGGCAGGCTATTTAGACCTTTTAGAGTAGTTTAAGGAGTAATTTAAGGGGGCCCTTTTTAGTTTCTCTAATAGCCCAAACACTAGATCTATATGTTATAGTTAGCCAGATAACTGCTGTGTATAGTAGGCGTGACCTCTAGAAGTATAGACCCTATATAGAATTAACAATCCTAGATAATATAATATACTATACTTGGCCCTTATAGGCCGCTTATACCGCATATGCGCTCTACTAGAGCTTGCTATTTACCTATACTCCTAATACCCTTAGGCCCTAAACTAATTAACCCCCAAAGCCTTAGATATAGATTATATGCTAAAGATCTATAGATTAGTTACGTTTTCTTATAAAATGGATTAGCTGGTATTTCTCTAGTAAGAATTGGACTCTATGTTATCTTGCCCATTTTATATAGGTGTTATAAGCTTTCTCTAGTGTTCTGCAGTTTTCTGCGGCTATTGGCCTATATATAATTAGGTTTATATTGTTAATAAAGCCTATTCCCTAGGTCGCCCCTTTCTTAAAGGTATTAAGTAAGTTGCTTATAAAGAAAAGGAAGAGTATAGGCAAAAGAGGTAATTCTTATAGTATACCTATTATAACTGTAATGGGGGGGCTCTAGTATCCGCTAAAGACTAGTAATGTCTCTTTCTGGCCTATAAACCCTTAAATAAATTATATAATCTATTTTAGGAAGCCCTTTACCCTAAGGATGTATAGGAGGCGCTTATAGGGTATATTATTATAGGCGCCACTAATGTCTAGGCTAAGCATTAATACTATAAAGTCCTTGCGCATAGCCTATATAGTTTTAATAGTAGCAGCAAGTAGTGTAAGTGCTAATAGTGTTAAGCAATTCTTTCTTGCCCCTATTTAGCTTTATAGTAGTGGGGCGTGTTCCTCTACCGTATCTACTATATAGTCCGCTATAACCTTTTCTAAGATCTTACTTAGGGTGTTTTCTAAGGCAATAGGGCAGTAGCTTCCTAGGATTAAGTAGTCTGCTTTACCTTCTTTTTATAAGACAACCGTTGTTATAGATCTTCCGAGTTACGGGTAGTAGCCTATTATAAAGCATGCTTTAGCTACATCTGCAAGCTAAGGTGCTATAAATAGACTACAGGTCTTTAAGGCTTCGTTTGGAATCCTATCTAGTCCTAGTGCTATATTATTTAAGAGGCAACTAATAGTTCTAGCCATTTCTTCAGTTATTATGTCGCTGTTGACCCTTAGGCGAGTCACCGGTGTTTCGCCGGTAATGTTACTAAGGTCTACTGGAGCCGGTTAGGGGGAAAATCTTTCTATAAGGATCTTCGCCTTCTTATTATTGTTGTTTGTAGCCTGTGGTTCGCCTGCTCCCCGTAGGGATAGTAGGTATAGGTCTTCTACTAGGCGTCCCGCCTTTTTCTTTGCCTATCTTGCCATGGCAGGTAGTTATATATTAGCTAGTAATATAGTAGAGTTTAATATACCTGCTTATCTAGGCCTCTACCCCAGTTTTCTAGTGCTTTGGTCCCAATCTATAAGCAGTTGGCTGCTACTACTAATTATAGGGAGTTTTACCAGTTCTTTTGGATATCTTATAACGGTATTACCCGAGTACCAGTCTACCCCCTAGCAGTCTATATAAGAGTTTCCTCCTAGAGTTGGTACGCTTTTGTATAGCTTAGGAGCCTTTTATAGCCTCTAGTTTTACGCCTTTCTTTATTGTTTCCGCCAGCGTGGGCATAAGCTGCCGTTTCCAGTGGTTGTAACTCCTATCTTTGCGCCTACTGACGTAATCCTACGGGGGCGTCATAGCTGCATTCTATAGTATAGTTGGATACACCTTCTATGGACAAGGTTAAGCTACTGCCTTTCCCACCTAAGTAACTCCTATTTGCTCTTTAAGTATATCTTACCAGCATACCGCCCTAAATACGAGCGGTTCTATCTATTAATATACTAACACGCGCATCCGTTCTCTTAAGCTACGTAGTAGTCTCTCTGGCTAGAACGTGATCCTACCTACCTACTAGGTGCACTAAGGGTTAGAGCCTAGTAAAGGGGGAAGGTCCTTAGAGCTAGCAGTAGCTACTACGCACTACGCCCTATAGGAGGCTAGTAGTAATATAGGGGCGCAACACCCTATATACTGCCAGTTCCCGTTTTGCGTTGCCTATAAGGGTCTCCCTATAACAGGCCAACCGTATCTTGCAGAAGAGGGGCTGTAGAGATATTAGGTCCTATACCAGATAACCTACTCCCCCCTCTCCTACTAACTAAGCTTGTGTCCCCCCCTTTTATAAGCTAGCCTATATCTCTAACTGTCAAGTCCTTGTCCAACTGGCCTATATTTCCCTTACAGCCTCCCCCATATATATGCATTAGGTTGCGTGCACCACGCCTATTAAGACCCTCCTATAAGTCGCCTTATACATATGCATTAGGTTGCGTGCACTACGCCTATTAAGACCCTCCTATAAGTCGCCTTTTAACGCTATAGAGCTGTTAAAGCTGGCCTGTGTTTCCGCTGCCTAGAGCTTTACCTATATTTCCACCTTATTAAGCCATCTAGTTGCCGTCGCGTCACCATTACGTCGCTATTGCGTCGCTGTTGCTGTTGCTGTTAACTAGGTTGCGCGCACCACGCCTATTAAGACCCTCTTCTGAGTTACCCAGGTATACCAGATACTAGATAGGCCCTTATAGAGGGGCCTTAATAAGTTCTCTAGGCATAGCCTTAATAAGTTCTTTATAGTGGCCTTAGGGCCTTAATAAGTTTTGTATAAAGTATTTACGACGCGTTAACCTTAACAAGTTCTTATAAAAAGAGGATCCCTACGCCCTTATTACGTTTCCTTTGCAATTTTAGAGCTAGTGCAAGCCTAAGGGTGTCCTGTTATATACCTAGGACGCGTCTACGTCAACTAGCTAGATAAGGCCAGTTTCGGGCCTAACTGCAAGCTAGGTAGTCATATATCGGGCGGTTTTCGTATCCTAGTTTCCCTTAATGGGCCTCCCTAGATGGTAGAACGGGAGCTCTAAGCGGAGGCAGTGAGGCTCCTGGTGTTGTTAAGGGCGATGCTTTTACGCGTCGCGGGCTCAACACCACAGAGTCGAACGACAGCGCTGCGCGCGCTGCGACGGCTCTCTACCATCGCCTCTGCACTTGGCCATCAAGAGGAATAGGATTCCAGATGATGTTTCCACCCGCGGCGACGTGGACGCGTGCAGTAGGGCTTCGCGGGCAGCGCTAAGTATATATGGGATATATTATAAGCGTGTTGGATTAATATATACCTAGGCCCCCCAGATATAATTACATACAATACAGGAAAGAACTTTATTAGTAGAGAGTTTAAGCAATATACAGTTAATATAGGCACTACTATAAAGAGCGTACTAGTCAAAGCTTATAACTTAATTAGTATAGTAGAGCGTTACTATAGCCCCTTGCAACGTATATACTATATTATTACTTCTAAGATACTAGGAATTAACAAGGATATAGTACTGTAAATAGCCTTTAAAGCAATTAATAACTCCGTAGGACCAGACGGCCTAATACCCACACTATTAGTATTTAAAGTATACCCCTAAATAACAGAGTCCGACGCACCTTTACCTATAGTAATATAGCGTGTGATTGCATTTAAGAAGGCTATAGAGGAAGTAAAAAAGATATAAGCGGAGTGCTAGGTTACAGATGCACTTAATATACATAATAGCCCTAGTACTACCGTAATTCATAATCTACCCCTTAACTCTTTAGTACTGGTCTGGAGAGAAGGCAATATAGGACAACTTAGATACTAGGTAGGACCATATAACCTACTAAATATTAAAGAAAAAACGTGTGCTATTAATCTACCTAGCGGCCCTATAAAGTTCTACAGTACTGCTGTTAAACCGTACTTAACAGACCCTAGAAATATTTACGTTAAAGATATTTAAGATAACAATACCTAAGTTAATAATATCTAAGTTAACAAAACTGCCCGTATATACAAACCGTCCACAGAAACTATCTCTATATAAAAACCGTCCCTTACTAAAACTAGAGAAGCACAACCACCTTGCTAAGGAAGAGGAAGACCCCGCAAGTATCCCCTTTATATTAATACTGCCAACATTACTATATTCTTATAAGAGGACAGTAACCATAAGTAGTTTAAAACGTCCCGTTAAAAGGAAATCACAGGACTAATTAAAAAGGGTATATTTAAGATAATTAACCCTTAGGATATACCCGTAGGAGTTAGAATCTTTAACTTATAATTTATAAATAAGATTAAGAACCCTAGTACTAATAAAGCCTTTAAAAAATTAAGACTTATTATCTAAGCGTATAATAATCTTAAAAAGGGTATTATACTAACCTAGTTACCTATTATTTAACAAGTTAGCCAACGCCTTATTCTATACATCGCAGCGATACTATAAGGCAATGGTATACAGTTATACCTATAAGATATCTTTTAGGCGTATATCTAGTCTCTTATAAAGCTAAATTAAGACTTCTATATCTAACTACCTTATAAATTGGGAAGCTAACTAGGTATCAGAAAGAACTCTATTCTAAAGGTAATTAAGCCTTTATACAGTGTTCTAGAAGTAGGTAATTACTGGTTTATAACCTACTATAATTATTATATTAAGAAGTTAGATATAAACTTATTAACGTATAACCCTTGCCTCTTATAGAGTAACACTCTTAATTATTTTAGTATTGTTGGCTTCTAAACTAATAACACTCTCTTCCTGGCTAATACCACCTTTATAGACGCGGAGTAATAATATCTAGAAAAGGCTTACTTTCTTATAAAAGAACGCGAGCAATTTACGGTTAAGTAGTTACTTAAATTTAATAAATATATTATTTAACTCTCTTAGGAAGGCAATATTATAATAACCTAGAAACACTAGTATAAGAACCTAAATATAGTCTACTTTAGAAAAATAGCTACAACTATAAGCTTAAGAGGTATTATCCGTAATATACTAACTATAAAGAAATAATACGTTACGTAACGCGTAAGAGGTGCGTATATTACCTCTATATATTAACTAGAAGCTTTATTTAATCTCTCTTTTACCGCCTAGGTAATTAATAATAATTCATTGCTTAACGTCCAATTCGGATCCCTATTGGGCCTACACGGACTACTCCTTATTTATATATAGGGAGAAAACTCAACTTAAGAAAGACCCAACTTAAGAAAACCCCGTGATCCATCTCCCCGCCTTTTAGGACTCGCCTGCAAGGCGCCTATAAGGCGTCTGCGAGTTACCTATAGTGCTCCTACTACCTTACTTTTTAACCTCCTTGGGAACCACTGCTGCCGTAACAAGCCTACGGACGCGCTAGTATCGCACACTTTACTCTACTACTATAGAGTTATTAGGGGGCGCCCGTTGCCCGCCCCTTTACCCTCTATTGTTATTTCCTTTGCAACCCGGAACTGGTTTAGTACATTTTGGCTAATAAGCCACTCAGTAACCGCCTTAAGGCCTTTTTATATTAAGAGCAGTGTCTTATAGTTCTCTATGCTAGCTACTAAGAGCATTACTTCTTAGTTAGTGCGTAAGGGGCATAACAGTATTACATATTTTAGTGTCTGTCTTAGCCAGCCATGTTCGCATCTTAGGCTACCTACTAGGATACCCACCTAGTAGAGCCAGTCTTTTAGTCCTATTATTTCTGTTCTTAAGAGTGTTGCTATTATATTTTCTACCTTTGTTAGGCCTTTTTAGAGCCCTAAAGTGTTTACCCCCCATAGCATTAACTATGCTACAGCTTGGGTTCCTCTTGCCCTAGTTAGCCTCTATACCTTTAACTTCTATACGCCTCTCTAGCGTTGGTCCAGCCAGTATTGTATTATAGTAGATGGTTTCCCAGCGTTCTTTTATGCTCTACTTTAGCTCCTTTCTCTCTCTTGCTATTATCCTAGCTGGCCTCTTACGCGTCTCCCTTCCTCCTCTATATGGGCCTGGGCCCTAAAGCAGCACTATTCTTCTTCTGCTTTCTTTACCTGTTTCTCCAATATATCTTCCCTACTTTAGGGTTGTTGGTTTATTCTCCTACGAGGCGCCCTAGGGTCCCTCCATAGTTTATTTAGGCGTGTCTTAATATCCGCCTAGGTAATTAACCCTAAAAAAAAAGACGTTACAGCACTTAATAAACAACTATAATTATAGATTAACAATCTAATAAAAGGCCTTACGTTTGTTAAATTAGATATTAATATATTACGCCTACTTACTTTTACTAACGCCTTATTTACTAATAATAAGGACCTTTTATTATAAATAGGATATATATTATTATTATTATTCATTGCTTAACGTCCAATTTGGATCCCTGTTGGGCCCACGCGGACTACTTCTTATATACATATAGGGAGAAAACTCTATTTAAGAAAACCCTATAATCCGTCTCCCCGCCTTTTAGGGCTCGCTTACAAGTCACCTATAAGTCACCAGTGGTGCTCTACTACCTTACTTTTTGACCTCCTTAGGAACCACTGCTGCCGTAACAAACCTACAGACACGCTAGTATTACATACCATACTCTACTCCTATAGAGTTATTAGGGGGCGCCTATTACTCGCCCCTTTACCTTCTATTGCTATTTCCTTTACAACCCAGAACTGGTCTAGCATATTTTGGCCAATAAGCCACCAGGTAGCCGCCTTAAGGCCTTTCTATATTAAAAGCAGTGTATTATAGTTTTCTATACTAGCTACTAAGAGCATTGCTTCTTAGCCAGTGCGTAAGGGGCATAATAGTATTACATGTTTTAGTGTCTGTCTTAGCCAGCCATATTTACACCTTAGGCTACCTACTAGGACACCCACTTAATAAAGCTAATCTTTTAGTCCTATTATTTATATCCTTAAGAGTGTTGCTATTATATTTTCTGCCTTTATTAGGCCCTCTTAGAGCCCTTAGGTATTTACCCCCTATAGCATTACCCATACTACAGCTTAGGTTCCCCTTGCCTAAGTCTGCCTCTATACCTTTAACTCCTATTTATCTCTCTAGCGTCGGTCCAACCAGTATTATATTACGGTAGATGGTTTTCTAGTACTCTTTTATACTCTACTTTAGCTCCTTTCTCTCCCTTACTATTATCTTTGCTAGCCTCTTATACGTCTCCCTTCCTCCTCTATATAGGCCTAGGCCCTAGCGCCACACTATTCTTCTTCTACTTTCTCCACCTATTTTCCTAATATATCTTCCCTACTTTAGGGTTGTTGGTTCCTTCTCCTATAGGGCACCCTAGGGTCCCTCTATAGTTTATTTAGGCGTATCTTAATATACTTTATAACGTTAGAGTTACATTCCTTTTACACCCTTTACATTACATCAGCTTTAATATATAGTTATAGGGGGGGAATATTAGCTTCCTTCTTAAGCAGTACTGTGGCCGTTCGCTTATACCCACCTATTATACTCCTAAGGCAGGCTATTTGGACCTTTTAGAGTGGTTTAAGGAGTAATTTAGGGGGGCTTTTTTTAGTTTCTCTAGTGGCCCAAATGCTAGATCTATACGTCATGGTTGGCCGGACAACTGCTATATATAGTAGGCGTAACCTCTAGAAGCATAGACCCTATATAGAATTGACAATCCTGGACATAGCGATATACTATACTTAGCCCTTACGGGCCGCTTGCGCCGTATATACGCTCTACCAGAGCTTACTATCTACCCACACTCCTAATACCCTTAGGCCTTAAACCGGTTAACCCCTAAAGCCTTAGATAT
>Ga0307507_10005459_pt1 | contig 20847 bp, 13 predicted proteins | sample 7_EM_MG_FD_207223 | JGI IMG/M metagenome (GOLD analysis project Ga0307507, IMG submission 207223) | Populus trichocarpa ectomycorrhiza microbial communities from riparian zone in the Pacific Northwest, United States - 7_EM | ecosystem: Host-associated > Plants > Roots > Unclassified | place...
AGGGAACTTTTTCAGGTGGGGTTTGTGCTATACTGGTAATGCTGTTGCCGCCCGCTGTCTGTCGGGGGGTATCTTTGCCGGACATGGATTATCACTCGGAGTAGATGCTTACTTAGGGTTGTGGAGGTAATATATATCATACCTGCCATGGAATACCTACTCCGGGACCAGGCGGAGCCATCACCTACACCCACCTGATTACCACGACCGCCGTGCGTAATACCATACTCGTATTAGATTGTACCATCGCACACACAGAACCTGGAGAGTATGTACAGTAAGCACCATCTGGTATCATACCACATACGTGATCGTCAGATATGACAGCAGGAAGTCAAGTTTTCCTTCCTCCTGCCTGCCAACATCCCCTGAAAAGAAAAGAAAAGAAAAAAATGCAAAAAGGGGGGGTTTTTTCTTCTTTTTTCCCCTCGACTTTTCTTCTCAAACTGTGTAAGTTAGTTAGTAGCTTCCACGATACCATACCCAACCCACACATTCATTACAAACAAATTGTTGAATAAATGACTTTTTTCTATATATATCATACTTGGCCTAAGGAACTCCTTCATAGTAAGCCTTTTTTTTTTTACAGTAGTAGTAGTAGTCAAGTTACAACCATCTATGGTAATCATGATTTCCAACTTCTGGCGCTAGAGGTAGGTATGTACAGGTAGGTTTGGACACTGCACTACCCCATCTATCTATCTTATCTATCTATGCTAATTGAACCACTTAGATATGATATCATACATGATAAATCGACCTGTTGGAAAAAAAAAAAAAAGAGAAAACCCCCCCTGATGCGGTTCGTTATCACCGGTCGGTCCCTCACAACCTTAATATTATCAACTTACAACTAGACCTTGAGTTTTATGCGGAATACAAATATGATGTTAGTATCAGTTTGGGAGAGTTTCGTGATTGTATTGTTATATATATACTGTACTACACTTACTCTAGAATAATAATGATAACAATAATAATCACTACCAGATCAGCAACCCAGTGTGGAAGGAAGGAAGCTGCAATCACGAGATATTACTCGCCCGCTAGGGTTCTAGAAGCGACCGGAGCAAGCGTCTCTGGTCGATTTAACTACGTAACAATCATGTAGTGAGTAGTGTAGATGGAGTAGGGGATATATAAAGTGGTAACTGTAGCCCATTTCCCCCCCCCCGCCCCGTAAGATCCAAATTTGTCATACGGTACGCGGATATTGTACGATAACTTAGATGCACCGGAACGTTCTACAATTCCCACCATCACCGCCCATCACGCTCTCTCACCCCCGAAAAGGATCAACCAGACGTAAACGCGTGCGCCACACACCAACTCGTAAATTAAGCTCACTATATATAATAAAAAACCCGCAGAGAAGGACAACCTAAATTACAACCAACGATACAATACAATATAAAAAAACTACGCTAATATAAATAAATAAATAAAATGAGGAAATAAATAAGTAAAGGGTATGTATGATGTTGACGTTATGAGCCAAGAGGGCAAGGCAAAAATGGAAGTAAGGTAAACATTCCAACGGAGTGACACACAGCGTGTGATGGGGTGTATGGATGGGGCAAACAAAAGGAATATGAATAAATGAATGAACTAAAGTGAAGGGGTGGAAAATAAGGCTGGTTCATGCAATAAAAACTCCTTACCGCACCCACCCATCCATGCAGATTACTGTAACGACGTGAACAAAATGGATCAAGAGAAGAAAGAATAAAGTAACGATCAAGGGGATAAAGGGGCGAGAGAGGGAGGGGGGGATGAAGTAAAGAAGATAAGATTTAGTGTCCGAGTCCAAGTGTTTCTCGTGCTGCCATACCCCACCAGCACGCCCACCTCCTCTCACCCCTTTCTCTTCCCTCCAAACAAATACCTACCTACGAAATATACCCCCCAACCTCAACATTCAGACTTTCCAACGTCCCACTCCTCGTCTGCCTAACATGTCCTTCCTCCCCCTCTTTCCCCCCACTCGCAATATCACCAGCCTCCCAATCCGTCCTAATCTCCTCGAGCACCTTCTCACACCAGTACCTAATATCCCTCTGAAAATCCCGCCACCCGTCTTCGGTCCCGTTAACCACACCCATGGCATCAAACTTCAACCTTAGCTCCCACCGAATCTCCGCAGCCTTCTTCCAGAAGCGCAAGTTCTCTGCTAAGCGGTAGGGCTTGCTAAATTCTTTATGATAGTTTGGTATCTGGCCAAAGGGTCGCTTGGAGCGGCGGACGACAGCGTTATGGATTAGGATTAGACGGAGGCCGGAGCGGAGGGATAGGAGGAAGGGTGTTGGAAGCGTGGTTGCTGGTTCGGTGGGAGCCAGTGGGGGGAGGGGGTCCGGGGAGGGGTCGAAGTAGGTTAGGAACAGGTGACAGCGGTCTGCTAGCAGTTTGATTAGCATGTTAAGCTCGGGTTTGGAGATTGGGGAGCTTAGGGCGATTAGGGAGCAAACCCATTTCCCGACCTTCCCAGCTGCCCTCCAGCCATTCTCTGCCTTTCTTCCGCATGTCTGCTATTGCGTTCTCCTCTGCCGCCAATGATAACTCCACGCAGTCGATCCACTTAACTACGGCGTCTCGTTCCTCAGGTTTCACGCCGCCATCGAATTTCCTCTGCGCTAGTCTCTTGAGTACGTCTAGAATTCCCAGAAACCCCTCCCTCAGTGACTTGTCGTCCCGCGTCGACAAGAGTGATGTATCAGTGGTATAATAGTATGCCTTCGCCGCCCGAATAGCAGAAGTCGCCAATTCCACCAACTCATTTCCATGAAGCTCGCTGAACCCAGGCGGTAATGGAGCCAAGTCCTCTTCGCCCTCCACCTTCTCCTTGCGTGCTGGTCCACCCGGAATTGCAAAGCTCTGCAACCACGCACTTTTTGTCACTGCCAAGGCGCCCCGCAATTGCTCCCTGAGAACCTGAGGATTTGGCGTTGGGGGGATGTGTTTTGTCTGAGGATTGTACGTGGAGGTAGTAGGGGGTAACATGATCGACTCATCAAAGGTGAAATCATCGAGCTCAGAGGGCGATTCGGAGAAGAAGTCAGCTTCCATGGGCGTGAGAGGTTCTGGTGACGACCGAAGCGAGGAATAAGTCGAGTCCCGGGCTGTTGTGTCCACCGTCAAGTTATTCGAGCTCTTCTTCGTCTGTAGTCCGCTGTGTACGTGGTCAGAGAAGCTCTAACGATGAGGGGAGTGATTGTGCAAAACTTACGCCCCTTTCCCATCCAGCAATCCGGTCTTTGCAAAAAAGTATTGCAGATGAGCAATACTCCCCAATGCCATCACACTTTGCCTAGACCGCGCCGAGGTCGAGAACTCAGTCCCTTGAGGTCGCATGAACCCACGTCTTCGTGGCCCTCCCAGGTCCGTCCGAGCGAGTGAAGATCTAGCCGAAGAATTGGACGAAGCATCGGAAGACGCGTATCCTAATTCCCCGGGCGGGAAGGTGAAAGCTGGGGATGGGGGAGTCATCGGTAGTGTATGAGGCGAGACATTTGGCGAATCTTGCTTTGTAGGAGTCGAGCGGGGTGATGGCATGGGAGTGGTATTTCTGGACATGATCTTGTGTAGTTAGGGGCGGGGGGGTTGAAGGAAGTAAGGGAAGGGGAAAACGTTGTCTTTTTTGACTAGTATGTACAGAAGACACCTCTTGGGGTACGGAGTCAAGCCCAGGCATCCACGAAATGAGATGAAGGAGAAAAGAAAAAAGAAAAGAAAAACGTGTTTGATTGATAGGTTAGAGTCTCAAATAAAGTACGGTAAGGAACACCGACGATGGTGAGTGAAATAAGCTGACGCGACAAGCGGTACACAAGCGTACGGTACTCAAGCGGAAGCAGTACGTAAGAGCGCGGGTCACCGAATATTCTAGAAGTAGTTGAAGGTGATACGAGCGTTAAAAAAGGAGGTGTTTGGGAGGGAGGAAAAGGGAGGCGGAGATGCGGGGAGGGAGCGGGGATGTGGGGGGTTGGGGTATTCAGGAATTATGATGGGAATAGGTTGCCAAGTGCAACAGTAGTAAGTGCTGCTGCTGCCGGAATCTCTCTATTATAATAGTGCCCTGCTGTAGGGTATTAATAAGGAGTGGGTGAGAACACCTGGGATATCCTGGGAAGAAGCTAGCCGTATCGTCCACCGCCGGTGAACTCAACATTTCACGCCTTACTGTACCGCATAACCGTCCTTCCAGAATGCACCTCCCATCCCTACAGTTCCGAGCATGGGAGATCATCGGGAAAGTACCGTAAGAGCACATAAATTGACATAAGCGAGTGATGGCATGTGAAATCATGTGTCATGGGGATACCGGTACTTTAACAAGATGTCAAAATAACTTTCAATTCTCTATATTTGGCTCCAAAATACAGTAGGGTAGAACGATTAAACTTTCGTACTTACTGCAGCTCTGAGTAAGGCATGATAAAGATATCAATCAGTTGAAAGATAAAGGGGGTTTTACTTTGGGGAGTCTAGTACCCGCTTTCTGGGTTCCTTGGTCGGTATGTACGAAGTACTAGTACGAGTACACCTCGGAGCTTGAGATCTCATATACTCGAGTAAATTTATGTGCCATACCCTTGTCCATGCTTAGCCGAGCACATGACATGTGATGAAGGTTATTTCGACGATGGTATTGTGGCTCAGGGAACAGGAAGTTTTAAAGTTAAGCATCACCTTGCGGACTGCTTTATAGTACAGTACAAGTAGAGCGTCCATCAAATACCGGTAGACGGCCTTTCCCACCTGAGCTGATAGAGCCCTGGAAACACGGGTTATGGTGGCGATGGTGCAAAGCCTCAAGTACCCCATCGAGGTTCAGTGCTACATGTACTCGAGTACACGCAAGCCCCGACTCCAAGCGAAAAGGCTTTGACAACGAGCTTTTCCCCGTTCTGTCCAAGAAAAGTGCCATGGGGCTTCGAGTGGGAGTTCGTGGTATGGTGTGGTACGGTACCGAAACTATGGGATGTGGCTTATGATACTCGAGTGGATCTCATCCTTGCACGAAACTTATTTTTTTCTTTTACTTTTCCTTAGGAGGAGTTTATTAGGGTCTGGCGAAATTCCGCTAGTGCTTTATTATTATTATTGCTAAGGGGTCTGATGGTGTGGTTTGTGTTATAATATCCGCTTTGTATATTGAATATTGGGTAAGCTCCCTCACTCGCTTGTCTAAGTAAAAGACAAGGCGACCAGGGAATCAGAACGTGCACGCGATTCATGTTCTCCCTAGTTCACTGACAGGTAACATATCCTGGCGGACTGTAAACGTTATAGGGAAAACAAAGCCATTGCGAAAAAGAAAGGGGAGAAAAGAAGAATAAAGCGTGGCACCCTAGACTACTCTAAACCTGAGGAAAGAATACATCTAATGATGTTGGGGAAAGACAATTTTGGCCAACCGGCAGAGTCTCCAATACACCGCAATCCAGAAACACAAAGTGAACTTAAGAAAGAGAGAAGGAAAGAAAAAAAAAAGAGAAAAAGAGAGCAAGGCATCTGGAAGCAAACACAGAATGGAAGCAGCGGATCGACTCTTCATAGAGTTTCCCAGCCACCACTGTTGATGTCTGCTTCTAATTTCCTGGATATGACCGACGGCACGCCGTGTTGTAGCCAGGTGTTGCGCATGAGAGCATCGTATCTTCGCTGGTTGAGGAATAGTTGTCGGTTACGTCTGCTAGATGTTAAATCTAATACCGTAGGAAGGGTTGTAGAGATAATAAATACCTTAGTCCCCAGTCGGTTTCTCCATACTTGTCAAGGTACGGGGCTGGTCCATAGCTGCCGTGCCCATTGTGTAAATAGAGCACGCACCCTTTCCGGATGTTGATGAAGATCCCAATATCCTTCCCACATCTAGCACGAAGGCAGTGAGTAACTGTTCGAGCAACTAGTAAAAGTAATTGTACTTACTTGTCAACATGCTGATTACAGCCTCCGCGCCCCCTATCCGTGCAACACACAGCCTGTGAGCATATGATCTCGCCACAGAATAGACACACATTAGGGTCAGAGAGGTCTTTTCCGCTCTTTGGGCACTTCCTCTTCATGGCTTCGTCAACCAGTGTATCGTAATGAAGAGGCAATCCGACAAGTTCGAAAATAGCAGGATGTGATAGGTTGGTACTCTTAAGGGTTGCGCTTATATGTGCACACCATGCCGATATCATTGAACGCAAGTACTGGCCATCAGTGGTGGGCATGAGCCAGGAGGAAAGCATCTCATCAAAGCTCGGGAGTCCTAACACCTCAGAAAGACGATCTACCTCGGGATCATCAATATTTCCAAAACCTGTGTTGGGAAAGACGATCCCATACTGGACATGCAATAGGATGGCAGATTTGCGCAGGAACGTTGTTGCGTACTTTTTGACTAGTGTGCGCATGATTGCAATGCTCCCGGGAGGGAGGTTGCATGTGTCTGGTGCTCGTCTACTACTTTGACGAACAAACTCCGTAAACTGGCGGAACGTGTTGAGTTGTTGTTCTGTGAAATTCATAGAGTTTTGCACATCCTTGGCTCTTCCAGATCGCCCCCATGCTTCCAACAGGCCATTGAGCCAGTTGACTCTGGAAAGCGTATGCACTATCTTGGTGATTTCGGCCATGTAGCACAATCGAACAACATGTATGATGTCAAGACCCAGTCCGGGGGCAAGGCACATAGAACATTCTGCCAAAAATACAAATATATCGTCTAAGAACAGGGGGTTCTCATTCGACTTCAACTGTGCACGGGCTAAGTCATCGTATACCTCGGGATGACCAATCAACAATCGCTGGATTTGCTGTCGCTGCATGTCCTTAAACTCAAAAATTGTCTTGTTTTTCTCGGGGTTTTGTAATCCCCCAACGGCAATATAGGAAGATACAGTTTCAGATAGGATTCTTAAGTGTGTCAAAACTTGTTGTGAGACCCGGTCGAGCAGAGTCATTCCAGGCTCAGATCCCACACCCCGTTGGGCGATCTCAACCGCTGAGATAGTAAACCCAAAGATTTTAGCCATCGAATCACAATGGGTGAGATTGTGCTGCGGTGGAGGTGTAGCTAGGCGTGCCTCAGGGGAGGGATATCTAGTGTAAATGTTGTTGCTGATAAGGGTGTCTCTCAGGCGACGGTATATCTTGTGCAATTCGTCCAATTCAGTTTGAGCCGGTGGAAGGATTACTGCGCCGGGTCTTGGAGCAGCTTCATTAACTCCGAAGCTTAAGGTGGGAGCTGGTCTGGAAGACCCAAGCTCAGGAAATCTCGGCTCGACATGCATTATCGACAATTGAGGGAGTTTACTCCCTATTGGGGCAATCATGTTGCTGGAACCGTAGGAACGAAACATTTCCTGACACATTATAATGTTGTACCTGTCTAGTCCATCACTCTCGATGGCCTTCTTAAGTTTTGACATCGAGCCGAGCTTTTCTCCCAACCATTGCTCGAACCTGACTGGTGGTTTTAGCACCCCGGCTGTAGTCTCCTCCTTAGCCCTCCAGACAATGGGCAGAAAAGCATTTCCCAAAGCCTTGCAAAGAGGACAGACGAATTCCTTAAATTCTAATCGCTCAGGATGGTCGCGGGCTATTTGCTGGGGGTGGCGGCGCCTCGTGGATTCGTAGTAATGTTCGAAGCAGCTGAAATGCATGACATGGCTGCATCCAGTGGCAACAGGTCCCCTCATGACAGATTCTGGGGGAAATCCTTGGCCCAGCCCTTGACGCTTAACAATAAACTCAGCTCCATCTGCAGCAAGTTTGCGAATAGAATCGCGATTCATGCTCGCAACACCGAAAGGCCGAATTTCGTCGGCTGGACGGTCAAGGCTGTCGGGCAAAGTAACAACCTCATAAACGTAGCTCGGATCGTCAATTGGGGTTTGTCTTGATATATTGCTATCTGATATCAATGCCAACGCCCCGTAAAGCCTTGAATCAGTCATCTCTTCCTGACATAGCAAGCATGTCCCGGCGGGATATTTCCACCATTTCTTCTCCTCCTCATACTCTTTCTCCTCATTTTCACTATCAGTGAATTCCTCATCTCCAAAGTCAAATCCGGCAGAGTTCAAGAAACTTTGTTGCTGTTGCTTCATCTGTGCCATTATCTTTGCCTGTCGTTCCCTCGCCAGTTGCTTTCTCTCGGCTTCAGCAGCTTTGGTGTTTTGGTCAGCTTCGGTGCCCATCCTCTCTGCAATCTCGTGTGCCCACACTGCGGCTGCTTCGAAAGCCACCGGCTTCTTTTGTCGCATCCGCCGGAGAATGTTGTCGATCTTGGGCCAGCAGGCTTTGAAGGCGTCTATGCCTGACAAACGGTGGAGCACAGTGGTGATGGTTCGATTACCGGTTTCGCTAGCCCCAACTTCAATAGGCTGTAGATTGAGCATCCCAAATCCACCCTTGGCCTTCTTCTCGAGTGCATGGAGGATAAACGAATTGTCTGCTTCTTGGCCTTCAATGGTTTTGTCTTCGGCGACAGCCAGCTGGCAAAGATGAAGACAAAGTTGCAGAAATATCTCAACTCTGCTTTCCTGTATGGAAGGTGTGTAGCTCTTGAATTGAAGGCCATATGCTAGGGAGTAGTAAATGATTTGTGCAAAAATTGATGTTCTGGTGAAAGCGGCAATCCCCGAGAACACACCCGTCTTGATCTCTCGTAATTTTGGCTCGAACGCCACCTCGGAAACCAGACGCCCGGTTCTCTTTGCGATCCTCGCACAACAGCTATTTTCCGTTTCCTCGCGTTGATTCTTTGAAAACTGCAGGATGTATGGATCCACTTCCTCGTGATACTCCTCTTTGAGCTCGAATGTGCCGGAATCAGAAAGACCGTCTGGAGGTCGAAAGGTAGTCATTTCCTCAAGGATATCTTGGAACTTGTCAAGCTCTTGCAGTCTCTCCGGAAGGCGTGCCGTGAGTTCCGAGAATTGAATCGGCTTAAAGCAAAGAATATGAACGATTTCTCTCTTTAATTTCAACAACGCAAGGTTGGGTTCCTCCTGTATTGGGATAAGCGGGAGGCGATCGCTAAGTATCACAATCAACAGGTGTAAAAAGTCTTCTGCAAGGTCTAATACTTGCGAATCCTCATAGCCTTGTGGGATGTCAAAGTTCCCTTCTACCCAATGGTTGAGATTGAAGCGGTCGATCATTGTCACGAGCATCCTGCTGGGGTTGATGGTGACCAAGGCTGTCTGCAGTAAAAAGATATCTCTGCTATGTGCCATCTCTCGCTGGGAAACGCTCTTGTAAGTTTGCATCTGGTGTCGGAGACTGAATCCGTTGCGGACCCACATCCCTGCCTTCATTTGAGCTAGCCATACACAAACCCTCAAAGGGAAGTCAAACACGACGATTGCAATATCTTCGGGCTCGTATTCTGGGGTTTCTAGGTCCGATGTTCGCTTGATTTGTTCCCAGTCAGGCATAAGAAGTTTCCGTAATTGATGCACATCCATGTTTTTCCCAGCCTCTATGAGCCAGGACAATGTGTAATGTAGGGCATGGTGGAAACTAATCGGCTGCTTTTCGACTGCGAACTTGACGATTTTGTAATGGTGTTGGTTGCCCCAGCGGTCAGTATCGAACTGAAAGCCAGTGACTTGCTTGAGCTCGGCTCGAGATTTAATCTCGGCTTGCTGGAACCGGTAACGTTGCCAACCAAGGGAGTTGATTGCGGTGTATCTCCCAACCGTAGATATAGCACGCTGAAGGCTATTGTCATGAGGGTCTTCCGTCCATTGGTACGCTTCCGAGAACTGCCTAACTAATCTATTGATTTCTCGCGTAATCAAGGATGCACTGATCCATGCCTCGGCTTCATACTCTACATGCTCGCCCACTGCGCGGGTGTTGGGGCAAATGCCTTGGTGAAGGGTTACTAAGTCTAGAAACTGGAGCATATATCTTTCTTCGTGCCGTAATCTATCCTGGACATAATCGGATGCGAACAAATACCGCATATCATGGAAGAAATGGAACATTCTCCGATTCGTGAGGGACCCCGTATCGAAGGCGAGGGTTGCGTCTTGGTTAACTTCATGGGGATGGCCCACTTGACGGGTGGTGAGAAAGGTGTACAAGATGGCCAATTGATTTGTTAAGAAGTTCCCGCGCTTAACGACCTCGGCGGTTATGGAGGGTGTCGTCAGAATCTGCAAAGAAAGGTTGATGATGGAGTGGTCAGGTTCCCGGTCAGGAACAAGGTACAATTGGCTCAGGACGGTATATAGACCAGAGAACCGTAAACCCAGAATTCGCTTGAACTCAGGAATAGCGACCACTGTACTGATATAAAGATCCCGTAGATCAATCCTAGCCTTTTTCCAAAGCCTCAGGTCGAAAAGGATGAGCCAGTCAAGTCGGACCCTCTGGCGTAGGTCTTCGTGAGGAGGCACAGGATGTTTGTTGGCGTACCCGGCTGGCTTTTCTAGCCAATGTTTGGGTACGGGCGCTCCCGGCCTGCGTGAATGCTGGAATCCTGGAGTACGAGGTATTGGCGGCACATCGGGCATTTCCTCTTCGTTGTACGCCGGCGCATTATCACTGGCCTCTTGGTTTTGCTCAATAGCAGTTTCAGCTTGAATTGTCATTGTTTGTGCGTTTGCATGCGTTCTGCCAGTTTGATTTTGAGGGCCCATTCCGATCGCGCCTATGATACGGCCGCCGATTTGGGCCAGCACACTGCCCACCATGTCAACATCATCATCATCAGCTTCTCCTCCGCCACCATCGTCGTCTTCGTCATGTTCAACATCTTCCACAATTTGATCCTCGATATCGCCTTCATCCATATCCACGTCGTCGTCATCAGTTCCCGCGCCAGTCACTACTTCAATGGGCACAACCACCCGCCTACTCCCGAGCAGGACACTATCGTCTTCCTCCACCGCATGATCATCAATTCCTTTCTTACCAACTTCTGTATTTGAGGCCCTCGATCCAACTCTCCATATCCCAAGAAGTTCCTCACAGATGGTTGTCCGAAGTATGTCGTTATGCCCCCCTACACTGCAACCAGCGATGTCTCCGAGCCACTCTATTATCGTACCACACATTTGCTCTCGGAAGGTGTCCCTCGCAGACCTAATAGTTACAGTGACTTTTATTTGCTCGATGATACTCGATATCCGCATAAGCTCTGGAAGAGAGTGACTATAGGCAACAATACTTCGACCAACAAAATGGGTTTCCTGTGCTCGCTCTTTGCCGAATCTCTTTGTTTTTTTGCATGCTCGTGCAACTTGATCCTCAACCTCGTCGATGGTATGCTTCTCGTCATTCCATACGATGAGTGCGTATTCGGCGTTATCTGTAGCCGATTCTTCTGGGAAGTATCTCGAAGTCAACCTAGATGACTCCTCATCATTCCTTATGCCTTCTTCGGTCTTTGGGAGCCGTAGTTGTTCTGGTGAGCAGGATATGACATCGCATAGGTAGTCTATCGCTCTTGCAATGGTGCTTCGGATACCTACAATAAGGTCTGGTGGCAATTGTTGGGGAGAGACTTCAGAGTCCATAGGTGAAGAAGAAGTGTGAGGTAGAGGAGTATGAATGGAACATTTGACGGGAATTTTCCATGCCTCGGGATCTCCACAATCACAGCAACCACTACTGCCACTTGAGATATTGATATAGACAGTGTGGCCCGTATGGTCAGAAGACTCGAAGCATTTTCCGCAGAGCACGCAGGTGTCATCCAGCGAGCAAGTTCTAATTTTAAGCTTGGATTAGCTGAAGAAGAAGAAGAAGAAGAAATTTAGTGGTGTTCATGACTTACTTGCACCGATACGTCGCTTCCCCGGACCTAAATATATGCCCACATGGCTTCCCCCTCGCTGTTGCACTGTACTCTGCCCCATCGGACGCACCTTGGGCTAACGACAAATTCCAATCCGGAGGGGTTCCTTGTGGCTGTCCGTTGGGAAAAAAGTAATTGAGATATTCTCGTTTATTACAAGTAAGGGCTCCAAACAGGTCTTCTAACAGAAAAAGCCGAGCCTCGCTCGTGTACCTATAGGCGTTGTTTTGCGGAGCATTCCGCAGGCGTGAGACGAGGCGGTTTTCGGACTCAGCATTCGCCGTCGATGCAACGGGGCGCTTCATCAGATGAGAGGCTGGGGAATTTCTAAGGAATGCTGATAAGTTTCAGCGATGGTAGAGTATCTAGTGGGTTCGATTAGACTATGGAAAAGTCCCAGGAATGGGTGAGGTAAGAGAGAGCTCGAATGAAGGAGACGAGCTGATGGAGGGTTGCAGAAGTTGCGACGATACGGATCCGGTTTGAGGGTACGGTAGGGCTGATTCATGAAAATCTCACCAATGGTATGAGACGGGTAAAATACAGTACAGTATGATACAGTACGACGTTATGGAGAAGAACAGCTCGAACAGCGAGGGATAGCTGGCAGGTGGACTACCGGTACGGGAAGCGTAAGATGTCCTTCCCTCTTAGTATTTGACGACGAGGAAAAAGGAAAAAAGAAAGAGAAAAAAAGGAAAGGAAAGAAAAGAAAAGAACGGCTTCTTGATGCGCAAGCACCGCACAAGCAGGTGGCGGGTGGCAACCGCTTATCGAGAGCTTCGGAGGTCTTAATCGAGTGTATCAGTAAAACCCAATTAAACTTTGGTCTTAATTCAAGCTCAGTAGACACGTATCATACCTAGCAGCTGCTTCCACTGGGATTGCGAGACGGGATTCGAGGATCGGAATTTGAGGGGTAATTTGATGAAATTTGTTTTAAGGTCCAGATGGTACTGTACAGCGTATTGGTATATAAGTATTTTTCAGATCGGTGACCAAAGTAAGGTACAGCAGGAGTAAGGTGCGGCAAAAGAGCTTGCGGCACCGATATCGTAGCTGTCCCTGAGGTTGTTTCCCCCCCCCCCCCCAAAAGGAGAAGGGTGTGTAGCGATCATAGAGTCGCAATAGAATTACAAGTACTTATCAACGGTCAATAAAATGTTGATATCAATAACTTGTACTCGTACTGTATGTGTGGTCAAGCGGCAGTAAACATTAGCGCTATTGGCACTCATATCATACTTGGTATTATCATATTGATGAGCTTAGCCAGTACAAGTACCTTCCTGGTGTTTTCTATGATATTCTAGGAGTCTCTGGAGTCGAAAGCCTATGGCTATAGTAAATTTACCATCTTGCACTTGCACTTGTAAGATAAAATTTATAGCCCCTACAGGTAAGCACTGGCCTTAACCATGTCTACTAACTCACCGGTACCAATGGGCGGAAGAAACGGTACAAGTAATTTATGTGCGGTACTATGTCTGAGCCAAGACTACCAGCGCAACATACTCGAGTACAGCGGGAGCTAATATGGTGTAGTGTAAAACCAGTCCCAGTACAGTATGCGGCCCTACTACGATATCGCCCAAGAGTACGGGCGATATATAGTGCACCATCAAGTAATCGACTGCCAAACACGATTGAACAAAGAGTGATCGAATTATCCGTTTTAAGGTGTGACACAAACATAGCACCTATGGGCAAAATGGAGAGCTTGCTTCTGGCTGGGTCAAGGGTTGCAGAGCCAAAAGATGGAAAAAACAACAACAAAAAAACAAAAGAGTCTCGTGTTAAGGTATATCTGCGGAGAGACTCGGCAACATCGGAACTCAGAAGGAGGGTTACGGGAGGAGTAACTTAAACTTGCAATCCATATGCGATTCGAGGGGTGGCTGATAAGGTATCCCCGCTATCCTATTGGAACGGCGAAGTCAAACTTGACTCGGAACTATCAAGTTACATCCCCTTCGTGAGCATTTGCTATTCCCACAAGGCCGCGGGAACAATCGTTCTTGATATGATAGTGGTACTATCGTACCAGTAGACCCCCGGCATATCGACCCGCCATGTACTGGACTAGTAGTACCGGTATTTACGGGGACTGGAGCACAGCTATGGCACATCCACGCCCCCCCCCAACCCCTCTACCACTGCCTACAGCGCCCGTCGCTTGTGCCTGCTACGGGCAGGGTCCTGTACTATAGTACATGCTGTAGGGAACAGTCGAATTCCCTTCATTGTATCTAGGGTTAGGGCTATACTGAGGCGACAGCTTCGCCTACCGTAGCTAGGTTGCTCAATTTGCACGAAGCACCCTAAACATCCGCAATCGCTCGAAAAGGGAAACTCCTACATCCGCACAACCCATTTTTTTCTCCACCCTCAAACCCCGGGGAATAATTCTTCGCTCTGCCAGGTACTTAAGCTCCCATCTTTCATTATTGGGAACGAAGATTGACCTGACGATTTTAGTGGTATGCCGACTTCAACCCCCGCACCTGACCCCACCGCCGAAACCTCCACACCCACAAAGTCCGGCATCACCTTCGCGCCCGATGGGCAACGAGTTATACCATCTTCTGTACGCCCAGATGGTTCCACCAGGCGTGAGATTCGTGTACGGCCGGGTTATCGTCCACCTGAGGATGTCGAAGTTTATAAGAACAGGACCGCAGAAGCGTGGAAGAACCGTGGTAATGGGGGTGTGCCTGGCGCTTCATCCCTAAGCGACGACGACAACCAGTCGGTTGTAACCCCTGCTACAAACAAAAACGCAAAGAGAAAGGCTGCTAGGAAGAGGGCTAAAGAGAAGGCGACAAGCGGACAGCCAGAAGCGGACGGGGGAACAGCTGAGTTCGACGAGAAGACGAACGGGTCCCAAAAAGAGGATCCACCTTCTACAGCTCCTACCGCTAGAGATTCGGAGCTTGAGCGGACAAAGGCCGAGCAAACCCCCGATGAAAGAGAGAAGATGGCTAAGGCAATTAGAAAAAAGATTCGCCAGGCAAATGAGCTCAAAATTCGGAAGGAAGTGGGGGGGGAAAGCCTGCTTCCAGAACAGCTGGAAAAGGTCATAAAGCTTCAGGAGCTTACGAGGCAACTTAGTGCTCTGGGCTTTGATCAGTGAGGGATGTGAATAACGGGGGTAGAGACGGTGATGTTTAATTGATTTTGGCATTGTTTTCTGAATATCTTCAATCCGGGCAGTGGCCATTGCAGTGGTCGTTGGTTTTTGGGCACCTTACTCACGTGGCTAGTGTCATCAATGTCTTTGATAGAACCCCCGGCTAGAGTTCAAATCATGTATAGCAACCCCCCCCCCACCACTCTTATCTGGCGGGTTCTCTCTTATTATATTGTATTCTAACTACACGTTCACCTGTTGGTGTTTAAATTCTGGGGAATTTCCTAAAGCCTTGAGTAGTGTACTACAAATATCTACGTACTCTTATTTCGCTGCTGCTGTGTGTTCTTGTATGATGTTCTTCGTTTAGCGCTGTGTTCGTCCCCGGGCTTCCTTCTCTTTAATAATATTATACACTACCCCACATCCCGTGAAGCTTTTAGATGTTCTACTTTAGTTCCCAAGATGTATACCCTACGAACTGCCACCCCTACGCCCCCAATGACCAGGTCACAATACTACATTTTCCGTCACGTCCGAGCTTTTGTTTCCTTGGTTCTACCATCTTTAATTCGCTGTGCTGGATTCCTGCAGCCATGGCGATTTCCACTTCTAATCCACCTCCTTCGACGTCCCCTGGAACGAACCTATTGGGGTCAACACCGATGTCTATTTTGGACTTTGCGATCCACCCAGGCATAGGGGAGGGCATATGTGTGCCACCCCAATACCCAGCTTGTCCTATTGCGCTCGCCTGAGCAATCGTTCTTCGGGGCTCTAGGTCAAGCCAAAACCCTACATTGGGCTCGAAACCTGGGCCTAGTGAGTGGGCCCTAAAAGCTAAGGTATGATATCACGAACTCACTCTCCTGGCTTTTGTCCTAAACTTACAAGATCCAGGCCGCTGTTCTTGCTCTAACCCCCTCCCTAAAATAACCACAACTAGAAGCACCGACAGAGGGGTGGTGACCGTATTGCCAACTCGTACAACTGGTGGAACCCGATCATCTACTCTGCCCTAGTCACTACGGGTTCTCTCGTTGTCGCCGTACCGTATTCGTATGTGGTACTGTTTCTGTGGGTCCTGGGAATTCCGGCATTCTTTGAGATATCTCTGCTGTCCTGTAGACTTCTGCGGAAGTTTCGTGTGCATCACATATCATGCCCCTACCAATACTCCTCTGGTCGTGGCACCAAATTCGGCGATTTATGGAGGCTGAGCATGTCAGTGGTGCCGGAAGTGATAGAACAGTCTGGTGTCGGCGGGGCCACCTCGGCTCTTGGGAGATGAAAAGCATGAATAAGGTCGATTGAATTCCTACTCAGCTTCAAGCTTTTCTGCCGCGGCCGGGCTATGCGAGGACGAGAATGGGCTTTCTTAAGTTGATAGTAGGGAGTCCTGTGACGGAGATACGACTACCCTTGTGCCAAGTTTGGAGCTTAAACCTGAAGGTCAAGACTGTAGAGACAATATTGGGAAACCTAATTCCGCTTCGGATGCCTGGCCCCGTCCAGGTGGTGGTATATCTCGCAGTAATGGTAGTAGATTTAGTGCTGCGGGTTAATTGCTCCTAAGGTTGCTAAGGCAGTGAGTCTTGATCTAGTTGGTAAGTCTACAATATGCGTAGTGATTTGCGGCACCGCAGTGAATCTTTGTTATATTAGGTGTCTTTATTTTATGTTTCTCATTGTTCAAGTGAGAGTTAGCTCTTTTAAGGGGCGTGTTTGGGGTTGAACTCCGTCGTTCGGGCTCGCTATATAATCTGGAAGAAATTCTCTCGGACTGCAGAATCGGCATCAGAGCAGGGTTCGTGGGTGGCAGCAACATTCTATACTTAGGCAAATGCCAGAAACGTAACTCTTGAGGTCAAGGGCGATTCTACTGTAGTTCCAAGTTACCAGAGAGTATTAGCTGCAGCCACGCTTTATCAATGGGTCGCAATTTTGTGCGCTTTGACCGGTTTTCCGAGACTTCGCCCTTGAAGATTGACCTACCCCTTGTGAAATAGTCAATCATGGCTAGTCAGCGGTCTTCCGCAGCGATCTATGGAAGATAGATTTCTCGGGAGTGCGTGAGCTTGAGATTATGCCACACCGGTACCAGGGTCTGCAAGTGCAAGGTGTGCATCAGCTTCAGCGAGATGAGACAGTTTAGTTCACCATTATTTGGCTGCCCACAATGAATGCACTAAGAGAATCAATAGATTCCCTCGCATATAGGTACTTGGGATAGGGGGCCTGGGATTTTTTGCTTGTACTTGTATCCTTGTAGAGTGTGAAATATATTGGAGGTGCCTGCCAAGCCGAGCCTTTTATGTGGGAAAGAAAGAAAGATTGCGAACGACCCTCTAAGCTTGGGTGCTTACTATTTCTTATCTTGAAGAAATAGAAACTGTGGAAATTTATATAGCGTGCCGGTATTCTGGATGTGCAGTGATCTTTTGCGATTATTTTGGGACTCGGAGGAATATTGGTGGAGTAGAGTTGTGGCGGTCCAAAAAGTCCTAGCCCCGGGTGCTTTGCCTACAGTGCTTTAACCCGGCCTTTCCAAGCCTATTTGGGAGCACGTGCGCTGCATTCTACCCCACCAAACACTGCAGCCGCCACCCACCACCACAACTTGAACTGACAAACTCATTTCCGAGCAACTTTTTTGCATCATCCGGAACTGAAACAACCACCATTCATATCTGCCTCACTCTCTTCAACCATTCGACAATCAATGGATCCCAACAACCCCCGCGAGACCTGGAACCGCATTCAGGCTACTATTGCTCGGGTGCAAAGACAGGGCGGTGGTGGCAGAGGGCCACCGAAGGGAATTTTAAGCGGTGGTGTTGGATTGGTACTGCTTGGTGCTGCAGCAGTTACTTTTAACAGTGCAATTTTCAACGGTTTGTTTTTTGCAACATTTTCCACCACTCATCCTCCCGCGTAGGCAATTGGGCTAACAACTTGCAGTTGACGGTGGTCATCGTGCCATTAAGTATACCCGTTATGGGGGTGTTAAGAAGGAGATCTACAATGAAGGTTTGTTTGTACCTTGGGCAAAGTTTGCACCGGCTTCGGACTAAACTTTTCCAGGAACACATTTTGTTGTCCCTTGGCTCGAGACACCAATTACTTATGATGTCCGCGCGAAGCCGAGAAACGTTGCTTCATTGACTGGTACCAAAGGTTAGTTATTCGTAGGCTCGATTTTTTTTCCTTTTTTTAATGACGTATGATGTTGATTTGGACTAGATCTCCAGATGGTCAATATCACTTGTCGTGTGCTTTCTCGTCCCCGTGTTGATGCTCTCCCGACGATTTATCGTACTCTTGGTGTCGACTATGACGAGCGTGTGTTGCCGTCGATCGTCAATGAGGTTTTGAAGTCTGTTGTTGCGCAGTTCAATGCTAGTCAGTTAATTACCCAGCGTGAGAGCGTCAGTAGGCTTGTCAGGGATAATTTGGTGAAGAGGGCTGCGAGGTTTAACATCATGTTGGATGATGTTTCTCTGACGGTTTGTGCCACTAGATCTACGTGTTGGCAATTGCGGGCTAATCTAGCTTTTTTTATTATTTTTAGCATCTCGCTTTCTCACCTGAATTCACTGCTGCGGTTGAGGCTAAACAAGTTGCTCAGTAGGTGCCTTGGAGTGTTCTAGTTGATATGAGCCTAATTCGCTGACAATTTTACAGGCAAGAGGCTCAGCGTGCTGCTTTCATTGTCGACAAGGCACGTCAGGAGAAGCAAGCCATGATTGTCCGCGCACAAGGAGAAGCCCGTTCAGCAGAACTTATCGGAGACGCTATCAAGAAGTCCAAGAGCTACGTTGAACTCCGTAAAATTGAGAATGCTCGGAATATTGCCACAATTCTCCAAGAGAGTGGTGGAAGGAACAAGCTCTATCTTGACACTGACGGCTTGGGTTTAAATGTTATGGAGAAGAGGTAGTAATCTCTATGCAGGGTAGACCGAAATAAAATTATACATCAAGGCCGGAAATGGCCAGGATGAGCAAGGGAAAGTGTGTCAAGGATTTGCACATCTCTTCCTAGTGATTAAGACGTTGTCATAATAACAAAATAAAACTCTCCTATCCATACTATTAGTTTTGAAGTTTTTGTTCGATGGTCCTGAATAAGACACTTAAGCAAAGGTAAATTTTCTTGTAGCTTGAATTGGCTCTTTACCATTCGAGTGACATTTGGGAGACATGGGCCAAATATCAATTCGACTTAGGGTTTATGCAGTATTTGCCCCTCCCCAGACAAATATTCGGGCGGGGCAAGATGTATGAATGCAGGTTGGCATCCTAGAGTTACCAAACCCTAACAAGCAAATTCTACTGTAGATTCGCCGGTGTACGTCTACATTCTAGAACTGCCTGCCATCTACAAGGCCCCATCCACGCCCTTTTTCACTACTACCGACTCCACTTAGCTACTACCACAACAGCAGAAACTCCTTGATAGGATACCCCGTTTCAAGTACTGACTGGCAATCTCAAAGGTTATGAATTCTGATAAACCACCTTCAGGGCTGTCAACAGGTCCCGCTCATTACAGCAGCTCGATTGTTTTTGTTGGCAACATACCATTCGGCAACTGACCCTACTTCACTATTTTTCTAATAATGATCCTAACAAGAATTCCCTAGGCCTCTCCGAGACTCAAGTTGTCGAAATTTTCTCTGTTGTTGGCCGCGTTGTCTGCTTTCGTCTTGTATTCGACCGTGAAACCGGCCGTTCCAAAGGATACGGCTTCGCTGAATACGTCGACAACGAGACCGCAGCCAGTGCTGTCCGTAACCTGGATAACTATGAGATCTTGGGCCGCAAGCTGAGAGTTGATTACTCTTCCCATGGACACATCCCCGAGCCCCCATATTCAAATCCCTTCCCAGACCTTCCGAGGGGTATGGAGCTACCACAGGGTCTTTCCGCGACCGAAGCTATATCTAGGACTATGGATGCTATTCCGCCTGCAAAGTTGAGTGAGCTGTTAGGTGAGATGCATAATCTCGCTGTCAAGGATCCGATGAGGGTTACCGAGCTACTCAAGCAAGCCCCGCAGTTGTCATATGCTCTGTTCGAAGCTATGGCGAAGTTGGGCCAGGTCGATCATGCACAGATGGGGAGGTACTTGGAGCCCGCGGATTCTCCTTTGCGCGGCCCCTTGCCCGTTGGCCATCGCACATTTGAGCAGGAAAATAATTTGAAGATTTCCTCTGCGGAGTCGAGAGGTACTCTCTCGGTCCTTCCCTCCCCTCTCGCCCCTGCTCTCCTGGGCCACCAGCATAATATGCCGACCACTTTCCCCATTTCTCTTGAAATGCAGGCATTTGTCGCTCAGAGATCGAGTTTGTACAACAGTACTTGTCAGATCTCAAACCCCGTTCATCAAACACCTATCATTGCCGCCACTCATAATGTTCAAGACCCAAATGTGGCTCTCTTGCAACAAGTCCTGAACATCCCCATGGACCAAATTGAAGTGTTGCCAGCAGATCAAAAGCAACAGATGCTTCAGTTGAGACAGTGTCTGGGGGTTGGAATTGTGGGCGATGCTGCTTTCTGAAGGACCATTTGATTATTCGATTGGTTGTTCATTTTTTCTTAAAAGTTGATTGATTATCTGAGGAGTGGTCTGGTTATGGGGCTGGCTCATTTCACAATTGATAAGATGTCTACTGTAGTCCAGTATCAAGTGGGAAGCAGAAAAGAGAAAGAGGTTGTGCAAGTATGCGGTGAAAGGATTGGTCAGTACCATTTAGTAAGGACGTTTCCTATGAAGTTAAAGTAAGGCATGCTTTTTGGGATGCGGGGGATTTAGTGTTTTGCGTCTTAAGGGGGATCGTTAGTCTGTCTTTTCTTACACCGGCGCTTCTTTTATTTCATTATTAACGGCACCATTTCTTTACTCT
>Ga0307507_10005460_pt1 | contig 20847 bp, 19 predicted proteins | sample 7_EM_MG_FD_207223 | JGI IMG/M metagenome (GOLD analysis project Ga0307507, IMG submission 207223) | Populus trichocarpa ectomycorrhiza microbial communities from riparian zone in the Pacific Northwest, United States - 7_EM | ecosystem: Host-associated > Plants > Roots > Unclassified | place...
GTGGATTTGGCACTGCTACCTTGACGACGAAATCCTGACTCCAAACCCACGCGGCCGCGAGCGCCACTTGCGCATTCAAAAGGCTTTCGTCAAGAGCGGTAACTTCTTCGCTGAGCGCGGCATTGTTTTGCATTCACTCAACATCTCTACCTCTCGCATCGTTGAGCTGTACTTCGGATCTGAGGAGGATCTCTGGAAAGCTGATGCGTTGGTCGAAGAGTACTCCCAAGCCATGACCAGGGTGGGTGATCGTATCCGCCGTATGGAGAATATCGGGAAGATGGTCTGCCACGGAGTTTACCTTCCCGAGGAATACACCGGCGAGTTTGTCGGTAGGTGTAATCTCAAGGAGGAGAGATTGCGCGAGCTTGAGGATATGAATCCTGTCTTTGATTCGACTGGCAAGAGGTGGCTTTATAGGATTCGGTGTGTGCACTATATGAGTTCCCGGATATCGAAGGAGCAGTTGGTGCGGACTGGGGGGGCTTGGGCGGTTACCTTTAGTGACTTTAGGGTTGCCGAGTGCTTCATTGAAGGGGATGTGGAGTTCAACTTTTTCGTAGGTCCTTGCGCCGGGGGGTTAAAGTGGTATCAGGAATATCCTCATAGGTTCTTTCCTAACCATAACCGCTTGTGGAAGGGCCCTGGGTCACCAAATGGCAGCGGGAGTGTCTCTGGAGCCTTCGCCACTGGTATTAGCTGTTAGCACTGGTACGAGCGGGGCTACTACGAATTCTGTTTATACATCTCAACCCAATATCGACGAAAGTCCCCTCTCCAGAATTAATCGAGAAACATAGGCTTGCAAGGCAGAAACTCGGAGAAGGGAGAAGATTGTGTCGTTTCTCCTCCTTTTTCTATATTCTTTAACTTTTTTTATTTTATCTCTATTCTTGGTATTGGCCTTGTTCTGGGTGGGATAGTTATGGGGGTGGGTGTTTGGCTGACTGGCTAGCCCGAATGGGATCGGGTGAAACGGAGCAGATCGAGGGCTGGATGAATAGGCAGAGGGATGGCGTTGATTGTGCGATTTCCGGGGAAACTTGTAGTTTTTTTCTTTCTTTTTCCCTTGAGTTTTAGTTCTATCAACTCAGATTCCACCCCTTCCATTCCCACGTTTCTGTTCTTCGCCGCTTTTTTTTCGGCTTGGTTTTGATAGAATAGTGGAACGAGATCAATAAAACGGGCTTTTATCGTTTTCCAGCGAGTATGGCGTTTGCTGAACTTGGGTCTTTGCCGTTTTCTGATTCTCATGTTACTACTAGTGTTTAGGGGATGTTGGGGGTCATGGGGCAAGAAGTAGGGTGATAAAAACCATGACAGGAGATCGTATTATGTGTGTTTAGAAGTAACAGTAGCTTCATTAGTTCACCCATTTGCCCAAGGTTCGCTGCCACAAGTATTCCAGTAAGGCGAGTAGCAGAGAATGCTTTCCCCTTGCTGCAGAGCTCTGCTTCCAACGGAGATTCCGCGAGTGAGGGGCTGTGCTTACAACAATCCTGAACGACAGATAACTTATATGCGTTTTTTTCTTCTTTTCTTCCCCTACCCGCAAACAAGCTTCTTTTCTAGCACACGTCACTACCTTCAGTCCTTAAAATTCTTCAATTACAACAGTTTTTCTTTACTTGCCCTATTACCTTCAACACATTTCTATCGCCGCGCCTTCTGCCTTTCCCCTTAAACGCTCCTTTAGCTTTCCCACTTCTCCCCCCCCTTCCACCTTTACTTTCCTTCTTCACCCCTCCACCCAACACACGCACAACCTTCTCTCTCCACACAATTTTTTCTCTTTTATTTACCCCCTCACTTTCAAACACACCTTTTAATACGAAATACTAAAATGGTTCGTATAGTAAACACTAATTCCGCGAACTCCGCTCCTCCCGAAAATTCCAACAATGGATGGACTACCATTCCCGTCAAGCCTAAGCCACTTGTGTCCTTCCCCAAATACCCCACCGAGCCAACCTTGCACATGCTTGTCTTGAACTCCTACTTTCCTAAGAGTACCAACAAGTGGATTTGGCACTGCTACCTTGACGACGAAATCTTGAGTCCAAACCCACGCGGCCGCGAGCGCTACTTGCGCATTCAAAAGGCTTTTTCCAAGAGTGGTAACTTCTTCGCTGAGCTTGGCATTGTTCTGCATTCGCTTAACATCTCTACCTCTCGCATCGTTGAGCTGTTTTTCGGATCTGAGGAGGATCTCTGGAAAGCTGATGCGTTGGTCCGGGAGTACTCACAGGCCATGACCGGGGTGGATGACCGTATCCGCCGTAGGGAGCATACAGGAAAGATGGTCTGCCACGGGGTTGGCTTTCTTGAGCAATTCGCTGGCGAATTCGTCGGCAGATGGAATCTCAAGGAGGAGAGATTGCGCGAGCTTGAGGATATGAATCCCGTCTTTTATTCGACTGGCAAGAGGTGGCTTTATAGGATCAGGTATGTACACTATATGAGCTCTCAGTCCTCCAGTAACCATTTGTTGCGGAATGGTTCTACTTGGGCGGTTACCTTCAATGATTTTAGAGTTGCCGAGTTCTTCATTGATGGATATGCGGAGTTCAACTTTTTCATGGACCCCTGCGCCGGGGGGCTGAGCTGGTATCAGGAGGGCCCTCCTAGACCCCTTCCTAATCCTGGGAGCTTTGGGAGAAATTCCGTGCTATCGAATGACGGTGAGAGTGTCCTCGGAACTGCTGAATCGTCTGGTGCTACTGCTGCTTCTACCTCCTCTGGAGGCGACAAACCCATCGAGAAGAAGCTTAAGTATCTAGTGTTTGGCGAGAATCCTGAGGAGGCTGCAAGCACACTGAATCTCAAAGTTAGTACCACCAAACCGAAAAACCCTAGAATCCAATTCTTACTAATGTCTGTGAGAAGGGCGAAAATCCGACCGACCTCAAAGTCACTAGCACTGAGCAGCATCAGAAATCCGAGATTCAGTCTGTTTCTACCGCCGCCATAGCTTCAGCCAAGCATGCTCCAGTCAAGCATGCTCCAGAGCTAGCCGTCACCAAAATCAATACCACGGAGCAGCAGAAGCCTCAACCATTAAAGCACTTGGTCAAAGCTACCACCACCCCCGCCAATCCCGCTGCAATCAACATGAACAGACATCGGAAAGCGAAACCTAAGAACCAACCTCCTCCAGGGGACGATGAGAGCCAATTCCCGCCTCTCCCTCCCCCTCTCAGTACACTTTTACCCCAGCCCCTACCGCCGCCCACACTTCCCATTGGCGAGCCTACTCCGACCAAAATTACCAGTGGAACACTCCCAGACACCCTCAACAAAGTCTCACCTCCCGAATCTTCAACTCCACCCACCGAGAACGTGAGACCCCAGCGTACGGAGAGAGTAAAGTATCAGTACGCCATCAATGCCAAGAGGCCCACGGCGAAGGCCTCTCAGCCGGCTAAGAAATCTACACGTAGCGGTAGTGGCGGCGGCAGCAGTAATTCTGCCCCCACCGCTCCCGCTTCGTCTGCACTTGCAGGCCAGACCACTACTACCACTACTACCATTGCCCCCGGCATTGGCATCACCACCACCACCACAGCAAATAAGGATACCCCTAAACCTACAGCTGAAGATACCCCGGCCCAGGAGGCTTTAGACAAGCGCAAACATAGAAGTGCAGCCGCAAGAAGAAGAAGGATAGAGAGAAAGAAGGCAGAGAAGAATGCTGTTGCTACAGCCCCTGCCACCAGGGCCACCACCGACGCGAGCACTGGCACAAATGAGGGAGGCGGAGCTGACAAGAATCGTCAGGAATCTCAGGGCGTTGTCCTTGAAAGTTAAGTCCAGTCTAGTGAATGATTGCTGTGATGGAAGGGGAGGTAGGAGGGGGGATTGTCCAATTACTTCTTGTTACTGTTTCTTTTCCTGTTTCTTTCTATGTTTACTCTTTAGTCCTATTCCCCCTCCCTTCCCTTTTCATGTCCTTGTCGCTGGGAGGTCAGCAGCGGGAGGGCAACGGCCGACTGGAATAAAATGGGATTGAACTTGTCAAGGCTGAACCGACAGGTGAAGGGATGGCATAAACTTACAGCTATACAGGAAACTTGTAGTTTCTTGTTCGTTCCTTGCTCTTTTTTTTCCCTTCATTTCCTTCTCTCGAGAGCTTTACTTTAGTTTTTTTCTTCCTCACCTACATACGTAGTTAGATTCCAAGGCTTTAGTTTTCTCTTTTTTCCCTTTTTTTCCCTTTTCTTTTTTTCCTTTTTTTCTTCATAGACACTTCTTCTTTGGTCGTGTCTTACAAGAACGGTAAACCTGAGATTTCTATCTTTCTCAGGGAGTTTGGGGAGTTTGGGGAGTTGGGCGTCCCATGGAATTGAGTCTTTATAGCTTTTGATCAAGTTCAGAATACTATCTTTTTTTTTTTTTCTTCTTTTTTTTGGGGGAGGGAGGATGGGGGGAGAATTTCAAAGGCCATATGCACATAGCGTAGGAAGTAGGAAAAGTGATTTATATACTTTGAGTGCTTGTTATTTTAAAAAAAATAATTGTAAGAGTCTGTATCGACTAGACTAGTTCGTTTGTGGAATACTCATTGTCACGGGGAGTTTTGTGGGGTGAGTAGCTGGAAGAACGTTCACTATTTTTCAACGTACCATGATGATTTACGTCAGATAGGGGGGGGGGTGAATAATTCTGCGAGTGAGATTTTGTGTTTTGGAAGATCACCCGGTGGAATGTATACATTGTTTTGGTTAAAAAGCTGTCGGGGTTGACGGTTGGTATTCTACACCTTGTATATCTTGGAAACGTGGTCCGCACTTGGGGGCACGATTGGATAATTTAACCTGTCCTGACATCGATCCTCTTGAATATCCAGCCCGCAATTATACTTGCAAAAAATGGGGAGGCCCGGACCCGGCCCCACTGTAAAGTGAAAGGAAAGAAAGGGAATGGGAAAAGAGAAAGATTCGAGGAATGTTTTATTTTATTTTTTGAAAAAGCCCTATTGAACAATGAACAAAAGAGATTGACAAAAAAACAGTCTAGCCAACCCAGAAACAAATGAAACCATATCAATTGCTATCACAATCCGTGCCTTATGAACATTGCGAGATTTGCGGAATAGAGGGTTGGAAGTCGGTTTCTTTTTTACGGTTTAGTCTCGGAGGACTCGTCATCGACAAGGGTAGCTTCCAAGATTTCTACACGATTTGTTTATTTTGGTTAGTTTTTTTCCTTATCCCAATGGATTGATTGATAGATAGATGGGGGAGTGGAGTGGAGTGTAGACTTGCCAGAAGAAGGGGCGCCGCCAGCCTCTCCCCACTGCTTAAGCTTGAAGCGCCTATCAGCTGCGGAGAAGATCTTTTGATACTCCTCGAAAGTCCTCTCCTTGGCATTCAGGAGAGTGGCCATGTTCCAACTCTGCAGTAGATTAGTGTTTTCCGCACTGATAGCTCAAGACAAGAGAAGAGGATCAAAGAGCCATGCCATACCATGTTGATAACATATTTGTGACGAGGATTCGGCAACATCCCAGGAAGAGGAATGACACTCTCCGCGATCAGAATGCGCGCCCCCGGCTTCATTGCGGGAACAATACACTGCAAGACCTTGATACAATTCTCGTCGTTCATGAAGTGCAAGACCATACGCATGAAATAGACATCGGCGACAACAGGTTGAGTCTCAAAAAAGTTGTGCACAAGGTAGGAGAATCTAGGCTTCAGGTTATCAGGACAAAGCCTCTTGGCCTCATCGATCGCTTGATCCAGGTCCTGAATCATGACTCTCAATTCTGGAGCCTCTTCAGCAATCTGGTGAGTAATATGGCCATTTCCTATAAACAATTTACAAAGTTAATAATTGCCGCGGTATTGTTGTGTGGCCCAAATATTTCTTACCTCCACCAATGTCAATCAACAAGGCATCACCAAGAGACTTCCAGGGGAAAACAGTGCGAAGTCTAGCATATGAACCTTCACCCATGGGTTTCATGCATTCATTGAACCGCTCACAAAGATCAGGGTTCTCATGAACCCATTCCCAAAAGGTCTTATCGGTGGAATGGCTGAGGTTGAACGGAGTCTCATTTGGCTTGTCAGAGGAGCCGTACTTTCTCATAGATTCGCTATACTTTCCAGATGCATGGTAAACAACATCCATACTTTCTTGATGTTAGTATATTTTCCCAGTAATTAGCTGGAAGTGCACGTCTTACCAGTGAGTGATAAAACATTCTATAGGTCTCTCCCTCAAGCGAACGGAAGAACAGTTATGAGCGACTACAGGAACTGTTAGTTCTTTTCACACCCAGGGAGCTAGGTTCAAATTCAAACGGGTTCAACTCACAAACTTTGGGTGCAACCTCAGCAAACACATAGGAATTTGCCAGTAGTCTCATGGCGGTCACTAAAATAATTGGTTAAAAAAAAACAATGTAGCTATGGCTCAAGTTTCAAGTACTCACAAAGCTTATGTTCATCTGCACCGGCTTTCTCCGCAAGCTCAGAAATAGGCATTGGAGTACCTGAGGCGCTCAAAATATGTGCGACTTTCCATTCGACCACAACCTTGAGAGCAGAGGATTCGGCATACTAAAATCAAGTTAGATATTAAACATATGAAGGGGGGAACTAGTTCTTCATGTGTACGTACACCAAGGAAAACTTCGCGAAGATGAGCAAGTGGGTTAGTGGCAAGAACGGTCAGAGCCTTGGATGCCATCAAAAGATCCTCTCGAGCCTCTTGAATTTCCGGGTCCTCAGGAAGCCCAGGAGAAGTAGGACTGAAATCGGGTTCTTTGAGAGACTTTGAGTGAAGATGTTTGCTAATGAAGATGGCAGCTGTCGAAGCTTGAACGGTAAGCTCCAGCAAAGAAACAGCGGTAATCTTGTAGCGCGAACGGGGTACCGGTTCAGCAGTCATAATGGCGAAATGGTGGGTAGGTGTTGAGCAAAGGTGGTGATATGATTGTGTCAAGTTTGAGGATGAGGACGTACTTGAGGTGTGTGAGGAGGTTTAAATAGAGGGATTGGTCCTGGATGAAGCTCGGGCCTTTTCCACGGTTGGATGGTTGGTGGGCGGGCAGGTGGAGCAGAACCCGGAGACAAGAACACCGCAAAATAGTAGGCTAACAGGCTGCCCTCCTCACTGGAGCCACCAAGCTAACTTAAAAATCATTTTTTTTCTTTTCTATTTTGTGGTGAGGCCTGGGCATTACTATATAGTACCATAGTACCGGTGTGTATCTAATTGTTATTTTTTTTTCTTCAGCAACATAGAACAGGAACCCATCTCGGAAACCTGCGTGACGCGGTAGCCCAGTTGCTCTTCTTGAAAGCGGTCTAGACAAGACGATAGCCAAGAAGTTGTGAAATCTCTATGGATAGTATGATACTATAGTACTTGCATTCGCAACCCGCGTTGTGGCTCTGCATTAAGTAATAATTAAATTTCCCTACTGAGTAACATGCCCTCATACTTACAGTACAGTGCTCGAGTGCAGCACTGCCAAGTTTGTCATGAACAGGAACCTGGGACCTACAGTTCCGCAGTTTGGAATAATTGGCACAGTTCTCGGCACTATCAGATACTGATACTCCTCTATTGCACCAGTAGGTTATTATAGCGAGAAATAGTAAAGGCTAGCATCCCCTAAACGCAACACAGTCGCTTGTAACCATCTTCACCAAATCTAATAGAGTATCCCCCGAACTCCAGCGCCTAGGCCCTACCAAAACCATTGCCATCCCGATACCCGTTAGCCATACAATTGGGGATCCAACAATTTGCAGAGATACCACCACTATCCGACCTTGGCCCCACCAACCACACTGCAATCCCTTGGAGTGGGGAAAAGTACACTTTTTCCTGAACTATCTAGCTAAAGAATGGGTGGGATATTTCTGTGGAACATTTCACGCTGCAGATAGGATTACCGAGGATAGTGGCCCCATAAGCATAGTTTTATGCTCTATCGGTATTGCGATGCAGTGCAGCCCGTAGTCGAGTTAGCTTCTTTGCATTGGTCTAAGACATTTTTAGTTTCTAAACTCAAGCAGCGCGCTTGATCATTCCTGCAAGCCGAGAACTCGGGACAGGATATAGAGACATGACACCTCGCTCGCCCGTCCCGTTCAACTGAAGATAGTTTACTATGGACTATATGTTGGATAAAATGAGCTGGCTTCCCTGTATCTTTCTCCCCATCTCCCGTCCTCCTCCGCTCATAGCCTTCCCAGCTGTCCTTTTTCTTTTTCTCGCTTTATGACTTCCCCTTCGGACTGACACAACGGCTCTCCTCTTTATTAGTTCCCTTCTCATCTTGGGAAAAAATCAATGGCCAGGCTACCACATGACGTTAGTCTAGCGCCAATATCAATTAAGTCGGGGAAAAGACCCCGTGACCCCATGGTCTGACATAGTATAACGCTAGCGCTACCGGCAGCCACAAACCATAGCCGTAGCCTAGTATATCATACATATTAATAGTCTGGTGGCGTAAGTCACTCTTTGTTCTTCAAACTCTCGATTCATAATTCTATACAGCTGATAGTTATACAGCTGTTCTACTAGAGTCGCTGAGTTAGTGAACATATAGTCCTGCTCAGGTTTCGGAGCTTCGGCTTTTCTCGGTATCGATTCTCTTCCTAAATATTCGCGCAAGAACATATCGAGAAGGGGCATCTAGAGAGAGAGAAGCTAGGGAGTAAGAGATTGTGAAACGGAATGAGATGTCGTTAAGGTATCTTATGTTCTACATCCATCGTATCGCAAGTACGGAGCATCCGGGGTTTGTTCTAGAAGCCACTTGGTATTAGCTAAAATTCGGCAGTGATTGAAGACCTAAATTTTATCTGGCTCACCCTGGACATGTTCAAACAGACAGTATTTTATTGGATTTTTAGGGATGAAACGCTATCGCCTTATATTTAAAATCTCCATCTCTTCAGAATGAAGGATGAGTTGAAATACCAGGGAAACAAGCCAGTCCTTTGATGGAAATCACAATATCTCTCTGGGTAGACAGTACGGTTCTTAGGCTCCTGCAGGCGTTATATGTCAAGATTAAAGATGTCAACCCTACAAGTTTCCTTGCTTTAGAACAGTCTTGACACTAACTTCGTACCACCTCAGAGATTTATCAGTTCCAGCTCTACCCCCGGACATGTCAGTAAACGTTGATATTGCAACATTGAGCTTAGTTTCGGGTACCTTTTTCCAGAGTGTCTAAGGGTCATAGTTGCGCATGTTGTATAGCTAATTCAATCACGGTACCGGTAGCTCAAATAATTAAGCGCCTTCGTATAGCATACTCATTGTATGATAAGTGTCTCCACTAACGCGCATGGGTCGTAGAGAGAGCGCCTGTGCTTAGGTGGGACCCATAACCGACCCTACCCCAGCTGATACCCCGCCACGCCAAGGGTGATAGTAGGGAAGAAGCGTGCCCAGCGCTCAACCATCGATCCGACAGATCTGGATGAACGCGCGCGTATATTCCTCCAGAGGCGTCTCAGCAGGGAGATCAGCCCTACTGCTTCTCTTGCATAGTCTAGAGAGCAAACACCAAGGGCGGCTATTTATGATCAAGCTCTCATCTCACTTCTTGGCGCCTCGTATCTGGAAGTGCAAGGGAGAAATTAATGCTAGGAAATTCAGTGGCGTACTTGAAACAGGGCAGTAGAGCTGGGGTTTACCATAGCATTTAGCGGTACCCAGCTCTAGGTAGCAATACCGGTATCATACCTTCCCCAACTTTATGCAAGGGCCGGGCATAAACCGTGACCTTCAGGAAACCTTTATAAGGCACTCTTATCAGTTTCTTTTGATAGATGTAGGTATCGCTTTATCTTATAGCACATCCATAGAGAATGTGGTTTGAAGAAGCATCCTATCAGAGTGGCTAGACTTATTGTGCAGCTCGATAACTTGTATCCCCGGGTCTCGGTAACGAGGGCTAAATGTGCAAAAAAAAAACTATATCACACTTCTAGCTAGAGCTGATACAGGAAAAAGCAGCGCTGGGGGGATCCTAAAGCTTCTTGCTTCGCTCTTTATTTCGTGATCTAGAAAAATGACCAAGCGGGCCGAGAGCTTTATCTAGGAGCAGAGAAAGTACCCTGGTAAATAAACCAGCGAGGCCGAGCAATCCAGGCAGATAGATATTCAACCAAAAAAACTTAAATCTTAGCCCCTATTAGCTCCCAGGCCAGAGCCTATACTATAGTTCTAGAACCCCCGAGAAAGAGCCATTCAGGGGAACACCACAGGATAATAGGTAGAGTTTGTCATAGCTGCTCTAATCATAGCATCCCATCGAGTGACTGTTGATGATTTCCTTGACATCTAAAGTTATTTTCCAAAGTTGAGGATTAAGTCTCGCTCCAGTATCCACCAGAGAAGTTATTGGATCGGAAAATGCACCTCTACTGTATGTTCGAAGACGACTCTGCACAATGACATAAGGCTTCACCAGACTGCACCCACAATCAGGATGAGTTCTCAACCGGTCCGAACCGGGATAGGGTTTTCTCTAAATCATGCACGCATCAAACTTCCCTTCCCACCGGGCTTCTCAGGTACTAGAACTAATAGTAGCTAAAATAGCTCGGAAGAGGAAGTGGGAGAAGAAAAAAATTCAAAGTCAAGCATCGAGGCTCACGCAAAATACGAAGCTCGCATCGGCACTGCAACTACTGCCTGTCCACCGGACACCATGCGCTTATTAATTTTTGCGCACGAATATGAGTAGAGAGATCACGATTGGAAGATCGCGATCGCGAGTTTCTCGCTCGAATGTTTGCCAGTCAAGAGAAAAGTAGGGGTTCAGGAAAGAGAGCGAGTTCGAGGTTAGGCATAATAGTCTACTCGAGCACGGTAGATTGGGGGCTGGGAGGGAGGGAGGGAGGGAGGGTTGAGGCTTAGATGGTGTTGGCGCGTGGCAGCCATGGTAAGTGCAGTTTGGGGGCCATTCCCAGAGCTTTGTTCTACGAGCGAACAAGAGATCCTATCGTGATCACTAGCCAAGTCAGGTTCTGCTGAAAAAACTCGTCAGGAACATAAGAGGGTAACTCTTAGACTCCTATTCTCGTGATCCTTTTCTTGAGCCCCCCAGACACGGCCCCCCCATAAACATTCGCAACCACTACTACCTGTGCATCACTCACCATCAATCTAGATTTTTTGTGCGCGTGAGGCGCGGAGATTACTTTCTATACAAGATAGTCACCTCCGTCTCTTCATCTCATTTACTTCCCTCCTGTCCCCTCCTTGCCCCTGGTAGATGTGATACTTATTGCCCGGCTAAACACACCCTCCACGATATCAAGTTACGGCTCCGTTAACCTGCTTCCCTCTGCGATGGGGAATGTGGTCGCGGTCACGGGGATTTGTGGGGGGCTGAGATTTGGCTCAGCAGTTCCGACGGTTTACCCCTAGTATCAGAATATTTCTTTAAATACCTTCATTTCCCGAAGCTCTCCAGACGAATGGCTCAAGTACCGCGGGCTATCAGGTTGCATTATTCTGTCTAATTCGAGGAGCAAAGCCGCGCCCATTAAAGCACGATGCAGGTACAAGTACTACCGGTAGTACTCGTACAACACAGTACGAGTGCAGGTATACCGGTAAGGAAGATGCGCCACACCAGACGAAATGATAAGTAATTCCTTATCAGCCCCCACTATAGTCCAGCACTTGCATTGCCCCTGGAGAAGAAACGGCAACATTCTCAAGTGTTGCATCCGGTCGCCAGCGCCTCGTTATTATAATTTTAGCAATTATTGGCCCTATCAACTGTTAACCGTCAACCCTTCAAACGAATTGGTAACTCTCGTTTTAAATTACCAGTGGGGAATTTTAACTGACATACCAAATCCGTAGTAAAAAGGAAGGGAATCCTCGAAATAAGCTCCACAATACGGGCTGAGAGTAATCTATTGGGCAGTCCTGAATGATCTGACACAGTCGATCACTGCCTTGCCCAATAACCCCCAACCCATTCTTGGCACTGGTTAGCTTCCTTGTCACAAGCACTCAACCAACCACCTGACGGAAGTGGACAATAACGGGATATAAGTATGTGGTCGAGCCTCACAATTTGATTCCACAGTTAAGGGTCGCCATTCTCAATATTCATTACTCAAAAAACCCCGAGGCTCGAATTTATTACACCATGCATATTTCACGGATCTTATTAACCGCGCTTCTGGCTGCGGGGATAACATTTGGAGCCCCAAATATCCCCCTGGAAGCAAGGAAACGCCAGGCCACCAATGCGCGCGCTGGTGCTATCAAGGAGGCCTTCTTGCACTCTTGGAATGGGTATACCAAGTATGCATTTGGATTTGACGAGCTTTCGCCAGTTTCCAACAAGGGCACAAATTCTCGGTATGCCACCAGTATTTCCCGGGCGCACACAATATCCCAGCAGAGCTGATGGGTGACGTAGTAATGGATGGGGAGCCTCTATCGTCGATGCGATGAGCACAGCAATCTTAATGGGACTAGACGATGTTGTTTTGAAACAACTGGAGCATATCAAGACAGTAGATTTTACCAAGACCACCACTACCGTCAGTCTTTTCGAGACCACGGTATGCGCGCGCAAAAATGTCAAGATCTTCCCCAGAGGCAATTGCTTACCAATATCAGATTCGATATCTCGGAGGTCTCCTCTCCGGCTATGACCTACTTACGGGTCCTTATAAAGACCTCTTGCCCAGGGTAAGCTTTTTTTTCTTTCTACATAAAACTTCACCTCTACAAGCCGTTACGTTAACGCATGTAATAGAACTCGACCAAACTTATCGATGCTCTCCTCGACCAGGCGGTTATCCTAGCAGACACTCTCGCCTTTGGTTTTAATACAACCACCGGCATACCCGCCAATAACCTCGACTTCACGAGTAAGTCGTTCACCGACACCACCAACGGTCTCGCGACGACGGGTACCCTCGTTCTCGAGTGGACACGCCTGGCAGATATCACTGGCAATCGAAGGTATGCTGAGCTTTCTCAGAAAGCCGAGTCCTACCTTCTGAAGCCGACTCCATCCCTAGGCGAACCATTCCCGGGACTGCTCGGATCGGACGTAGACATCAAAACCGGGAAATTCACCAACTCGAACGGAGGATGGAGCGGTGGTAGCGACTCCTTTTACGAGTACCTCATTAAAATGTGGGTCTACGATGAAGAGAAATACCAATTATATAAGGAAAGGTATGACAATTTTGAACTCTCCCTCCCCCACTAAACAACCCCATTTCCACCCCCAATAATTATACACACCTTTGAAACGACCGTTACCTAACCACAAAAACCTACGCACCTACCGCCACCACAGATGGATCGCAGCAGCAGACTCCACAATAAAATACCTAACCAGCCACCCCCGGCCCCGCCAAGACATCACCTTCGTAGCAGAGTACGAAAACGCGCAAACCCTATCCCTGAACCAGGGCCACTTGACCTGCTTCATCGGGGGGAACTTCATCCTGGGCGGCCAAGTCCTGTCCAGGAAGGAGTACACGGACTACGGCCTCGCCCTAACCTCCGGCTGTCACCAGACCTACAACAGCACCCCCTCATCCATCGGCCCAGAGCGCTGGTCCTGGGACCCGAAAAACGTGCCCGCAGATCAGTCCGACTTTTACGCCCGCAACGGCTTCTACATCACAGCAGCCTACTACGACCTCCGCCCCGAGGTGATAGAATCCTACTACCACGCCTTCGTCGCCACCGGCAACGAGACGTACAGGACGTGGGCCTGGGACGCCTTCCTGGCGATCAATGCCACCGCCAGGACACCATCGGGCTTCACCGCCATATCCGACGTTGGCCTGGCGGATGGCGGGGGAAAGTACGATAACCAGGAGAGCTTTTGGTTCGCAGAGGTACTCAAGTACCTGTACCTGATTTTCCAAGAGGGTGGGCAGGTCGGCTTCATCAAGAGCTCGGAGCAGAAGTGGGTGTTTAATACGGAAGCTCATCCGTTAAAGGTACGCAATTGAGATCCTATCTTGTAGATATCTCCGGGAGGGGAAGTGGAAGGGGAAAGGGAAAGGAGAAGCGGAGACGGAAAAGGGGCCGTACTCCCTTTTCAGATTTTTTTCCCTCAGATTTTCTTCTACAAAGTAGAAAGAAAGCTTTCAATGATCTCTCATCACCAATTTCATCTTTATTTCATTTCATTTCACTCCTCCCCAAAATAAAAGACAAGAAAAGAAAATAGACATTTAGAAAAGAAAAAGAGCAATCTAATCCAATAAATCATGTACACTATCATTTCCGATAGATAAAAATACTCATACTCCTACCCCTACCCCTACACTCATAATAAACTCCAAACAAACTCTAACAACCCCAACCTCGTACCCCAGGTCTTCAATAACAAAACCTCCACATCATCATCACCATCATCACCATCAAAGACCCCGAGCGTTGGAAATCCCACGTCAACCAACGGCCCCAGCCGCTCGAACGCTGCCTCGGCTACCAATAACCACTCACTAGCGCTGTTCCTAATGGCGTTCTGGGGATTGGTGGCGCTGTGAGTTTGGAATGTTCCGGAAGAAAGAAATTGGGCTTCTCTCTGTGGAATTTTTGGTTTGACTGATTGATTGATCGGCTGATCGGCGTACATAGGAGGTCAATGGTGCAATATTTCTACTTTGTACTTTGTATCTTAGGGTGTTATTGTGTTACTTACTTGTAGATCCTAGTATTATATCCCCTTTTTGGCTTTCTTTTTTTATTTTATTTATTGTTTTTCTTGTTTTTGTTTTTTGTTTTTGGATGTATATGAGAAGGGGGAGGAGGTGGTCGCAGCAATGGCGAATGAACAAGTGAATTAATGGACACTGCTGGCGATATCCTAGGATAGCGAATGCTAACGCGAGTAGGCCATGATTATTACAAAGGTAAATAAACAGGGAAGCCCCTCTCGCCCTAAAATGAATGAATGATGAACAAACAAGTCCCGAAGCCCCCTATACACGCAATTCGACTCAAATCAGCCAAACCCCCAAATCTCGACAAACTCGCAATCGAAATAAATATAAAAAAGCAAACAAAAAACGCCACATTAAACGCCCACAATCAACCTAAAAACAAAAACAAAAACAATAAAAAAGCCACCCCCCCCACATCAATAACGAGGTATCCCTTTTCTCTCGCTCCCCTCCCAATGCCGACTCGGATTCCTCTCCCGTCGGACAAGCCCCCGAGGTACGATCGAGCCCACAAGCACACTCTCATGGCCAATCGGCTCGTATTCAATCCTATACAAGCACCCATCTGGGTTCTGCAGTAGGTACTCGCACACGTCCTCAGCGAGGTAGTATCCACGACGGAGGTATGCGCGGGGAATGAAGTTTATGACCCAGTGTGCTGGTGGTGACCGGAAATGGTGGTTCCATTCCGTTAGAGACTTTTGTAGACATTTTGAGTTTGGCAGGAGGGGCTTTAGGGATTGGAGGGGGGTTAGTGTTGACCCTGTTGAGGAGGCTTCACTGTGGAAGAAGTTAGTCTTAAGATGCAATGTATCTAGGGATACGTGGGAGGATTACACTTCGTATATGCAGCATCCGTTTCTATTATTCTTAATCCGCAGAGTACGTTCTCTTTTCCGCTCGTCTTCTTCAACTGGAAGTGTGCATCCCACCGATACCGAAAAGTGGAAGCCGCTAAAGATGCCTTTGACACGGTAGCGTATCTCGTCCACGTACCGCCCTGCGCATCCAGCCTTGACAGCCATGGGTGTTATGCAGCTGGGGCCAGAAGGGATCACCGGTCCTCCGGCAACACCGTGCATTGATCTCCCAGCGTTGGTGGAGAACGTCTGGATGCTTGGAGCGGATGGTGTGACAGCGTATTGAAAGCCTGCTGGGAATTCCTTGATTTTCTGGTAAGAGTCTCGAGAGCGATCTCTTATACTTCGGAGGATCTGGTCTGGCGAGGTCGTCAAGGAGATCTTCCTACTGTGGGTTGAGCGGGAGGTCTGGGTAGTGATGCTGCTAATGTTGCGGTTGTGCTTATTGTTTTTGTTCTGGTTGCGGGTGCTAGGGGGCATTGAGGCAGGTGCGGGCACGAGCGAGGAGGGTACCCGCCTGGATATAGGTACCGCTGGAGGGGGACGTTGAGGCGGTTGTTGAGGGGGTGGTGGGATCGAGATGGTTGGAGGTGGTGATGGAGGAAGGATCTGCGTGCCCGGGTGAACGTTAGGGGTTTCTCGTGTCATTCTGATATCTAGCGTATTGCTGATCGTTGGTTTTCTTTTTATAACCGTGAGGAATTCCAAGTTCCTGTAATTGTAAAGAGAGGGAGCACACAGGTGAAAAAAAAGAAAAAGTAAAGGGAAAAAAAAGGTTCGATATGGAGTAAGAATGTTATCAGTCTTAAAGAGAGTGGAGAAGCGAATAGGTCATTCGGTCATAGTCATGAGTGCTAATAGCAGAGAATAAACGAAAGCTGTCAAGAAAATCCGCAAGGCAAGAAAGAACGTGGCCTGGGGAGGGGGATGGTCCCAGGTATATCATATCCCCCAGGTCGCTCTCCTCCTAGACAAAAAGACGCCAACAGGCACAGGGGGGGATGAGTGAGGAGGGAAAGAGGGAAAGGATAACAGTGCAGAAAGCAGGAACCCTTCCTTTTTGGCGCTAACCGCTCTGTCCCCAGGAAGCAATTTTACCGAGATGCCCTAGCCCTCCCCCCATCACCTTTCCTTATCCTTCCTTTCCCCCTGGCCCCTGTGCCATGCGCCATTAAGACGTGCGCAAAAGGTTGAAAAAAAAGGACATTTTGTTTTTCTGCGGAGTAACCGGATGCGTGGAATTACCGCTTTTCTGCTTGGACCCTTCCTTTCTTTTTTGTGATGACGGTGTGCGTGGGCGTGATCCCGATTCCAATACTAGCCTAGCTGATGCAAGTACATAGATTGTTGGGGTACCGGTATTGTGTAGAGTACGGTCCACGAGGCAATACGATATGCATGGGAAGCGAAGGGGAGAGAGAAGGAGACGGAGAGGTACCGGCAGGCAGCAGGCAATGTACTGTAGGGAGGGTGCAGGAGAAGTGGCCGATTCTGCGAGACTGTGTGATACATGGCGGAAAAGGAATTGACTACGAGTACTTTTTGAAAGTAGGATAAGACCGGAAGTGAGGCCTGAGTACGACAGACTGCTGGTATCGTGGAAAGGAGAAGAATGGAAAGCAGACAGTGGATGCCTCATCCCAGCCAGGGTTACAGCGGCGAACGAACGAGTACGGTGGCTTGACATAGCATTCACGTGGCCGGCTTGAAGTTGGACAGCTAAGGCGGCAACACCCATCCAACTTTATTCAACAGCCCGGCCGCGCGAGTACCGGTACGATATGATATCTTACTGTACTCGGGCGCTATGGTACGATACCATAAAACGTTCCAAAGTCGAATGGCGAATCGCATTCGTCCAAGCACAAATCGAGAGCCTCAGTAGCGCAGATCCTATCGAAATCTAAGTTCATTTGTCCATTGTGAATCTTCCTCCCCGTTTGATCGCCTATTTTTCCCTGTTCAATCCCGAGTACTGGTGGATCCATCACGGTCACGAAGAGCAATCGTTCGAACCGAATGAGTACGGCACAGTAAAACGCTACAATTATACAAACATAAGCACCTGTGTGTCGACTTGTCCACCAGTGTGCCAGTGGTACAAGCTCAATATCTAATGCTTAGGCCACGCGAGCTTACATTGGACAGAAAGTCCAGGGCACGACACATGTGCTCACTAATATCTCCCTCCTCCCACTTCCGGCAAACAAATATTGAGTCCATCACCGGATATGGAAAATACTTCCTTCCTTCTTGGTGGGCAAGAGTTGTGAAATAGGGAAGTGTGCTATACCGATCCATTTCATCCCAACTCCCTTTTTAGCGAACACTGCTAATGCCATTAACCGCATAGTAAATCTCCTCGAGTAATTAGGATTTTTTCTTCAGAGCTCAATTAGGCAGCACCCTTCACTGGGGGGCCGTACTAAAACCTTCTCCCCAAAGAATCAGATATGCCGGTACTGTGAACCCGAGTCCAATGGCCTGCCAAGCCTTGATCAGACATGGAACTCTGGGGAGAGAACAGGGATAAGGATTCACAAACTTTTGTCCAGTGACTTTTTTCGCAACCTGTAGGAAATCTACAATAGCGCGGCTCTTGCAGTGCTGTAATCGTACTAGAGTTATGAGCGAGGTATTCAAAGAGGTCCGCTTGTTTAGGCGCTGGGTGCTGTGGGTGGATTGCCGTCGCGCCATTGTCAACGGTTGTTCTGGAAGGAGCGTGGAAGGATGAAGAAATCACCTGCCGCCTTTTTTCCTTCGATGGAGGGAAGGTGGGGCACCGGCACTGTACTAGTACTGGCACTCGTACGGCCCAATGAGCCGTGTAAAGTTACTCGAGTACTATACCCGTATCATGCCAGGAGAGTTATCATCGGCTGTCACTCGAGTTTGAATTTTTTCGGCTGGATCAGGGGGAGGAGGGTCAAAGCGAACTAATAGATGACAAAACAATGGTTTAATAGGGGCGTATAAAGTTTTTTTCAACTATTAATACAATAGCAGGGGGCCATGCCTAGAGGTCATTGAATACTCTTCTATCGTGCCAATCTCTCCACTGCGAAATTCTTGCGCTCATTATCTTCGCTGCGCAGCTCGAGAACCGTTGCTTGGGCGCGGACTGGGTTGTTGCTGTATTAGGCTGCACAGTACTGGTAGCCTCCTGCAGGTATCATAGGATGCGCACAGAGGCCAACAGCAACATCAAAGAGCTTTTCTTCTCCGTCCGTCCTCAGTTATCGCGACTATGTCTCCATGCTATCTCCGGGGTGCTCGAGTATTGTTCCCTGGCACCCACACCCCGCCATCCCGAATTTCGAGAATCCGGATACCTCGCTATCTCGTATGAGCCTCTGTGAGTCTCAAATCTCCTTGCACTAAAGCCGCACCTGCTACTGGGGGTAAGACTATACCGTACTTGGGAAGAAGAAATAAGAACAAACAAAAAAAACATCATTCTAAGCTACCCAGCTCCCCCCTAGTACAGTACAGCTAGAGTTATCGTGGTTTATAGTGTTTCTCCAGCACACTGTAATCGATAAGGAGGTGTTTCACCCTTTTCACTCAATATTTACAATGCTTCCAACTAAGGCAAGGGAGGACCAATATTCTTGATATCCCTTCCTCCATTCTGTTAACGAGAATGCAACCACCATTCCTCAGACCACTTCACATCAATGGTGGCTCCAATCCCTCGCTACAGTGGTCCAGTGCTTTTCATTCTCTCCGTACCCACCAGAATGTTCGAACAAAACTTGCTGCAAGACAAAATCCAAACAATAACCAAACCAACAGCTGCTATACAAAAAGGCATCACTATACCTAGGGATTCATCAACTCTAATCACGACACTCATTTACGACAGCGACTCCGGTAAGTCCCCCCCCCCCCACGCTCATTTCACACTCGACAAGTACAGTATAAAAAAATAAGAAAATAAAATGGGAACCCTACTCCCTTTCACTCTTTCCCTTCTATTCTACCTCTTCTCCCCCATCCGCAGGGTCCAAGCTTGCGATGATGTCTGCCCAACCACCACAACATACACCACGATAACCCCATCCCCGAACGCTGTCGCTTACCCCGTCACCCGTCAATTCCAAGAAGTACACACCTACGTCCCCGAATATGCCGTCTGCAACCCGGACAATTCCGACTGCACAACGGTGTACACCATGCGAACGTACAATTGGTGTTCAACGGTGGTGCCCTGTTACGGACGTGCCTGCACAGTTACGGATTGTGCCCAGTGGGTCACTTTCTCGCACGCCAATACATACAATCTGCGCACGGCAATATGTGGGGAAGGTGGAGTTTACACTATCCGTGGGACTCCAACGACGGCGGTCTCGGCTGTGGCAACGTCGTCGTCGGTGGTGTATTATGTCGAAGCTATCGTCACTAGGTATGCCGTTTCGTATAGGGATTACAGCGAGGGCAAGTACTCTCGTGTTCGCGTTGAACGCTGTCTGGAGGAGGAGGACGACGACGATGACGATGACGGGAGGTGCGATTTTTGGTACGAGAGGTGGGTAGAGCAAGTCTACGAAGAGGAAGAGGTAGTGGTCATCGTGCCCGTCACTGTCAATACCTACTGTCCGGAGCCGACCACGATTACCTATGCCGGGAGTACGGTTACGGTCTTGGAGGCCCCGACGACAGTAGTGTTTGTTACGGAGAGTAGGGCTACTAGTACTGTAACGATTACGAGGTTGAGTACTACTACCACTAATACTACTACTGTAAGTATTCTTATATCCTGGGTTGTAAATGATAGATTGATTGGCACTAATGCAAATGTGAAGACCGCATATGCCACATCCCAATCCTCCTCCTCCCAATCCTCCTCCTACGAAACCCCAACTTCAGCGCCAACCTCCTCATCAACAATGAGACACTTCTCCTCCATACCCCAATACCCCGCTTTTGAAACACCATACCCCCGCCCCTCCCCCACAAACTACCACTCAGCCACCCCAACCCCCCGCTATCCCGCCTCTCCCCAGCATCCCAAATACCCCTCCAAAGGATATGATGAGGGGGAGGAGGAAGAAGAAGAAGGGAATGACCCAGAATACCACACCTACGGCCGCTTCAAAGACAGCGAAGGCGTGCATGAGTGGGGCAGATTCTACGATTCTGAGCTACGAAAACGCGAGTTGTGGGGCGAGTACGACGACGACGAGGAAGCGCATAGTTACGGGCGATACGAGGAGTATAAGAGGCAACGGGAGCAGAAGGTACATTGGGGTGGAAGTCCTGGGCACAAATATGATGATAAG
>Ga0307507_10005461_pt1 | contig 20844 bp, 13 predicted proteins | sample 7_EM_MG_FD_207223 | JGI IMG/M metagenome (GOLD analysis project Ga0307507, IMG submission 207223) | Populus trichocarpa ectomycorrhiza microbial communities from riparian zone in the Pacific Northwest, United States - 7_EM | ecosystem: Host-associated > Plants > Roots > Unclassified | place...
TAATGGATAACATATTAAATAACAATTTGCTCTACACAGAGCTTAAAAAGAGCCTTTTAGTGCCTAATTAAGGACGACTTTGGTGTATTAGCCATATCATTAACCTTATTATTAAGGCCCTTATCTATAGTAAAGGCGTTAGCAAGTTTAAACGCTTACTAATTAGTGCAAGTAATAAGGATATATTTAATAAGTTCTATACAAAAGGCTTTATTAGCAAGCTTTATAACATCATTAAATATATCTTACGCACCTTAGGACGCTATAAGGACTTTACCTGGCTTTATTAAGAGGCCTACGCCAAGGATAAGCTATTTAATTATATAGAACTTATGCTTATTAAGGACGGAGGCATATAGTGGAATTTAACCTACTTTATACTCGCTCGCGCGCTGCTTCTACGCACTAGAATTAATACCTATATTTACGCCTGGAGAAAGGTTAATAAAGATACACACAATCTATCTAAGGATGCGCTTAGTAATAAAGATTAGGAGCATATTTAACAACTTATTAATATTTTTAAGCCTTTTATATATGCTACAAAGCAAATAGAAGGTAACGCCAACACGCTAGGTGTTAAGGGCTTATTTAGTGCTCTATGGGAGTCTATTACTACTATTAAGCTTCTATATAGAGGACTTCAGGAAGCCTAATAGACGATAAAGGATTAACCCAAATCCTTCCTTAAATTAGGCGTTACTATAGCTATCTAAAAAGTTAATAAATACTTTAATAAATTTAAGGCCAAGAGTCCCTATTACTTTATCACAATAATCTTCCATCCTTTACTTAAACGCACCTACTTTTGCACTAAGTGGAAGTAGTAGCTAATATAGTAGAAGCACGCCAAGCGCGCCATGGAAGAAGTCTTTAATAACTATATTAACGCCTAGGACAATAAGGAAAATAAGGCTCTAGTTAAATTGCGTTATTAAAAGGTCCCTTATAAGCCTAGCAATAAAGGTGTTAACGCCTTTATTAAGTTACTAATTATAGATAAAAGCCTTACTCTTACCTTACGCGCTTAAAAGCGCGTTAAGCTTGCTATTAAACTTAATCACTACTATAATATAGGAATAGAGCTTATTAAAATTAGAAATAAGGATAGTAAGGAGGTCTTTAACGTTATTTCTAATCCGCTTAACTAGTGGCTTACTACTGGCTAAATTCTCTATCTAACGCTTAGTTAAATCGCGCTTGATATATTTGCTATTCTAGCTATAAGCTTAGCATGCAAATGAGCCTTTAGTTAAGCTAAAAAGGTCGTTACTAATAAGCGTAATTAACTATCCGCCAATATAATTAAAGCTAATTAGTGCTAAAAGTGGTGGCTAATAAAAGGCCTTCTACTAAGCAGCTTAATTAACTGTATTAATACTAATAGAGTGTTAACTATACTATGGCTAATAGGATTTAATGTTAATTATACTGGGTATAAGTAAGATAGGCAGGAATTAATAGTAGCTGGTAAGCGTCTCTTACTAGATCCTTATATTTAATTAAAATCTAATAATAAAACAGAGCCTCTATAGCCCTTACTACCTACCTCTCTTTCTACCTTATTTAGGCCTCTATAAACGCATTACAATACTATACTAGGTGCTTAGAGGTGGATTTTTAATTAGGCAACGTTAATTTTTATATACTAAAGTACTGCCAAAAATCCAGTCTAAAACACTATAAAGTCTCTATAAATTACCTAATTAGGAAATTATGCTAACAGCGGACAGTCAGCGGGGCTTATTTAGGCCGTTAGTTAGTCTGTAATGTAATTAACTGCAGTTAGTCTGCAATGGGGCTCTCACGCTTGCTGAACGCTGACTATTGGATACACTGCCCCTAATTGGCTGTTTATTGCGCACTGACTATAGAGCCAACCTCCCTCCTAATGAGGTATAAGCTGTGGCGCGCTAGGAGCTCCATGAGCTTTAATCCACGCCACGCCGGCGTTAATATGAAGCTATCCAGATCCAAATCCAGCTGGAGCGCCATAGCCAATCCAAATCGTCGCCAGTCCAAATAGATCACTGCGTGGAGCTGGGAATAGGCAAGCGTCTCTGAAACACAATGTAGTGATATTCCATTCCAGAGGAAAATTGGTACCCGTACGATAATTGTTACCCAGTCGATAATTGGAGAACTTCGTAAGTACCTCCTGAGGTCAGGTGGCAATCCTAATACGCTTCTATAAGGCTGAGCTATGACACTTAAGGCATGAGGAATGAGAGACTAAATGCGTTTTTGTCGAACTGAATCGGACTTCCTTACCACCATCGTACCACTGTCTGTCGACCCAGATCGTATTTACGTACTTTGTCTTAGTTGTCGCTTAACTTATGACTAAATGTTTCGTCGAATGTCTCATTACCTATTTCCATTACCAATTACTGACTGAATGACGACGTAGTCGTCAGTCTATTTGCCACCTACCTGGTGTATATAGTGAGGCTCTAGAGCCTCTTACAATACTACAGAGTCCTCATCCTTCATCGTACGTTCAACAGTTTTGCTAGGAGGTTTGGCAGTGCTCTTATCAATATTCAATATCAGTATAAGGCCGTATTAATATTGACGTTGAACATCAAATATAGTATATAGTAGGCATAGTGTTTTAATTGAAAGTAGACTCCTCCCCCCCGGGGTCTAGTAGAGCTTCAAAACAGCTGCTCCCTCGCGACTGCTCTCTCACCACTATCGTCATCTTTGTGATCCTTGGCGTGGTGTAGTAGATGTCGGCTGCTCTCTAGGTTCTGCCAAGGCCTCCGAAGCCTCTTGTACTACGTTCGTCGCCATAAGCCTCCCTCTAGCGGTGATATTACTAAGGAGCTAGCTCTTTAAGCACTCTGTACGTTTAATATTAGTACTCCCTAGTAACATGCGGTCCTAGGAGATTGTTCGCTGTATACCTAAAAAGATTCGCTCGTACCATATTCAATTCTCGCCGTCACGAATAGCTTCATGAGGGAGAGGATCGCGGGCAAACTGCCACGTAGGAGAAGCTAACTGGCGCCTTTTACAAGGCGACTTTGGGGTGGTTACAGTTGGTGTATTTGGTGTAGAATTAAGCTTAGAAATAGTAGAGGAGGATATATCGTCGTCTTTAATTATGTTCGTAGAAAAGGGAGGTATAGCGTTGATTAAGGGTAGAGTATAGAGAGGGGCATAAAAATTATTAAAATTAATAATATTATATGCGATATCTTATAAGATCTAATTTAATATTTAGTAATTTTTACTTTTTATAGGTTTACCTAATTGTTTGTATCACTCCGTGTGATATAAAGCGTCTCCCGGGTGGTGAGTCTTTCACGGGGCACGTAGCACTATAGACGTATAGTGCTAGTATGCTTGGTGTGGATGTGACTGAGTTGTATTAAGTAGGCCGCGTAGGCCTCTATATACTCTATGAAAAGTGGTCTAAGCGACAGAAGCGAAATAGGTCACATGACTGGGTCCTGTAACCTATTCGCATTCAAACACTAATAAATTTAAAATGTATATGTATTATAAGGAGACCTAAGAGTTATTTACTAATATGTTAACCTTATTTTTAATACCTTAACTCTAAAAATCTGTAACGTGTCCCGCTCCACGTCGCCATACAGCCAGAAAGACAGACAGTGCTAGCAGATCTATCGCGACTGTTGCGGGATCCAATATATGTACCCTTACAAAATCTTTAATATTTAGTGTCTTTTAGTATTAAATATATCGTATTGATAAGAGCACTGAGACTTTATGTCACAATGATTTGTATATGTCTGTACAAGTAGAGGTTGTAAATTGCATTACGCGCAGAGCGTATGCGGCAGGGGCCGTATGGCGTAGCGTAGGTCACCTGACCACCCACGGCCCGATAGATAGCCCGACCTTTACTACCCCTTTCTTTCTCTTTTGGTAGACAAGACATGGGTGCCAGCCTCCGGCTCACACGAAGCCTTCGAAATCCGCTAAAAAGTATTGGAATTTTAGAAAGAGAGGTTTTAGAATAAACTGTTAATAAGAGTATAGTCAGTAAAATCGACAAAGTTTTAGGTCTAATGTACACCTATATAAGCTAACAAGTGATAAAGGCTTAAGAGCTATTAGTTAGGATTATATATAAGGTATAAGCTACGGAAAGAATAGACTCTACAGCTTTAGTAGGCAGAAGGTAAGTCTAGAGAAAGTTTTCCTAGACTTATCTATAAAGATAATATAGCAACCAAATCAGGCCTGAATTTCGGTAATAAACTTATTGTTAAAGTAATAAATGGAACTATTATAAGTACTAAAAAAAACACTAATTAAGAAAGAGGTATATAGTAGAGATAGAAACAGCGAAAAAGTATAAAACAGTAAGCAATAATACGGAGTTAGGTGGCCCTAGCTCTAAGTGTATTAGAAAACTTATAGCGGATTCCTAAAAGGTAAACAAAAGCAATATATTATGTCTGCAGTTAAAATAGGCTAAGTGTAGGCTGGATATAATACATGAAATGAAACGAATAATATTATAGGTTAAGAGATTCGGTCCACAAGCCAATAGTCTGCTATTCTAGACATTTAAGCCTTAAAAGCTCGACCTGCAGATCCATATGCGGGGAACCATTAATATTAGCAAGCGTAATAGGTTCTCGTAACCAGACCCCAGAAAGGGATCTTAACCGTCCAAGCTAGATATTAAGAGAAGTCCATTTTTTGTGCTGGTCGATGCCTCGCTACCCAAGAAATCGCAGATCTAGAATAAGACGAGTAAAAGTGCTACCTTAACACTTATAATCCGTAATTATAAACCCAAGCGTTAAAGGGACCTGGTGCCGGTTAAATAGAAGTCCTAACATGCTAGGGATTTCCCCTTTTATCTGCATAGGGAAGGTAGGCATAAGTATATCGGGCAAACTAGAGAATAATAGGGTGTGGTCATAAGTAGGTTAGACAAGAACACATAATAGCGGTGCTATATATAGAATATATTAGTTATCCAGTTCTATCCAAGAAGCTGTAGAGAAAGTTAGTAAGTAATTTTTAAAAGAGAGGGCAGCCTATACCTTACACATCCTAATCTAAGATAACTTCCTCTGTAGACCCTGTCATCCCATTAACCAGCCCTACATTGGTGTTTGTATTTTATAAAAGTATAACAGGCATTCCCTTAGTAAAAGCAAAGAACCCTAGACCTTTAAGGTGCTGCACTTTACCAACCTGGAACATTAATTTGAGAAGGGTTATAGGTTCAGTATTGGATATAGTTAAAGCATCGTGTCTAGCTGGAAAGAGGTAGATCTTCTAACCTCGCTTCTTCGCAAAGGCCTAGAGATGTAAAAGGTTAACTTCTTCGCATAGGCGGTTTACTTATATAACTAATCAGTCTAGCGGTGTCTCCCTATTTGCAACTCTAGTAGCGACAGTACATGAGTTAAGAATAGTAACATTATCTTCCGTTAAAGTGGCAGATCAAGCCCTATTAAGTAAATTCTAAAAGGGAAGATCTTCCGCTTAACGCATTTGCTTAGTCAAGAATACTACTCCAGTGAAATAACCCTAGATAGCTTTAGCAGATTTTAAGGCTGCGACGCTATTAATATTCTGGCTCCATATCGCATAACCACGGACTGGCTTAAACTAATTGAAATCTCTTAAGAAGATTATAATAGGTATACCACCAAAGATAGTATTAGATAACCGATTCATATCCCAGATAGTGTTACACTAATTGTTTAGCTGGACTAGGTTTTTAAGGCTAACTATGCTAACTTCGTCGATAATAAAGATCTTCTTATAAGATAGTTGAGACTTCGTAGCTTAGCCTACGGGCTGGTTACCAAATATGCCAAGAACAGAATAATAAGTCGCGCCGCCGATGTTGGAAGTAGCTATACCAGTAGAAGCTGTTAACAGGACATCATCCTCCTTACGTATAATTAAAAGACCAAAAATTAACGCCTTAATTAGATGAGTCTTGCCAACCCCTTTAACACCACCAAGGTAAAGTAAGAATTAATTATAAATAGAGTTAATATGGATAGGTTATAGAATACAGAGAAAGAGAGCTCTAATAACTATACCCTGCTTCTAGTTTAAAGGGTATTGGCTAGTAATTAAACCAAGCAAAAAACCGATAGTTGGATTATCTTGGAATGAAGCTTGCAAAACTAGAAGGGAGGCTATAGATTTTATAGGGTAGTTGAGAACTGGAATAAGGGAAGCGTGAGGATCTTAAGGAGTAAGCATATACAACACTTTAGAGCTTAAAGGTTCTTAGTCGTTATAGGCTCGTAGCTCCTTAACCCAAGTCTTAACCACAGAATTAGCATAGAATCGCGGGCTAAGCAGTAGAGGATTTAGCAACATTCAGAGTGAGGATATACCATTATTGCCAATACTAGGGAAGGCTAGAGCAGCTTAAAGCAAATTATTATCTATTAGATATAGTGTAGCGAAATTAACATCTATATTAGCTTCCTCGTTATTATTATATGGATCTTGGTCCACAGTCTTAAGGTAATTATTAAACTCTATACCATACTCTTTCCGGTCTTAATCAGCGGCCTCTTTACTTCGTTAAAGCAGCATAATATTCTCAGACAGCTAAACTAGGTAAAGGGGGAGAGAGTAAACAAGGAGGTTCTAAAGCCAGGTATTCTTATATTCTAAAGCCTAAAGAGATTCAAGTCAATCCTCTTAGAAATCGCGGCAAAGTTTGTTCCATAGATAGAATAGGCCTAGCAGAACCTTATATACTTCATCCTAAGTTGTCATAGTAGCATCAAGAATAGTGTTATCCTGTTTAGATATAGAAGTAAAGCTACCATATAGGGACGGCGTCCTTAATGCCTTCACAGATCCAACAGAGACTTAAATATAAGTACAGTATAGAGGGTGTGTTGGTTCAAAAGGAAAATAAAAAACCTATCTGCTAGCACCTTTAAAAGTCTGTATAAAGATCTGCGAGGCGTATTTATAAAAGCATAAATGTCCATGCCTAGCTCCTCGCTGTTCATAATTCTTGTACAAAGAAGGACGGCGGGTGCGGCTATTAAAGCTAATGTATTAATCGGCTGTCTCAGCGGTCTATTTAGAGGTACCCTTACTTAACAAGTTATTAAGGGCCTTTTGGAAATGGACTTTAACCCAGTAAAAATTAATTATAACAGACTTATTACCCTTTGGGATATATGCAGAAGGCTGCCTAAGCAGGAAGTAAGCTACGGTAGGAGCGCCTACCTCTATATCCCTTGTAAACCGGTTGTAGGCCTTTAAGGCAAACTTGGACATATTAAGCGGAGGTAGGGCTAGCAACCCACTATCCTCCGCAGCCTTGGCCTCCGCTACCTCCTAAGCCTTCTTTAGTATAGCAGCTACGAGTACAAGCTGTCCATGGTCAGTCTAAGCTTTTGTCACATAATTTGTTATATAATAGACAGCGGCAAGGACCTTTGGAGAGGAAGGTGTAAAGTTAACATTATAGTTGCACCTTATCGCAGATAAAATAATAGGATTGTACTTATTAACAAACTAATAATTTCTTTCCATCCGTATATATCCTTCCTTTGTAATAATAGACTCTAAAATAAGTGGCCTTAGGAAGAGGAACCTACACAGCCAAAAGAGCAATGGACGCTATATGTTATGGATTAGCCACATATCCTTAATATCCGTGGCCATTCCTTTGGACTATACAGTCGGTATAATATTTAAGCGAGATTTTATACCCTTCCTTTAGTATTTGGTGCAAGTATTAGAGTAAGTATGCATCTGGACTTAGGCGGCCACGTTATTAGAGTCAATATTAAGAGCCTCCTAGAACTCAGCAAGGGATATATTATCTGGCATAGTAAAGACGGCGGTCCTAGGAGTCTCTAACGCGAACTACTAACTAAGACTAACATTAACTGTTTCCTTAACTATTGATCAAATATAGGTAAGTACTTAGTCCTTAAAGGCAGGATCAGACATAAGCCTTTAAGACAAGTTCGCAGCGTTAAAGTTCCCTACAAGCCAGGCAAATCTATATAAGTACAGCATCATTTATATTATAGACTCTACTACTTTAAAGTGGGAAGTCACAGTACCAAAGATTCCAGGCTCCTTAGAAAGCGTCTTAAAGAAGTAGTTAAAGAATGCGCTAATAATGGCGTGGAAGTATTGTGCCACAAGACTGGGATTTTTCAGCGTCATCTATAATAGTGCCGATTTAACCCCTGATACTGGCTCCCCAGCAAGCTTAACTATAAAGATATTGCCTATATCTTTAGGGTTAAGCGTAAACCATATTAAGGGAATACCTAGATGACCAATCTTCCTAAATATAAGGTTCTGGAACCTTATCTTCTCCCCAAAGGATTCTGGGTTGAACGATGATATAATTCTTATATTAGTAATAAGACTGTAGATAAAAGGGTTTAAAATCTTCTCTCCATTCTTAAATTCCTTAGTAGCGCAGTGGAGATCATTACCTGACAATCTGGCAAGATCCATAGTAGCTTTAGCCCAATAACTATTCTTAACTTAGACGTAGTTACCAAATGTAGCCTATTGGATGAGTATTAGGTCGTAGATATAAAATATAAAGGTATAGTGTTAAGAAAAGCTAAGAATATTAGAAAGGTGCAATAATGCACGGAATATGTACAGTAAGGAGTGGTAAAGCATAGCATATTTTGTAAAAGCCTAAAGGGAAACCTTCTTAGGACGGTTCCTATTTAGATTATCTAAATAACCACTAATACTAAATGGGAATAGAGTAGGGAAAGCCCCAGTGAAATAGTCCGTGTTAGTAAAGGAATTTATTAGTAGCAAGTTGTGGGGAGTCTTGTAAGAGACATGTGGTAGATAAGGAGGATTATCTAAACTCAAGCCTATCCCATTGTCCTTATCTGGAGGATCCAAATTAATACCTAGAAGGATAAAATTAGTAAATATAGTAATAAAATAAACGAGTAAAAAGAGAAGCTAGCAGCTTATACCGTACTTATTGCCAGTACCGCTGTCCCGCACAGAGCTGCCTAAATCCTCACCCTTAAGAATGGCCTGGAGACTTGCTAGAGTAGTAGACGTAGACTATAGATCCTAACTATAGAAGTTAGAGAAAAAGAACCAGCTAATAATATTACCTGGTTTAGCGTCTTCTACCTCTATATTAAGATTGTTCTCAAATAGTCTATTCTTTAGCGATGTTGTGTAACCCTCTTGCTTATCTCTTATTAGAGCCTATATGGATGCTCCTTTAGAGCCTAAAGCAATAAAGGCGTCCCAAATCTCCTGCGGAATGTGGTTATTAGGCCAAGAGTCTAATACAGAATAGTTAATAGATACTGATCTGTATATAGGGTTATTAGCATAAAGCCATAGTAAGGTATATAAGACTTTTGCTTTATTAACTAAGCAGAAACGGGCAAGGTTCTCTTTTAATAACGGCGTTACACGATCCCAGCTAATAGTAATTGTTGTGTAATCTTATAGCCTCCTAGCTGGTAAGATTTTAAGCAGCTAACTTGGGTCTTGCCTTATAGTAACGTAATGGCTATAACTCCCTCTGTAACTAATACCTCTTTGCGTACTGGATGTAAGTTTTAGGAACATGTTGATAACGTAAGCTTGTGTAATAAAAGCCTCCTTAACGGTGTTTAGGTTTTTTAAAACCGCAGAATAGTCTTGGCAGAAGAGATAATTGGTAAAATTGCCGGCTGAAAGAGGTGGTATTGCTTGCTTTGCAACTACAGAGCTATAGATACTACATAGGCTAACGGAATCGTCCTTAACCGCGCAATAATTAGGTTCCGTCCCTGTTTTTTTAAAGAAATATAGTAGATTCGCGTCTTGAAGGCTAATATTAAGCACTTCCTCTTCTTGGAATAACCCCCTATATAGCCCGCAAGGTAGGCGTCTTAAGGCATTTAAGATGGCCTTCTGGTAGGCCTTTATACACGACATCTAAATCAATGGGGTAATAGCCTCTGGGAAAGTAGTCAAAGCCTACTTTATATACTAAAACTCCTTGTCTAGAAAAGACGGAACTGGACCTTCAAAGGCAAGTATTTGTTCTTATGTAAGTAATTTTTGCTAATTTCTTTAAGCTTAGGTAATAGCCTTATAATATAGGTAGGCTCGCATTCCAGTGTCATCTTGGTGCTCCCTGTCCCTATAATGCTGTTCTTCTTACTAATAGAATTGTGCTTGGAGCCTCTCCTTATACCATAAATAAGCCCGCATTACAGACTCGTCCCGGATTTGCCTATCCCTATAATACTGTTCATCCTATTAGTAAAAAAGCGCTCGCTTTCGCTCGTTATCTAACTAGGCACGCTGGGTTGCCTCTATAAACCGTCTCCGTCTCCATTCCTTTTTCTTATTTGCTAGCCTTATAAGCCGTTGTTATTCTGGCCACTTTCTCTCTACAACAGCAAGCTTAAGCGCCCAAACCCTCTCTCTTTGCTGCTTAATCTCCGTTGCCAACCTCTGCCGGTTTCTAGGCCCATTATCTTAAGAAATAGGTGGAGTAGGGACAAACACAGAGGGAAACGGCATAGCAGGCGTAGGATTAATAGTAGAGAAAATAGCAAGATTTTTAAACTATAACAAATTACTACAGCTTATATTTAGTGAAAGGAATCATGGACCCACAAGTAAAACTAAGCGTAAAGCACCTTACCCCCTCAAACAACGGACTCACGTTATGCTAGATATAAAAGCATCTTAGCCCGCCAGTAACAGGCTTGTATAAATGCCTCTAAGATAAAGCTTGTAGATTGCTACCATATAAAAATACTAAGCTAAGGAAAAGGAAAGGGGTCACTAGGACCGATAGAATAAATATGTAGGGTGGCCAGTAAGGCGCTAGTAGTAGGCAAGCCAATCATAGAGTGGCAGAATATGGCAGAATTTGGCAGGTGACGCGCCCCAGCACCGTCACACGCACGGTGTTTATACACGTGATATAAAAAGGCGCTAAGGACCGGAAGCAAGGAGAAAGATTAGTCCGAACCCACTGCGGACTCTAGTCTTCGAATCACCTTCTTATTTTTGACAAGCAAAAATTTCGAGGGCATAGACACGAATAAACCAAGAACCAGAACTACTTATTGCAATTGCAGTACCCCCCGGGTGATACCGACAGTATAGACTAGGTACGAGAGGTTTTTAGAGGTATATAACGAAGGAGCTGGATCTGGTGACAACCCGAGATTTGGATGCAGCACCTAGGAAGGCAGCCAAATATTGCAACCTTTTGTTGAGTCACCGCCACAGCCTGATATTACTAGTTATATGGTTTATATACAATGCGACACTACAAAGAATTGGAACATCGCTATTCAAAGCGAATTATAGTTATAAACTAAAAACATTACTGTTACTGCGACAAGCAAAAAAAACCAGCCAAACAGCTAAACCGTAAGGGACATTATCATGGTCCCTCAGGGTAACCCTCAGACACAGAGTCTTGGTTAGTGGCTGATACTGTGTTAGAGCAGCCGATTCTCTTCGAGTCAGAGGACGAGTATTTACCTTATTCTTAATTATACTGAGCAATGAACTTGATATCTTGGTAAGATCCATGCCCAGTATGAGAGGAGATTTGCAGATCGCCCACAAACCGAAGTGGGCACGCTCGGTTGCAGTAAGGCCACCATTGCCTATTTCTATCATATCGTAATTGTTGAAGCCGCCTGACGCAGCATAAGATGTGATACTTGCATTCGAGGCTGCGGTGCTGGCCACTGAAGACCATGTGTTCGTGATGTCTCCTCCTACTCGCCATGAATTCCCAACCTGGGACTCCCACGCCCAAACGGAATCAGCGCCCCAGTTGCAAAGCGAGTAGAGGATTTTTGAATTGGTTGCTAGCAGTGCATCCCTCATTGTTGCATACCTCGGTTGCGAATTCCCACTTGGAGTATTGCAGTTGTCGTACTTCCAGTAATCGACGCCCCACGCAGTAAGCTGCTTTGCGTCTTGCGTTTCATAGCCTTGGGAGCCAGGATAGCCTGAACAAGTTTTCGTACCCGAATCTGCGTAAAGCCCAAACTTCAGACCCATGCCGTGAATCTTGTCGGCCAAACTCTTCATACCGTTAGGGAACTTAGTAGGGCCAGCTACTAGGTTACTACTCGAGTCTCGACTGATCGTTGACCACAAATTTTACTTGCATCAAAAAGCATAGATACAGAGTGTTTGTATTGTCCTGCCATTATATAGTTTATCGATCTCCTTGGATCCTAAACCTGCCTAGAAGAGTTAGATGAAGTATTTCTCCTTGGCTCCACCATTTATAGGGAAGTATGATATCGAGGCAGTAGCGATGCCTGCGGACCGACATGCCTGGCGTTGGCGATGGAATAGATTAAAATCGGCAGCTAACCGCTGGAACCCCACAATATGCACCCCAAGTTCCAAGAACCCAGAACACAAAAATTAGACGGAGTCAAACGGAGAAATTCCTTTTAATCAACTCACCCCAGCAGCCGAGTTGGACCCTAGAAGACCTGCTGAAGCTTCTTTCTCTAGACTCAGCTTCATATCAAGCCAGGAGTAAAAGTTCGGAGACCGGCAAAAGCCTTCGTACAAGCCATCCCTCGCTTTATGTCTCTGCATGGGGCTTTGGCCTCGGAACTTAACGGAGCTGCCATGTTTGGACAAGCTAAGCAAGAAATCGGCTTCCGAAAAATTGGCGTATCGATAATTACCCCCTGGGGCGATAAAATTTGGCGATACGTTTGTGGCTAGATACCTGTTCACTGGAGCAAGATACTGGGCAGTCAGCTCTGCATAATGGCGGCGAACAAGAGAGCTGATTTCATTTTTTGTTTGGCTATCGGCTCTCAGTATAGAGTCCAGACTCTGGATGAGCGTTCGATCAGACTTCACAAATCTCTTTGTCGAAGGATGAGAATCAATACCTCCAGGCATATCGAGTGCGTTGGGCATATGATGACGTAAAGAATGATGCCGCTTTATAGGCACGTGTCCATCGACATTGTGGAGATATAAGACATGAGGTCTCCCGCGCTCATTGTTCTCCGTGGCACCCAACACCCTTTTAAGAAGGAAGGGATTGGTTATTCCAATAATGAAAGGCCGAGGCGTACCTCCATCAATGCCAATCGAGCGAAACTCTGATTGCATAGTCATGTACGGCTTAACCTCTCCAGCATACGGAATAGGCCGAATAAGGTCGACTAGAGCTGACACCGTTTCACTGCATAGCTGAGGGCTCCTTGCAAGGACGATGATGCTCTCGCAAAGCAGCAGCTTCTCATATATAATATCAACATCTGAAAGGCATGGCATAAATGGCATAATGTTGTCCCACGAACCGAGTGGCTCATAAGCGTAGATTGAAACTGGCTTTCCATCAGAAATCAAAGGCGACGATGAAGCCAGCCCTTGTAGAGGAAACGCGGGGTGCGGGGCCCTTGTTTGATAGTAAGCGTTTTGTTTTATGAAGAAATATTATAGAACCTACACTTCGAGCGCTATAGTTGAACCCATAAATGGAAGTTCATGGCGTCCCAACGATGGAGCCGGCCACGCTAACATCTGAGAATATGCAGTCTCCAGGGCAGCAGGATCACTAATGACTCCAGAGGAAGTGATTTGCTTGAGTAGATGGAGGAAAAAACTCGTAAACTCATGGTTCGATATCAGCACAAGCGTCCTCTGATTAAAGCTTCGTTTCATGGTATCATCGAATTCTTGGCGAAAGACGCAACAACCGAAGAAATTATTCGCGCTACCATATGGAGAACATGGTGAGTCAAGAGAGATGTCGGGGGAGTTGTTACTGATAGTGAAGTGGAAAGTAAGGTCCTCTTCGGTTTCAGTGTCCTGACGTTCAGGAAAGCTACAAGGGATTTAGGATAGCTAGGCATTCGAGACAGATTTGTACAAGCATACCTGTTAAAGCAGATAGCCGAGAGATCAGAAGTTGAGAACTGAGTATTGGGCGGGTATACAAGCTCAATTTCGGGGCCTTTGGGCAAAGCGTATTAGCTTGAACGTCTCGACTAATTAAGATAAATAACGAGTACGTACCAACGTCGACATTGAAGTTACATATGATACTATCTATGTCAGCGAGAACGACAGCATGGAGCCAGAGGACGTCGTCTTACAATGCCACAGCCCAATGCTGAAAGTGGTTTTGAGGGTCCTGTCGAGGGGGGTCTTGTCTAGAGCGTCTGTGGGGATGTAGGACTTTCTTGAGTTTCTCCATGATCAGACAAAGCCCCGTTGCTGGGATCTATTCAGCTTGCCAGGCGTCGTTGGAGATTTAATCAGTATGGCGGAATATTGATCAACTCTACATCCCGGTATTTACTGGATTACAGTTTGGTAGGTTGGCATTGAGCAGTGAGGCAGGTGGAGAGATATTTTGATTCAAGAAGGACTGGCATGGTCCAAGGGTTCGAATAAGAAGCAAAGCGTGTGTTGTTGTGACCTATACCAGGCCCTAGCGCGCGATGACGATAATCCACGGGTAGATTCGCTTGTTCGAACGCGCGCTGCTTTCGATAATGCTGCAACTCCGCCGTGCGACTCCCTCCACCTCTCCGCACCTAACCCTCCGACCTCCCTATTCAGCCCTACTCTTGAGAGAGCTTTTCTCTTGCTGGTCCTCTTGCTGGTCTTACTGACAATTTGACCTTATATCCGCAGCTTTGAGCCTAGCCATGTAGGTTGCCTGTCAACCGCAGGATCATGGATGTCAACATTCAAAAGGCCCTGAATGACAAGCTTTACGATAAGCGGAAAAGCGGCGCGCTCGAGTGAGTCATTTGCTCTGTGTTTGTCTACTGAATGAAAAGTTTGTTTGGATATCTGGCGTCTTTCAGCCAGCATAACTGAGCTGCAGAGGGGCTATAATGCTTAGCACGCTTGTTAACACTTCTTTTACATAGACTCGAAGGCTCGATTCGGGAAGCACTAGCTGCTAACAACCATGATCGGATACAGAAGATCGTTCACCAGCTCTGTCACGAATATGCTTATGCTGTTCACCAACCACATGCCAGGAACGGAGGTCTCATTGGGCTTGCAGCAGCCTCAATTGCCCTTGGATCTGTAAGTGAAGCAAAATAGCGGACTTCTGTAGGATATAACTAATTCTCATACCCAGGAGGTTGCGCGATATCTAGAAGAGATTGTTTCTCCAGTCCTGGCTTGCTTCTCCGATCAAGATGCCAGGGTTCGATACTATGCGTGCGAGAGTATGTACAATATTGCCAAGGTTGCAAAAGGGGAAATACTGCTATACTTTAATCAGGTCTTCGACGCTTTATGCAAAGTACGGAGACTATATGGCTACCCGTAACAATATGGCTGACATCAGAATCGTAGCTTGCTGCGGACTCGGAATTATCTGTCAAAAACGGGGCAGAGCTCCTCGATCGACTTATCAAGGACATCGTGTCCGAATCTGCGGCATCCTACGTTTCCATATTGGACAATCCTGATGAGGCTAGTGCCGATAATGAATCTGAGCACACCCCGCCTTCTGTTGATGCCCCTACAGCATTCTCGCTTTCACGTTTCATCCCACTCCTCCAGGAAAGGATCAATGTTATTAACCCCTTCACTAGAACCTTTTTAGTTTCTTGGATAAATTTGCTTGATTCTATACCCGATCTGGAACTGGTATCACATTTACCTTCTTTTCTTGCCGGACTTTTCAAGTTTCTTAGTGATCCTAATCAAGATGTGCATACTGCAACACAGACAGCCCTCGACAAATTTCTTTCGGAAATCAAGAAGATCGCTAGAATCAAACGTGGAGTAGCCGAGAGTCGAAAGAGTCAGGGAGAGGATGGGTTGAAATACTCCATATCAAGCATTCGGAGCGCGCCGAGCGTAAACAGTGACGACGGAAGCACTCCCCCAGATCAACGCGGAGCAAATGATGAGCCAGATGACGAAAGTATTGACAGCGAATCAATGACGGCCAATGATGAGAAATCAGGCAGCGTCGAAGATGACTGGATACCAGGACAAGACGTTCAAGTCGACCACGCAAAGATTCTGGATATTCTGGTGACTTTTCTAAGCGATTCTTCAGGTGCGAGAGGCTATACATCTTGCGAGTTCTCATTCTGACTGTTTGCAGAGGAGGAGATACAACTCACGGCGCTCCGATGGATTGACAGCTTCTTTGAGATATGTCCAGAAGACATTATGCCTTTTGTGCCTCGTCTATTGTCACATGTCCTACCGACAATGTCGCATGATGTGGAACAGGTTCGGCAAGCCGCTAACCGAGTCAACACATCTTTGATGGAATATATCATGTCATTGTCAGAAAAAGGCTCAAAATCCGGTAGTTCTCCCTCGGCACAGCTCCAATTATTATCCGCCTCGGCAAATAATAGCAGAGAATTGGGAAATATTGATCGTAGAGATTCCAACTTTTCGACCAAGACGCCTAAGCCAAGCAATCGGGACCCTGCCATGGAGATAAAGGCAGCAGAGAGCAAAATGGTTTCCAGAACACGGACGCCCACTCCTGCTGAGGACTGCCCTGCTTCACCCCCCCAAGGGGCAGATCTAGACTACCAGGCTGCTGTAAATGCATTAACATTGCAATTCTTGAATGAACATGAGGCCACCCGTGTGGCGGCCATAGCATGGCTTATCATGCTGCATAGGAAAGCACCTGGAAAGGTAATTAATCATGTATTTACGAGACTACTAACGATGCTAATATATTGATTTGGAAGATCCTATCAATCGACGACGGCACGTTTCCTGCACTACTGAAGACGCTTTCGGATCCTTCAGAGGTGGTAGTTACTCGCGATCTTCTTCTTCTTTCACAGATATCAAAAAACAGTGAAGACTCATACTTTACTTCATTTATGGTAAATTTACTGAAGCTCTTCTGCACCGATCGACGACTCTTAGAAACTCGAGGAAACCTTATTATCAGACAACTCTGCGTTACCCTGAGCGCCGAAAGGATCTACCGCACTATGGCCGACTGCCTGGACAAAGACGAGGTTTGTGTTTCATCTGCCAATATGTTGCGACAGCTGACCAGTGCAGGATGTTGAGTTTGCTAGCATCATGGTGCAAAATCTGAACAATAATCTCATCACTGCTCCAGAGCTTGCAGATCTTCGAAAACGACTGCGCAACCTAGAAACCCGCGTAAGTAGTATCGGTCATACTGTACAGCTAATCTAACATTTATAGGATGGCCAAACGTTCTTTGTGACCTTGTTTAGGTCATGGTGTCATAATGCAGTAGCAACTTTTTCGCTCTGCCTATTGGCACAAGCTTATGAACAGGCATATCACCTGCTCCAAATATTGTATGATCACGAATCACGTATTTTCTCTATTTGACACTGACACCAGCAGCGCGGAACTCGAAATGACAGTGAATATGCTAATCCAAATAGACAAGTTGGTTCAGCTTCTCGAGTCTCCAGTTTTTACTTGTAATACCTCCTTTTCCGTCTGATCTCATACGCTAATGAGTATTTTGTAGATCTTCGTCTTCAGCTTCTCGAACCTGAGAAATACCCTCATCTCTACAAATGCCTTTACGGACTGTTAATGCTACTTCCTCAGTCCTCTGCATTTGCAGCTTTGAAAAATCGCCTGAATAGTGTTAGCGCGATAGGCTACCTTCACATTGCGCCACGCACGTATGTCCCCTCCTCTGTTTCTTCGTTTTATCATTCTCGGCAGAAGAGCTCAGAGACTGCTCCTTCTAGTAGCCAGCCAGCCTCTAGTGTCTCAAGTTTTGAGCGGCCAAACAGGCTAAAGGCGAGAGAGGAGGGCGGCATCAGATGGGTCGAACTTCTCGAGAAGTTCAAAAGCGTACAAGAGAAAGCGCGACGACCTCAGCGACTAGCCAGTCTCGGCTACGATATAGCAATAACACCGATTCATGAAAAGGAAAAGGCACAGCCTCCGGAAGTTCCCCCGAAGCATACTCGACCAAATTCGGCAGCAAGCACAGCGAGACCTACCCCGGTAGTGCAACAAGGCCACCAAAAGTCGAAATCGAGCCTAAGTAATCTTGGCCGTTTTGCAGGAGGGGTTGGCGCAAGAAAGACAAAGCGATGACTCTTATGAGAGATTTTACGCGTAGTTTGAATGTAAGCAATGATAATGGTAATGCTCGGCATCGTACGAATATACGCCTCTTGACATTTCATCTATGTTTGCCCTTTCTGTGCCTGAGTGTTTCGTCTGATTTGTCAGCTGGTAGTGAATTCAGTGATATGTTCTCCTTCCCGCCAGCACCATCGACAACCCACGACTCTAGGATCATCTTGATTTCGGGCTTCTTCTTTTCCCTCTGTTTCGCCTCTTTGACTCTCCGCACATATCCGCCATATATCACAACTTCCGCAATCGCCACAACACCACTCCCCGTCATGCTTAGTCCCAACCTCTTTGGTGTACTCCAGTGTCGTGCAGCTACCCATATAAATACACTGCAAGCTACGATTGAGATGAGGACGTTAATGATGAGAAGTATCTGGCGATTGACATCCGCGTAGGTGACTTCGTCCTCGTCTTCGGCGTCGTCGACGGCAGTGGGATAAAGACGAGCGTTTGGCGTAGCGGGAAAGTGACGATTATGCATTTCGGTTACTGGGGCTGAGTTGAGCATGCGTTCATATGCTCGTGCTTCTTCTTTGTTGCGGAGACGGGCCATGAGGGCTTTGTATTCGGAGGTCTGCGGGTGTTAGTGGCGTATTTGGCTTGCGACCGGATTAGGAGGTTGCTTACAGGCTCGGGCTTGGGTTTTGCAGGTGGGATGTAGACTTTTGAGCCTCGCAACAAATCACCTAGATGATGTGGTATATCGAGCTGTTCTGAGTGGCTCTTGAGAAGCTTCGAGATGTCAATGAGCTGACTGTGGGATATGGGATCGCCAGCTTCGGGCTCGGCGAGGGAAGGCTCTGATGGTAGCTGAAGCTTGATGAGGGATTCCGAGTCTAATTCTTGACATTTTTGAATTGCTACCACAATGGCAGGGGTTATAGTAAGAAGCACCATAGCTAGTGATAAAGTTAGGCTGGTACGGTTGGCACTGAAAGTCGGCAAGTCGGTTCCTGAATTTGGCGAATGACGCTAATACAGTCGCTTCGGAAAGAGACGATCAAATGTCAGAAACCATGATCAAAAATAGAAATTTGCCGAATCCTCACCTGTTTGAACACTTTTTCTGTACTCGCGCATGCCACCACCTATCACCTTATTATTACCTTATATTTGAAGCCATGGGCAAACCTACCTGGTTAACTAAATAAAAGTCGATTATATAAGCTCTAACGACGATTTCTATATAGAAGTTAAGACCGGCGTTCCTCGACCTACTCTTTAACGCTTAGAGGGTAAATTTGAAGAGATATAGCCAGATTAATCCACCGATTAAGGCGAGTAGCAGGCCACTACTACTTATAAATAAGGCTCTAGATGTATAACGTTAGGTATTATTAATATTAATTTATTAACGCATACCTTAGGGCCTCCTTAAATACCTCTTATATAGCCCAGACGCCTATTTTAAAGAGATACTCTGGTTTCTATATAACAAATATAATATAATAGTGGCACGGAGTACGCTGTTGGCTGGATTAAAGCGAAGGATATACCTAGTTGGTTGATATACTAAGGCTCTATTAACGGGTTGATGTTTATTCAGTGGATAAAGAATGAGGTTCTTACTTATATACAGCCTTATCTACAGCCTTATTTAGTTCTGGTAATGGATAATGCGTTAATCCATTGTAATAAGGTACGTGGTGACCATAAAGGATAGGCACGCTAACGCTGCTGCTTACTTAAACCTAGGAAGTTTAACGCCTTTGCAATGCTGCTGGTGTTAGACTTAAATATCTTCCTCCTTACTTACCCAATTTTAATCCAATTAAGGCCTCTTTTTATAACTTAAAGTAGTGGCTGCGTACTTACCAATTTAAAGCTAAACTATGGAATAACTTTAGTAACTTTTTGAACCATACGGTAGAGCAACAAGGATTTAATAAAAGGGTAAAAGGCCATTTCTTACGGGCAGGAATTAAGCAGTAGATAAAGGGAAGGACAAGGTCTATTGTTATATAAAGCGCCTACTAATTGAGACGTTAAGTAAGGCCTCTGCTGTAGCGCTACCGTTGCTAATCTATTCTGAAGTCCTCTAAGTTATCCACTATGCAATTAATGAGCCCGTATGTTAAACCAACCCTATACAGCTTTGTATGGCCTATATTGTTATTAAGCAGCGCATGCTTAAGCATCCCTCTTGCTTAAAGCGCCGCATTAATAGCCGTAGTAAAATTAGCGTCTCTAGCATTAGCAGACGCGTTAACAGGTGTAGTAGCGGCCCTGTATTTAACTATAGGATTAACCCTCTATACCCTCCTTACGTACTTTGACTGTGCCTCTATTATTCCCTCTACTTTACGCCATTCGTCTGCATCGTTAAGCTCTTTAGGTATTGTAGGATCCTTTAGATTTAATAACGTAATAACAGTAGTTAATTAATTAAGCTAGAAAGAACAAAGACTGTAATATTTGTTGGCTTAATGCGTATTTTGGGTAACAAACTCTTAGTATTTAAAGGCTCTAAACGGGATGGCTAGAACATTAGTGAATATCTTTATGGTATTGGCGTATACAATTATATTTAGAATAAAGGTTTGATGATCTTTGGGCTGTTCTATAATAGTAGAGGGCGTCGGTATAGGTGGTGTAGGTTTAATAGTAAGGTCTACCTCTTTAGGCGCTTAGAAGTGTTCCTTGCAGTATTCCTGGGTGCTTTGGCTCTCCTCCTGTGCGTTATGGCGCTAACTAAAATAGGAAACAATATAGGCTTTAAATAGCTTCAAAAAATAGGCTACGGCGATA
>Ga0307507_10005462_pt1 | contig 20842 bp, 15 predicted proteins | sample 7_EM_MG_FD_207223 | JGI IMG/M metagenome (GOLD analysis project Ga0307507, IMG submission 207223) | Populus trichocarpa ectomycorrhiza microbial communities from riparian zone in the Pacific Northwest, United States - 7_EM | ecosystem: Host-associated > Plants > Roots > Unclassified | place...
ACTATAACTAAAATCAAAACTTGATCGTGATATTGCAGTCATAAAAGTTACATTTTAATAATTTGATTTTCGCGATGCAGATATAAACAAGTCAAACGCACGTAATGTTCTAACTTGATCGGGAATGGACTAAACCAATTAAGGAGGGGGTGTCCGTATATTAATTGGGGGGTGTCCGTATATCAATTGGGGGGTGTCCGCATATCAATTAGGGGGTGTCCCTTTACCGCTGGCCTATGTTTATTCCGCTCCACGCTAGTCAGTGATCTGATACAAGTGATCCCGGATGTAGAAGTTCCCAGAGTTAAAGTGTAAAACAAACAAAACTGAGCCATTGCAGTGAATTCCATAGGAGTGTGAAGAAACAGGGCAAAACTATTCATGGATGGAGAATTCCAGTAAGTTCAAGAAAATGGCCGCATTGTGAAGCAAGCACGAAAAAACGCCGTAGATATGGCCGCAAAACGCTCAAAAATCCTTCCCAAATGCAAACACCACCGTATCTGACCCTCTCCCTCACCCAGTGGTCGTAAGGTCATGATTCATGATGATCGTGTGATCGGTTGGGACTGGGGACAAGCTGAGAGGTCATACTGAGATGGTATCCGTTGTGCTTGAAAGAGTCTACCAGGCGTGTCGGTCCCAGTTTGGATCTATTGAGTTAGAATATGGGGATTAGCTTTAGATCTCGAGGATCTGATGATCAAACAAATGGAAACTTGCCTTGAACAAAGGCAGCAAGAACCTTTGAGCCGGTCTGTAGGAGAGGGTGACCAACGACGATTTGGAGGAAACGCTGAAGTCCTTCTCTGCGGTGCTCAATGACATCGTCTGAGAATCTATGGGTGAGGACTTTGCCTGGGAGTGGTGGAATAGTGACGCGTGCAGACTCGCGTTCCAGAATGTCACGAAAAGCCTCAAATTCCGAGTATCTGCGACGAACAGAGGAGGACTTCAGCTTGAAAGCGGGGATGTTCGTCCGCATGACGATTTCGTAGGTTGTGTACATGCCACGGCCCATTCCATGCGTCATTGGATTGCGCACCTAAAAGATTTAGGCCGTGAGTCTTGAGGAGAGTTAGGAAACTTACTTCGATCTCCAGGAAGTTCTCCGGGGGGCCGTAAAGCTCCTCGTACGATTGTGAGCGAGCTTCAGGGAGGGATTGCATGATGAGACAACGTACAAGTTTGAGGTGTTGATATTCAATAGGTATCTCACAAAGGAATTGCGGGGCCAGGCGGGTCCCACTGCTCGTCGTTTTTCATAACGAAGGTGACCATCTCGTGCACGCGACCGGCTCGTGCACTCTTTTCCTCACCAAAATATGCCTTTTTATACCACCTATAACATAATAACCTTCTAATAAAAAGTTATAAAAAATTATATATTTATTTAAAAGAGTTAAAAAGTCCTTTTTTAATAAACTTTAATATTACTAATAATTTAATTAATATAACGTAAGCGATAGGGTTATAACGCTTCCTAATAAATTTCGTCTATGCGTGGTTTTGATATTCCAAACCGTGGTTAATGGGGTTTTGACCGCTCCCTGGGTTACGGGAAAATCAAAATTAGCCGAAATGCTAATTTGGTGATAAACAACTAACAAAAGTTCAAATCGGTCATAACTAGGGGAGCGGTCAAAACCCCGTTAATCACGTTACAGTACTAGGACAAAAGTCTTCGCGTCTAAGCGATTTTACAGCAAAACTCACCTAGAACAGTGAGGTAACAGGCTCCGCACCACCCAGCCACAGCACAAACCCACAAAAGGTAAGCGAGTGACTGGCAAGATGCCAGGCACGGCTGTGCGGAACAATACATAGGCCAGGTGACTTCGTCACCTGACAAACACTGCTATATTTTACTACAATAAAATTAATTTACTAGGCTGCTATTAGGATGCTGCATCAATGGTCCAAGCGAAGATTGTCCAGAAAAAGGCTAGCTTTTCGTTACTTTCTTAGATTTTGAATTTCTGAAGTCTCTTCACTCAGGACGGTAGTTCCAGCGCTGCTCAAAATCCAATTGTGACTTCATTCGAATTTTCTTGGGTTTCCTAGAGCACACATCACAGTTATTGCAATTGCCGTGGCTTGACGGATCTGGAAAACGGGTAGGATTTCTTCAACACCCCTAGTCTCTAGATTCTGCAGGCTCTTTGTGCTAGGCGTGTAATCCACGAATTCAGCGCTACTCAAACCGGATTCCGGGAAGATCTGAAAACGCTCGAGAAAGACTCAAAGCGTGAGTGCCCCACCAGACGTAACTCTGCACAGGCTAAACAAGAGCTTAAGGGCTTATTATCAATCTGTAAGCATTTCCTAGAGCTTTCTGAAGGATACTCAACGTTGAGAATACATCTGATGAAATACACAGGTCCAGTCAGCAGCCATGGCATCACAACTTCCTACTGTTCCTCGGGTAGTTTTTACCATACTCGAGCCAATTTCGCTGTAAGCTCCTATCACAGCTTGATTTGTCTCATTCCAGCTCACGCGCGAAGGGTTTCCGGGTTCCTTGGCCCTCTCTTGACCCCTTCCTTTTTCGTATCATCCCAAACGGCATATGAAGCACCGCACGACCTCTATCTAAGTGAACATATCCTCGCTCTTCAACTTGGGAACTGCTACCTACTCCTCGCGCTCCTTGGTCTCTTCATTCTTAACACCACGACTGAAATCAAGACCGTACGCGCCTACCTCGCCGCATTGTGGATCGCGGACATTGGACACGTAGGCGTCACGGCGTGGGCCATGGGGATAAAAGATTTTACGGATGTGGCAAGCTGGAACGCCATGGCATGGGGGAATCTTGGTGCTACGGTATTTCTCTTTGCCATGAGAAGTCTCTACTTTCTCGGGACTTTTGGGCTCAATCAGGAGAAGAGTAATGCACAGCGCGTTAAAGAAATGGAAGCCCTCCTTGATCAGATGAAAGCCGGTGGCAAGACTAAAGAGCTCTAGCAGGACGCGGCTCGAGATCAATACGATGGGCTAGCTGGCCGTTAACTCCTTTTTGAGACGCATTTCATCCACATGAGTTCGGTGGTAGGACATTTAGGCATCAAAGCTAGATTTTGATAGCTCAGCCACTTCATTGGTCCTGAAAAAGGCTATTGTTACGAAGGGATTTGTACGTTACTTAGCGATTCATTTGGCGTTTTTGGCAGAGCTCTGCTTGGCTTCGAGTATTCGAAAATCGTATACCTATACTCCTCATTTGAAGATATGGCAGCCAAAACTTTGCTCACAAATGGTGGAAGGTGTGAGCCATACAACAGACAGTGCTTGCTGACCGAGGTGATAGCTTCAGGCGCTTCCAGGTCTTCATCTGCTCCACATGAAGCTTCGTGGAAGAAATGGATATGTTTTCCTCATAGTCACTAATTTTGGGCGATTATATTGATTATGTGCATCCCTGCTGTAAAGGAGGAGATGATGACAACAAGCCTCTTCCTGCTACTGCCGTGGATGTCAGGCCCGAAAGACCTAGAAAAGGAGTTGCATATCGATCTCGCGGCTCCTTCGGACCAGTCAACCCGTACGAGGAAGAGGTGGTGAGGCTGGAAGGCTGTTGAGGACTCTAAAAGGAGACCGGGTAGAGCGAGACTTTGAATCGCCGCTGCTTCGCGTTGCTAGTGGCAGTTTGTAACTTGAATGGAGCCCCCATCCTCAGGGGAGAAAGGATCACCTCCTCCTGCACACCGTCTTGCGCCTCAACGGCCCGGTTGATGAATCTTAATGGTGATGTGGATGTGGAGCTGGTGATGGTAGAGTGAAGTTCTTAAGAGGTTCGTGTGGCTGTGAAGTTTGGGGATCGCCCAATTTACCCCGGCGACTCTTGCCTACACGAACTAGAAGGAACGGCCCTGAAGCTACATGGCTAGTTGAAGTGCTTTCCTAGCTTCTATCAACGGGGGCACGGGATGGAAGCGTTTTTTCTATATTTCACAGCCTCTGCTTCGAATCATTCCTGGACCAGGATAGGGCCCGAGGAGCACACGAGAAATCATTAGCGGCAGCAAAGTTTCTAAGAGGTTGTTTATCGGCGCTTCTCAGCAACACTAGACGTGGGTTACAATGCAGTCATCACTTAATCCCCAACCGCATAGGAGGTGCAACGGAGCTTAGTAAGGCATGGCTCATAACGTGTTCCACCACTCGTCCGGCCACCCCAGTCATCCGGCCACCCTACCAGTACCAAGACGCGTCTTCGTATAGTTATTCCACTACACGCCAATAAGTAGTCTACCCTCTTTCTGGGTGATTTAGAGTTCTGAATTGATGATATTATTGTTTTGGTACGAAGACACGTCTTGCTGCTGGTGGCGTGGCCGGATGACTGGGGTGGCCGGATGAGTGGTGGAACACGTTACGGAGGACGGAGCAAAAAGACATTTCCACTTCCTTTTTGGGACTAGTGGCTACCCCCCATAAGGTCGCCAAAGTTATGGGGGCTCTATCGCCTGAGTAACGAGATTTCAGGCGGTCTATGCCCTAGACCCGCCAAAGGCCCCCCAAAGAGGCCCAAAACCTCAGCAACCTTATAGGCACCTTATGGGGAGAAAACCGCTAGTCCCAAAAAGGAAGTGGTAATCTCTTGCTCCGTCCTCCGTACAGCGATCCGGGTTGTAGGAAGCTTGTTATTAGCGATGAAACCTTGTTGGAGGGGAATGTGGGGAGCCAAAAGCAAAAAAAAGATCAGAATGTGAGTTTCCTGCACACCTCCGTGACTTCCGTTCTGACTCTATATATGGTAGATAGACTTCGAAATTTAAGCGCATCATTATTAGAGACTTCGGATTACGACCAATAATCGTTCAATTCGTCTTCAATGGGTGTGCCATCAGCGCAGGCGTCGAACGCTATCATATACTTAACTTACGGCGCATTCCTGTTGGTTCCGATCAAGCCAATCTTTGCAACTGGGCGTTGATGCGCTAATAATACTCAACCACAGGGCTACCGGTGTTTTTATAGCCTGGCGACTTCGGAATCAATCGAAACATGAATACTTGTCAAGTAACCGAACACAGAAGGGTCAGACTATAACCGCAGTTTACTGGTTAAGACAGCGACACCACCAGGCGTCGATTTTTGCCCCAGAAACCGCTCCCATTCTATCCTAGTACCTTGGGATCACAAACTAACGGTTTGCAGGCATCCCACTCGCCCTGAACTTCATAGCATCGGGTGAGTGCGTCGTTGCAACCTCCAGCACCTGGAAAAGAGCAGCAGCAGCAGCAGTATCACAGCAACATCACCGAAAACAAAAACCGAAATATCGCATGTGTATCGTAAATCGTAGCCATAATTGAGCGAGAGTCGTGAAGAGTTGCTATAATAGGTTCGTATATGAGATCTCTCGCAGATGCTGCTCTGCTAGTCGCTTCGCTATCTGTCTTCTAGACCCCAATCTAGAGATATGGGACTGCTGAGGTGTGGCAGAGTAGCTCTGTGCGGCTACACTACGGGCGCCGAGTCTACTGGACCTGGGATCCAAGCTTTGTCCTACCAATGCAAAGAAGATCCCATGGCCAGGAAAGACGAAGCTGAGAAGTACCGTGAAGACTCGATCAAGATAATGCTTGCGTGAGGAACGTGCTGCCGCTCTTTCCCATAAAATCAATCCCCTTCCATCATGTTTTGCAGGGGCTGACTTAGGTTTCGTTGCGCATCAGCTTTGGGCTCTGGTGTATTGTTTGCCTACCCTGAAATTGCTACAATTTGCGGGATCCAAGGCCTCGTCGTTTATGCACTATCATCATCATTGCCTCTCTTGGTTTTTGGGCTCTTGGGCCCTATCTTGAGACGCAAATGCCCCGAGGGTTTTGTCCTCACTGAATGGACTCGACAAAGATATGGAGTGGTCACGGCCTTATTTCTAAGTACTTGCACGTTCGTTGCACTCAGGTCTATGAACTTTAGTTGCATCCTGCTAATATATAAACCAGACTGATCACTCTATTTTTGTACATGGTTGCCGAACTGTCTGCCCTGCAGCAAATTGTCAATGTCATGACAGGATTAAACGGACTGCCCACTGTGATAGTGGAATGTGTTGTGACAACCATCTATACGTGTACAGGGAATCTCCCTCACTGTTAATGCTCAGCCCAGCTAACCTTTTATCACAGCAATTGGCGGTTTCAGAGTTTCTTTCATTACGGACAATATTCAGGGTGCTATGGTTGTGGGGCTCATCATTCTTGGGGTCATCACTGTTGGTGTGGAGACGCATATCAACCGGAGCTTGATCGATCAATCTAGATTTCTCAATTCCAGCCTCCTAGGGTGGCAGCTTGTTTATATCTTGCCTGTTGCGATTCTCACCAATGATTTCTTCATTTCAGTAGGTGCAATATCTCATTCATCCTTTTGGCATAGATTTTACTAATTATCCATACAGGGCTTCTGGCTCCGAACCTTTGCCTCCCGTTCTGACAAAGATCTTTGGATTGGAGTTATCATAGCCACAGTTGCTGTCACTATAATTCTCACTCTAGTCGGTAGTACTGGACTTCTCGCTGCATGGTCTGGCGCCTGGCCGTTAGGTTCGTCAGACGAAGGTTATCTCGCGTTCTTCCTCCTTCTTGGTCAACTTCCGGCTTGGGTTGTCGGCATTGTTCTTGTCATGGTCGTCTCACTCAGCACAGCTGCTTTCGACAGCTTTCAGAGTGCCATGGTCAGCACTGGCAGTAACGATCTCTTCCGAAACAAACTTAACTTATGGTGGATCCGAGCCTGCGTTGTCCTCATAATATTCCCCGTTGTTGTTGTAGCTCTGAAGAGTCCTGATATCCTACAGATCTACCTCATCAGCGATCTTGTCAGTGCCGCTCTTGTCCCTGTGCTCGTCATCGGCCTGTCAGATCGCTGCTACTGGTGGCGAGGTTTCGATGTAACAGTTGGTGGACTTGGTGGTATCTTCACTATATTCCTCTTCGGTTTGGTATACTACAATGGTGATGCGAAAGCCGCTGGGAATTTGATTCTTCTGGAAGGTGGTCTCTACGCCAACGATTGGAGCGCTTTTGGTGAGTTTGTTTCAATTTTAACGAATCTACCATTACATTCTCTAACTTATCTTAATATTACCACTCTCTCGCTATTAATGATATGCTAACAATACTTCTCAGGCGCGTTCGTTGCCGCACCAGTTGGAGGTTTACTCTGGGGTTTCGGCGCTTTCTGCCTTCGTATCACTGTCCAGTACATCATGGCTCGTGTGAATGGGCATCGATTCGACGCCTTCGACCGCCCAGCTCCAGCCCCGCCAAGCTTCTATACCGGACGAAACGGTGGAGTCAATGAGAACGAGCGAGAGGACGCTGCGGAGGACACTGCTGGTTCCAAACTGGACGGCAAGTTCTTCTAGAATGGAAGAGCTTAAGGAGTCGAACGGCAGAAAGCGCTAGGAAACGGTGCATAGTATTATGGGACAGGCTGTTTGAGGTAGTGCACACCTGAGAGGAGATGCGGAGTGGGTGCTTTATTTTCGCGTTTCTTAGAATAAATTGAAAGCCTTTGCTACATAATTATTATTTTTTTTGCAACGAGCTAGGGGGAATAGAGAGTCTGCCGAAATAAGTCAGTTCGTCCTGTCGAGCCGTCCTTCAAATTAAGCTTTCCATATTGGCTGCGCTGCGGGTTATGTGGGGAATGCCAAGCCTCAGAAACTCACGGTTCAGAGTTGATGACAAGGTTCGGAGAACAAAAGTCCAGTTACTCAACACCTCCTCTCTACCACCCTCGCACCCACAATGTCTACTTCAATATGCCGCTGCCGCAGGCTCCATACCTCCTCTCTGCTTTCACTATCCTCTCGCACCCTACCCGCCATTCCTTCTCGGACCTTCGCCACTACCATCGACCCGTCGTCAACATGCGCAACTGCAAAGCCCCAACGCCCAACTACAACATTCCAGGATAAATTGAACACAGGACCATCATTTGTCGACTTTGTTAGTGAGAGAGAGAAGCCATTGACGCCGGAAGATGCTTTAGAGCTTAAGACGGTGATGGTCGGACCCGAGGGCAGAAAGAAGCAGATCACAAGGCTACCGGAGTGGCTGAAAACACCAGTACCGGTGGGGGAGAATTTCAAGAAAATAAAGAATGATTTGAGGGGGCTGAATCTGCACACCGGTCCGTACAGCGATGCCAAGCCTTCCTCTGTATTTCACTAATAGGGAACTTGCGCACAGTATGCGAGGAAGCTCGCTGCCCAAATATCTCAGATTGCTGGGGCGGATCTTCTAGATCTGCTGCTACCGCAACAATCATGCTGATGGGTGATACCTGCACGCGCGGTTGCCGCTTCTGCTCGGTCAAGACCTCCAAGGCTCCTCCACCACTCGACCCACATGAGCCTGAGCATACCGCAGAAGCTCTCTCTCGCTGGGGCCTCGGTTACGTCGTACTCACCTCCGTGGACCGTGATGATCTGGTGGATGGTGGCGCCAGACATTTTGCTGAGACGATCCGAAAGATTAAACAGAAGGCGCCGACAATGCTAGTCGAAGCATTAACAGGAGACTATGCTGGAGATCTGAAAATGGTGAAAATGGTTGCGACAAGTGGGTTGGATGTATACGCACACAATATCGAGACAGTGGAGGCTCTAACACCATTCGTGCGAGATCGGAGAGCAAAATTCAGGCAAAGTCTGGCGGTGCTAAAGGCTGCAAAGGAGGCTAAGGAGGGCCTAATTACCAAGACAAGTATAATGTTGGGCCTGGGAGAGAAAGAGAAGCAAATTTATGATGCACTTAGAGGTATGTCGTACTATATCGTATATTTCTTGGATAAATTCTCTGCAGTTCCCATCTGCGGTTTCAGCAAAATCACGCTGATGCTAATCATATCACATTTGTAGAACTCCGCAAAGTCGACGTTGACGTGGTGACATTTGGGCAATACATGCGTCCCACAAAACGTCACATGAAAGTTGAAGAATACATCACCCCTGCAGCTTTCGAGCTCTGGCGTCAGCGCGCTCTTGACATGGGATTTCTCTACTGCGCTAGTGGGCCCCTGGTGAGGAGTAGCTACAAGGCTGGCGAGGCCTTCATCGAGAATGTTTTCAAGAAGAGGGCGAGAAAGAGTGAGACAGCCATGGCGGCGGCCGCAGGTGATCTAGGAATAGGAACGAAGGAAGCTTAACGTCGAACTTCCTCGTTAATCACGCTAAGGCAGGTGCCGCGGGAAGTCTTCCTTTTTTCAAAACATTTCCAAGTGCTCTTAAATTTTTAACGTATTTTGAGATGGGGAATTGGGGAGTATGGGGCGGCGTTCGGCAACCAGTGCTCCAAGCATTATTGGTGTTTTAGACCACGCCATTTTGGAAAATGGGCATCTTCAACACTATCTGTACGATCTTTTGATACTTCAACCCATTTCGGCCAAGAGGGCTGTACAATACAATCTAGTGCTCAACCCTCATCGCATATCCGCCAACTCAACCGCTCGATAAGCCTCATCACCTTCTAGCTCCACGACACTCTTTCCGCGATTGCGCGTCCATTTCCCAGGGTTGAGATTGTGGTCGTGCTCGTGGCTGCGGAGATGATGTTTGCGACACTTGCAGATATTCCTGTTCCCGTTCTTGTTGCTCCTTGATGTTGCGTTTTGGGCATTCTCTTCGGCGGCCGCTACGGCAGGCTAAAATGGCACCGAGAGAGACGAGTACAACGGCGAACATTGCACCGGTGAGTATCCCAACGCTCCCTTTAGGAAAAATTTTAGGTGTTGAGGAGAAACGAGCATCGGTGGCAGATGCAGAGGGTGTAAGAATTAAAGTGTTGATTGGAATAACGGGAAGGATGGTCAAGTGAGGATTAAAACTGGACACGTCCGCCGTAGTTAAACCCTGCGATTCGGCTGTAGTGCTTGTGATGAATGTTGAAAGAGAAAGGGATATCGGCGGTTCTACGGCAAGGCGGTCGCCTCCACTGCTACAATCCGCCAGATTCATACCCTACAGATTCTTCAGCGGAGAGGATGATATTTAACGTGACGTATTCATCTTACGTTAGGACAGCAGACTGTGGTATCATTATCAAAATCCCACGCGCAGTAATACCCTGATGAACGAGCATCATATAATAAGCTTTACAATGGCATACTAAGGCTACGCTTTAACTTATTTTAAACTTTAATTAAGGAACGAATACACAGGTTCTCGTTAACCAATCAGGATTATTCTTTTATTAGGCCCTATACCCGCCGCGGGTTAATTGATTTACTTACTTAGTATACCGCTTTTACTAACTTTTCTTAAGGCTTTAAGTCTTAAATGATTACCTATATATCTACGTTAGCATGCCGCGGAAAGTAGTACTTTAGGAACGTTTAAGCATCGGCGTACTATATTATTAGGTTCCGGATATTACAGACCCTATAATAGCAGTGACACGGCTACTTAGGAGCGACGTAGATAAGTTAAATCAGCTTGCTTGTTCCCAAGTCTTAGCGGTTCCATTTGTACAGATGTCAATACAGAGCGTCAAGATCTAAATGCGAGGTTGATAAACACTTTATTTGGGGTCATTACTGAGAACCAATACGAGGCCGGGGAAAGGAGAAATGACACTACACGTCAACCGAAACGTAGACCAGAAAATACGCCGGCGATTTCCTACGTGATGCGTCGGCAACTACCTTTAATAAGCGACTATCCCTTAACCCGTTAAAATTCGTCCAACGATTATCAGCCAATTAAAGTATCTGGATTAACGAAAGATACTCAATGAAATCTAGTCGCGAACTTAAGCGACCTTAGTGTAGGACTCTAACGGGTTAAGGGATAAAGACCCCCATTTCTTTACTAACACCTTCCCATCCCTGTTTCCAAATGGGATTGGGGGACATCAAGCTCAGGCCCACCAAATGGGCAAACACTTCCCGCAATATTGGTGGACACTCTACAACATCCTTACCTCCATTGGCCTACAATCCTATTTCCACTCGCTCGCTGAAGCTGGCTTTGACAGCTGGTGCAGCGTATGCCGTATAACCGAACTAGATCTCTAGAGACTAAGCTTCAAGCCTAGGCACCGGCGCCTCCTTCAACGCAGAATCGCCGACTCGCAGGGCTGTCCGCGGTGGGAATCTCTTCCAAGCTCAGCCAGGACGCAGCGTGCGGCTTCTTCCTCTGGGGCAAATTGACACCTCTGCGAGTCCAGGAGACTTGACGAAGCACTTTAAGCGGAAGCATCTGTCCAATATCAAAGAAGGAGATCGGATTAGGTGCTAGGTCTATCGAATATCTCTACAGCATAAGCCGCATCTCCAGAATCGCGCAGAGAGCATCCACGGGACGGTTTCTTGACCCCTCGATGCTCTACGAAAATCGTACGGCTACCTAGCCGACTTCGTTTTTGTCCTTTATTTTTGTGCTCTCATATACTACGTGGACATTTCCTTTCAACTATCTTCTAGAATGTATAGATCAAAGGGATTCAATTGCATAGGTGAGATTAGGATCCTAGCTAAAGGATGTAATAATGCAAAGATGATTTTTTCAAAGATAAAACAAGTGTCGAATACACTTGATTGCGCTACAGAAAACCTCCACCACAGTTCTTCCATTTTCTCTTCCACAAAGTCAACATATTCACCAACGCCCAAAGACTAAGCACAAGACCTTAGCCCGAGCAGTAAGATCAATCGTTAAGAAATGACAATCCTTGTTCTCTGCACTCCTATCCAGTCGGATTGATAGGTGAGTGCAATTCCAACCCTTTTGAATGTTCCAAAATTACCACTCCGATGCAGCAACAGACTATACGCAAATCTCATATGACAACCAGCATTGTGATTGCAAGTCTTCGAGCCGCACCCTTGGAATGCAATCAACAGGCACATTACGTCATCGCTCTTGTACAACCCAGGCTCATCGTACAATGCGCGAGCAATCTGGTCCTGAAGAAAATACTCGGAGAACTCTTTCGTATTCTCGAGGTAATCAGCAGTGAAGCCGATCATACTTCCTAGCTTGCGGAGCCGGCCCGACAACTCAATAAATCCCTGTTCCACTCTCCCGAATGTGTCAGGAGTAGATGCGACGAACCCATATTTCCAATCTCTGGGAATATCAATCTTTCCAAGCTTCCCAAGTGGGTAAGTGATTGGACCCTCAAAGCTTGCCCATGACCAAGACGGTGCACAATGCTTGGTTGGTCGGCGTAGAGGACTTGGGCTATCGCGGGACGCGTAGAACGAAAGGCCGCTCCAGAGGAGGCCTGCTGGAATATCATCAATCCACAAGCCAGCTGCGTATTCATCTCCAGAAAACTGCTTGAAACTTTTGGCAAGACCCGCCAATGCAGGCAGCCTGTCTTGGTCGTTGGTTATCATGCGACTCGAATATGCTGTTATGATGAGATACCATTTGCCGTACGGTCCTCTGCCGTAGACTTGTTTCAAGGGAGACTTGTCGTTAACCTCCAAAATCTTCAATGTCTCTTCCAAGCTTGGCCAAGTAGTCAAATACAGTTGCTGGCGCAGTTTTGACTCAATATCACCCGAAAACGCATCAGGTTCGCTGATCGCTTCAATGGATGACTCGCTCCAGCAACCCGAGATGCACTCCCAATGCAACTGGCTCTTTCCAAAGTGAAGGATCCGAGGAGAGAGGACGCGTTCTTGAAGACACCAAGCTCGTTGAGAAAGAGTTCCACTTCTGACATCTTCCTTGAAGGTTGAAAGCAAACGGTCCGTGATGCTAAAGCTGTCAAGTGCACCACCTTGGGCTCTCCGAACAGGGATTTCTACGCTATTCGACTCCTCTCTTGGATAAAACAACCCAATATCTCCAGATGTTGCAACCGATGCCGACAAAGTTAGGATACTGTTTGTATAAACCTCGCTCATTCGTGAGGCCTCCAATTCCCAATCTTCTAATGAGTCTTGAATGATGCAGAGAGAATCGATCCAGAGATAGCGGTATCCTAGTTTGCGAGTGAAGTAAATCGCATCCTGGAAAACTTGGCAGAGTGAGTCGAGTTGGATGTGTTTTTTATGTTCAGCGATATTTGTAATGGTAGTCTTGGTGATCTTTGCATTACCCCAGCGATGACTCAGTGCAAGGTACTGCCCTTTCAGACCTTCCGTCTCGAAGAGAAATGGATTGGTCGACCCATCCGAGGATCCAACATTAATCACCCGAGTGGGAAACGAGGGAGTTATTTGAGGTGTCGACATTTCCTGGGTCATTCTTTGACTGCAACTGTCATGGGTCGCGAGGCAAGCCTTCAACCAGCGTTGAACCTGCTGAACATCATCCGACTGGCCCACTGGTCGGTGTACAATGTTACAAGCCCGTGTGGAAAAGGTCTCTGAGTATCGATGGTTAGTATCTGCACAATACTCGAGATGACTTCCTACTAACGATGGTCTGTAACAGCTTCTAAGTTTACGCACCGTACAATGACAGGGTTATCTTGCGTTTTATTGGCTAAATCTCCGACGAGAGTAGGAATTCTCAGCTGAACATGGCTCAACCCCCCAGATTTGCTTCGAATGCCAGCGAGCCTAATGCTGTGTGAATTATCAGGAACCAAGGTTTCTGGATTCCCAGCTGATTCAAGCAAAAGTGCACAGAGCCTGCAAGTTTCTGCGCTGACTGAAAGTTCGTGGAAGGTTTGGTGGTGCTCTTCTTCAACGGCCTCAGATAGCTTCCGCAAATCGATTGCTTGGCACTTTGGGCAAAGTGTCTTCGTCCCCAGGTCCAACATTCTGGTTTTGCGATTGCGGTGAGCCCGAACTTCGATTGAATCACCAACTAGAGCATAGGAATTGTTTCCGAGGGGTTGTACATGAAGTTTTGTGGGTCGCGGGGACTTCCTCCCTTCTTCGCTCTTCAAAGCTGGATGCCCTTCGAACAGAGCTGATTTGCCACACTCGAAAGCTTTGATATCTGATCCAGTAGCTATCGTACTTTCGTTTGAGCCACGGTTGCAGTCCTCAGTGCATTCGTTGAAGGCTACGCTTGGGACGATCTCGCCAGGGCCGTATGCTATATATCTCTCCCTGCCTGGTTTTGCGCTACAAGCAGGAAAACTCTTAGGTGGAGAAATAGCAACCTGAAAGACTCCCCCATCATGGTATTCGGCTTTGACAATGTCGAACACATTATTGATTGTAGTAGGCTTTGGCTCCTCCATGAGATCTAAGAGTAGCATCTGTGGTGAATTAGAGCCGCGTCGAATGCGAAGGACATAGCAGTCCTCGAATTTTCTGACGAAGTGCTTGCCATAATGAACTATCCCTGATAGGCTCGCAATGAGATTGCCAGATAAGGAGACAAACTCGCAGCGCTTGGGCAACGAGCGCCAGGCGTAGGGCTCCAACCATGACTGTGAAGTGATTCAGCCGAGCAGCTGAACTCTTGTGTCTTGCGGAAATTGCGATAGCTGAAAGCTTTCATGCAACATACATTAAGTACAAATTAGCGCACCTATAGAATTGTTAATTCAGGATGGTGAAGGGTGCTGCAAGTCACTGGCGCATATTGGGTGGTTCATATGGAAAGGGGGCTAATGACTATGCGAATGCTGCAGCAGTGTTATTGGCGCCTTGGAAAGCTGTGCGACACTTAGCATGAAGGATCAAATAGGCAACCAAGCCTGGAAAAGCAAACCAGCTTACGAATCTCAAAGGAATCGAGTTGCAAAGCCGTCATAGGCTTGAACACACTCGGTGGCTGTGTCATTAAAGATTTTCTGTCGAAATATAGAGCCAATCGGCGGAATTTTGTTGCGTCTCCAAAACGCTTTGTGAGTGTCTACAGCCGTATCTCGGGGAACGGTTAAGATAACTATCTCTACACATTCCACATGATTTACATTCGAACACGCCGTTCCCATTCCATTCCATACCGGTCATTTCTGCGCCCTATCAATTTTTTAGACATCAGAGTATCACCAGAACACTCAATATGGCAATGTCAGCCTTAATAGCTTCTATCTCGAGCGGATCTGATACGGTATACGAGAAGTACATCTCACACTTCGACAATAAATATGTCGATACACAAGCCGCGATGGCATCTACCTTGCGACTTCAATATCCAGGATTGAAATTAACAACGTGCAATGCCTCGGTCAACGATCTCATGGGATTCGCAAATGCAGGTAATGCTACCGTGTCAATTCTCGATCCAGGTTCCCATCGCATGATTAGGCAGGTCAATCAATCTTCACGCAAAGTGGGATTACCAGGCATGATCCTAACTTCGGATGCGGGAATGATTCATCAGGACGATATAGTGGCAACCGGAGATCCAGCAGATGACCAGGGTGAGAACGGATCATTTTCGAGCCAAATCAAGTTTGGTAAATATCTTTACGTATGGAACGACCAGGAATATCTTGTGTACCTTGTCGATGGGCTTTCGTCCGGTCGCTTTATGACTTATTACTACATCTTATGCGAAGCCTCGCTAGAAGACGAAGGACGGCTCTCATCGAAGGCAATCGATCGCTTGATGTATGCTACTTCGTCATGGGCCATGGATTCCAAAGACGAAATTCTAGTCTTTAACCAAGGGCATTGGGGGAAAGATAAAGAACTCTTTAAGAGCGTTCAATCAACTTCGTGGAATGATGTGGTCCTTGAAAGCTCTATGAAGTCTTCTCTGGTTAAGGATGTCGAAGGATTTTTCGACGTCGAGGACATCTACAAAGATTTGAATGTCCCATGGAAGGTGGGATTGTTTCTTTCACTGTGTCAGCAAAGTCCTCAGCCTGTCAAGAAGACAGTCGTCTGTCTTACGGCACGTTTTACTGCAGGCCGTAAAGATCTTCACTGACTCTCCCGAATATAGAGAGGTATCATCCTTCATGGCGAGCCCGGCAATGGCAAGACTATGTCTTTACGAGCTCTTATACACGGTCTCGGAGAACGACAACCCGCAATACCAACTCTGTACGTCAAAACCTTCGAAGGCGCCTACGGAGATCAAAGATCCATTCGGGACATCTTCGTCAAGGCTCGACTTACTGCACCATGCCTATTGGTGTTCGAGGACATCGATAGCCTGGTTGTGGACAAAGTCCGAAGCTACTTCTTAAATGAAGTCGATGGCTTGGAAGACAATGACGGGATTTTGATCGTTGCGACGACTAATCATTGTATTTGCTCACAGCCATAGTACTGCTTGAAAGCATGAAGCTAATTGTTCTACAGTGGAGAAGCTTGACGCAGCTCTAGCTCATCGACCAAGTCGCTTTGACAAGAAATGCCATTTCCCTTGCCCCAAGAAACCCGAGAGAATTCTTTACTGCCAATATTGGAGGTATTCGTTGATGCTCGCCGTAGTAAGAGATATACTAATGAATCTTTAGAAAACTCTTGTCCAAGAAAAACATTTATGCTTTCCCGGATATTCTGTGTGAAAGGATTGCGGACATCACGGAAGACTTCAGCTTCGCGTACTTGAAAGAACTTTTCCTTTCTGTTCTCTTAGGCCTAGCGCGGGATGAAAAGAAGACTCTGGAGGCGGAGGATGTGGAGAATTTGGAGACGCTAGTTCTGTGGCAACGTATTCAGACCGAAGCAGAGCTCTTGAGAAAAGACCTCAAGGCCAAGACTGAGGCCGAATCGAAGACATCACCCGCTGTGGAGTGAGTCGCTCTCAACAAAGTTAGACCCAATCTGGAGTTTAGTGATCACGGCTTTTAGAGGTGTATGGGAGAGGAATTTGCGAAGACTGAACACAATTTTAGGCACATGGAATAAAGGGCCATTATAATCACCTTGTGGGACTTAAGTTCTCAAACTTAAGTCCCGCCAGCACAGATAGCAACCTTATCTTAACGTTCGCAACTAATAGTTCGTAGAATACCTAATAACCTCCTTAAACCGGTAATTGTTGCCAGCATCGCTTGCTCCGGTTACAGTATCGATGCCTAGATCGCATTATAGCAAGAATCTACGTGAAAGTTCTAGCGCGCAGGTAGAACACGGAAAACTTTACCCTTATCGGCCGATCCGCGCGGCACAGCACGACAAGGTTGCGCGGCAAAGCATGACAAGGTTACGCGGCACAGTACGACAAGGTTATCTCAGTAAGCGACTCAGACGGCAAGGGTAGAGCTTAAGGCCGACTCACTAATACTAAAGTGTCACTAGTCTCCATCTAAAAAACGCCACCCCTTTTCAACCAATCAGCTGTCTACTAGTCTTAAGTCTGCCCTGCCGTCTGAGGGCCTATGCAGACTTGCGGCTGACAGAATATCCTGTCAAACCTGTCAAACAGACAGGGTGTCAGCTAACAGGGCTGTCTGTCAGACAGCTGTCGTGACAGGGCTTGGCAGTCTAAAATTTTCTAACAGACAATACATCGATTCTTTTGTTTCCCTATCGTACGACCTTATTAATATGGCCTGCCCTGGTGAAATTCTATCTAATAATCTTTACAGTAATAACTCCTTTAAAAGTAATATACCTTCTACTCTTTTAAGCCCCATTGAAGCCGATGCTGATACAGGCTCAACCTCAACACGTTAAACAGCCGCGTTCTCTAGATCCCACTCCTTAATCTATAAACATACTCGTACAATAACAGCAGAAGAAAAGAAATAAATAAAGAAAAATTACTTCTGTAAATATTGCCCTCCTAAAGATCCAAAAGGACATTATGCCTTAACGTAATGTCGAACTGAATCGAAGTTCCTTACTACCATCTTAATACTGGCTTTAAGTCTAGAACCCTATGTCTTATTACCCCGCTACTTACCTCGTATGTCTTATTGAATGTCTCATCGAATGTCTAAATACTTGTTTCCATTATAGAATGACGACGTAGTTGTTATTCTATTTGCAACCTATTTGTCACCTATCTGGTGTATATATAGAGGCTCTAGAGCCCTCTTTAATAGACAGAGTTCTCATACCTAATTGTCCGTTCGACAGTTATGAGCCTGGGCTAACTACTGCATTATCTTTAATTCCAAAGCCTTTATTCTAATCAATTATTATCTTGATTATAGACAACTATGACAATAAACTCTCAACAAGAAACCAGACCCGTTATTATATTATCTGTTATCCTTGCAAGCCCAAACAATTGGGACGAATGGATTAAGGTTATTAAGTTAAAAGCAAATAACAATCGTCTCTGGGAGTATGTTGACCCATCAACACCCGAGACTAATTTACTAAAGCTTGAAGTACCTGTTCGCGCCTCACCCAAGGATGCTAATAGCCGGGGGAAGACGAAGCTCGCAGAGCTAGATGAGGAGGAGAAGGAGGAGCTCCGTACGCTTAAAGCCGACCATAGGGACGATATGAAGCTATACAGAAAACAGCTGTTAGCTCTTAATACGTTGCGCAGTTATATCCTAAGCTCCATCTTACGTACCTACCTTATCTATACGTTTAAATGCATAACCACCTATAACGTCTTGGTGTCTCTTAAGAAGAGAATTGCTCCGACTAACAACGTAAGAAAGCTTTGAGTAGCCACCCAGTATGCATAGCTTAAGAAAGCGCCTTGGAACCAGAACTTTGAGGTCTGGTTAGAGGAGTGGGAGAAGGTATATACTGAGTGCAAGGAGCTAGATCTACCTGAGGTAAATAGTGACCGGTTAGTAAGAGACTTTATATACGCAGTTGATTTAATTACTCTAAGCTGGTCTGAATATTGGAAGAACCAGCTTAAAAGGATGGAGTGGAAGAAGGAGAAGCTTCCTAGCTTCTTTAAATTGGTCGAAATATACTGAAATCACCATTATACGGAACTTGCCTAGATAGGCGAGAGTTTATAAGAAGGATCCTTCGCAGTCTCCTCTAAGGATAAGTTAAGCGAGTTACCTAAATTAAAGCCTAAATCGTTAGCGGATGAGTAAAAGAAGGAAAGGAGACCGCCGCTAGAGTGCCTATACGGAAAGAGTCACTACTTTAATAAATGCTGGTATATTGTAGAGTTGATTCCTCGCCCATCTTGGTTTATATTAAGTAACGAAATTTAGAAGAAGGTGGATGAGAAGATTGCTAATGCGACGCCTAAAATTAAGGCTCACATTAAGCAAATTAAAAAGGACGATTAAGCTAATAAAAAGGACGATTAAGTTAATAAACAGCCAAAGAATAGTAATAACCAGAAGAGCTCTTAAGAGCCTAAAGGAGCCTTTATAGTTTATTAAAAAGGAACCTATAAGCTTCGCAACAGCGTTCTTCTTGACTTAGAAACTACTATACATATTATTAATAATTGAGCCAGATTTATTAGCGATATTAAACCTATGTCAGAGCAAATCTACATAGGCTTGTATATAGAAGAAATCGTAGGCTATAGCACAGCCGCAGTTACGATTAACTACCCAAAAGGGAAGAGATAGATACAGCTCTTAGGAGCAGCCTTTATACCAAGCTTCTATACTAACCTAGTATACCTCTAAAAGCTTAATAACAAGGGAGTCTACTAGAGCAATAAAGAGAACACTCTTTACTACGGTGACAATAAGACGTACGCCTATTGTGACTACTACTGTGGTTAGATTACTATTAAATATAATAAGCCAAAGACGAGCGCTTTATAAGAAGCCTTATTTGCGACTCGACTATTAAACCAATTATTAAAGCTATTAAAGCAATTATCGAAACAATTGTTAAAGCCTCTACTAAATTAAAAGGTAGAAGGACGGCTATAGCGCAGTTGACTTAGACACGCAGAAATAAATGCAATTGGGTAATTGCCCAAGGAATTAACTAGGGCAGTTGTAAAAGGCCCTATAATAGTTAAAAATAAGTCTTATGCAGTCGACAAAGCTTATAAGGAAATATTAAAAAGGACACCTATAAGCAAAATCACTAATTAAGATATTGCGGTAAAGTCTTTAGCTCTAAATACCCTAAAGCAGAACAGTTCTGCGGAACGTTCTGGGGGGGTAAGTATGTTAGAGGACGAGGATAAGACTTAAGTAGATATTAGTGGAAGTTAACAGGTAGATTCTAGTGGAAATTAAAATTAAGTAACTGATCAAGAGGAGCACAATCCTTAAGATAATGACGTAATAGGCCCGTAAGCCTTAAAGGACGATCCTCCTACCCTAATTTTGACGCCAGAACCTTAATTAAATACTACAACTACCGAGTCCTTAAGTCCCTCAACTAATTAAAAACCACAATTCAAATGCATTCTAGATGTAGGAGAGGAGGCGATTGAGCACCTTCCGTAGTTAGTAACGGGACCAATTTTAAAAGGACCGACGACGGTTAAATCTACAACTTATGGAGTTAGCAAGGCTTATAAGATTGCATTAAGAAAGCCACCAAACAGACGCCTTAGATGGTAGATATCTCGCAAGAAGAAGCTTAAGGCCCTTAAGGGAGAGCTAAAGAAGTTCAAGAAAGGAAGAATTAAGGTTAAATGGGTCCCTACTACGGATATGACAGAAGACGGCTTGACGAAGGCTCTGCCTTATTAAAAGCATAAGACGTTTGTTCAGCAATTAAACCTCGTTGACATTAAGGATCTAATTTGATTTGATTTAGATGATATTTAGGCAAGGTAACTCTATAGGGGATTTCTTAAAACTCAACACTAAATTAACATTGTGACTTTTTTACAGCAGCCCAGAAGGCTCTGTGCAGCTAAGGGGGTCTGTTAAACTAAATCGAAGTTCCTTACTACCATCTTAATACTGGCTTTAAGTCTAGAACCCTATGTCTCATTACCCCGCTACTTACCTCGTATGTCTCATTGAATGTCTTATTGAATGTCTAAATACTTGTTTCCATTACAGAATGACGACGTAGTCGTTATTCTATTTGCAACCTATTTGTCACCTATCTGGTGTATATATAGAGGCTCTAGAGCCCTCTTTAATAG
>Ga0307507_10005463_pt1 | contig 20838 bp, 19 predicted proteins | sample 7_EM_MG_FD_207223 | JGI IMG/M metagenome (GOLD analysis project Ga0307507, IMG submission 207223) | Populus trichocarpa ectomycorrhiza microbial communities from riparian zone in the Pacific Northwest, United States - 7_EM | ecosystem: Host-associated > Plants > Roots > Unclassified | place...
CGCCCCCCCCCCCCCCCCCAGGGCGTCAGGCCGCCGTACCTTGTTAGCACAACGCTGGTTTCCCCGCTTGGCCCTGGGACTCCGGTGCCGAGGCATGGGCTCTGTATTACCAGCAGCAATACCAGTCGTCGACATGAAGTGGATGTGATTACTATTCCAACTGGAGGAATTTGTCCACTTTTTTATATTGGGAATGGTTTGCGGAAGCTTGTATATACCGAATCTACTGTAGTTATATATATCTAGTTATTAGAAGGGTATTTTGACTCGGGCTAGTTACGAGTACTGGTATTTGCTATTGCTTATAGATTTTGTAGGGGGTAACTTAGGTTGAAGTTCCTTCCATTCAACCACACTCCCTAGGCCATACTCTATGGTTCTTGCTGGAATTTTCTCGTATTAAATTTTTACAAATAAATCCGAGGATTTGGTAAAATAGAAAGAAAGGAAGAAAGGGGGAAGGGGGGGAGGTTGCCTTAGGGGAGTTGTGATCTCTCTCCGCTTATCCGCCCTTCGCCTACCCACCCTTGCGGCTTACAAACGGTACAAGTGTATTGCACTCGAGTAGGAGACTCAGCACTCTGGAAGGACAGCAAAGCGATAAGAAATAGTTATATTTTCGGTTAGGTCATAGGTATTTATTTTAGCCAGGGAGCCCCGTTTGAGCTCTTGAATTATGCTTTTTGCTGATTTTGTTGTGGGCGATGATGAAACAAAATCCCCTGAATAAATTCGATCTAACCGTGCTGAGGTATGGCTCCGCCACAACCCATGCGTGCTCGCTAACTCGCAACCTTGGTCACTTTCAAAAGAGTGCCAATCAGCTCAACGCAAGATCTCAGCTTAACGCAAGTTTCACTCTTTATTCAAACCAAAGTCCCACTACATGAAAATAAAAGTTTTAAAAGAAAATGGAAGCCTTGTTCATAAAGACTTAAAACAATGTGTGAGAAAGCCAAAAGGACATTTAAAGCATAGGAGAATGTTTGGTTGTGGTTCGGAATTCTTCAAATTGATTCTTGCGTTGAGCTGATAGGCACTCTTTTGAGAGTGCCCAAGGTTGCGAGTTAGCGAGCCAGCATGGGCTGCTGCTCCGCCACACCCTTGGCACCGTTACTTAGTCAGCAGCCAAACTAAGGGGCTCCCTCCAAGCTAACAATGTGGGCGAGGCTGGCTACACATTGCCCTAATTCACAGTGACGTGAAGTTTGACGGCGTGAGCATTAAATTTTGATAGAATTCCTCGCTGGAAATGTCTCGTCTGTCTATTACACAGGTTTATAGGTTGGGGTAGGGAACTTGGCTACGGTATGTTCATCCGTTTATTATTCGCGCTGCTTGACTATGAATTATGGGGGGGGGTTTCATAATATCAGAAACACTTCCATCGAGTGGCCGTATCATACACTGCTGTGCCCTATACTTGCACAGCCCGGTCTTTATGGGAATCTCTGAGGCGGAGCAAGGTGGCGGTGGTTGATCGAAGCCTCCGGTCTGTTTGTATTTCCTTGGCGTAAAATGGTTGGGCGGTACTGCCATAAGATAAGCTAGATAACCCCGCTTGTCTTCAGCTTTGCCTAAGGCAAATCTTTGTAAACTCCCCCATTAACGCTGCATATTTCTTTACCATTTCTACACACAACAGACATTTTGAACAGAGCAGCATGGCCCAGACAATAAACACAAACGCAGTCATATACGGTAACGGCAATACCAACTGCTCCAACATAAATAATAGTTACAACACCAACATTTATCAATCAGACGAAGATACAAATATTATACAATGGCTCTCTCCACTAGAGCCAGGTAATAGACATCATAGTGTGCGCACCAACCGATTTGAAGGTGTCGGGGATTGGCTTTTGGAAACGAGCGAGTTTCGGGAATGGAGGGGAGGTCATGGTGGAGCCGATAAGGCTGTCTTGGTTTGCTCCGGGGATCCGGGAGTGGGAAAGACATTTCTAAGGTGAGTCTCTGAACTATTTGAGAGTAAATATTACTAACGGCTAGAAATTCTAGTTCCCTGGTGATCGACACTCTGTGTGATCAGGCAAGGGGGGAAGATCTAGCGGTTGTATGGTTGTACTGCGACTACCATGAACAGCAAGAGCAGACTACTACGCACATGGTAGGAGCAATTTTGAAGCAGCTAGTAGGCAGGGGGGACATTCCGGAAGATATACGGGAGGCGTTTCGGGGAGCGAAAAAGGTTGGTGGGAGAAGGCCGCTGCTTGCGGATATGATGAGAATGCTGAGGGCCGCAATTGCCCCATTACCCCAAGTTTTCATCTGTATCGATGCGTTGGACGAATGTCTACCGAAGGATCTTCCAGAACTGCTTGGGTCGCTAAGGGATATTGTTCGGGAGTCTCCTAGGACAAGAATATTGCTTACCGGGAGGCCCCATGTCAAGGAAGTCATTCAAAGATATTTCACTAAGGCGGTTGCAATACCTATCAGCCCTAACCAGGATGATATCCGGAATTATCTGGAGATGAGGTTAGATAGATATGACGAACCAGAGGTGATGAATGATGATTTACGGGAGGATATTATGAAAATTATTCAGGAGAAGGTGTCTGATATGTGCGTTGGTGTTTCCCTTCTATATATGATGTATACTTACTACCGGCTCCTTCTAGATTCCTCCTCGTTTCGCTGAACATTGAGGCTATTCTGGGCGAGATGACAATTCGGCAGAGGAGAAAGAGACTTGAGGAGATGGCTCGTGGTAACGGACTGGGCGATGCCTACACGGCAACCCTAACCCGGCTGAAGGCGCAGAAGGGAAATAAGCCTGTACTTGGGATGAAGGCGCTGATGTGGGTGGTGTATTCGGAGAGGCCATTACGGGTTGAGGAGCTCCGTCATGCCCTGGGAGTGGAAATAGGAGCTGCAGATCTGGATTCGGAAAACGTTCCCGCAATGCGGACACTCCTGGCATCTTGCCTAGGTCTTCTCACGGTCGAGGCGTCTTCGTCCATAGTCCGCCTAGTGCACTTGACTCTGCGAGAGCATCTCACAAACGATCCTACTCTGCTCCATTGTGATCCTACCCTATGCCATGTTGATCCTACTCTACTCCATAGTGGTCCCACCCTACTCCATAGCTTCCACTCAACCATTGCGGAGGTTTGCTTGACATATCTCAATTTTGGATCTGTCAGGGATCTTTCGCCTACTCTGAACTCGGCCCCTTCAACAATGCCGCTTCTAGAATATGCTTCTTATTCCTGGGGGAAGCACGCAAAAAGAGGGATGATAGAAAAGGTCGAAATACTTGCACTGAGGCTTCTCGATAGATTTGATGAGCATATATCTGCTCGACTTCTGTTATTGCATTGTGATCGAGATCAAATCTATGGCCCTACTTTACGTATATGGGAAAGACATACAAGGTTTACAGGACTCCATGGAGCAGCATTTCTCGGAATCGTGAAGATGGTTACTCTTGTCTTGGACACGAAGGAGAGGGATGTTAATGCAGTTGACTTCACAGGGAGCACAGCTCTCACCTGGGCGGCTGTACGTGGGCAAGAGGTGGTAGTAAAGATACTTTTGGAACGAAAGGACGTCAATCCCGACCCGATAGATACCCGGTATGGTCGGACGCCGCTCATATGGGCAACTGAAAGAGGGTATGAGGGGATAGTAAAGATGCTTTTGGAACGAAAGGACGTCAATCCCAACCAGGCAGAGACCAACTGTGGCCGGACGCCGCTCATATGGGCAACTGAAAGAGGGTATGAGGATATAGTAAAGATGCTTTTGGAACGAGAGCACACCAATCCCGAGAAGGCAGACATCCAATATGGCCGGACGCCGCTCTTGTGGGCGGCAGGATGTGGGCATGAGGGGATAGTAAAGATGTTTTTGGAACGAAAGGATGTTAATCCCGACCTGGTAGACACCAAAGGTGGCCAAACGCCACTCTCCTGGGCAGCTTCCCGGGGGTATGAGGGGATAGTAAAGATACTTTTGGACCGAAAGGACGTCAATCCCGATCAAGCAGGCGCAGAATATGGCCGGACGCCACTCTCATGGGCAGCTGAAGGCGGGCATGAGGGGATAGTAAAGATGCTTTTAGAACGAAAGGAGGTCAATCCAAACCAGGGAGACACCAAATATGGCCGGACACCACTCATGTGGGCAGCTGAAAGAGGGTATGAGAGGATAGTAAAGATGCTTTTGGAACGAAAGGACGTCAATCCCGAATATACTAACACCAAATATGATAGGACGCCACTCTCATGCGCAGCTGAAAGAGGGTATAAGGGGATAGTAAAGATGTTTTTGGAACGAAAGGACGTCAATCCCGACCTGATAGACGCCCAATATGGCCGGACGCCACTCTCGTGGGCAGCTGAAGGAGGGCGTGAGGGGATAGTAAAGATGCTTTTGAAACGAAAGGACGTCAATCCCGACCTGGCAGACACCCAATATGGCCGAACGCCTCTCTCGTGGGCGGCTGGGGGCGGGCATGAAGAGATAGTAAAGATGCTTTTGGAACAAAAGGCCGTCGACCATAACCATACAGACACCATATCTGGCCGGACACCGCTCTCGTGGGCGGCCATTGCTGGGGGTGAGGGAATAGTAAAGATGCTTTTGGAACGAAAGGACCTCAATCCCGACCACGTAGACACCAAATATGGCCGGACGCCCCTCTCGTGGGCGGCTGAAGGAGGGTTTGAGGGTGTAGTAAAGATACTTTTGGGCCGAAAGGCCGTCAATCCCAACCGGGCAGACATCCAATATCGCCAGATGCCGCTCTGGTATGCGGTAAAGAAGCGGCATGAGGGGGTAGTAAAGATACTTTTGGAGCGAAAGGACCTCAATCCCGACCAGGTAGACACCTATTATGGCCGCACGCTACTCTCCTGGGCGGCTGAAGGAGGGCATGAGGGGATAGTAAAGGCACTTTTGAAACGAAAGGACGTCAATCCCGACCAGGTAGACGCCCGATATGGCCGGACGCCACTCTCGTGGGCTGCTGCAGAAGGGTATCAGAGGATAGTAAAGATGTTTTTGGAACGAAAGGACGTCAATCCCGACCTGATAGATACCTGGGGTGGCCGGACACCACTCTCGTGGGCGGCTGAAAGAGGGCGTGAGGTGATAGTAAAGATGCTTTTGGAACGAGAGGACGTCAATCCAGACCCGATAGATACCCAGAATGGCCGGACGCCACTCTCGTGGGCAGCTAGAGGCGGGCATGAGGTGATGGTAAGGAGGCTTTTGGAACGAAAGGACGTCAATCCCGATCATCCAGACACTCAATATGGCCTTACGCCACTCTCGTGGGCGGCTATAGCCGGGCATAAAGGGATAGTAAAGATGTTTTTGGAACGAAGGGACGTCAACCCCGACCAGGCAGACATCCAATATGGCCGGACACCACTCTCGTGGGCGGCAGGGGGCGGGTATAGTGGGGTAGTAAAGGCACTTTTGGAACGAAAGGGCGTTAATCCTGACCGGGCAGATGCTATATCTGGCCAGACGCCACTCTCCTGGGCAGCTGGAAGAGGGTGTGAGGGGATAGTAAAGATGCTTTTGGAACGAAAGGACGTCAACCCCGACCGGGCAGACACCCAATATGGTCGGACGCCATTATGGTGGGCAGCTAAAAGTGGGCATGAGGGGATAGTAAAGATGCTTTTGGAACGAGAGGACGTCAATCCTAACTTAGAAAACACCGAGTCTATCTGCATGCCACTCTCGTGGAAGGCCGACAACGGGCGCGTGGAGATAATAAAGGTTGCAAAAGCAGTAAACCAAAGACATCGCAATAGCGAATATTCCTCCTGGAGAGACGATAAGACGCTTTGCGGCCAACATGATTGGATAGTAGCGGAGATGTTGAAAGAAAGCTGGTTCCCCCGCGCCATGCCAGATGACGGGAACCAACCCCACTACCGTTAGCTCTCCCCGAAGAATATTACGGAGTTGTGAGGCTCTTAGTGGACCCAGAAAATGCTAGTTCAGACAAAGTCGATCATGGTGGCCAGCCATCCTTCCCCCCCTCCCCTGCGCATAGGGACGGGTCTGTGATAGGGACACAATTTGGATCTCAAGATCCCTACCCCGATATCACAGATTTTAAAGGTCAACCTCCACTCTCACCAGCTGCCTCCGAAAAGTGGGAACGGGTTTTAGATCCCAAATAATCCGTCCCAGCGCCCCGTGACAACGCCTCCCCCACAACTGGACCGCCCGTACCCCCTCAGCCCTCCCTCCTGTCGCCCTTGGAGTTCCCATATCCCCTACGGAAATCTGATCCCCACCCTAATACTACCCGCTCAACCCTTGCCAATTGTGGCCAACCGGCATTGGGTCATCGGCTCTTGCGTTTGTCTTTTAGCTCCCCTCGCTTACTGTAAGAACTCGCGTAGTTTAGCCTCATACCGGGACGTTGGAGTTGCCTTTGCTGGCAAGTTCCGCCAGTATTTCTTTCTTTCTTTCTGTTTCTTCTTCTCTTAAGCTCTGGCTGGGAAATTGGTGTGGGTAAGTCCTTGGTTAACTTATAAGTAAATAAACTTGGATAAAGGCGTTTTTCTAGTTTCTTCTAACTCTTTGCTATTTATCTGCTTTTTGCCATATTTCTTCGCCTGATTCTTCCCTTGGAGTTCTTGTTAGACATGCTCCTATCATATTCTCGGTCTTCGTTCTTATTATTCGGTTATATTTGTCTTGCATCTTTTTTTTTGGGCAGTGATTTATAATATGGTGCGGCCGTTTACAAAGAAATTTGGTACGGATAGGTAGATGATAAGCTTGAAGAAGCCCGTCCTAAATAAGTGAGCAGCTGGTTTACCTCCCCCCCGCAGCTCCTCTTACTCCTGCGAGGCGACCGCTAGCTTGCCCCTTCACAGGCTATCGTCCTCCAAAACCTTGTCGGGCTAGATAGCAACAGGGGGGTGTCCCAAATTGTTGAAACTCAGCCCTAACCTTAGCTTTCCGGGTACGGTACCTTTTAATACCCGCGAATGGTTGCGCAGCAACCAGAGAGCAGGCACGGCGTCGGAGTGGGCTGGATAAGCTAGGTTCTACAAATGTATGAAGCCGGAGCTCGCTTACCTTAGTAAGAGCATTTGTGGGAGTACCGTGCTTGTAGAATTTCTAGGTGGGAATCGCAGACAGAAACTTATATAATGATAGGTTTGGATGCACTAGCCAGACCCGGGATTGTGTTAAGCTTCAGGGAGACTGAGGCAGAATTCAAGGGTCTATGCCTTTGGAGCAAACAAAGGGTAAACTAAAATTATTTACTAGATGTTTGCTTTAGTATTTGGGTATTTGTGTTTTTAACAGGCGGGTAAGCATGTGCATGAAGCTAGTCGCATTATGCATGGGATACCGGTAGCGCTAATAACATTGATGTAAATAGAGCATTTCCCTTACTCCTAGACTTGAATTCTATGGACATTTATCAATTGAGCTTGAAAAAAAATTCAATCAGCACAGCTCAAAGATGAGAGATACTTTGTTTGAAGCGGAGGCTGTTAAGAAGTGGCTTCAGTTGATTTGGTTGGCGGTTGAGAGCGAGCAATGCTTAATACGGGTACTGGTAGTGTAAACACAATTTTAGAGGCAAAATAAAGTGATATTGAGTGTTAGCTCTATCTCTCTGGTTATCAAATGGTTAAGGCTACGTCGCTTTCCTTATTTTTATTGGCACCGGTTGACTACTGATAGGGGAAACAATAGCAGAGCTCGCCTACCAACCGACCCAATCTTGTACGATTGCTCAATTGGAGTTGTACATGTTTCCTTTCAGCGTATTATCACGGAAAATTTCGGTGCATGGCTGTATCATGCCTACTGTGCCCTATATTTGCGCCTGCTGTCTCAGGACTTATTGTCGTTACAAGTAGCGTTCTTGGTAGTAAACAAGTCTCCAGTTTAGTTGTCGCTTGAGTGAGAACTTACTTCGCTAGCTTATGTAAGCCTCAGGCGAGCAATTGCAGAACCTCTTGCACCGGCCGGGTTCAGAATTGTGATCCGGTTACTTTTGAGGGGTTCGCCTCCAAGCCACTCAGTAAGCAGACGCCACCGCAGGACTCCCGGCATGCGAGCCGACTTGGTTTTAGTGGCTTTTGACACTTTTATCGCTCTTGTGTCACAAATACCAGTAGAAGCACCAGGCATGATGTTTTCGTACAACGACTGTCACCCTTACAACCACAACGATTGAAATTTCAACTCCGTGTGAGCGGTCATTTTCGACCCGTGGACCAGTTAGGTTCCTTGTTTGCTTTCTCACAATAGCTTCAAGTTCAACATTGCTCTTCTGGGGTTCGTTCTTTTTGGTTTGATGTTATTCCGCGAGGGATTATCTTTCCAATTTGATCTGCATGTTCTTCTTTGATGAAGTTACGATTTTATCAATGAACGGCAGATTTTGTTTGCTCTACTACGGTGGGCGAACGGGAGCGGTAGGACTCCACGATACGGTTTTCCTTGTGTTTTTTTGGATTTGAGTTTTTGGAGGGGGGAGAGTTTTGACCGCCAAGAGTTAGGGATAGAGTTGGGAGGGTAGGCAGCTGACGTGTTGGTGGTAGCGGTGTTGGCGGGCGAACCGCGTTGAGCTAGGGGGTTAGCGTTTAGGAGGGGTTTGCAGAGATTCCAATCAGGAAGGGTACCCCTTCTTCGCACTTCAACAACTACGCCATACCGATCCAGAAAACATTTCGTCCTTGTCACCGCCCATAGACTAACCCTCGGTGAACTGCAGGCTGGGCTAATAGGAGTTAGTACCTTTTTTTAACATGTCGGCGTTTCGATCTTCGGTTACAGGTAGTGCCTTTGTGTCAGGGATAGACTTGGTTTTTGGAGGAATAGCGTTCTTTTTTGGCGGGGTTGTTGGGATCGGTGATGGACCATGTCACCAATTTGCCAGTGACATAGTCCATGGCGCCGGGCTCGGTTAGGTGGTAGTTTGGGTTTCTTTTGTTATGTCAGTGGGCATAATGGTCGACAGAAACCTAGCGTCTATGCGTGATATGTGTGTTAGGGCGGAGGTGGTTTATTTCTTTGGAGATGGAGGTGGTGGACGATGGATTCTGAAAAGTGGCCAGAGATTTGGGCATGTGGTTTGCTCAGTTACGCCGGACTGTTCCCAAACGTAGGTGCCAATGAGGTGTTGTACTGCAGACGCAGGTTGTCATTAGTTGCCATTGGGTATTGGATTTGCAATGATAGAGCCTTTGTCTACGGTAATTATTTGGGTTTTTTTTTTTTTCATCTTTTTTTTTTCACCTTAGATTTGTTTGGTCTTCTAGGTACAAAAAGTGCATGCCGCGCTAGCTATGGCATAAAAGAACCTCCTATAACTGACCAACCGGCACCAGGGAAAAAACCATCAATCCAAGTCCCTCTGGTATGCGACAAACCGCACACCAGCTACGCAAAATAGGAAATCAAACACCGACTAAAGGGGCGGAATAAGAAAATCAAATAAATACGTGGGGAGGAATCAACAGGAAAACCCTTGCCGTAGACATCAACAAAAAAAAGATAATTGTTATATCAACTTATGAAACCCAAAGTAAACGACAAGAAAAGAAGAACAATGGGGGTGCGGGGGCCAGTCTAAACCGAAGCGGCGTTGCTAGCATTACTCAGAACCCAAGATGTTGACATCCGCCACCGAGGCAGTGCAATATAATGACTGAGCGTAACCGAGGGGTGGGACCGTGGAGAAATCTCAAGGTGAGGCGAAGGGGCAGTAGGGTGCCAGTCCAGTGAGTGGATTGTAGCTGTAACCGAGCAACGGGACAAGACCTTGTGGGGGGAGAGGAGGGGTAGACCCAATAACCGTGGAAAGTATCGGTAACCGTGTGCGTGTCTGACTAGGCAGCTGCTAACAGAGGTGAAGAGAATGGAGAAATCGACCGTAGCCTGTTGAAAAGTTTTCTCCTACTGCGAACTGTGGTCCCAGCCGTCTGTAACATGGGCGAGAGGGTTTTGCCGACCGTGCAGACGCTAAGCGAGACAGCAAAGCGCGAGCGGAGAGAGAGGGTGATAGAGCCAAAGGACCCCTAGAAACAAGGACGCCAGGGCCAAGGACATGATGAGGGAAGTAAGACGAGAGGGGGGGGATGCAGCTCACTGAGAGTGCGGGGGTGGTGGATGTTGACGATGAATTCTGATGGTGTTGAGATTTCAATCGCCGGGTGTGTAAAGAAGATGGTTCGTGTCCGGTAATTATCTGTTGCACCCTAGGCATAGTTATTTCGTTAGTAGAGAGTGGAGTAATACAAAAAGTTTAAAAAAAAAGAAAAAAAAAGAAAAAAGAAAAAAGAAAAAAGAGTTTTCGTAAGAAGAGTTACCAACTAAGTCCGTAGGTGGTACCAAGAAGAACAAAGAGACCGAACAGCACACAGTGTGGTACCATATTATTTTCTGTTATCCGGAAATCTACGAAGACCGCGCGTTGGTTAAGGTTGGACGGTGCATGGAGTCAGAAATCGCCCCTTCCAACACACCCACTTAATATGGGAACTACTAGCTGATTTTAGGTGTCCAGGGTTCCAATACTAGGTGTATATTGTGACACACTCAGCCGCACTGTTGCAGACAGCTAAAACCACTCACACATTACCATGTTCAGTGGGTGAGTTGTAAAGGCCGATTCATGACTCCATACACCGTCCAACCTTAAGCAACGCCCGATCAGGGCGGATTTCCGCATACCTGAAAAAAACACGATAGTATGTTGCTACCTTTTCCTATGCAAATAAAAACGATGTCTTGGACATCCCTGTTATCCCCATCTTGTACAAAAACTTCACTTTTTTTTTTGTTTTTTGAAAAACTTTTTGTATTACATTACACTACTCCTAACGAAGTAACTAAGCCTATGGTGCAACAGATAATTACTGGGGAAAAAGATTCCGTCATGGCAAATCCAAACCGACGATCTCAATAGCCGAACCAGGTTCCATCTGCGACCTAACCCCATCATCGGAAACCTATGGCTGGGAACGATCTGGGGAAACCGAACAAGCCACATACCTGAATTCCTGAGCCACTTTCCAGCCAACCGACCTAAGACCACGCTCCTCCAAAGAAATAAACAACCTCCGCCTCGGCTCTGATAATCACCTATAGGTACTAGGTCTCCCGTGACCTTGCCTCTCGTGGTAATAAAAGAATCTAAAACTCCAACTCCCGACCGGCGCCATGGACCAAGACACTTGTAATGGGTGTCATGAACCATCCCCGACCTCATAACCACCTCGACAAAAGTATGTTTTCCCCCACCTGAATCCTCTCCCTTCATGAAGGCGCTACCTGTAACCAAAATCCGAAAAACGATGACACAATAAAAAAGCCACTAAATTCCTAATAGTCCATTACTGCAGTTCGCCGCGGGTTATGCCATGGTCGGGCACAAGGGTGTTCGTTTAGCGGAGCGGTATGGCGTAACTTGTCGAAAACCGAAATAAAGGCACCCTTCCCGATTGGAGACATACTATGCCACCTCGAGGGCAGCCACCCCAACCCGGTCAACAATTCCTCCGAAACCTAACCCCCCAGCCCAACGCGATTGGCCCGCCAACTCCGCCACCACCAACACCTCAGCTGCCTACCACACCAAACCGAGAACCAACCTTATCCCTAAACTCTGGGGGTCAAATGGACCCCCCGCCACAATTCTTGTTACCAAAAAGAAAAGAAAACCGTGTCGTGGAGTCCTACTGCCTCCTGCTCACCCATCGTAATGAAGCATGCGAACATCCACCTATCGTTGAAAAATTGAAATTAATCATAGAAGATCATGCCAATAGAATTGGAAAGATAACCCTCGCAGGTAACATCAAATCAAAGGAAATGAAACCTTAGAAGAGGAATTGTTGAACTTGAAGCCATCGTGGGATTGGAAACAAGGAACCTGACCGGTCCAAGGTGATAAAATGACACCTCACATGGAGTTGAAATTTCAATCGTTGTGGTTGTAGGGGAGACAGTAGTTGTACGAAAACTTTTTTCTTTTTTTTTCTCTTTTTTTTTTGTTAAACTTATTGTATTACGCTACAACTACTCCTAGCGAAATAACTAAGCAAGTGCGATCAAACGTCTTGGCCAAAGCGGCATCCATGCAAATCCAATCCGAGAACCCCAAAAACTGACAAGCTTCCATCTGCGACATAACCCCAACATCGGAAAGCCTACGTACTGGATCGAACTGGGGAAGAATGTACGTGCAACACTAACCGAATAACCTGAGCTACTTTCCGGCAAGCCAGCCTAAGATCCACGCTCCTCCAGAGAAATAAACAACCGCCGCCTCTGCTGTCTCTTCGACCTAAAGGTCCTAGGTGTCCCACGACGAAGCCTCCCGCGGTGAACAAAAGAAACCAAAACTACCACCTCCCAACCGGCGCCATGGACCACGAAACTTGCAATGGGTCTCGTGGACCATCCCCGACCTCATACGCACCTCGTTCAAAACTATGTTTTTCTCCCACCCGAATCCTCTCCCTTATCGTAAGGCGGTACCTGTAACCGAATCCGAAAACCGACGACACGATAAAATAGCCACTAAATTCCTGTTAATCCATACTGCACTCGCCTTGTGTAGCACCGCGTGTTAGGCCGTGGTCGGGCACGAGGTTGTTCGTTTAGCGGAGTGGTGTGGCGCAAATTGTCGAAACCGAATCCAGGCACCCTACCCGACCGGAGACATACTACCGCCACCTCAAGGGCAGCCACCCAAAACCGGTCAACAATTCCTCCGAAACCTAACCCCCCGGTTCAATGCGATTGGCCCGCCAACACCGCCACCACCAACCCGTCAGCCGCCTCCCACACCAAACCGGAATCCTACCCTAACCCAAATCTCTGGGGGTCAAATGGACCCCCCGCCCCTATCCCAAAACTCGTTAACAAAGGAAAACCGTATCGCAGAGTCCTACTGCCCCCTGCTCGCCCATCGTAATGAAGCGTGCAAAAATCCGCCGTTCGTGAATATAACCGAAATCAAACCAGAGGAACATGCCGATAGAATTGAAAAGATAAAACCAGAAGGAATTATTCTAATCAAAAGGTAACGAAACCTCAGAAGAGGAATTGTTGAACTTGAAGCCATCGTGAGATTGGAAACAAGGATCCTTACCGGTCCACGGTGAAAAAAATGACTACTCACATGGAGTTGAAATTTCAATCGTTGTGGTTGTAGGAGAGACGGAGGATGTACGAAAACATCTTGCCTGGTGCTTGTACAACCCGAGCCTCAGGTAGTGAGAAAAGAAACAATTCAACGTTGAGCAAAGCTTAACCTAGATAAAGTGAACATAAAACAAGCGAGATCAACCTATTCAGGAAGGGATCGTCAGGAAGAACCCGAACATTGTGTTTCACTGCTTGGCTCTGTTACCAACTCTCCCACTTTGTGGAATGCCATTTTTCAGCCCCCTTGAGTTTATAACTCCTTATCCCCCCCCTACCTTTGTGCACTAGGGCACCGGTGCCTGAACAACAATCAAAAATACCACTCATGGCATACAATAAATCACCAAATGCTGCTCAAGTGTGTGGTAGCCGCCGATCAATACTAGCGGTGGATATCCCGCCAGGAACCTGCAGCTACCCTGTCTGGCTTTTCAGTTTTCACCCCTCCGCCTGTATTGCCCGATAAGAACCGCGGAAGTATGCTAAAAACTCTCAACTTTTTCTCCTCATAGCCGGCCTACACGCCTATTTCGGGTGCGGGTGCCACTACGCTCACTAACCCGGCTGTGCAGTCTTGAGGACCTTCATGGGATTTCTTTCCCTAGAAGGGCCTGGTACACCTAGCGCTAGGCCCGCGCCTCCGCAGATGACTTATATCCGATACTGAGCTACTCTCCCTCGGTAGGGGGGGGCCACTGGATACCCACCGGTAATTCCCCCGACTCAGCATTATGTCCCGTTACCGGGACCGTATAATACGATTCAGCAGCCAATTATGGGCCCGTTTACCTATAGACGGCCGTCAAGGAACCAGAGACAGTGCCGACTATAAAGGAAGATCAGTTCGATAAATGGGCTTTAAGCTATATGCTAGACAGTATATTAGTCAAACATGCAATTATTCTGTTTTCTTTACGCACCTTCAACTGTCTCTCTATTTCTAAAAACTAAGTTTGTAATAAGTGGTTGGCCAGACGGTGGCGTCTCAAGCGTTATCTGACACACGGCGCAAAAGTGTTTGACCAATTTTCCACGGTCCTAGATTCTTGCAGCCAGACCGTTAAAAAGTTGGGTTGCCTACTCTTGGTAAATGCCATCTACTTTGCCGCACTGGTAGTGCCACGGTAAGGCACGTTGAAAAGAAATGCAATTGCATACCTCCTAGGTAAAATTTTGGCGGTATGATAATAGCAATCCTGTTTTTTTTTAAAAAAAAAATGCTTCGACATTCTGAGTACAGTACAAGGAGTAGCGGGGTCCTGAGGAAATCACGTGTTCTCACACAGGACTTCTGCCGATACAATGCCGGAAGCATTACTTTAATGTGTAGGAAACTACGAATATGTCCAGCTATCTGCTATATGCTAGAACTCGCTTTGCCGGGATTCAAAATATTGAATTACTATCTTCTACCGGCAGTCTACTTGGAACGTCGGGGTTTAGGAAATTGCAAGAGTCATATTAATGTATAACTGTATTGATGCCACTGATTGCGGTGAGTAGGGCGGTCCTAGGCGCAACTATAGACAAAAAAAGGAAAAGATTAAGACAACAAATCTCTTACTTTCTTTTATCGATCGATACTGTACTGTACCAGTGCCCTGTCTGTCACTTCAGGCTTCCTGTGAGCGACTGCCGACGTACTCGGAGGGGGGGGGGGAATTAGAATCTGGAAAACATAAGCCTTGTCTCTGTAGGGAATTGTATTGAATCGGTAGAAATAGTTTTCCGATATTTAATTACGCTCACAAGGACAACGTCGCTTGATGTCTGGTAAATGGGAAATGGCTATTGGTAAACGGAGCCGGGTATCTTGCCACGGGGGTTATCATGCGAACTTTATTATCGGGGCTGAGTCTCTACTATTATCCGTAACAATAACAACGGGAAGCAAATATTCTGGAATACCGGCAGTGGTTCCTGTTGGATTGCTTGTGTGTTCTATGTGACTAATGCCATTCGTGGACCGAAGCGTTTTTTAAAAGAACTGCTACTGCATGCCAGATTCAAGAAAAAGTGCGAAACTTTTCGTGGTATGTCATAGCAGTTTTATTTAACATTACGAGTGCTGGTAGTGCTGTTCGCAAAGGCCTGGTTGGCCCTATTAATCTAATATATCCTGCATATAAGCCAGGTGTATGGCGGTAGTTTATACAAGCTCGGTACCTAATAGTAATGTAGCGACAGCTACGATATGCTCCCTGCTGGTGTTTCGGGAGTGTAGGGTGCATCAGTGGGGTCTAGGAAAAGTTACCGGGAATGTGCGAAGGGAGGGGTTTAGGCGAGGTCGTGGCTGGTGGGTTACTCGCAGATGAATGAGGTTTGTGAATACAACTGCTATTGCATACCGCCAAAATTGAGCTTTTTTGTCCCAATCTTGGGATTGTGTAATAGTGGTCGTGTTCACGAACGTCATTCAATTGCGAGTAGCGGTAGTGCAGCGATTCTAGAATTGCGCCTGACTTAGTCCTTCCTGCGCGTTGTCGTTGCTGCGCTGTCCTTGCTTTCGCTATGCAAGGGGTCTCTAAGTTTCGATATCGTGGTAGGCTTAGCACTCTGGAGGGACAACAAAGTGATAAGGAAATAGTTAAAAAAAAAATCGGTCAGGTTGGAGGGTTGGCCTTTAGCGAGGCTACCCGGTTTGGGATCTTGAATTGTAATTTTTACCGATTTTGGTTGCGAATGATGATAAAAAAGACCCCCTAAATGGACTCGATCCGTGTCTACCATACTTGGAAGTACTAAAGTACCGTGGTGCGCAACTTAGCTAAGGAGAGTCTTCATAAGCCAACAATGTGAGTGAATTACTCTACTCGAGTACACATTGCCTCCCGAAACAAGGAGAGATGGTTACCAAATATGCTTATTCGTAGTGACGCGGTGTTCACGAGGGTAAACACCAGGCGCATTTTAAAGTTAGGCTCACCTAGCAACATGATAACGATCATTAGTTAGATCAGCGACCCTAAACCTTAGCTTCCCTTCCCCCCAACCAAAATGTTGAATAAGGCGCGCACCATATTCGAAATTCTACGGTGTCCCCCTTGAAATGTCTTATCGGCCTATCATAGTTTTACCGGGTGGGGAGCTTACTTATGTCATTTTTTTATTCTCATTTGCGAACCGTCCAGTGGCCGTATCATCACTGCTGTGCCATAGACCGCCTCCCAGGCTACCCAGACACCCCTCTTCATCTCAGGCAGCTAAACCCAAAAAAGAAACTTTCCTATGGCTTTCTTAGTTTGATTCGATGAGCTGTACTAATCGCCGTCCGTTTCCTGATACAAACCCCACCAATCAGCATCTGTCCGGGGGGTTAGGAGGCCGTCAATGCTTGTACAACACAGTACAGCGCCATGTTTTGCAGTATCCGCGAGGCGGAGTCAGGTCGCGGGCAGCATCAAGACCTCCAATGTATTCATATTATCTAGGCCTGAAAGTGTTTGGGGCAGTATTTGCTACAGAAGAAACTATATAACCCTGCTGTCCTTCCGCTTTGCCCCTAGGAAAATTTTGTAAACTACCCCCTACCACAGTACGGCAATACACATTTCTCTATCATTTCTACATCTATCATTTCTATATATAATCGAATTTTTGGACAAAGCATCATGGCCCAGACTACAAGCACACACTCGGTGAGATTAGGCGACGGCAATGTCAACAGCGGCAACATACAGGATAGTTTCAACAGCACTACCATCTATAAATCCGACAAAGATGCCGAGATTATGCGTTGGCTCTCTCCGCTGGAGCTAGATAGTAGGCATCATGAAGTGCGCACCAAACGATTCGAAGGTGTCGGGGATTGGTTTTTGGGAGCAAGCCAGTTTCGGGAGTGGAAGGGGGGCGAGGGTGAAGCTGATAAGGCGGTCTTGTTTTGCTCTGGGAATCCAGGGGTGGGCAAGACATATCTGAGGTAAGTGGCCAGATTGTTTGAACAAAGCGAATATCACTAACGACCAGAAATATTAGTTCTCTGGTGATTGACAACCTGTGTGATCAGGCAAGGGAAGCGGATCTAGCGGTTGCATGGTTTTACTGTGACTGCAATGCTCAGCAAGATCAGACGGTCGTCAACATGATGGGAGCGATTTTGAAGCGGCTAGTGGGCAGGGAGGTCCCTGGGGACATACGGAGGGCATTTCAGGAAGGAAGAAGGCCACTACTTGCGGATCTGAAACGAATGTTGAGGATCGCAATTGCCTCGTTACCCCAAGTTTTCATCTGCATTGATGCACTTGACGAATGCCTACCGAAGAACCTTTCACAGGTACTGGGGTCACTAAGAGATATCGTTCGAGAGTCCCCGAAAACGAGAATATTCCTTACGGGGAGGCCCCATGTGGGGGAAGATATTCGCAGATATTTCCCCAAGGCCGTTGCGATACCCATCGCCAATAATGAGGATGATATTAGGAATTATGTGGAGATGAGGTTAGATGGGGATGACAAGCCAGAGGGGATGAGTGATGATTTACGGGCGGATATTATGAAGGTTATTCTGGACAGGATGTCTAATATGTGCGTTGGTGCTTTCCCCCTATCAAGGGTTTATACTTACCAAAAACTGAGTATAGATTCTTCCTTGTTTCGCTAAAAATGGACGCTATTCTCGGAGAGTCGACAATTCGTCAGAGAAAAAAGAAGCTTAGAGAGACGGCGCTGAGCAACAGACCAGGTGATTCCTACACGAAAACCTTGACCCGGCTGAAGGCACAGAATGGAAACAGGCCAGGGCTCGGACTGAAGGTATTGACGTGGGTGTTGTGTTCGGAACGGCCATTACGGGGAGAGGAGCTCTGTCACGCCCTGGGAGTGGAGCTAGGATCTGCAGATCTAGATCTGGAGGGCGTCCCTGCTTTACAGACACTGCTATCATCTTGTCTGGGTCTTCTCACGGTCGAGGCGTCTTCGTCCACAGTCCAATTAGTGCACTTCACTCTACAGGAGCATCTCTCAAGTGATCTTACCCTATTCGATAGTCCCCACTCAAAAATTGCCGAGGTTTGCTTGACATATCTCAATTCTAGGTCTGTCAAAGATCTTTCGCCGACTCTTCTCTCGGCCCCCTCAACCGTGCCTCTTCTAGAATATGCTTGTTTTTACTGGGGGGAGCACTCGGGAAGGGGAATGACAGAAAACGTCAGAATACTCGCCCTGAGACTTCTGGAGAAATTTGATGAGCATATATCTGCCCAGCTACTGTTATTGAGCCACGAACGAGATCGATTCTGGGGCCCGCGTTTCAACGGGACAAGAGGGCCCACAGGGTTTACAGGACTCCACGGAGCAGCATTTCTTGGGATCGCGAAGATAGTTGCTGCTATATTAGAGATGAAGGAATGGGACGTTAATGCAGCCGATTGCACCGGAAGTACAGCTCTTATATGGGCAGCTCCAGAGGGCAAGAGGCGGTAGTAAAGGTGCTTTTGGAACAAAAGGGCGTCGATCGCGACCGAGCAGACACCGAATATGGTAGGACACCGTTCTCTTGGGCAGCTGGGAACGGACACGGGGGGTAGTGAAGATGCTTTTAGAACGAAGAGGCGTCAATCCTGACCGGCCAGACACTAAATATGGCAGGACGCCATTCTCTTGGGCGGCTGGGAACGGGCACGAGGGGGTAGTAAAGATGCTTGCGGAACGAGGAAGTGTCGGTACCAACCAGGCAGACACCTCTGGCCGGACGTCGCTCTCTTGGGCAGCTGGGAACGGACATGAGGGGGTAGCGAAGATGCTTTTGGAACGAGAAGACATGAATCCCGACCGGGCATACACCGGATATGGCCGGACGCCACTCTCTTGTGCGGCTAGGAACGGGCGTGAGGAGGTAGTAAGGACGAGTTTGAGACGAATGGACATCAATCCCCACCAGGTAGACACCTTTGGCCGGACGCCGCTCTCTTGGGCAGCTGGGAATGGGTACGAGGGGACAGTAAAGATACTTTTGGAACGAAAGGACGTCAATCCCGACCATGCAGACACCAAATATGGCCGGACACCACTCTCTTGGGGCGGCTGGGAATGGGCATGAGGGGATAGTAAAGATGCTTTTGGAACGAAAGGACGTCAATCCCGACCAGGCAGACACCAGATGTGGCCGGACCCCACTCGCGTACCCGGCGAAGAGCGGGTACGAGGGGATAGTATTGATGCTTTTGGAACGAGAGGACGTCAATCCCAACCAGAAAGACACCCAACATCGAACGCCACTCGGTTGGGCGGCTGCAAACGGGCATGAGGAAGTAGTAAAGATGATTTCCCGGCGGAATGATGGCCACCGCCCTACCAGACGATCAATTTTTTTCGCCGTCCTAGAACTAGGCGACATCAATCCTTCTCCGGCTGATCACGGTGACCGGGCGTCGCTCCCTCCGTGTACTCCCCCGCCAGGAGTATCTAGTTTTGATGCCAACCCTAACAATACCGTAATAACTCGCATAATTGAACCCAGCCCGACTATTGAAGTTGTCTTTGCTAGTAAGGTCCGACACTTTTTTTGTTCTTTTGTTCTTCTCTTAAGCAAGGGCTAGAGAGTTAGTGCAGTAACCACCATCAATTTGGATGTAAATAGACCGATAAGAGCGGTTTTTCTAGTTTTTTCTGACCCTTTCCTAATTATTGTCTTTTTTTCCTTCTGTTCGCTTGTTTTTCCCCTTGGAGTTCTGGTTAGAAATGGTCTAATCGTGGTGTACGGCGGACTATAGCGACCAAAACCGCCACTACACACAAATCTTGAAAATCAAAACCTGAAAATCGAAAAAAGTTAAAATATCGCTTAAACAACCAGAGTTTTGTTAGCAATAAATTTAATTATCACTGCAAGCTTTAGATACTGATACATAGCATATGCCCCCCAATCAAACCGCCCCCATTCATGAACTTAAAGTTGAAAAAATATGACAAAGAAAAAAAAACCTCTCCCTCGCAGAAAAAGTGAAGGTAAGCTCTTCCCTGTACTAGTTAAGGACAAGTCAGGAGATATCTCACTCTGACTAACTAATACTAAAATTCTCCTGGAACTCAACACACCCTGATCCCTTTTAACCATCCTGATATATTTAGTCCTCAGTTGTCCCTGAAGCGTATGCCCTCCAAGTGTGCTAGTTCCTGTATCTGTAGTAGCGTGGGGTATGAAAGAGATATTAGGCAAACCCGATACTCAATATTAAATGCCTAATGCGCATTGTTCCCCAGTCTGCAGTCATTCCGGCATTCCGAACCGTACAGTCCTTCAGTCATGGAGGTAGCACCAGACCAAACAGCACCGGACTGACCGCCAGTCATACATAGTCCATCATTTTTCGAGTCCATGGACAGACTATGTCAGATGCAGGTAAGACTGGACATCCTGGGAAGTTTTTTCTGTCACACATCTCCAGCCTGTATACATGGAAATGACAAGTTCATGATTTCATCTTACTCATACTTTATGATACGGCAATTCTGGTATTATGTGCGGAAACTAATAAGCAAGGAAGTATATCCGGATCTGAGGAAAATCCCAGGTGTTGGGCAGCGAGTCCACTTCGGCTCTATCAATTCTGTGCGACCTCACTACTTCAATATATTTTATCGATATATATACGAACATCACGACAAGAATTGAAGCAAAGACTGAGGAAAGTATTCGAAAGCAAAATATGGCTTGTAGCA
>Ga0307507_10005464_pt1 | contig 20832 bp, 4 predicted proteins | sample 7_EM_MG_FD_207223 | JGI IMG/M metagenome (GOLD analysis project Ga0307507, IMG submission 207223) | Populus trichocarpa ectomycorrhiza microbial communities from riparian zone in the Pacific Northwest, United States - 7_EM | ecosystem: Host-associated > Plants > Roots > Unclassified | place...
CTCTGCGCGAAGCTCTGCGTACGGAGGCTCTACACGAAGCTCTGCATCGGGTCCCCGCTATATTCCCGATAGCGTCTACACGTGTCTCTGCCTATATAGCCGCCTTATTTTTTACCCTTCTTTCCTTTCTTACATCCTCCCTACCTAGGGAGGCACTAGAACGGCAGCCAGTAGAGGACCGTTGCTAGAACTAGATAACTATCGCTAAAACCAGACGACCGTTACTAGAACCAGATGACCGTCGCTAGAGCCAGATGACTATCGCTAGAGCCAGACAACTGTCGCTAGAACTAGACGACCGTTGCTAGAGCCAGACGACCGTTGCCAGAACTAGACGACCGTCTCCAGAGTCAGACGACTGTTGCCAGAACCAGACGACCGTCGCCGTCGCCAGACGACCGTCGCCAGAACCAGACGACTGTCGCCAGAGCTAGACGACCGTCTCCAGAGTCAGACGACCGTCGCCAAAACCAGACGACCGTCGCCAGAGCCAGACGACCGTCGCTAGAACCAGACGACCGTCGCCAGAACCAGACGACCGTCGCTAGAACCAGACGACCGTCGCCAGAACCAGACGACCGTTACCAGAACCAGATGACCGTCGCCAGAACTAGACGACTGTCGCCAGAGCTAGACGACCGTCGCTAGAACCAGACGACCGTCGCCAGAGCCAGACGACCGTCGCCAGAACCAGACGACCGTCGCTAGAACCAGACGACCGTCGCCAGAACCAGACGACCGTCGCCAGAACCAGACGACCGTTACCAGAACCAGATGACCGTCGCCAGAACTAGACGACTGTCGCCAGAGCTAGACGACCGTCGCTAGAACCAGACGACCGTCGCCAGAGCTAGACGACAACGACTAGCCAGCGAGCACTATAAACGATTCGATCGATTGATCGAATCAAGGTAGCACAGACAGGTAGGCACAAATAGGGAGATGCTGACGGGTAGGCAGATACAGACAGGTAAGCAGATGCAGACAGGCAAGCAGATGCAGACAGGTAAGCAGATGCAGACAGGCAAGCAGATGCAGACAGGTAGGCAGATGCTAACGGGTAGGCAGATATAGACAGGTAGGCAGATGCAAACAGGTAGGCGATGCAGACAGGTAGGCAATGCAGACAGGTAGGCAATGCAGACAGGTAGGCAATGCAGACAGGTAAGCAGATACAGACAGGCAAGCAGATACAGACAGGTAGGCAGATGCTAACGGGTAGGTAGATATAGACAGGTAGGCAGATGTAAATAGGTAGGCGATGTAGACAGGTAGGCGATGTAGGCAGGTAGGTAAGTTAATAGGTAGATAGGTAGAAGAGAACTATCGCTATATTATATTAAATTATCTAAAATAATATTATTTATTTTACTAGCCTTATAAATAGCTTTAAAGTAGCTTTTATTTATTTAAAATATATTATTAGTATAAAAGAGGTAAATATAATTATGGTTGCCAAATGTGTAGATTACTGGTAGGTTGCGCGTAGGTTGTGCGTAGGCTGCGCGCAGGCTGCGTGTTAAAAAAACACGATATAGGCTAGTCGGTTGAGTTGCTAAATGACCTTAACTGCGCGCCAATTGCGTCAACCACCAACCATTGAGGCCATTGAAAGGGTACTATATTTTGCCGATGATGACCAGAAGATTGTATATAACTTCGAGCGGTGCTTCTGCTCTTCTTATTTCCTTTCTTTAGCTTTGGATCCTCGTTTATAGACAATACAATTGTACAGGCTTGCGCGACCCTCTTGCTGTGCTCGTGCCTTGATTAACCGAGTTGCTAATATTATCTAAAGCTTGTTACTACTCTTCTTTTCTAAGAAGGAACTTAAATATATCTATAAGGCCACGAATAGGATAAGGACACAGAATAGGACCCTAAGGATATTACTAGGACCATGAGGACAGGACAGACCCCTAAAAACTAAAAGAACACGAATAGAACGCGAAACCTAAGAATAGGACATGCATGGACCAGAACCCCTAGGAAATAAATAAACCCTGGAAATTACCCAATACCCCTACTACTATGCCAAGAAATATAGCAGTTGGTAAAGCCGCTGTAGGACCCGTAAATACCTCTAATAGTAAAACAGTCGCCATTTTAACCCCCTAGGAAGAGCTTGCAGTAGCTAATGCCGAAATTAAGCGGCTTTAAAAGCTACTTAAAACTAGAGACACCCCTATACCTAATAAGGAGTTATTAGATACCTAGAGACTTGCTATAGTTCTTAAGGCCCTAGCCTAATATACAGCATTAGTATTATTGCGGTCTATAAAGGTCATAGACACCCTGTTGCTTATAGATGGAACTAACCCTATATTTAACAATTGGAAGCTTTAACTATAAGATAAGCTTGAAGTTAATATAGACCACTTCCCTACTACCTAAGCTAAAATGGCCTACGTCTTTGGCCGTACTGGCGGGGACGTATAAACGCATCTATATCTGTAATATGCCTAGGACTTAGTAGACCCCTTCCTCTCTGGAGAAGAGATAATTAACCACCTATCTTCTATTTATAAGGACCCCTTTAAGATATAAAACGCCTGTCTTAACTATAAAGCCCTTAATATAAAAACAATAGAGACCTTCTTAATTTTCTAGACCTGCTTTCTATACCTAGCTAGACAGGCTTAAATCCCCTAAAAAGATTTAATGCCAGACCTCTTTAATAAGCTTACCCTAGACCTATAGCGCGCCATGCTACCGGTTTATACTACTGTATAGACGCTAAAGGAACTTATAGACTAGTGCCTAGCTATTAACTAGGGCCTCCGCCGAATTAAGGTATACGCTAAGCGGTATAAGACTAGAAGCTCCGCCAACTAGAACACAAGTACTATAAAAACGGGCTATAGCGCCCTAGCAAGATCTGCAGCCCCTATAGTACTAACTGTACCGCCTACTATTAACCTAGCGGCTAGCCGTGCAGCTAGCCCCACTGCGGGTCTGGCGAATACTTAACCTATATATAGCAACTCCTAAAGATAGGCCCTTAGCAATTAAGGAGCCTGCTTCTTATACGGCCAAAAAGACCACTTTATAAAAGACTGCCTAATAGCGGCAAAGATAAATAAGGTCTTGTTAATTTAGGAGGATAGTATAGAGTTGGAAAAAGAGGAACTTTAGAGTAAAACTCCTCTCTGGTTAAAAGGAATTAATATATTATATGTTAATCTAGGTTGGCTAGTAGTGGAAGAAGCTGCACTATCCCTTATACTTTATTCCGTAATAGATATTAAGTTTTAACCTCTACTTTAGCTAACTCTAGAGCAAATGCCTTTACCTTAATAGATATATAGTATGCTGTAAAGCTGGCTAACTTTTTAAATGCACCCCTTAAAGAACTGCCTAAACCAATTCCTATTCGCGGGTATAACGGACGGATAGAACCACCTATTACAACTATCTTGCGGATTTACCTCTGTGTAGATAGACGAAGGCAGTATAACATCCCCTTTTTTATTACAGACCTAGGAAGCCATAATATAATCTTAGGAAGAAAATGGCTAGCCTATCTAGGCTTATAGCTTAATGTATGGAGTAAATGGCTTATCTAGCCTAAAACCCTACCCCTAACACCTTCTTTTATAAAGGAAATTAGCATTATAATAGAAAATCTTATACGGCTATAGATAGACACTGTTTACTAGGCCGATGCTATATATAGGGACTAGGCCTTTAAGAAAGATATATAGCTTAATCCGCAACGGGTCTGTATATTACGCCGCCCCCAGACTACTAATATTATACCACCAGTACTAGAAACCTAGGAAGTTAGTAATAAGCTAGCTAGCTTAGGCCCTATATAGCTACAAAGAGCAGTAAGGAATATTAGACGCTGTACTAAATATATAAACCAGAAGGATAACTTATAGAAAATAGAATAGGAGCTAAGGAGGGCTATAACCCCTCTACCGCAAAATACGGTCTATAGAATGTCCGTAAAGAAACCTATAAACCTCCCACCGGTTAATATCTGCTATATTAGTGCTATAGGGTTCTACTAGAACTTAAAACGGCCTAATACCATTGCCTTTATAACTAGTTTATACGAAATTAACTGGATAATTAAAGATAAGGAAGCCCTAGCCTATAACTAGCTTAGAGGGGAAAGTAAGCTTATAGATAAGGAGCTGGTAGAACAGAAACTACCCCGCTAATACCAGGAATTTAAGGATATATTCTCCAAGGTAGCATCTAATATACTCCCGCCTTACTAACTATATGACTATAAGATTAAGATTAAGCTAGATAAAGAAAATACCCTTAGCTATAGCCCCCTCCGCTAGTAACAAATTATAGGCTACTAAGTAGTACCTTATTAATAACCTTAATAAGGGCTTTATCAAGCCTAGCTAAGTCCCCTTTACTATACCCATTCTCTTTATAAAAAAGCCTAATGGCGGACTTCGTTTCTGTATTAACTACTATAAACTAAACTATATAACCCGTAAAGACTAATATCCGCTATCTTTGCTTAAGGAAACGCTAGCCTATATAAGTAAGGCTAAGATTTTTATAAAGCTTAATATCCGCTAGGCTTTTTACTAAATTAAAATGGACCTAGGATTTAAGAATCTTACTATATTTCGGACCCGCTACGGATTGTATAAATATAAAGTACTACCTTTTAGATTAACCAACGGACTAGCTATATACTAGCGGTATATAAATAACGTACTCTTTAACTACCTTAATGACTTCTATATAGTATACCTAGATAATATTATAATCTACTCTAAGAATAAACTGGAATATTAGGAATATATCTATAAAGTCCTATAATAGCTCCGCAAGGCTGGTCTCCAGGCTAATATTAAGAAGTTAGAATTTAGTATTAAGTATATAAAGTACTTAGGGTTTATTATTAGTATAGACGGAATTAAGGCCAACCTAGAGAAGACAGCTGTAATTGACTAGTGGACATCCCTACGGACCATAAAGGGGGTATAATTATTTTTAGGTTTCTGTAACTTCTACTAACACTTTATTAAGAACTATAGTAGGATTGCCTAGCCCCTTAACTATCTTACTAAGAAAGACTAGCCCTTCTACTTTAACGCCATATATAGGCAGGCCTTTAATAAGCTTAAGAAACGGCTAGTATTAGCTTCCCTGCTTACCCACTTTGACTTAGAACGGCCCTTAATGCTAGAAACTAATACCTTAGATAGCGTAATAGCTGGTGTTTTTTCCTAGAAGTAACTAGACGGAGAATAGCACCCTATTATATATTATTTAAAGACTATAATAGATACTGAGTTAAACTACTATATCCATAACAAAGAAATGCTGGCTATTATCTCTAGCTTTTAGCACTAGCGTATATAGCTAGAAGGGACCCCTAAGCCTATTAAGGTAGTTTTGGATTATAAGGCTTTAAAATACTTTATAATAACAAAGGCCCTTATAGCCTAGCAGGTATGCTAGGCGGATATTCTATCTTAGTTCTACTTCCTAATTATATATAGGCTAGGCGCAACTAATTGTATAAATGCCCTTATAAGGCGTAAATAAGACCTAGATAACTAGATAGCTATAAAGATTACATTATAGATTTAGATACTGCTATAACCAGAGCACCTTAACCCCTAAATATAGGCAGAACTAAATACAGACCCTATAAAGGCCGAGATGTGCCCTATTAACGCTACGGAACTTAACCTTATTAATAGGCTACTGTAAGCGAATTGTACGGCCCCTTCTCTATAGGAGTACTATAAAAAGGTAAAGGACGTTACTAGCCTATAGTCCCTTAAAAATGGATTACTTAAGTATTAGGAACGGCTAGTAGTAGCAGAGGAATAGAACTTACGGACTTAGCTTATTGCTAAAGCATATACCCAGGTCTCTACGGCCTACCCTAGAAAAAATAAGACCTGTAGGATTATCGGCAACCGCTACTACTGGCCTAGAATAGTTATAGATATTAATCGCTATGTATAGAACTGTAACAACTGCCGTAGGTCTATAATTCTATAAGACAAGACCTTAGGACTATTAAAACCACTTCTAATACCAGAGCGCCCCTGGCAGCACATCTCTATGGATTTCTATAAGCTACCTACAGACCGTAACGGATATGATATGGCTATAGTTATAGTTAACCGTTTTAGCAAGCGCCTGTTCTTAATCCCTTATTATAAGAATATTAATATAAAGGAGGTAGCTTAACTATACGTCTACTATATCTACCAAATTTACGGACTACCAGATACTATCGTGTCCGACCGCGGCCTATAGTTTATATTGGCTTTCTGGAACAAGTTTACCTAGATTCTAAGTATTAAGCTAAAGCTTTCTACAGTATACCACCCTCAGACAGACGGCTAGATGGAGATTATAAACTAGTATTTAGACTAAAGACTCCGACCCTTTATTAACTACTTTTAGGATAATTAGGCTGAACTACTACCTCTAATAGACTACGCCCAGGCCACCCTACCCTATAACTTTATAGGAGTTGCACCTATCTAGCTAGAAATGGGGTATTTACCTTATATAAGCTTTAACTGGGAAAGAATGGAGGGGCCGCGGACTATATGTAAAAAACTATCTTATAAGGAAGCCCAGTATTACGCTAAACGCTTAAAAGAAGCCTGGAAAGTAGCCTGTACAAACCTAGAAAAGGCCTAGAAATTAATGGAATAGTAGGTAAATAAGTATAGACGTAAGCCTAACTTTACCATAAGTGATAAGGTCTAGGTTATAATAAAGAACTAAAAGATCGAACGGCCTAGCTGTAAGCTAGACTATTAAATAGTAGGACTATATAAGGTTCTTAAGAAGAGAGGCAATTTATATAAAGTAAAGCTCCTAGATTTGATTAAGGTCTACCCTAAATTTTTGCTGGATAAGCTATGGAAAGCTATAAACAACTTATTACCTAGATAAAAGAATAAACTGCCTCTGCTAATTTAAGTTAATGGCGATAATAAATAGGAAATTAAAGAAATACTGGCCTGTAAACTTATATAAGGAATACTAAAGTACCGCGTAAGTTAGAAAGGATATGATCTAGACCCTACCTAGTACCCTATATAGAATTTTATAGGTAGCCCCTATAAGTTATAAGAGTTCTATAGCCGTTATCCTAACAAACCTGGACCGCTAAAGTACTTAGATAAGTGGATAGAGTGCTAGTATAGCAAAGATAACAAATTACCAGTAGAGTATAAAGATAAGAATGCCCCGTGGGGGTAATATAGATATATAAAGCCTAAGGGCAGGCTTTTTCAGAAGGGGGGGGGGGGGGTAATGTTATGGCACTGGCAAATTGCCGCAAGTTGCTATTACGTGACTAGAAGATTGTATATAACTTTAAGCAGTGCTTCCGCTCTTCTTGTTTCCTTTCTTTAGCTTTGGATCCTCGTTTATAGACAATATAATTGTATAGGCTTGCGCGACCCTCTTGTCATACTTGTGCCTTGATTGACCGAGTCGCTAATAATAGGAAACGTGTAACTAAATATTTAGGGTCTTGGCAGCAGATGCGTGGGCATAAGCCTATATAGATTTTAATAGGTTTTAACTAAATTCCATTATATTAGTGGAATTTAGTGGAATTTAATCAAGTTAGCGGAATTTGGCGGAATTTGGTTGACTTTGGTAGAATTTAATTAAAGCGTTAGAATTTATCTGTTAAGTGTTTCATTAAGACATTCCTACTGTAACTAGGCTAGTCCTATTATAGTACCCCCCCTTTAGCTAAAGGTCTAAAACAATTTAAATTGGTTAAGAATTATAACTTATTGCGTTATAAGTGTCGTAATATATTTTAAGTTCTTTTTAATTTTAAGTTTTTTGCTATTATATTTTATGTCTTTATATTAGGTGGCAGTTGTTTGCCTTTATATTATATCTATCTAGCTAAAGCAAGCCGTAAAGGATAGTCTTTATAGAATTCTTTTACTAGGGAAGGCGTGTTGGCCTTAATCTATTTATAGGTTTTTTAGGTTCGTATTTTATATCCTTTCTACTTAATAAGAAGTTTAAATTATTTAGATTATATTTTCTATTATATATTATTAATTAAGTTAATAAAGTAAGAACCGTTACTATTATTAATAATTATAGGAGGTGGCGGCGGCACTTTGTAAGTTATAGGATTATCTTTTAAAGGTTGTAATAAGCTTATATAAAACATTAGGTATATTTTTATCTTAATTAATAGTTTAAGCTTATAGGCGTATGGGCTTAGTTTCTTCTTAATTTAGTATAGGCCTATAAACTTCCAATTAAGTTTCTTTAAGGGCCATTAAGTCTTTAGGTTTTATATATTTAGGTAGGCTATATTACCTTCCTTAAAGTCCCATACAGGAGCTCGTTCTTTATTTATATGCCATTCCTATAACATTTAAGCGTATATTAATTTACTTTATAATAGTTCCGTTAACTGCTTTATTTAATAAGTAAAGTTATACACGTTAATTAACTAGATCCATTTAATCGTGGGTCCTATTATATTAATTTTAGGTTATAGTTTAAATCTAAGTTAAGGGTCTTGTCCGTAAGTTGTGTAAAATAGCGTTACGCCTATTAATATATTTATTGTGTTATTCGCAGTAAACTTAGCTAAAGGTAGCTATTTTTCCCAGTTGTTTTATAGGTAGAAGCAGTATATTTATAAGTATTGTTCTATAATCGCGTTTGTAATTTTAGTTTAACTATCCGTCTCTAGATAAAATATAGTTAAGAGTTATATTTAAATGCTTAATTATTTATATAGAGCTTGCCAGAAGTCTAAAATGAACTAGCTTCTATGGTTAGATATTATTGTATTAGGAAGTCTGTGTAGCTTAAAGATATACTTAATAAAACATTTAGCTACTAATATCGCATTAATTAAGTCTATAGGAATTATATATCGCATTTTTATAAGACGGTTAACTACTACTATAATATTTGTAAACCCATTACTACTAGGCAAGTTAACTATAAAGTTAATTAAAATATTACGCTATCTTTATATTAGGATTAGTAGCGGTTAAAGTACTCCTTACTTCTTTATATAAGAGGGGTTTCCACGTATACACATCCTGTATACTTAAACATATTTTTATATATAGTTATATATTATAGGCCAGTAATATACTCGTTAAACAATCTTATAAGTTTTTATATAGCCGGGATGTCCTACTATAGGGGAGTCGTGTACAAATTTAAGTATCTTAAATTATAAAGGTTTGGAATTCGGGACTACTATCTTCTGTTAATAGTATAATTAATCGTTTTAGATTTTGTATTTAGCGAGTATAATATCCTTATACTATTATTTTTTAGTTTAGATTACCTTTATTACATCTACTATCTATATATTATTCTTATATTTGTATTCTATTAGCTTATTAATTTCTATTTCCTATTTATTAACTTCTGATTTATTTCTATTAAGTTCTATATCTAGAAATATAGGATATAGTTTTTTAAAACATTTAGGGGGCAGTAAAATTTATAATTAATTTATAATCTATTTATCTAAAGCATTTATAGGTAAGTCCTATAATTGTTATATTAACGCGTTAGGCTTTTAATTAAGTTTACCCAGTTAATATGTAATCTTAAAGTTAAATTATAAGAGGTATTTGGCCCAATAAATTTAGCGCTGCGTTAATTACTTTATAGTTATAAAATACTATAAATTCTTATAATCTGTTAATACGCGTATTAGGAATAACAATTCTTTAAGCTTAGAACGCTATTATTTAAAGTATCTAATAATTGCAAGCAGTTCCTTATTGTATATCTTATAGTTTAATTTAGTAGGGGCGAGTTTCTGGAAGAGAAAGGCTACTAGACGTAGTTCGCTATTCTTATTATATTATAATAACACTCCCCTTAGTGCATAATCTAACAAGTCCGTTTTAATAATATATTTAAGGTTAGGGTTAAAGTAAGTAAGGATTGGAGTAGTTATAAAGCAATATTTTAAGTTATTAAAAGCTTATTTGCATCTAGTAGTCCATTTAAATTTTATATTCTTCTTTATTAGATTTACTAACAGCTAAGTAATTTCTAAGAAGTGGTTAATAAATTGTTAATAGAAATTTGTAAATTTTAGAAATCCTTAAATGTTCTATACGTTACTAGGGCTTTTCTAGTTTATAATTACAGCGACTTTCTTAGGGTCTATTTTAATTCCGTCGCGGGATATAATTAAGCCTAAGTATATAACCTTAGATGTGTAGAACTTGCATTTTTTAATGTTATATTATAAGCCCGCGTCTTATAAGCATTTAAGGACCATTTTAATATATTTTTAATATTTAGAAAGCGAGGATGAGTAGACTAAGATATTATTAATATACACAGTAATAAATACATTAAGGAATTTACGAAGCGTATTATTAATATATTACTAAAATATACTAGGACCGTTTTTTACGCTAAATAGTATTACTAGGTATTTAAAGAGTCCCCATTATATATAAAAAGCTATATACTTTTTATCTCCTTTACGTATACAAATTTTATTAAAGGTAGTAATTATATTAAGCTTTATAAAGTACCATGCCTTTACTAATTAGTTAAGCGTCTCTTAAATTAAGGGAATCGGATATTGGTTTTAAATTATAATTACGTTTAGAGCTTAATAATTAACATAGAATCTTAAGCCTTTTTCTGGCTTTTTAATAAATAGTACGGGTAAGGCAAATAGAGATTAACTAGGGCAAATAAATCCTTTTTCTAGATGCTTATTAAGGTATTATTATATTATAAGCAGTTCTTCTTATAACATGCCATATAGCGGACCGAACTTTGGTGTTATGCTAGGCTTAAGTTCTATCTTAAAATTGTGCTTTTATTAGTACGGGGCTAGTTAGTTTACAAATTGTTTTTTAAACTCGTTAATTAGGTTATGGTATTCTTTAGGTATAAAAGGTTGAGGATTAGGATACTATTTTGGTTCTAGTGCTTTCTTAATATCTTCTATAGTCACAGTAAAGATTTTATAATATCGTCTTTTTACTAATAAGATAAAAGGCGCGGCCTGTATTATACGGATTTTAAAAGGTTTTAATATAACATTTTCGCATTCTTTACTATAATTAGCAGTTATAGATTTATTATATTAGCTTAAGGTTTATAGCAAGGGTAATTTATATTATATTAAATTTAAATAGTTGTATGCATGTTTGTAGGGCAAATAGTTTTTTAAGTAATAACTTTAGCAGTAAGTTATATGGAACTTTAGTGTTTCTTTAACCCAGCTAATTAAAGGGTTGTGTCGTTTTAGCTATCTGTGTCTAAGTATAACTTTATATTGCTTTAAGGGTATTATAAACAGGGAGATATATTTAAGGTGTTTGCCTATCCATATTTTTACTAGGGCGTAGTGCGTTATTTCGCTATATATTAAGGGTTTGCTATTAAAGCCTTATAGGCCTTAGGGCTTATTAAGGTTCTTTAAATTTAGGCGTTAAGTTTTTGCATAGTTTATATTAATAAACCCTATACTAGTAGCTCCGCTATCTATAAGGATTTATACTTCCTTTCATTTTTGTTGGAATCATGGTAGGGGGGGGGTTTTAGTTTCAATCAATTTCTTCTTCTTTTCCTCTTCTACTTCTATAGGTGGAATTTAATAGATCTCCTGAGCTCGCTTAGCTCACGTGGTTAACCCAATTAGTTATAAGTAACTGTGTCTACTATATTACAGAACCTTATTTAGATACTGGCAACAACTAGAAAATAAGAGAAAGAATAAAAGGATACTAGTAAATGAGTCCGTAGTCTCTATCCCTATTCTACCCTCCTTGTCTCCTATTCTCTTTACCCATTTGGTAACCTATAGCCTAATTATATTTGTGTCGTTTCTGGGGGCTTTAGCTGCTGAAATTGCTGAAGCTGCTGCGGTTGTTGTAGCTGTTTGGGAGGTCTTGGATATGCAGAGTACTGGGGGTACTTAGGAAACTTAAGAGCAAGCCCGTGGAGCATAGTTGGAATAGCAATGATATACGCTTGCTTAGGGACGCCGGCTTGGAGGTAGTAGTTTTAGAAGATCTTAAACTTAAAATTGAAGTTATCTTGTTTACTAGAGTATTTAACTTTATCTGTGTAGAGCTTAGTTAAGTTAGTGATCTCTTTTCTAAAGCTTCCTTGTAGGGCGAGCTGGTCTATAGCTTGGGTCGTAGTTGGGGTTAGCTGAATAATTTGAACGGGGGCAGTTGATAGTGATGGTAGAGCTGGGGTAGGGTTGTTGGTAGGGCCGTTGGTAGGGTTGTCAGTGGGGTTGTTAGTAGGGTCGTTAGTAGGGTTGTTGGTAGGGTTATTGGTATGCCATTTTGAGGGGGTTGGCTTATGAATGACTCCTAAAAGACCGTCTGTAATTAACTTCCTTGTCTCCTTCCGTATGTATACACTATTTTCGCGGAGGTAATCCCTGATCTTTTTTAATTAATCCTTGCTAAGGTTATTAAGTATATCCTTTGTAAATGACTTGAAATTGTTAATAAAGCTCTCCTATAAGTTAAATCCCTTCTATCCCTTCTTCTTATATATTAATAAACGCTAATTAACGAATGCTTTAACTTCCTTAATATTAGTTGCGGTCGCGTTGATTCCAGTCTCCTATTTTTTAGTATCTATTACGGAGGTAGATTTTTTGGTATTCATCGCGGAGGTAGCCATCTTTTGGTTCTGTAGTTAATTTAATTTGACAGTTGGACTAGAAGTGTGGAAATGACTATAAACTAATCGTTTTAAAGGCGTGATAGATGTAGGTTAGAAGCGCGAGTAACCTCACAAACTGGCCTTTAGGCTTAGCAAGCAATACCTTAATTCTTAGCCTTTGACGAGAGGTCTAGAGAATCAGATAGTGCCTCTCTTTGTTATACCTTGCTGATCTGTGCGGCACTGATCAGTGTTGGAACCACGGTAGGGGGGGTTTTGGTTTCAATCGATTTCTTCTTTTTTTTCCTCTTCTACTTCTACAGGTGGAATTTGATGGATCTCCTGAGCTCGCTTAGCTCATGTGGTCAACCCAATTGGTTACAAGCAACTGTGTCTACTATATTACAGAACCTTATTCAGACAATTTTATAAGTGTTTAAATTTTACTAAGTATATTAAGGGAGTCGTGTTATATATCAGCGCTAGAAGAGCCTAGACATTTATGCTCTTCCACCTTTTGTCCTAAGGCGCGACTTGGCCTTAGGATAATTTATTTTCCAAATTAACTAAGGGCGAGATACTTTATGGCCTTTAAGTACAATTTATAGAATGGATACGATTTAAGGAACGAGTACGACTTAAGGAATGGGTATAATTTGAGGAATAGGAGGAACTACGGCGGACCTTTTTAAAGGGGTAAGTTTGGTAATGCTTTTAAATATATCCTTTTTTACCGCATCTAAAGCATTCTCTATTTATAGCTTAAGTTCTTTGTTTGTTAGTTCCTAAGGGTGTATAGGATTAAGCGGCATTAAGGTCCATAGGGTCGTATATAGGGCTTTTAGGTCTTAGAGAAGGATCGCGCCTTAAAGCATATACTAGTTTTATGGAGTCTTAAACGCAAGATATGGTTAACTTTAGAGAACAAGTCTGTTTGTTATATTAAAGGTCCTTGTTAATTTGTTAATATATTATAGTAAATTCGGACAGGTTTTTTAGTAGTTCCCTACATACTAACTAGGCTCTAATTTTATCTAAAATAGCTTGTTAAAGGACAGCGACTCTAGCAGCTTTATTCTAATCTAGCTTACTAATAAGACCTAAAAATTCCGAAAAGAAGCTGGTGAAGTCTCGGTTCCGTTATTATAGGTTTTTAAGTTTAGTAACAGCTGTATATTTATAGCTGGCGTTATTATATGTTTGTTCCAGTAGAGAGATAAAGGTTTTAAAATTAACGAAAGTGCTATTGCGGAAGAATGGATCTATAGTTTAAGCAGCGTCTTTGCTTAATTAGGATATTCCATAGCTAACATTGCTAGTTTTAGTGGGGTATTAATTATAGTTTATTAAGAATTTAAGATGGAGCTTAGTTATAAAGGGATATAGGTTATTTTGGTTTCTATTAAACATTAGAGGATTAGGGAGCCTTTTAGATTTTGTAATAAGTACTTAGTTTGTTATATATACAGGTTAAGCTACTATTACTAGTTTGGTGTTTTTATTTAACGGGTTAGGTTTAGGTACCGTTATTTTAATCTTATTTATAGGTGTTGCTGTTAGGGTCTATGGCGTAAATGCCTTAATATTACGGAGTTCTTCGCGGAGTGCTTCCATTAATTGCTAGTGCTAGGCTTCTAGTACAGCCCACTGCTAAGCTAAGGTGTCTATAAAGGCCTGTTACATTATAGTTAACTATTCCCTAACTAGGGTTATAATACTTATAGTTATTAAAAGGGATTTGGGTTCGTTTGCCATTTTAATAATAGTTATTTTAACGTAACGTAATATAAGGGCGTAAAGAGGCTTTAGGGAAAATTTAAAGGAATAAATATAAATTCTATCTAATCTAAGGGTATATAGCTCTTGCAGAGTATAAGACATTATATAAGGAAGAGAAAGGAATATAGGAAATGTGTAACTAAATATTTGGGGTCTTAGCAGTAGACGCGTGGGCACAAGCCCATGCGGATTTTAACAGGTTTCGACCAAATTCTATTACGTTAGTAGAATTTAATCAAGTTAGCGGAATTTAGCGGAATTTAGCGGAATTTGGTTAACTTTAGCAGAATTTAATTAAAGTGTCGGAATTTATCTGTTAAGTGTTTCACTAAGACATTCCTACTGTAACTGGGCTAGTCCTATTATAGTTATCTAGAGTAATAGAAAGCTGGCTAAGTTTTAGATAAATAACTTAGAGGATAAGTACGTAACTATATAATAGATTTTATAATTGTATACTAATATAACTATAGCTTAATATGGACTATAGTATATAGCATAATAAATATAGAATTAACGTATTCCACCACCGAGTGCATTAACTTTAAAGAACACCAAAAAGCCTAAATTTCAATCTTAAATATCTTAACTGCTACTTAATAATATTTTCTAAAAATTTAAATATAAGCTTTTATATAAATATTTTAGTGCATATTATAATATTAGAGTGTGTAACTTAATAGTTATTATAATATAGAGTTTAGGGGCTAAAAATGGAGATATTTCTAAATATCTCAACAACTACTAGACTATATTCTTAACAACTACTAAACTATATACTTTTATATTATAATAGGCACTAGAATAGGCATATTAGAGCATATATTTAAATTTTTAGAAAATATTATTAAGTAGTGGTTGAGATATTTAAGATTGAAATTTAGGCTTTTTGGTGTTCTTTGAAGTGATGCGCTCGGTAGTGTAATACGCTTAGTGGTGAAACACGTTACTAGTATGTCTGGTGTATTTAAATTCCGCACCCCCCTTTAATCCTAAGGATAACCCTGCTTTATATAATATTTAGAACTTCCAATATATAAACTTCCTAGGGTATAATTTATTCTGCACTATTCTAAATATATACTAATATACGCTATAGTATGGCTAATTCTTAACCTGGTAACCTAATATAAGTCTATATAGACTCCCTTAATGTAGTTTGGCTAGCTAGAAAGCCTTTTAACTAATAAAAGTACGTATATATAAAGTATATAGAGTAATAGCGCTCTAACTATCTATATAGACCTACTAGTCTAAAACTAACCCTAGGCGAGCTTACTAATGCTATATAATACGCTAACCCTATACTATATAAGAAACCAGCTATTATTAGTAATATTTATTGGCTTTATAGGGAGTAGTACTTCTATACCTAGGACGGCCAATTTCTACCTTATATATAGTAGGAGTTATACTTTAAGTAGTATAATAGGTATAATATAATATAATAGTATTTATAATAGACACTAACTGCTTTACTTAGTTTTAAAAGAAACCATTCTTTAGGTAGTTAGTCTAATTTAGACAGAAATATAAAGCTCTCTAAATCTATAGAACCTGTTAAATAGCTTATGCTATTAGATATATAACTTAAAGCTAAGTTATTCTCTTAATTAAGCATTTTAAAACTAATGGCGCATAATAATAAAGCTGGGTCTACTGCTTTAGTTAAATCACCACTAGATATATAAATAGAAAATATAGTTATTTCTAATTCTTTATCTATAACTACTGCTAAACTGCTACTAGATATAGCAGAATTAATAGAGGGCATAGCTCCTACTAATTCTTTACCTATAACTACTACTAAATTGCTACTAGGCCTAATAGAATTAATAGAGGGTGTTATTACTACTAATTCTTTACCTACTACTTTTAATAAGAATTCTTTACCAGAAAGTACTATAGTATGGGTTACTTCTTATTCTAATATTATATATAATAGTTATACTAACCATTTTTTAACTAGCCCGCCTTAGAATACCTCTATTAATTATTCCGCTTCTTTAACTAATGCTACTATAATTATAGATAACAAACTGTATGTTAATTATTATAATAGTTTTTATAATAGTTATGCTAATTAATTTTAACTAGTATACCTAAAATCTTACCTTACTCTAGTAGTGTAGTTAAGGCTACTAGTAATAATAAGCCTACTAATACTACAGCTAAGGAATAGAAGTTATTCCCTTTTACTAGGCTTTTAGGTTTAGGTTTTTTAGAGACGGTCTTAGGTTATATAAACCATTAAGCATAGCTTAACCCCCCCCCTTTTTTTTTTTGCATATTTTATATAAAGTATATTAGTAGCTTTTAGCATCTCTAGAACTTTTAGGTTGTCTTTCCTTAGTATATACTTATAATAGTTTTTATAATAGTAACCTTTTTCTCTTTAAGGTTATATTTATATAACTTTTTAAGGCGCTCTTTAATAGTATAGGCTAGCTCTTAAATAGTTTTAATATAAATAGTATACCATTATACACCGCTTCTCTATATTAGCTAATAATATTAAATTTTTTTTAAAAAAAATACCTAGTAGGGGCTAATTATTTAATTATAGGTAATTCTTTTAGGATATTTGGGTATTTATAGGCATATACTTTTTTATATACCTACTCTATAATTAGATAGGGGGTAAGGTAGTATTACCTATACCTACCTGTTGGGAATGAGGCAAGCGGTCGTTACGTAATGCCGTGGCACTAGCGTGGCGAGAAGTCTTAAGCTCCTCACCCTTCCTCATTCTAATTAATAAGCTTTATTAACTAACATCACTATAACCTACTTGAGTAGTTGTTATTGGTGAGTCACTCTATGTAACTAATACTAATTAGTGGTTGAATATACAGTTAACTATAGAGCAGCTAGGTTTTTAAATAGAAGAGACAGTCTTATATAGGGGTGCTATATGTGCTTATATGGAATGGATCCCGGCGATACTGTGCTACCTTAGGCTTGTAGAAAACCAGTAACAGAAGTGTTACTAAGTACTGGGAGATACTAAGTTGCGTCTATTACGCAGAACAACTATGTTTATAAAGATTTGGTTAAGTACTTTAGGTTAGAAGTGTTACTAAACCTAAGGTCCTAAGTTAACGTCTAAAACGCGTTAACTATATCTTAAATTGCCTACCTTTTAACAGCAAACCTACGAGATTCTACAAAACCAAAATTCTACCTACCTCTGATGTACAACACCCCGTCAATTCTACTTCTATAGAATTAATAACTATTATGGCATTGACCTACCCAAAGAAGTATGAGAATGATATTAACCTAGACACATAGGATAGAGCTATAATTGACTTCGCAAATGCTGAGTAATAGGATCTGAACGGATTCCTATTACACTATATAGCACACTATAAAGACAGTGAATATGATGATACTATGCTATGGTATTGTATAAAGGAGGACTTTGTTAGATGGATAAAGGAAATATAGGTTCCTGTGAATAAGGATATTGTATAGGACTTCCGTAACTTCCTTTAGGAGTATAGAGTATTTGTCCCTATAGATAGGGGAGTTATTAGAGATAATATTTAGGAGTATGTTATTAACGCAAAAGAAGAGCACGAATGGACTCTATAAGAGATTGAGTATTAACTACGCACTATAAGGAAGCTTAACTTATAATAGAATCTGGGCAATATACCTCTAGAGACAAATCTACCTCCGCCTTTAACTCCTCTGTATCTAATTTAACCTGTAACTTTGATGTTAGATACTATACCCTAACAAGAGCAGGCACAGGATCCTATTGCTTCGCAATTTAATAACCTTTGGACTCTACCGACTAGACCTACGTCCCTACTGTAGCCTGCAATGCAACCCCTACCTCCTCTATTTTAATCTTAAATTGGAGGCAGTTTAAAATTGCTTATAGAGCTTGCGAAGCTCTATTTGGATTAGGAGAAGAAGTTTGGCAGGGAATTATATAATGTTCTTAATTTGAAACTATGTATCTTCTATAACTATTGCCAGAAGGTAGGAATAGAGTCTAATTAATACTATAACGCCTATTCCGTTATGCTTAAGGGCCGAGCTAGTACCTTCTATTATAATTGTTTGGTAGGAAAAGGATATAATTTCGACCGTATAATATATAAGTTAAGATGCCACTTTGAAACAGAAGAGATTAAGCAGCAGTATATGTTAGAATGGAGAGAGACTACCTTTTTAAGGATCATTGCTATAAACCCAGGTGTCCCTTGGCTTGATTATCTTTAAAAGCTCTTTAATTAACTTTAGATGATTTAGCATAGTTTATCCAAATTATATTAAGAGGATTTCAGCCTATATAATTAGATTATTAGCGTATGCTAAGGCGTTAAAGAATGTAACCTTGCTCTCTTTAATCCTGCAAATACTTACAAAGGAGTGTGTGCTTAATTAAGATCTTCTATTAGCACCGCTCTACGCTCTTAAGAAGTATAGTAATTTAATGCCCAACTTTAACCTGCTTTAATTAACCTGGCCAACCTGGCTAACTAATATAACCACAACTAGACTAATTAAATATATGGTGGCCGTGGTAGGTAATATAGTAGAGGGTATAATTAATAATTATAAGATAAAGGTGGAGGTCCTTATGGAGGTTTATTTTGAAGTAATTGCTAGAAGAAGTGCTATGTTTATAAGAAACTAAATTACTAGTTAACTAGGCACTCTCTTAATAAGCGAAAGGAGGTATATAACAAGTTTCGCCAGAGTATAAGAAATGTTAGAAATTATAAGGTTACTATAGCCTACTTCTAAAGCTTCCTGGTTTAATATAAAGGCGTAGAAGATCTTAAGGGTGAGGTTAATAAGGCCAAATAGCTCCTTATAGATATAGAAATTGAGGACTACTTACCTAACCAATACTTTACTAAGTATAGTGAGGTAGATGGTATATAAACTATTACTATTCTTAATAACTAATCTACGCTCTATTTTATTATAAAGTTAGATATCTTTAATAAGCCAAAGGAGAGTTCCGCGTTCTCCTTTAACAATAGATACTTAGTAAACATCTTTTATAGTATTATACTAGATATAGGAGCCGCAGGAGTATCTATAGTAGGAGAACCTTAAGTTTAAGCTCTTTAATAACTTAATACTTCTATCTAGATTAACTAATTAATAGTAGGCCAACATATAATACGTTTTGGTAAGGGTACTACAATCTCTCTTGGCATAATTAGGGTCCAAACCCCCTTAGGATATATTACTTTCTATATTATTCCTGTAAACACTCTGTTTCTATTCTACATTAGGGATATAAACAAATTAGGCGTTAAGCTTAACAACCTTAAGAATATGCTCGTGTAGGGAGATAATTGGATGCCTATTATATATAAGTGGGTTTACCCTTAGCTGCTCCTTTAACAACTAGAAAAGAGTGTTACTTAAAGCTATTTAACTAAGTTAGAGTTACGTTAACTATACTGTTGTTTTAGCCACCTATCTATTTACTAATTAATTAGGGTTCTTTAGCAAGTAGGCCATAAAGTTAAGATTAAGGCAATTAAGTATCTTATAAAGTACTGCTATTACTGCTAAATAAACCAGAAGTCCCCTAGCCGATTTAAGTTTACCCTTAAAGATAACTATAACTTTAACTTCTGTATTATTATTAACGTTATATATCTTAGCGGCAAGCTAGTACTTTAAGTTGTTAACTTCTTAACCTCCTTCTAGGCCGCATGTTTCTTAAGGGATATATCAGCTAGGAATGCATAGGATATCCTTTAATTATGCTAGATTAATGTCTACCTAGGACCCCCTAATTAAATTATCTATAATATAGAAAAGAACTTCTTATCTATAGAGTTTTGATAATAGATAAAGGTAATGGCAATTAAGGTTAAGGAAGTCCCTATTAAGGCATATAATAGTGTTAGAAAAGTGGAGTGATATTATATACCATTACGCCGCGTATATAAGATTATCTCTTTAAAACTAGAGGATGTTAGTAAAAAACTTACCTTATAAATGGCTGTTAAAGCTGTTAATAATTCCGCTGGCCCAGATGGACTTATACCCATATTACTAGTCTTTGGCGCTTACCCTTAAATAACTAACAATTCTCTACTATCTCCCTCTATTATGTAATAAGCTAAGGCTATTTGCAAGGTAATAAAGGAGGTATAACGTCTCTACACTATATACTAGGTTAATAACGCACTAGGAATAAGAAATGGCCCAAATACCTTAACTATACTTAATCTGCTACTCCAGTCTAAGGTATATATATAGTATAAAAAGGGAGAATAGTTAGGCCCATATTAACTTATTATAATTAATAGTTAGTGTCAGAACACATGACCTAAGGCTAATATCACGTAACGTCGTAATTGTAGTCTTGATAGGTTGTATGATGATTCTCGCAGAGGATCGTAAGGATCGCGGTGCCTAAGTAGGGGGTTGATTAGTCACCATAAG
>Ga0307507_10005465_pt1 | contig 20823 bp, 6 predicted proteins | sample 7_EM_MG_FD_207223 | JGI IMG/M metagenome (GOLD analysis project Ga0307507, IMG submission 207223) | Populus trichocarpa ectomycorrhiza microbial communities from riparian zone in the Pacific Northwest, United States - 7_EM | ecosystem: Host-associated > Plants > Roots > Unclassified | place...
AATATAAAGTAATCGCGTTAATACTATTTATTACTACTACCGCTGCTAAATAAGACTATTATAATAGTATAGAATAATAAGCAAGCTTTTAGAATATTTCTAATAGTCTATTAAACTTTGGCAATAGCAGAGAGTTCTACTATCTTTAATCTCTAAATAAGCTAATTAGGATTTTCTTTTTTAGGAATAGAAAATCGCTATTAGTTTAGTTAAAGATAGTAAACGGAACTAATATTACTATAGATTACTACTTTTTACCTTCTATATACTTTTTCTAAAATCTTTTATAACTTTTTAACTCCTTAGTATATGTTGGTAACACAGGGTAACTCCCTCACCAGTACTACTCAAGTAGATACAATAATGTTGTTGATAATACTTGATTGTATAGAATTGAGGAAGGGCGAAGAGCTTAAGGCTCCTCGCCACGCTAGTGCCGCGACGACACGTAACGACCGCTTGCCTCATTCCCGACACTGGCAACTCTTCTTTTGTAGTTGCTATCTATATACACTTATAGATTACTGCTATACAAAGATACTAAGTAAAGAAGAAGAAGAAGAATGTTAGGGTTAATACAAAGACAGATGGGCCGCTAAGGCACTAGTAGTAAGCGAGCCAATAGCGATTTTCCATCCTGGGGATAGAAAATTATAATTAGCTGCTCTTAAATTGCTATATCTCCTACTCCCTCTTAACCCAACCTTTAACTCATACACATAGAGTATTTATATTAATAAACGTCCCTAGTGCCTTATTTGGGTTTGCCTTTGTTATTATGTCTACTGGGTTATCTTGGCTATTAATCCATTAAATCTTAAAGATTTCTTAACGCTTGTAGGATTGCTAAAGTGCCATAATATTAATTATAAGACGCCTCTTCTTTATAGTACCAAGCTTAACTAAACACTTATAAAGGGAATATAAGTTGGTACATACGATTATAGGAATAGTAGGAAGTTCGAGCCAATCTATAATTATCTTAAGGGTAGTTCTAATTATAATTGCTATATTAGCTCCGCCAACCATTCTATATATCTCTAACGCTAGAATACTTTAAGTAACGGGCTTACTCTTAGTTAAGCTCCAATAGATAAGATTGCCGTAAATTGTAAAGTTATTCTCTTTAGTAGATTTATTTATAATAATAATCTTATATCCTAGCTAGGAGCTAAAGTCTTTATTATTTATAAATAATATATTAACAAATACAAAGAGCTTAGCGGTAGGAAGGTTAATAGGCATATAGAGTAGTCCCCAATTAAGATGGTTTATTTACTAGGAAAGGCGCTTATTTAGGGCAAGAACGTCCTCCTTAGTTAGTTCCTAGTATTAAGCGGCAACAGAGAGATTAAAGAAAGCCTTAGGTTGATAGATAGAAGCAATATATACTTTATAAGCGCGTTGCTCCACATATCCTTGCTTTAGAGAATTAATATTAATAATATTAATCTTCTTACCTTAACCTTTCTAGCATAAAGCAATAGAATCCTTGTTTAGGGAGAGGATACATCTATTAAAGAGCAATAGTATTATTAAGTTAAGTCTCTCCTTTAGCTTTACTATAAGATTTGCCTTTACTAGCTTATCTTTTTTAAGAGCTAAGAATTAACCGTCTCCTAAGATAATTGTATTATTAGTTTACATACTAATAATTCTAAATAGAGTTCCCGTAGTTATAATAAGAAAGCAGGGATTAAATATAGAAGTAGTTATTAAGAGCTTCTCCTTATGGTGCTTGCTGTAGGTAGCCCACTAATAAGTTCCCACCTCTGCAATTCTATATAATGGCTTAAGTATAACCATAATTGTATCTTCAGGATATTAGTAACAAATTTGCTCTAAAAGGTATACTAGTATTAAGCGCTAAAGGCGCGTCTCTAATTAGGTATATACCTAAGTAATATCTTATAAATAAACCGCTATTCTATTCTTTATTAAGGAGGGAGCTAGCGTAATAATAACTCGCTAACTAGCTTGTTAAATTATAGGGGATTACATAAGAATCACTTCCTTGCCGTTATTATTATAACCTTAAATAACTAGTCTTAACTTCTTAAATAGGGTATTAGTAGCTTTGCCTTTAATCTTATTAACTATTCTTAACTTAAAGATGCGAACTCTATTAAACTCAGTAAGGTTATATTTCTTAAATTTAAAACTCCTCTTATAATAAGACCGTTGATCTCCTGCTTATTAGATACTTAAAAAGGGGCTCCTAGAGTTATAATATAGCCTTCCTTTTAGAGTTGTTTTATAAGCTTAAAGTCCGCCTTCTCTTTAGCTATTATAAAGGCCATTAACAACTTAACTTTACTCTTAATAGCGGCAACAAATTGCTCTTTAAAATTAATAAAATGTTAGCGATTTTATAATCCTTTTAGACGACCTCTACCGCGTTATAGTTGCGGCATATCTACTATAACTGTATTAGAATTATAGTCGCCTTCTAGAGCACGTTAATTATAGTTCTCCTCTAGGGTATCCTCTATAGCATCCTATAAAGGCTTAAAACTGTCGTCCCTATAGTAGGGCTTAATAATAGTTAAGCGGAATTAAGTGGGTCTATAGGGCATCTAAAGAGTACAAGTTTAACCCTTAATGGCGATAAGTATATATAGGCCTAACCAGCCCCCTTTCTTACACTATACCCATACTTTAGATTAGAGTGGTAGATTTATTATAATTAAGGTATTTAGACCGTTTCTTATTTTTAGTGCGTTATTAACCTAGTGTATAGCGTAGATGCGGCGTACCTCCTTTATTGCCTTATAGATAGCCTTAGCTCGTTACGTAATAGATAGAGATAGTGGAGAATTATTAGTTATTTAAGGGTAGGCGCTAAAGACTAGTAATATAGATATAAGCCCATTTAGGCCAGCGGAATTATTAATAGCCTTAACAGCTATTTATAAGGTAAGCTCTTTACTAGCACCCTCTAATTCTATCACGAAATTTAGATAGATGAGTTCATTGATGAAATGGGTTGATTAATTAATCTTGACTTGATCGTTAATAATCTTGTATTGTGTCTTTTTGACCTTGATCTGACGTGTCTTTAGTGACGTGTCTTTATGCACGTGACTCGTGCACGTGACCCACGCCTTTAGAGAATACAGATTATTTAACACACCCCCTTAACTTTGAGCTCTTTAAGGTCAAAGCTAGCCACCTTCTCGTGTCCGTTAATGAGTTAATTAAACCGTAATCTTATCTAAATCCTTCCGTCTTGCTCTAATACTGTCCCTTAGGTCCTTTAGTTGCTTCTCCTTATCTAGCTGCTCCTTAATATCTGCTATCCCGATTATATTAACGAAGCTTTAAAACCTCTACTTGGGCAGGGCCTTTGTAAGTCTATTGGTAATTATCTCCTTCGTTACTGTTTATTGAAATCGTACTTGTCTTATTGCGTATTCCTAATATAGCTAGTGTTAATAGATGTTAACGTGTTGGAGCTTTATAATTAGCTTTACCGTGTCTTCTATAATTAGTTAGAGCGTCTGCGTATTATCGCATTTAATAATTAAGGGCTTATTTAGGCGTAACGTTATTGCTTTAAACAGCCTACTAATAAAGATAGCTTCCTTTGCTATCTATAATAGGGCTAACAACTTGGCTTCTGTGCTTAACGTCATTACTATACCCTGCTTATTTACTCTCTAGGTAATTAGCCCCCCAAATAGCTTTATAATATATCCTTGCAAGCTCTTTCTGTCGACGGAGTTGTCCGCAAATAATGCATCGCTAGCACAGATAAATGATTGCGTTTTACCTCTACCATCTCTTCCGTTATCTCGTCCTTTGTCGCGTATTCCTTTATCTCTCCCTCTACCGTTTATTCCTTCCTTATCTTCTCTATAGTAGATTGCTCTGCTCCTCGTGCCATATAGGTACTGGATTACTCTGTCTACCACTTAATAGTGCTCTTGGCTTGGGTTCTGATTAAATCTTGCCAGCTATAATACTGCAAAAGCAATATCCAGACGCGTTGTAGTGGCTGTATAAAGTATTAAACCCATTTTTCTCTAATATAGCATCATAGAAGCTGCTTCTCTTAGTAGGGACATAGGATGGACTAGTAGGTCTGTATTGGGGGACGGAAGCGTCGGACGGATTAATTAGTGATTAGTAGGGAGAAGTTCCGATTCTACTATAGGAGTGTCTGGAAGACGCCCTCTAAGATTTATCTTATACTGGTTAGCTATCTTCTTAATATAGGCTTTCTGGGATAGCCATAGGAGCCTCTAGCTATAATTATATAGCACATAGATTTCTAGGAACCATTTTAGCTCGCTAAGGATACTTATCTAGTATTCCTTATATAGCTCCTTAATTGCTTCTTAAGCTTTCTTCTTATCTATCTTTTAGTAGTAGAAGACAATATCATTAACGTAGAAGAAGACGACTATTCCACCTTTTAGTATAATATACGGCTCCTAAGGTACCTCTTTAAAGCCCAATTTGTTTAATAAGCTTGTGAGATTCTTCTACTATAATAGTGGTAATTATCGTAGTCCGTATAAGGCTTTTCTTAAGTGCAGTACTTTGTCTTTCTTTCCTTTGTTGAACCTTGGCGGTAGCTTTATATAGATAACCTTGTCGAGATCATAATAGACAAACGCATTAACTGTATCTATCTGTGTCGTCTCTAGGTCGAATTTTGCGGTGATTACTATAAGGGTTTGGAAGGTTGTACTAGCTAATATAGTAGCTCTTGTAGGTAGGTCTCCTGGGGCCTATTGATTTCCGCATACTACTAAGCGTGCTTTGCATTTCTAGAGAAATCCATACTTATCTATCTTGTAGACGAACACCTATATTAAGCTAAGGATCTGCTGTCCCTTTATATACTTTTTTTCTGTTTCTTAAAACGACCTTATTTGATAATAAGATTTGAGATGGGCTTATTAAGCCTCTTAGAACTAATCTCAAAGAGGATGCGTATTAAGGTCGCGGATTGACTAAGGTAGCGGAGATAAGTTCTTCCTATGTAATCTAACATTACATATTCTGCCTGATTTTAGCTTGCTGTTGTTAAGTTAACTATTAAGGTTAAACTTCCTTTCTGCTAAGAAGGCGCCTTAATAGGCTAATGTAATCCTTTTAGTAATAAAGTCTTTAAACCTATTATCGCAGGCTTCCTTAAATAAGTCTTTGACTAAGTTATTAGACACCCCCTAAGTATTAAACATATCTCCTACTTAATAAGCGACGTCCTAATCAGTACCTTATACACCTGACTTTATAGGATACTCGACGTAAAAGGCATATAGAGATTCTTCGTCTTCTTCTGTTAGAGGTGGTATACAGTACGCATCTTTAAAAGCTCTTGCAAGCTTGAGATCTGCTAACTTATTAAAGGTTTAAACTAGCTTATTAACGTCATTATCGTCTTCCTCTTGAATTGACGGTTTAAATATTTCTTTATCGTCTTCTAGAAGGACCTTATTCTTAGTTAAGGTATTAGGGAGTTAAATCTTCTTAATCAGCGTGTCTAATTCAGCGTGTAGGTCCTTTAAGATGTCCGTTTGCTTGCCGTTAAAGAACGTCTTTTTATCGAAGATGACGTCCCTAGTAGAGATAACGATACCTTTATATGGGATCCAGATCCTATAGATATTAGTAGAGTTATAGCCAATAAGGTAGCCGATGTAGGCTCGCAGATCTAGCTTGCTTAGCCTTTTCTTCTTTAGCTAGGCATCCGACGTCATCGCGTACGCCCTATAGCTGTAGGCTTTTAGGTGCGCTAGTTGCGGCTTTCTTAACCCATTAGCTAGGAAGGTATAGAACCTCTTATATAGCGATTTCCAATCATTGCTTTCCCGTGGCGTTCGATCTCGAAGGTAGACTATATAGTTAACTATCTCGTTCTATAGGTTGTGTGGTAGATTGGCAGCAATTCTTATTGCTTGTGCTCTCTTAATAATCACACCCCCTAAGCATTTGGCGGTACCGTTCTGAGCTTAAGTATGTGGCGCCAAAGGCTTAAATATAATCCCTTGCGTCTGTAGCTATTTAAGGGTTCTCCTTCTCCCTAGCTCATTATCTAATCTAATAGTGTTAACTTTAAGATTATACCTTAGACGAATCCATTAGATGAAATCTTTAAGTACTTATAGTGTCTCCTTCTCCTCGCCATACGTTGTTATAAAATACGGGAAGGATCTTCCTAAGAAGGTGTTGTGGATAAGCATAACTCGTATAAATCCGGTATATGCTTCCTTGAGGTCAGTCTAGTTAATATAGAGGTTAAGATAGGGTTTATTAATTTTCTGTTTTAAGAACCTTCTTAAGACCTAATGCTTGATTTTGGCAAGACTGTAGTGTTAATATTCCGTCGTCTTAGGGCCTTAAAGCTTAACTCCTAGGGCGTTGAGACCTAGATAATAAAGGCTTATAGGTCCTAGATAACCTAGACGCAGATACTATAAATACGCATCACCTTTTAAATCTAGATAAGTGTCTCTTAACGATGCTCTACGCTTCCATTAGTAGCGTAGTAGTTGGCTTATATTAAATGCTAATAGACTTCCGGGTTAGACGTATTTGATAGTCTATTATCCGTAACGTTCTTTTATTTAATATAGGATTGTGTCGTCCTTCTAAACTAGTAGATTATTATCTCCTTTATTATCCCAGTAGAACCCTTATTTTTGAAGTAGATGGAACGACACTAGATTTATATTAAAGTCTATATAAAAGGCAACGTCCTTAAGACATAGGATTCCCTTGCTCTTGTCTGGTTTTATAACCTAGATAGTGATATTGCCGTAACCTAGTATAGGCACTTCTGAGCTGCCGGCGATAACATATTTATGTCTTAGAGCTTTCCTAAAATTGTAAAAATAAGAGAGGTTATTAAAGATATAGAGAGTGGTTCCTAAGTCAAGAATGGTTAATAGCTTTAATGGATGGAGTTAACTGGTATAATACAATTCTAGGAATATCGTATTGGCTTCTCCCTTAATCTTAACTATCTCCTATTATTATTAAGCTTTATTAACCTTTAATTCCTTAAGCTTAAGTTATTCTACTTAGGTAGCTAGATCCTTGTCTTACTCTACCTTTATAAGTACCCTTTTTATACGTATACCTACGGCTTTGAATCCCTTAGGCCTTTTGCTCTTAAATAGATACCAATAGTTAGGAAGGGTATATCCCCTTATATCGTATACCAGGCATTTAAGGTTCTTCAACCTTTTAGAAGACGTCTCTTTAGTTAAATTTATACCTACCCTTTTTTGGCTATGAGATAAGTTGTTTCCTTTTCCTTTTTAGACTTTAGCAGCAATAGAGATACCCTCTTTGGGCTCTCCTACGAAGTCTACGTTAAATGCACTCCCTCTTGCCGTCGTAGGTATAGCTTTGGAAAGGTTTTGGAATGCTTCTCATAGCTCCATTACTACTTTACGGTATTCTGATAAGGGAGCCTTTTTAGTATTATTTGCCTGCTTTGTGTATAGAACAAAATAGGTTTCGCTTATAGGTTGTATTGCATTTGCAAGGTCTATTAGCCAGATCCTATTAGTTATCTATAGAAGATCGTGCTTCTCTACTATCTTTATCGCATGCTCCTATTAGTTAAGCTACTAGGTAACCTTTGTCTGCTTAAGCCCCTTGAGTGACTCTGTGTACTGTAGCTGTACCTTCCTTATTATAAAGTTCTTTAAGGGCTTAGTGTCTTCTTTTAAACAAATCAGCTATTCTTTGACTGTGAGGGAAGGGTTAAGCAGTAGCTTCTTCTGAATTGATACTGTGGATGTGATCTGGGTGCGTATCTATTGCAGATGCTCTTCCTGTTTTAGGAAGTACTTTATGTCCTGGTCGTAGTATCGTCTACTATTCTCGTACGCTTTCTGTTGATTCGTTAAGAGCTGTGCATATAAGGTTGCATTCTCATTGAAATCAGTGACTTCTGGATAGGCTGGTTCTTGTAGTAGAGCTCGTTGAGGTGCTGCATTATTTGGGTTAACGTGGGCCCAAATTCGTTTGTCTATAAGGGCTTGTAGTTGCTATAGCCATTGTTCCCAGTCTTCTGGCTTATTGAGGATGATCGTCGTCGACGAACTTGACGTCGGTGGAGTTATTTTGACTGATAGGCAGGTGGAGAATTGAGATGGTATTTTGTCGTTAGGATCGTCCTTGTCGTTAGGATCGTCCTTGTCATTAGGGTTGTCCTGTGACAATTGATGTGGAATCTTGTAGAATCTCATGGAAGGTTCGTGTCAGAATCGTCCTGTGACACTTATGATAGGATTTCTGTCAGAGTCTGCGTCCTTGACGATGAGGTGTCAGAGTCTGACGATAAGGTAGAATTTCTTTAAATAATTGAGTAATAGCTGACTAGCTTCTTGAGTTGGCGGACCGGGCTTATAACTGTCACGAAATTCAGATAGATGAGTTCATTGATGAAATGGGTTGATTGATTGATCTTGACTTGATCGTTGATGATCTTGTATTGTGTCTTTTTGACCTTGATCTGACGTGTCTTCAGTGACGTGTCTTCGTGCACGTGACTCGTGCACGTGACCTACGCCTTTAGAGAATACAGATTATCTGACAAATTCTAAAGAAATAATCTTATATACTTAGCGTAATAGCGTATAATATTGTTCTACTTTTCTAATACTATTATATGCTTTAACAGGGACTTCCTTAACCTTAATTTTTATTGCCTTTACCTATTACCAAAACTCTATAGATAAGAAGTTCCTTTCTATATTATAAATAACTTAATTAGGGGGTCCTAGGTAGATATTAATCTAGTATAATTAGAGAGTATCCTATATATTTCTAGCTAACATATCCTTTAGAAAGCGTGCGGCTTAAAAAGAGGTTAAGGAGTTAATAACTTAGAGTACTAGCTTGCCGCTAAGATATATAATGTTAATAATAATACAGAAGTTAAAGTTATAGTTATCTTTAAGGGTGAACTTAAATTGGCTAGGGGACTTCTGGTTTATTTAGCAGTAATAGTAATACTTTATAAGATGCTTAATTATCTTAACCTTAACTTTATAACCTGCTTATTAAAGAACCCTAAGTAATCTATAAACTAATAGGTGACTAAAGTAATGGTATAGTTAATATAACTCTAACTTAGTTAAATGGCTCTAAGCAACGCTCCTTTTTAGCTATTAAAGGAGCAACCAAGGGTAACCCTACTTGCGTATAATAGGTACCTAATTATCTCCCTAAATAAGCATATTCTTAAGGTTATCTAGCTTAACGTCTAACTTATCTATATCTTGGATGCAGAATAGAAACGGGGTGTTCACGGGAATAACGTGGAAAGTGATATATCCTAACGGGGTTTGGACCTTAATTATGCTAAGAGAGATTATAGTACCCTTGCCAAAGCAAATTGTATATTAGCCTGCCGTTAATTAGTTGATCTAAATAGAGCTATTAAGCTACTAAAGAGCTCGAACTTGAGGTTCTCCTACTATAGATACTCCTACGGCTCTAGTATCTGGCATAATACTATAGAAGACGTTCGCTAAGTATCTATTATTAAAGGAGAACACGGAACTTTCCTTTAGCTTATTAAAGATATCTAACTTTATAACAGAATGAAGTGTAGATTGGTTATTAAGGACAGTAATAATTTATATACCATTTACCTTACCATACTCGGTAGAGTATTGGTTGGGAGAGTAGTCCTCAATTTCTATATCTATAAGGAGCTGTTTGGCCTTATTAACCTCACCCTTAAGATCTTCTTCGCCTTTATATTAAACCAGGAAGCTTTGGAAGTAGGCTATAGTAACCTCTTAATTTCTAACATTTTATGCGCTTTGGCGAAACTTATTATATGCCTCCTTTTGTCTATTAAGGGGGTGCCTAGTTAACTAGCAATTTAGCTTCTTATAAACGTAGCACTTTTTCTAATAATTGCTCTAAAATAAACCTCTATAATTGCCTTGTAGTTAACGTTAATTGTACCCTCTGCCGTATCCCCTACCGCGGCCACTATATATTTAGTCGGTCCAGTTATAATTGTATTAGTCGGCTGGGTTAATTGGAGTAGGTTAGGGTTAGGTATTAAATTGCTGTACTTTTTAAGAGCGCAGAGCGGTGCTAATAGAGGATCTTAATTAAGCATACACTCCTTTATAAGTATTTGCAGGATTAAAGAGAGTAAGGTTGCATTCTTTAATACTTTAGCATACGCTAATAATTTAATTGCGTAGGCTAAAGTCCTTTTAATATAATTTGGATAAACTATACTAAATTATCTAAAGTTAATTAAAGAGCTTTTGGAGATAATTAAGTTGAGAGACATCTGGGTTTATTATAATAATCCTTAGGAAGGTAGTCTCTTTCTACTTTAATATATACTACTGCTTATTCTCCTCTATTTTAAAGTGGCATCTTGTCTTATATATTATTCGGTTAAAATCGTATCCTTTTTCTACTAAACGATTATAATAGAAGGTACTAGCGCGGCCCTTAAGCATAATGGAATAGGCGTTATAATATTAGTTAGGTTCCAGTCCAACCTTCTAGTAATAGTTATAGAAGATACGTAGCTTTGAATTAAGGATATTATACAGTTCCCTGCTAAACCTCTTTTCCTAGTCTAAATAGAGCTTTGTAAGCTCTGTAAGCATTTTTAAGGTGCCTCTAAGTAGTGTTAGGCCATATTAAAATTGCATTGGAGATTAAGGTGGGGATTGCTTTATAGGCTGTAGTGGAGATATAGATCTTAATAGAACACGGTGTAGTACCTGATCTTACTATAATAGAGTTTAAAGGTTATTAAATCGCGAAGTAAGGGGATCTTGCGCTTGCTCTTATTTAGTAGTTAAAGTTATAGGTTAAATTAGTGGATCCTAGGGAGCTGAAGATAATAGAAGTGATGGATATAGAACGTAAGAACTTATGCCTAGAGCAATAGAATTTAAACATGTCTCTATTGGTGTATTATTTGGATTCTATTGTGAGTTAAGCTTCTTTATAGTGCGTAGTTGGTGCTTAATCTCTTATGGAGTCTATTTATGCTCTTCTTTTATATTAATAACTTGCTCCTAAATATTGTCTCTAATAGCGCTTCTATCTATAGGGACAAATACTCTATTCTCCTAAAGGAAGTTACGGAAGTTTTATACAATAAGCTTATTTGTAAGAGCCTATATTTCCTTTATCTATCTAATAAAGTCCTCCTTTATACAATACTATAGTATAGTATTGTTGTATTTACTGTCTGTATAGTGTACCATATGGTATAATAAGAATCCGTTCAGGTCCTTTTGCTCGGCGTTTATAGGGTTAATGTCTTTATTTTATATCTTTAGGTTAATGTCTTCCTTATACTTCTTTGGGTAGGTTAACGCCATAATAGGTTAAAAGTAGGTAGGGTTTTTGGTTTTATAGAATCTCATAGGTTTGATATTAAGAGGTAGGCAATTTGAGATATTATTTAACGCGTTTCGGACGTTAACTTAGGACCCTAGGTTTAGTAATACTTCTAACCTAAAGTACTTAACCAAATCTTTATAAACGTAGTTGTTCTGTATAATAGACGCAACTTAGTATCTCCTAGTACTTAGTAACACTTCTGTTACTAGTTTTCCACAAGTTTAAGGTAGCACAGTATCGCCGGGATCCATTCTATATAAGCGTATATAGCACCCCTATGTTACGGACGCTTTAAGTACAATGTTATGACTACTTGGAGAAGAGTCGTAGGAAGCTAGTTGGTTGATACAGGCACGGTCCAGGATGGATCTGGTGGAACTATGTAACGAGGAATGGTAACTGAGGTCACGTGGCGTTGAACGTATTAACTATGTTAAACGGAAGGGACGTTACGTTTAATACAGATAATATATACCTTACGTACAAGAGAGGATTTCTTAGGCGTATGGTTGTGTATTTAAAGGACCTTAGTTCCTACCATAGATAGTTCTCTCCTTGTAGTGAATCTCAGAATACAATTGGAGTTAATCTATTAGGCAACCACTCCACCAGTTATTATTATATTGTTGTTTTGTTTTTACCTATATACCTAGCCTAATAACAGAACCCACCGTAGTCTAAGCTACAAGGTTCCGTTATACATTTACTACTAAGGTTATAGTATTGAATAAAGTTAAACAACATGCCACTAAGAGCAGCACTAGTTACAATGGCGTTAACAGCAGCCACAACCTCAGGGCCAGGTGATACCAGTATAGATAATAAAGATTCTTAAGTGGTTACGCGAGGTTAGTTATAGGAAATGGTTAATTACTTACAAGATAATAATAGGATACTTAAAGAATATATTAATGGAATTAGAGTAGCAAAGATTAAGTTACCTTTAATTAAACAATTCTTAGGAGAGAAGTTAAAGCTTAAGGGATTTCTTATATAGATGCACTTTAAGGTAGTACAGGAAGGAGCGAAGTTAGTAATATTGTTAGACTAAGTAGCCTATACAGGATTGTTCCTAATAGGGAGGGCACTTAAGTGGTTTAAGCCGTATCTTATGGAAATATAGGCTAATGGCATAATAACTACTAACTAGGACGTATGGTATATATTTACAAGTTAAAATGGGTTCGTAGAGCAACTAATATAAATATTTAGAGACCTGGAGGCCATAACTATAGTAGAATAAAAGCTTCAGAACTTAGTATAACGCACTTTAGCAATTAAGTATATAATACAGTTTTAAACACTAGCCATGTAGGTTAAGTGGAATAATAGGGCGCTTATGGCACAGTATAAATAGGGACTTAAGGCTAAAGTCCAGGATATAATTATCCTAATAGAAGATGCGGATACTCTAAGAGAGTTAATAGATCAGTTAATAAAGATTAATAATAGAATCTATTAAAGGGAATAAGCTAAGAGAGGGCAAGACAGAGTTCCACAGTTATATAAGGCGCAGAGTACGCAACGACAGACATTGAATTAAAAACTATAGAATAGTGCAGAGCTAATAGACCTAAGCGGTACTAAAGAAACCTAAAGATGGGAAAAGAAACTATAGAAACCTAGAGGTTGAGGATTAAGTAATTAAAGAACCTAAAAGTAGAGGCTAAACCAGGGATTTTAGTAGCAGAAGACGTTTAGGCGGACTCTATAGCAAGAAAAATGGTTTAAAGATGGAGCTTATATAAATTGCGGAAAACAAGGTTATTTTGCTAGAGACTATAGAGGTGGTTAAAGTAACCACGCGGTAAAGGGAACTAGGCCAGTAGACGGCACGTATATATAGAGGGACGATAGTGCACTATAAGGAATAAAAGAATGTTCAATTAACAGTTTTGCGTATTGTTATAACAACGCATACCAAATTCATGAGGACGCTAAGTACGGCGCAAGTTATTGGCTATAGGAGCTATTATTATCTAAGTTTAAAGGAACCAGTAAACTAGCTTACAGATTAGATATTAAAGACAATAAATTTAACAAAGGCGAAGCATTTATTAATAATAAGGCAACAAAGGCAGCTTACTGGGAGTATGTAAACCTTAGAGAAGTTAAAATAGAAGCAGAGACTAAGACCATTACTAAACAAGGTTTAATAACGGGTATTGCGACACTATTAAATATAATTTCCATCGCTTTATAAGATAATAGAAGTAATATTTAAAAGAAACTAAGCAAGTAGACGACTGCTAGTGCTAGCTTATCACTTAATAAAGGTAAAAGGCTATAGGCTTAAGATTCTTAAGCAGAGATAAGAGAAGCTTAAGATTCTTAAAGTAAGATAAGACATACCTAAGGACCTATAACAGACAAAAACTAATAGGAAAGGGTAGTAATTTAGTTTAGTGACAAACAAATAAGTATAGGACGCAAGTTTAAGAACTATAAGTTTAGAGAGCGAATAAGAACATTAGCAATCCTAGGTAAATATAGTGTTTAGCCTAAAGATTAAATAGTTAATACTAGGATTAAAAAGCAAGACAACTATAAAGATTTAGCTACAAGACGCAGAAAACAAGAAACTATAGATAAGTTTAAAACAAGAATTATCGCATAGTAAAAGCAAAAGCTAGACAAGAGGTTAGCTACACTAGGTTATATAAGGAACAGAGCACCTATATAAAGAGTTACTAATAGGCCAAGTACAGGGACACCTAGGGTAAAATAGTTAGATAAACTGGAATAAGAAGAGGATCTAGATATTCTAACTAGGTTTAAAGAAAGATATACTAAAGGATGTTATAACGCAGTAATAACAAGGTACTTTCTAATAGATAGACTATATATACTAAACCAGCTGTATGGAAAGTAGTATAGGCAACAACACAATAATAAATAGGAAGACTTTTATATATAGCTAGATGAAAAAGTTGTCCAAGACTAACCCATTACGGAAAAACGCATAAGTCACATTAAAGGAGCATTAATTATAATGTTAAGGAACCTAGAAAAAGGATCTAGGGACTAAAGAAGTAAGCAATAAATCTTAGTACCCGCGGTAGAGATACTAGTGGTTAGGTTAACTAGGTACAGGTTTAAACTTAAGGATAAAAATAAACTAAGAGTTAACCCAAAACATGCAGCGTATTATACACTATTATGGATAGCTTATATAGATAACACGTATAACATATATAGAGCACCTAAAGATAAGAACCGGAAGTACCCAGTAAGGATATATTAGGCACTAGAGGAAAAGCGGTTTAGAAATGCTAAGTATATACATAGTTAGCACCTAGTAGAAGTATAAGGTTAAGGAGACTTAATACTTTAACTAGGAAGATTCCTTACGGAAGAATACCTAGACGGATAATAGTGGTGGAAGTGCCCAGAGAACACTTATCTATAGCATATAGAGGAAAAGAAACGAACTAAGTATTGGCTAAAGTTGGACTAAGTACAGGCAGGATTAAGCAGCCAATAGTTAGGAAAAAAGAAGGTGTATAGGACCAGAGGGAACTAGTGTTAGAGCCTTAAACCCTTAAAGGAATTTAAGGACAATACCTAAATTTAAGAGCTAAGTGGTAAGATTAGTAGTTTAAAGTATTGGTAGATAATAGAGCAACTAGGAACCACATATCACCAAAGGTAGTAAAAAGGATAGGGTTACTATATAGACAAAAGGAACACCTATATCTACTTATAACGATTTTAGGAGACCAGATAGCCTATAGAGGAGGTATTATTAATCTTAAAATAGGACCTATTCAGATAACTATTAAAGGGAGACCAGTTAGAATGTCTTTTAATATCCTACTATTAGGACAGGATAAGGCGATACTAGGAATACCTTAGTTATAGAAGTACAATCTAAAGATTAATTGGGTTATAGGTTAGGTTAATATTAAAGATACTTAACAGTATAAAGTACGACAGTAAACTAAGTTGGTATAGTACTAAGTTAGAGTGATATATAAAGAGACTAAGTGAAGCTTAAGTTACGTACCAAAGAGATACTACAAGTATAGTAAAAAGTTATGGTTACTAGAAAGTAAAAAGCTGTTAGAGTATGCAGCATAGGACCACGAGATAGAATTAAAAGAGGAAATAAGTCTAAAGTTCTTTCTAATTTATAAGCTTACTGAAACCAAGTTAGTAGCGCTTAAGGAGTTTATTTAGGAGAACTTACATAAGGGATATATTAGACCATTATAGTTATTAGCAGGATACCTAGTACTATTTATCCTAAAGAAAAACAGAAAACTTAGGATGTGTATAGACTATAGACAGTTAAACAGTATTACTAGGAAGGATAAATATCCTTTACCCTTAATTAGCGAAATCTAAGACAGGATAGGCAACGCAAAGATCTTTACAAAGATAGATCTAAAATGGGTGTACCATCAGATTAGGATCAAGGAAGGCGACAAATAGAAAGCAGCCTTTAGGTTAAAGGAAGGACTATATAAGCCATTAGTTATGCAATTTGGGCTTATAAATGCACCAGCAATATTCTAGAAGCGAATTAATAGTGTGTTAGGAGAACACCTAGATAAATTTATTATAGTATACCTCAACAACATTATCGTCTACTTAGAGAGTGAGGAAGAGTATAAAGAACACATTAAATAGGTCTTAAAGAGACTACAAGAAGAACAGATGCTAGTAGCAATTAAAAAATGCGAGTTCTTTACCAGGAAAACCAATTTCGTTAGATTTATTATTAAACTAGGCCAACTTAGTATAGATCTAAAGAAGATCGAGGCTATAGTAAATTGGCAAGAACTAGAGAATGTTATGTAGTTAAGATCGTTCCTAGGGTTTTACAATTACTGTAGAAGGTTTATAGCGCAATGATTATAGGATATTGAGCCATTTACGCGGTTAACAAAGAAAGAAGAACTATAGGTATAGGGAAAGAAACAATAAGAACTATTTAAGAGAGTTAAACAGTTGTTTACCTAGGAGCCAGTTTTTAAGATCTATTAACCAGGTCTAGAGACGGTTATAGAAATAGATGTATTAGACTTTACACTAGGGGCGTGCTTCCTATAGAAATATTAAGATGGATGGCACCTAGTAGTATACTATAGTTAGAAGATGATACCACCAGAGTTAAACTATAACATCTATAACAAGGAGTTATTAGGTATAGTTACAGCACTTAAGGAATAGAGAGCATTCTTACAAGGCATAAAGAAACTATTTATGGTTAAGATAGATTATAAGAACCTTATAGGATTCCTAATAACAAAGGAACTCAACTAAAGACAGGTTAGATGGGCGGAAATGCTTATAGAATACTATTTCAAAATTCAGTATACTAAAGGTATAGATAATGCACGAGTAGATGCTTTAAGTAGAAGGGCTAAACTATAAAGTAATAAAAAGCTATTAGGAGCTTTGTTGCGAAAAGATCAAGATAGATTAATTAGGTATAATTATCCAAAGATTATAGCAACTAAAGAAAGTCAGATCTATAAATTACTAGAGAGTAATTAGACATAAAAGATCTAAGAAACATAGGCAAAAGATCCAGACTTAGAGCAATATAAAAACAGAGAAGTAACGTATATGCCTAAGTCTATTATAGAAGAATTTATTAAGGAATTCTATAAGGGAATAATACAAGAACATAATAGAGCTATAGGCTTAGTGTTAAGACTTTAAGAGGAATACATTATTTAAGGAATCTAGGGACTAGCAAGATAAGTTATAAAGGAATATCCAGATTGCTAAAGAAATAAACCAACAAGGCATAAGCTGTATGGAGGGCTACAACCTATTAAGATACTAGGAAGACCATAGGAGGTTATATTATAGGATTTTATTATTAAGTTACCAAAGTTAAGAGATCCTATTATAGGACAAGATTATAACATGATTTTAGTAATAGTGGATAAGCTAACAAAGTGGGGATACTTTATAGTATGCACTAAAGATATATTAGCAGAGGATGTCGCTAGAATCTATATAAAGGAAGTATTTGCAAGACACAGAGCACTAGATAAGATTATATTGGATAGAGATCTAAGATTTATAGTAGTATTTTGGGAAGTGTTTCTAGTAGAACAAGGAGTTTACGCAGCAATATCTATAGCATATTATCCGCAGACGGATGGACAAACGGAAAGACTAAACTAGACACTATAATAGTATCTAAGGCATTATATTAATTACACATAGAATAATTAGGTATTGTTATTACCAGTTATATAGTTTGCATACAATATAATACTACAAGAAGGAATAGGGATATTACTATTTAAGGCAAATTATGGATATAAGCTGAGGACATTGTTATCGCTACATTAAGAAAAAAAGACGAGTAGTATAGCTAAATAAAGAATGGAGACGTTAATAAATCTTTATATAGACCTTAAAGAAACAGCTAAACTAGTATAAGAACGAATAAAAAGGTACTATAATACTAAGAGATCTAAAGGACCAGATCTTAAGGAGGGAGATAAAGTATAGCTACTATACAAAAATTTTAAGAGTTAACGACTAAGCAAGAAATTAGACTATGTTAGACTAGGACCTTTTAAAGTTAAGTAAAGAATTTTATTAGTTATATATAAGTTAAACCTACTAGCTAAAATAAAAATCTACCCTATATAACATGTTGCAATACTAGAGCCAGTATATGGGAATATTAAGCCACTAGTCTACAAGGTAGATACGTATAGAGGACAAGAGGAAGACAAATAGCAAGTTTTAAAGATTATCAGTTATAAGGATGTAGATAACAAAACATAGTATAAAGTAAAGTGGATAGGCTATAGCGAGACTACCTAGGAACCACTAAGCAACCTAAGGAACGCTATAGAAAAGGTATAGGAGTATTAAAAGAAAGCAGGTTAGGTAACATTAATAAGAAAGAATCGCCAAAGAATAAGTCACCTAAGGGGGACCTAAAAGGAGCAATTGCTAAGCTACTTAGAGTTGTTTCCCTTATAGGAGGAAAGCTAGTCCTTTTATTACCTAGCTTAGACAAACCCTATTAAACCAGTTTTTACTCCTTAGAACGGACCTTCTCACAGACATGTTTAAGACATTAAAGATAAGTATAAGCTAAATATTAAGCTTTAAGAATGCGTACAAACTCTTCTAAGGCACGTTAAACCTTAAGCAGCGCGGAGGCTAGCTTACTGTTAAGCTTTATAGTAGTAGATTAAACACAAGACCCTATAATAAGTTACTTAGGGAATATGAAAACTGTTAAGAGTTATAGGACGCGCATACTTAGCGTTAAAAATAGAGTGAACATTATAGAACAATTAAACGTTTGCTTTAGTACACTTAGAGTAAGAGAAGGGTTGTTAAGATAAAGGACTTGCCAGCGCAATACATACCAACCCCTCTTTAGCGCAACGAGAGTAAGGAATCGCCATCACCTCGCCTAGCGATAGTATAGAGGAAACTATACAAAGGCGACACTTAACCCAGGAAAGAGAAGAAGAAGCTTTAGGCATAATAAGCAAGGATATTAACTAGACTAATTAAGCGGACATTATACCTCTAGTAAATAACTTAGAAATATTAGGAATCTTTAAGGACAAAGATAGAGAGGAGGGAGATAGTATTACGGACGCTTTAAGTATGATATTATAACTACTTGGAGAAGAGTTGCAGGAAGCTAGTTAGTTAATATAGGTATGGTCCAGAATAGATCTGGTGGAACTATATAACGAGGAATAGTAACTAAGGTCACATGGCGTTAAACGTATTAACTATATTAAACGGAAGGGATGTTACGTTTAATATAGATAACACGTACCTTATATACAAAAGAGGATTTCTTAGGCGTATAGTTGTGTATTTAAAGGACCTTAGTCCCTACTGTAGATAGTTCTCTCCTTATAGTAAATCTTAGAATACAATTGGAGTTAATCTGTTAGGCAACTACTCCACCAGTTATTATTATGTTGTTGTTTTGTTCTTACCTATATACCTAGCCCAATAACAGAACCCACCGTAGTCTAAGCTATAAGGTTCCGTTACACCCTACATAAGACTATCTCTTCTGTTAAAAACCTTACTGTTCTATAGTTGTGTATTTAACTACTAATTAGTATTAGTAATATAGGGTAACTCCCTTACCAGTACTACTTAAGTAGATACAGTAATGTTATTAATAATACTTAATTGTATGGAATTGAGGAAGGGCGAAGAGCTTAAGGCTCCTCGCCACGCTAGTGCCGCGACGATACGTGACGACCGCTTGCCTTATTCCCGACAGTATATAACTTAAATTTTTATATATAAATAGCTCTAATCTTAAATAATCCTATTTAAGTTAATTAACCTCTATTAAAAAGTTAAATTATTAATTAAATAATAAATAAATAATGTTTTAGTTTATAAAGATAGCATTTCTATATACTATATTTAATATATATAACTTTATATTATTTATTTAATAAAAATAATTATAAAATCTTTATATTTTTAAACTTTTAATTAATATTATATATAAAATAACTTATTAACTACTTTAATTAAATACCTTTATAATTAAATAATAAGTTATATAACGCTTTATTATTATATTTAATTTATATATAAAAAAATTATATATTAATATCTATTAAGGTAAGACTATAGTAAAAATTAATAAGGCAGCCTAATGTCGTAAACAGCGAAAGGCCACCTAAGTCGAGCCGCAAGACGTCCCTCGCGTAGCAAGGGGTAGATTGAGTTCCCTCCTGGTCTACTTCTACATACAATTCTTAAGGTCTTGGCGGTCTTCCAATTGGTTGCCAAAAAACGGGTCACCTGACGAACACCAAAATCCTACCAATATACTTACACTTGCGATACACCCCCCAATATTACTTAAATAAAATTTCTATTAATATAGATTTATAGAGCTTATAAAGCGCTTTAAAATGGTACCACTTTTATCTAAATATCCTATAGGTAAGTAATATTACGTATACGTAGAGACTCTGCGGAGCAAAGCTCAGGGGAGTTATCTCAGTAAGCGACTCAGCCGGCAATCAAAGACAGTAAATCTCGCTAGTACTTAACTAGTATAGCTTTACCAGACCCTTGCTAGTATGATCGAATTAGGGTTAGTTAACAAAGCTATCTAGATTGCCGTCTGAGGGCCTTTGGTACAAAAATGTATAAGGGTCAACTCAAGACTGGTATCTCTCTCCCACCTTTTCTAATGCCCTGCTTTTACCCTAAATAACATATTTTTAAAAATCTAATCGATTATATAACTAAAGCTACTTTTTAAGAATATTTATATAAAAACCCTATAGTATAAAAGTAAGTTGTTAAAATTACAGGTAGAAAAACATAAAGTAACTTTTTTAGGTCAACTCGTGAGATTTAAAGCGACGAGTTTGGATAAAGTGCGACCGACTGCCCATATCTAATATCCCATATAATATAGCTACAACGTCGTTATTTATTGCAATAGATAGAGAAGCTAAAGAGCTCCCACCTTAT
>Ga0307507_10005466_pt1 | contig 20821 bp, 11 predicted proteins | sample 7_EM_MG_FD_207223 | JGI IMG/M metagenome (GOLD analysis project Ga0307507, IMG submission 207223) | Populus trichocarpa ectomycorrhiza microbial communities from riparian zone in the Pacific Northwest, United States - 7_EM | ecosystem: Host-associated > Plants > Roots > Unclassified | place...
GTAGCTAAATGCTAAGACTTAATTATAAATGCCGCATTTAGCAGCTAAATGCTAGTACTTAGTTATAAATGCCGCATTTAGCGGCTAAATGCTGGAAAATGCTAGAAATGCTAAAATGGCTAAAAAGTAAAATTAAATGCTGGTAAATTTTTTCCTGACGTAACAAACAGCGACACTAGAGGCTTAGGAGGATACCTCGCATTTAGTAAATAACCTTACTATTATTATTATAGAATGATAAAGTTTCAAGAATAAAGCCTTATAATAGCCGTATTAGTAGCGGATTAGAAGAAGCTTATTAGAACTGCCTATACTAGCTAAGGAATATATTAAGTTAAAACTTATACTATATATACACTCCTTACAAAGGAAACAAATCTGATAATATTGTTATAACAAGGCCTATAGACTGCCTACTATAAACTACCTATAAGCCTCGTTAATATAAGCGATAAATATACCGCCTAAGCCTCTATCCGAAAGCTTGTTAGACGGGAAGACTGGCCAATGTTTAATATTAATATACAAAACCACCTCCAATCTAAAAATATTAAGTGGGTTCTTAATAACCCACCACAGCTTCTTCCTACAATTAAGTTAATTAGAGAGAAATAGGTGGACTTAAGCTTTACTGCTAAATAGCTAAAAATTAAGCCAGCTGACTTAGTAAAGGAACAGGAGAAACACGAGGAACAGCTAGCCTATATAGCTAGTTTTATTAACCAGAACATTAGCAATATCTACAAGCCGTTTATATTAAACGCTAGACAGGCGCTTAAGAAATAAAAGGCTTTAAAAAAACACTTTAAGGATCTTAATCTGGCAGCTATTACTAATATTATGGCTACCTTCTTTACCAAACACGTTCAAGATTTCAAGAATATAGAGAAGTTTGTCTTCTATATTACATTAAACCTTAATCGCCTTATCAAAATAGACCAACCTATTAACTACGAAATCCTTACCCAAGCGGCCCTTTTGCACAGAGTCAGCTCTATTAACTACGCTTAGTTCAAAACAACTTAACAAATAAATTAGACGCAGAAAAATACCAACCTATAAGCCTTAGGTAAGGAACTTATTGTCTTTAATAGCGAGCTTAATTAAGAAGCTTCTACTACACTAATAGTACGTTTAAACGACAGAATGTCCACAAAGAGAAAGACTACACTAGTAGGAATATGCAAGCACCCTAACTGCATAAAATATAACAGAACTACGCATTCCAAAGAAGACTGCTAGGAGAGAAACCCAGAAAACGCACTATAGAGAATTAGTAATAAAATCTGTGTAAGGAAAAAGTAGAGGACTAGGCCACCTATTTAGCTTAATAAACACTCTAATTAAGTTAAAAATGAAGCAAATCTATAACGCGAGCTTATAGCAGCGGTGGTACAAGCCTAACTAAGCAGGTACGACTTTATCTACAATACTACTGCTACTGTCTACTGCTATAAGAATCGTGAACTTCTCTTTAACTACATCAATAACAACACCTTATTAGATATAGTTAGTCCCTATAGAGCTTAATTAATAGGTAAAGGATCTATCTCTATACAAACCGCACTCCCTAATAAAGGTTACGGAAGTACGCTTACTCTACACGATATTCTTTATATACTACATTCACCAGCAAACCTACTATCTAGAAGCTAATAACTTAAGGAAATAGGCGTCTTCTTTAACAACAAGACTTACGAACTTAAATGTAACAACAAGGTAATAGGATATGCACCTAAAGTTTAATAACTCTACCCAATTTGGCAGTATAACTACTTATTAGAATTGATCCTCTAGATAATTAAAAACAACAAAAGCCTACCTATTTAGCATTACCGATTTGGCTACCTTAACTATAGTAACCTCAAACGCCACCTAAGTAAACTTGGTATTAAGTTTAACAACGTTAGTAATAAACACTATAAGCCCTACACTCAATCTAAAGCCAGAAAGAGGTATAATAGAACGCCCTAGGAACAAGCTATACGGCCATTTTAATTTGTCTACACAGATCTAGTAGGACCTATTACCCCCGTTGGCTTTAAAGGCGAAAGATACTACGTATCTTTTACCAACAACTATACAAGGTTTACTACAGTCTATACCGTCCATACAAAGGACGAGTGGCTTAGTACTTTATAGAGGTACTATAATTAGATCTACACCAAATTTAACCTTAAAATTACTAGAATTTGTACCAACTATAAAGCAGAGCTCTATAGCAAGAAAGCAACTACTTAGATAGATAATCTAGGTATAAAATTCAAACCTACTACCTCACACGCTCAGGAAGAGAACGGAGTAGTAAAGCGCTCGCAGCGAACCTCTACCAAGATTACCCACTTAATAATCCTTACCGGCAATATACCAGACTTTCTATGGCCCGACGTACTCCTTGCAGCTATATACATCAAAAATAGACGCCCTACAAGAGCTCTTCTTAATGGCATATTACCTTATAAAAAGCTTAAGGGCAAACCTCCCTTAGTACACCATTTAAGGGCTCTAGGATCTACCGTCTACTCCCTTATAGCCGAAGAAGATCGCGTGAAATCAGCCAGGTTCGCTCTATAAGCAAAGAAGGGTATTCTAATTGGCTATAATGGCAAGACAATTTATTACGTTTAGCTACCAGATAAACAGAAGATTAAGTATCTTAAAGACGTCAAAATCTATAAAGGCGATATTAGCTTAAAAACTACTACTATATTTATAGAAGAATCCGTCAACTTATCTAATAAGCAAGGGAGGGAAGATACTACTACTTCTCAGCCAAAGCCTCTATTAAGAAAAAGACAACGAATAATTAATTAAAAGGAAGGTCACAATAGCTTGCCCTATAGGCTTAAGCCTCTGCCCAAAAACCTTACTATAACTACTACTTGATTAGGCCGCTAGACGTTAAGAGTTAACCTACTAAGCAAACCTACTGCCTTCCTTATAAGCCTTATAGGTATAGACCAAGGCCTTAACCAATAGGCTAACAATATTAATAAGCTACTAAGTAACTGGGACGATAAAATAGGTAATAAACTAATAGCCTTTCTATCTACCTTTCCTTCTTAATCTATACCTTAAAACCCTTACTTAAATAATTACAACGCGGTTAATCCTATAGCTCTACTAGCCGGCTATATTTGATATACTAGCTTACCCAATCTTGAAACGTACACATCTACTACCTTAATTAACAAAGATGAGCCTTATATGTACAACCAAGCAATCAACGGCCTAAACAGCGAAGAATGGATAAAAGTAATAATAGAGGAGGTAGGGTCTCTAATTAAGAACTAGATATAGAAACTTATTGACCTTGCCTCCCTTAAGCCTCCTTATAAGCCTCTCGCTGGTAAATAGGTGTTCAAAGTTAAAAAGGGAAAGGACGGCAAGGTCCTCCGCTACAAGGCTAGATAGGTCGTCAAGGGATATTTACAGCAGTACGGTATCGACTATAACTAGACCTTTGCTGCGGTAGTAAAACCTATGGCTTTTAGGGCTCTATTTATGATTGCTATCTACCACAACCTTAAAATTAAATAGATAGATATTAAAACCGCCTTTCTCTATAGACCAATTAATTAAGAACTCTACGTTATTATACTAAAAGGCTATGAAGAAGCTGGTAAAGTCTACCACCTTAAAAAGGCCCTCTATAGACTAAAACAGTTACCTTAAATCTGGTATAAAACGCTCTTAAAGTTTCTACTAGAAAAACTTGGACTTTACCATCTACACGCGGATTATAGTATATTCGCCACCAGCAAAAGATAGAAAGGTTTAATTATTTCTACCTACGTTAACAATACTAAGATTATCCATAAGGATATAGCAACAGTTAATTAGGTGAAAGTAGAGCTTAAAGCAGCCTTCTAAATGATAGATCTTAGGCTAATAAGCTTTTACTTAGGCATAATAGTTATAAAAGATTAAACGAAGAAGAAAATTATACTCTTATAGCAAGGCTACCTTATTAAAGCTCTTAAATGTTTTAGATTATAAAAGGCTAATACCTTACTAATACCCATAAAGCACTTAATTAAGCTTATAGCCAATTAAGAAACTACTAGTGAGGACAACGTCAGAAGATACTAGAGTATAGTTAGTTTAGTTATATTTCCTATAATAGAAATAAGGCCAGATATCGCCTTTACAGTATTAATAGTAAGCCGTTTTACCCATAACCCTACCTCTACCTATATGACGGCCGTAAGATTTATCCTTTAATACCTAGCCGGCTTGCTTAATAGAGGAATTACCTATAAAGGCAATAAGAACCTAGACCTTATACCAATTAGCTTTAGTAACGCCGACTAAGAACAAGATAAAACCACAAGACGCTCTATATTAGGCTTTATATTTATATTAAACGGAGGACTAATCTTATAGAAATTAAAGCTACAAGCTACCATTTTACTATTAATATATTAATTAGAGTACACGGCTCTAACGGCTGCAGTAAAAGAGGCTACGTGGCTTTAACTTTTACTTACTAAACTAGGTATACTAGACCAGAGCGGGTAGTTTGCTAAGATCTTAATTAAAACCAATAACCAAGCTATAAAAGCGTTGGCTAAAAATCCAGTTTAATATAATTAAACAAAGCACATTAACATCCAGTTTTACTACGTAAGAGATAAAATAAACAGTAATAGGATTAACCTTACATATATTGCTTTAATTAACATAGCGGCTAACAGCCTTACTAAGCCTCTCATAGGTCCTTAGTTCTACGCCTTCCTTAAACACCTTTAGATAGTATAGAGACTTAATTAACTATACTAGGCCTCAATAGGAAATCAGTACACAATTAGTAGATCCTCAGAGAGTACGCTAAACAACGCCTTAAGGCCTTAAAACGAGCAACAGAACTCAACCTTAATCTACCAACCTACCACCCAAATCTAACGGCCACGACATTAGAGAGGGCTCATACTGGTAAGAAGGATAGGCATACTTTAGGAGAGACATAGGGTGAGGCTACAGGGCCTCTAGAGCTCTATAGGCAATGTAGAACACCTATAGGGAGGTACTGCCAAAAATTTAAAAGACGTTTTATTAAGCAGGCGCTGTCTCTAGACGTTAGGGAGGGCGTAACTCCTTATTAAACACTTATTCTACCTTAAAGGAGCTTCAGTAACCCTTATCAAGCAATCCTACACCCCTATATACAGTGTATATAGCGGTATCGTTGACTAAGCTTAAGGGAGGGTGTTGGAAAACAAGCCCGCAACAATATCACATAATAAGACTTGGGAGAACCTCTTGGCAGGAATCTGACCAATTAGAGAACTTCGACCGCCGGTCGAAGTTCCTTAAAATCTCTTCAACCACCTATATAGAAATAAGCAATGCACAGAGTTTTAGCCCCAATAACCTCATTTCAACAAAAACCGCCTTTCCATTACCCACATTTTCACACCAAATATCCCCAGATAGTTATAACTGCCTACACTCCGACCCACTCTTCTCATTCGCCCATCAAAGTATCATACCGGTTGATTCGAAACAGTTCGAGCTGGCGGCTAGGGTATCTTCACACAGAACTCACAAAAGAATTCACCGTCATGGCCTCCCAAAGCGCCAATCTTGAACCAGTACACTCCTACCTCAGCTCTTCATATCTTTCCTCCTCTATCTCCACATAAATATCTCCCAGCCATAAAATTCTCTTGCCAGGCTAGTCAACAGCTTCTCCAGGAGCTCAGGATGAAAGTCCGAGCTGCCTCGGATCGTCAACGTTTCTAAACACGGCAGCAAGCTCTCAGACACATGACGAAGTGGAGGATCAGCCAGGTTCTCTTCTTGCTCTTCTTCTCTGTCTCGTCCTGGCTTGAAATGGTACCTTCCCGTGAAGCATTTCTGCTCAACATCAACGACTTTCAACTTCGAAAACCCGTGTAGCGGACCTAGCGAGACATCTCCTTCTCCAAAATCCTCGTCTAGTCCAATATTTTTGCCTAGCTGGTCCCACATGCCTGCTCCAAGGTACATGGTGAGGCTTTCGAGCGTATCTTTATACAGTGAGCCAGAGGTATACGAGATTCGGAAAGATATAGGATTTTGGGCTCTGGCCCTGGACATAGCGGAAGTGTTTCAGTGTCGCGCATGAGCCAATTAGAGTTGTAATTGCGCCGGTGCTGAAGCAGCAGTCCGTGAGATCCAGTGTCGTGATGGTAGAGGCACGAAGCGGACAGGTCCATTCGAACAGTCGGCTCGCGTTCTCCATCCGTCCTTCGTGGAAGTATCTCATTCCGCAAATGCGTAGGGACCGCATATGGAAGAAGTTCGAAACGTGCTGAAATGTTTCCCAGATCTATATCTTCGTACGCGGAGTTTTGTATAACGTATTCTAATCGGATTCTGCGAAGCTTCTAAAGTTGACCCGTAGGGCCACGCTGAGGGCTGCTCTCCCATTCGCTCAGGCATGGCAATAATCAGTTAGTTAGTTACGGTTATATTCGATTATATAGTAACATAACCAATCAAATCATAATCGCACCTAGTGATTATGTTACGTAGATACAATAATATAATTACCCGCGGTAAGAATAGGTGGTAGTAGTAAGAGAGCCATAATATTAAGTACTAGATCTTACTATATTACCAGTAATAATCTATATATCCGTGCGTAGCTCTAAATTAATTAAAATACATATAATATACGTCTGTGCGGGCCTGTAGAAGGTTAGGTGTATATAACGCGTTATGGGTACCATATAGAGCTCCCTTATCTACTACTAATCTGCCTTACCTTTACTACCCACGCTTTAAGCTATACCTCCCTTAGCTAACTCCTCTATACTACCTACCACCTAAAAGAGAGCCTATAAAGAGGAATAAGCCACTACTACCTTAACACTCAGCAATCACAATTCGCGTAAGTTTGACGATATTATAGCCGCTTATGAGGATCCTAATTACTAGATTGGTAAGCCACTACTAAAGTAATAGCGCGCCCGTGAGGATGAGGCTCTTTAGTTGTTCGCCCTTAATAAGGCTCTAGTAGGCTTACTAGTAAGAGGTAAATTAAAATAAGAGCTCTTCTACTGTAAGCGGTGTTCTGATTATAGTGTTATAAAATCTTCCTTAAGTATAACTGCTTTCTGTTAATACCTTAAGAATATATATGGAATCCTTACTATACTAAAGCGATCTAAGGTTAATATGAATACTAAGGCTATACTTGCTATATTATTTAATTAATAAGCTAAGAAATAAGTAACTAGACAAGATCTAAGAACTATAAAAGTCCTATAAGAGTTGGTGAATAAGAAGACCTTTCTTAACTCCCTTATCTACCTAATTATTACTTATAATCTTCCTTATATAATTGTTAAGTGGCTAGAGTTTTAAGCCTTTTTATAAATCTGTAACTATACGTTAATAGAAGAGGGCGGGCCCTTATATAAATCTTATAGGAGCGTGTCTATTCTAATTGGCAAGACGTTTGTGATTTAAAAGGATTATATAAAGTTAAGGCTCTAGAGAGCTAAGTTAAAGATCTACTTTACTATTAATTGTTAGATGGCCCTAAATAAGATAGCTTACTAAGTAGTTATTACTCATTTTGTAGATAAATTAAGCCAGCTATTAAAAGCCATAATCGCATTAAGAGAGCATAAAGAGGTATATAGAGGTAAATAGCAGGCGGAGGTAATAATAAAGGTAATTAAGGAGTACGAGATTCCTAAGAGCTAGATTAGTTACCTTACTAGTAGGCTTTATTTCCTGCCTCTGCTACTATTAAGTTCCATACCAAATACACCTAATTTAGGTAATAACTATAGCAGCAATAATAAGCTCTATTAAATTCTACAAAAGCGCTTCCCTTCTTGGAATGCCGTATAGCACTAAATTCGCTATATTAGCCACGTTATTAATCTTATAGTATAAGCCTTCCTTTTCTATAAAGATGAAGAAGCTATTAAAGTCGCAATTTAGGTAGTAAAGGAACTCCAGTGGGAGGAGTAATACTTAAATATTTACTCTAAAGGAGAGTATAACCAAGACGAAGCTACCTAAGAGAAGTAGTAAGAGATTGGAGCCCTAGGCAAGATATATAATATTACTATATAGTTAAGGCGTTTAATAGAGCAATATTAAGCCTTCCTAAAGCTAGCTAAGAAGATACTAAAGCATAATAATAATATAAGGTGGAACTTATAGCTTCTTATACTAGAGTCAGCAATAGAGCTTAAGACTATAATTTAAGTCTTTTTAGATTTATATTATAAAGAGATAAGCGCTAATACTCTTAGTTGTAACAAATAGGATATAGTCTATAAGACGATTATAATCCTACTACTATTTAAAGATGTAATAAAGGCCTTGGAAGGCGATTTAACAACTCTAGATAAGGTTCTTTAGAGTATAGATTTCCTTATTAAATACGTAAAAGAGATATAGCAGGAGCACGTCTCTAACGCTCACCTCTTAGCGTCTCTTTTAACGATATGGTTTACTTTTAATAAGTACTATACCTTAACTAATAAAACACTAGTATACGCAGTAGCTTTACTACTTAATTTAACGCTTTAACAGGCCTATCTTAATAAAAGCTAGAAGATAATTAATAAGCGTTACCCTGGTATAATTAAGCGAGCAATTAAGGCTATATAAAAGCTATAGCAGAAGGAATATAAGTTTAAGCTAATTAATAATAAGCTAACTGGGTAAGTAGATCTAGATCTAATTAAGAATATATATAAGAGGTGGCAATATATAAGGGAGCTTAAGAGCCTATCTAATAACGATAAATTTAAATGATTTATTACTGTATAATCTGCCTTTAATATTTATAACGCTACCTAACTTATCTTTTTATAGGCAAATCCTCTATAATTAATTACCGGCTTAAACCGTCTTAGTAAAAGCTCTACCTAAGGCTCTCTTAAATAGCCATTAATATCCTCTCTATATTAGTAATGTCGGCTAAAGCGGAATAAGTCTTTTTAGGTGCACGGCAAACAATATCATAGTTGCAATGTAGGCTTGGAGCTATGGTAGTTGAACAGACGGAGTGCTTAAAAAGCTAGGTACGTAAAGTTGTTAAATCTAGTAGTTTCGTGTCGGCAGAGGTGGCAGCTAAAGTGTTAAATATTAAGGGAGGAGTTGGTAATACGGGCAGTAATAATATAGGCAATGGCCAGGTGTTAGACAAGGAAAATTGGCATAATTAAGAGCCATCCTAAATACCAAGAGGCTATTATCAATTTGGGGTAAATGTAGGAAGATCTAGGTAAGTCCTATAGAGCTGTCTACTATACCAAAAATCGGATCCTGACCCCAAATATAGGTAATTAATATAACTACGCAATCAAATTGCAATCGCCTCTTATAATTATATAGTAATCGCAATTATATAGCTGATTATGATTATATAGTTATTGCCATGTCTGCATTCGCTCGACGAAGTTCCAGGTCGCTTTGTTTTTGTCGACCTGAATCAGGTTGTCTTGTCACACTGACTTAGCTACCTATCCCTTGACTCGGTCACCTACCCCCTTGACTTGGTCGAGCTGGAATATCTAGATTTTAATTTTGGTGAAGTGAATTAGGATTGAGAACTTAGCATCATAGCTTTAGTAAGCATATTTTAAAGTCTTTGGAGGCATATCTGAGGTGAGTATTATCTGGGGACTACCTAGTAAGTTGATCTTCAAGCTCTTCTCCCCTAGAGCAAACCTAGCGTATATACTCAGAACGGGACATATGCAGGTAGTATCCCTTGACCCGTCAGCGTCCAACGAGTAAGTGGTCCGTGCACGAACACCGGTTTCAATTAATTACCTACTATAATGCAAATTTTCTACAGAAAGGGCAAGTGCTAGCAACCTCATATTGAGCGACTGAACTCCTAAAATTGGGCGTGTATATTAAATTACTATAAAATCAAAAGCTTTATATTCCTCAGTACGAGCGTTAAATTCAGCTCGGTTGATTGGCTAGTTTTTATCGATAATCGTTGGACGCGAATTAACGGGTCAAGGGATAGCGTATTATACATTTTAGCCCAATTCAAGTACAAAAGAGCAGTCAGCCTCAATTTTAGGATCACCAGCGTTGTGCACAAAGTCCCGATTATTAAAAGGAACTGAGACGTTTACTTTCGTTGGAAATTGTCATTTTATATTATTTTCATTCGAAACTGAGGATGCTTGGCGCGATACTTATACATCCTGGCTCGCGCGCCTGAGCACTACTGACTTTTTTTTGGTCCACGCAAAATGTCGAAAGCAGACGTTTTCATGAGCATCAAGCCTGAAAATATGGAAAACATTGTCCTAGGTACCAAAAACCACGAATACCGCAAATACCTGCTTCCCGCTTCCGTCGAACGCATCTGGTTCTACACCTCCTCGCCAGCACAAGAGCTTCGCTACATTGCCGCTGTGAGCACCGGGAAGGTACCCGGAGAGGTACCCCAAGATGGGGGGTTAGGGAACAAAGAGTTTAACGAAGGCAAGGAGAGATCTACATACGGCTATGAGATTTTACAGCTGTGGGAACTGGAGGAGCAGATGTCGTTGGAGGTACTGAAAAGGGATGGGTATCTGAGGGGCCCTCCGCAAAAGTACAATTGGGTTTCTCAGGAACTGTTAAACGACGTCAAATTAGATGAGCAAAAGCTTGTCTTTACGAAGAAGTCTGTGTAAGAGCTATCGAGGCCTTGGTAGAGGATGCTTGGGCCATCCGGCTTTCGAGATGGACAAGCCCGCCGCAACGGCACGGCCAACTCAAACCAATCATCTTTCTCGGTGCAGTGCTTTGTTCAGGTCCTGGAAGCTGCCAAGGGACTGAAATATTTTAGGTGGATGCTGGGAGTGAATAGTCCCGGGCTGTGTAATATTTGCCGTTTACCGTTTGGGTGGTCAAACCTACCCCGCAGTGTTGTCATGCACTCATTTCATACATATAGACAGATGCTCTGGGTGTTAGCCAACTTCATAGATATTTTTGGATGATTCTGCCTCGTGTCCGCCCCACCGTATCTCGCGTTCAAATACGACCCGAAGGATGATAACCCGACAAAAGAGGTCAAGTCCCTTCACCTCGCTCAATCACTTCCCCTTTCCACAGGTATATCAATAACATTCTACTTCACTGGAAAGCGATTGATTCAGGTTCAACCAGTTCTCCTGAATTTTATAAATATCATTTACTACTAGTCTTACCAGCAATCTTGCTTCGTTTCACTGCATATTGAACCCGCAAACCTTTGTGCCTTACTCTTTCGAAACAATGTCGTCGTTCAACTACAATAAGATACTTGTCATAGGCGCCACATCAGGCATTGGCCAAGCATACGCGGAGAAATTCATACAGGATGGTAAGAAGGTCGTAGTTGTTGGCCGTAGAAAGGAAAATCTGGATGCCTTCGTGCAGAAGCATGGGAAAGATAAGGCTGATGCAGTTGAATTCGACATCACTCTTCTAAATCAAATCCCCAAATTTGCCCTCGATATTACGACAGCACACCCCGACCTTGACTGCGTGCTCTTGAACTCCGGCATCCAACGTGCGTTCGACTTCTCCAAGCCAGAGACAATCGATCTGTCCGTTATCAACACCGAATTGTTGACGAATTACACTTCATTTATCCACCTAACCGCTGCCTTCCTTCCACACCTCCAAAAACAGCAGAGCGAAACTAGCCTTATCTATACCTCTTCCGGCCTCGCCTTAGTCCCGGTTACGCGAGTTCTAAATTACTGCGCTTCTAAAGCAGCTCTCCATTCTTTTGTCTTGTGCCTTCGGGAGCAACTGAAGGATGGAGCAGGTAATGTCAAAGTCATCGAGATCTTCCCTCCAGCGGTTCAAACGGAACTCCATGATGAGAAACATCAGCCCGATATCAAAGATGGTGGAAAGATAGGCATGCCGTTGGACGATTTCATCGAACAATCTTGGGCTGGGTTGTTGAACGGCGATGACCAGATAGCCGTTGGAATGGCAGAGACGGCTTTCAATGGATTTGAAAATTTGAGGCAGGGCATCTTTCATAAGATAAATGATATGATCAAAGGCATGGCGAAGCGCGATTAGATGCTGTGCTTCGAGTAAATAGGCATCAGCGGCGCCAGAGGATTCGCTGCCACCGTAACCCCCTTTCTAGACGAAGAGTTGGATTCAGAGAGAGTTTTCAGGTTTTCGAAAACAATAATAACCATTCTAGTTCTTTGTGCACGTAGTCTAACAAAAACAGTTCATCTTATTCTAGCCAGATCTGCAGTGATTTAAGATTACCATGTGACGTAGCATGCGGGAGATCGTCTGCACAGCCTCGAAAGAAGGCGAATACCTCCACCAGGGACACATCTCATCGGCTCACCACCCACACCCGGTTTCCCCTGAGATACTCCGCTGTCTACCCTATAAATCCCGGGTCCTCATCCTTTCGTTTTATTATCCTTGCATTAACAGACCAGTTTTTCTGCGCGAGTTGACAAATTTAAGCAACTCCAAGCCTCAACATTACCAATATAATGGAAGCGTTCAGCACGGCAATGGCCAACCGGTCTTTGCGCGCAATTCGGACCGTAAGGACTCTTGAGATTTCAGCCGTATTCGATCGTCAGTGGTACTGATGCGCTACTCCACAGGAACTTGAATTTCTCCTAGACGCCGATATAATAAGCAGCCAACAGTTCAATACGATTCTCGGCCAGCTTCCCCAGCAAAACTCCCTGCAAACCCCTCCTCCCTCTACGCAAGAAGCTCCCATATCTTCTGTGGCGAGCATGCAAATCAAAGAAACAGAGCCCGAGAAGAAAGTCGGATACTACGCCGAAGCTACAAACCCACCGCCACCAGCCTACCCTTCTGTGCCACCCACCCCCCCTGCTCTTGCACAAGCGTCCGCTCTATACCAATACAATGCTCAAGACGCCGGAGACCTTGCTCTGATGCCGGGTGACCGCATCGCAATAATGGAATACATGAACGCTGAGTGGTGGAAGGGCCGCAACGAGCGAACAGGACAAGAAGGCATCTTCCCGCGCAGCTACGTAAAGGTCTCCGAGGAGAAGGGTCCTACGGTTCCAGCGGCTGCGGATCAACCCCAGCCAAGCAACTACGGCAACATGCCGCTGGATGTGGCTAACGGCGTTGGAAGCGGTCCGGGCAAGGAGCCTGGTAAGGGCCAGGAAATGGGCAAGAAGTTTGGCAAGAAGTTGGGTAATGCCGCCATCTTTGGCGCTGGCGCGACGATTGGTGGCAATATCGTAAATAGCATCTTCTGATCGGTCTTTTTGGGACGAACGGTATGAGCACTCGGGTTGGATTTTGATGCATCGGGAACGGATGGATGGCGTTGGAGAGTTCTTTGTTTCTTTTTTTTGAGATCCAAATGGGTCACTCTTCCTACTTTCATTGAAATTTTCAAGAGTCTACGTGCATTCATCTCTCGTCTGTGGCTTTCGAATTTATCTAATTTCGTGGCCGTCACGCACTGGAATAAAAGGACCATTTCTTACTTTCCACGGAAACGGATGTCCTCAAACCTAAGTTACATATCGTGCAAGCAATTAACTGGCTAAGAATTGACTATAGTTCGTCGTTAAGAAAGCGAACAGAAATGCATTGCAGCGGCAAGGAGCATGTTGCAAGTGATCCTGAGCGATTGCTAACATTGGCCTCTATCAAGCACAATTAATTGAATGGTTTTTATAAGGTAGCTTGGTGTCTATTGATTAAACTTGGAGAATGTTGCATATCTCCAGATCTGCGGAAATATACAAGGGCCGACGCAAGCCGTGGTATGAAAGGTGAGGTCCATGGAATTATATTGTGGCTTCTACTTTGTGAGTACTTGAATCAAAACCTCGCTTTTTTAATGCCTGAAGACATGAGCTAACCATTTTCCTGCTGCATAGATGACCGTCTATGCTGTTGATGCCCTTGGCCTTTATCCCGAAACCACGACAAACCTCCTCTTGGTCATGTTCTTCCCCAATCTTGCAGGTCGCTTTATAATTGGCCATATCTCCGAAAGAATTGGGCCTGTGAACACGATGATTCCTTGCGCCCTTTTTGTGGGAGTAATTCTCTTCATCTGGATATCGGCTACGACCCTCAATGTACTCTACACCGTCGCCTGCATTTACGGCCTCTTCGCGTCGGAACCCCAGATTTTGTTTGCTCCAATAACTCATAGCTTATATGGAACCGGAGGGTCATGCATGGGCGTCCGTATGGGACTGGTATTGACTTTTATTGGAGCTGCGATGTTAATTGGGCCACTAATTCGAGGCTGGCTTATGTCTTTGGGGACCATTTGACTGTCCATAATCCAACGCCATTTTACTGGGCGCAGGTGTTCGCGGGATCTGCAGTGATGTCAGGATCTGCCTGTTTCGTGTTGGGAAGACTTATGCTGGTGGATTTCAGAGGAGTGTGGATTTGAGTATTGGATTTGTAGATTTGTGCTAGCTTTGCTAGCGACAACAAGATGCTCTAAGCCCGTCTACGGAGGAGAGCATGTCAAATTGTTGCGTAGTTATTTTTGGGTTTTGCTACTTGAAAACTCGCTGCGCGGTATGATATGCTGCTGTGGAATCGAGAACTGTTTTTATACTGTTTTACGGTGTCACGGTTTATTCAATCACACAGTGATCACTAGGAAAGCTCTACGCCTAGTTTTAACGTAAGCGATAGGTCGGCATAGTTATGACGGTTCCTACCAAATTTCGTCTGTGCGTAGTTTTGATATTCCAAACTGCCATAACCTTGCCGACCACCATAACCCTATCGCTCACGTTAAACGTGTGACCGGGAAGCGAGCCACCCCACGGGACGAGCCACATACAGGTAATATTTGATCAATTTATAATAAAATCAATAACGAACTTATATATATTATAAATAGGCTAAATTAAAGTTTTTATACCACTATTTCGATCTTGAAATAAATTTTCTACGTTTTAGTAGTGATATAGGCCCGCGCGCCGACTAACTACATAAGCAACTACATTTCTGTGATATCCCTTTCTAGATTAACGACCTATTAATCTACTTATATAGGCTGCGGATTATACCTAAATATATAAGAGAGGTAAGCCTAATCCTAATTATACTTACTAGGGTTTAGAACGGCTCTACTTAACGTATAACGGTGCTGGAGCGCGTCACCGGCCATATTCAACCAATCAGGATTTTCCATGCCCGGCATGCAAAATCGCTATTGGCCCGCTTACCACTAGCGCCTTGGCGGCCCTCGCGACATGCCTACCTACTACCCCTAAACGATTCTTCTTCTTCTTCTCCTTAGCTTAGTATTCTTGTATAGTAGCAATCTACAAGCTTCGGTTTAGAAGCATTTATATAAGCCCGTTATATTATACTAAGCTCTCTATATACTGCCTAGGAAGGCCTTAATAATATCCCACCCTAAAAGAAGACCTTCGTCTACAACAACGCGTCAACGCGTTATACTTAGATATTAAAAAACTTACACTACTACGCCTAAGAAGGCCCTAATAATATCCTACTTTATAGGCCAGACTGTACTTAACCTGTACCCCCAAAAGAACCCCAGAATTGAAACCGAATTGTACAATTCTAACGAACTTTAGGAAGTTAACAATGGCACCTAAAGCGAGCTTATCCAAAAGACCTGCCTCTACCCAAGAGGAACATAAGATCTAGTTAGAATCAGAAATCAAAAACAATAACGACGTTATAGGTATATATAAGCAGATTCGTGCCCTTGCTGCCAATTAGAAGGTCAATTATCTTCAAGCCTAAAGTATATAAGAGACTCTAAAGGAGATCCTAGAAAGCCTTACTACCTTATAAAACAGCCTAGCCTCCCCTTTACAAAGCCTTAGTTAACCCATTTATTTAACCAAATATAATATACTAGAGAGTACGGATATAATAACAAAGTAATTAAAGTCTGTTAAGCTCCCTAACCCCCTACTATTATCGGACGGCATAGACCCGACCTTTAAGAACTGGAGAATTTAGGTGTAAGGAAAGCTTTATATTAACCATAACTATTTCCCCTCTAAAGAAGCTAAAATGCTCTACCTCTTTAGTTAAACCATTGGGGACGCCCAGCAACACCTTTAGGCCAAGTTTAAGAACAAGTTACCTATTTGGTTTACATCTATTAACAAGATAATATAGCATCTAGCTACTATCTATATTAATCTAAATAAAGTACAGGATGCCTATTATAACTATAATCGCCTAATAATAAAATTAAACTAATCCTTTACTAAGTTCTAGACTTAATTCTTATACCTAGTAGGCGAAGGCTAGGTTTCCCTTAAGAACTATTATTTAGACCTATATAACAAGCTAACGGTCTAACTATAAGAGAAGATTGTGGTAGCCTTAGATAACCTACTAACCTACCAAAGACTCGCAGCCTAATATTTATTACTGGATTTAGAACTAAAACAAATTAATACTTGTTCTAATTAACTAAAGCGGCCCTATAGCGACCGTAACCTATCCGCTACACTAACAGGAGCTAGCATTAGAAGACAAACTACGACCGCCCTTACACCAAAAGCGGTTATAACTGCCTACCTACAAACCTCGCCTAACCTGCTATATACTATACCTTTAACCAATGCTTATTGCAACACCCTAATTAACCCTACTATAGTCACGTGCTTTAATTGCGGAAAGGATAATTACTTTACCATGTCCTACCCAGAGCTAAAGGATATAGGTAATATTAAGGAGATAGAGAAAAAAGAAACATCTAATAAATTAAAAAAAGAAGAACCCTAGGAAAAGACTCCCCTCTAGGGTATCCTATTAATCTTAAAGAGATTAATCTAAGTTAGCTAATAGGTAGAAAACACTTTACGGTTCTATATACAGTATCTTAAAATGGATATAGAGTTAATACAACTACCCTTATTAACACTGGAGCAAATAGCTTTACCTTTATAAACACTACTTATATAAATAATATTGCTAAGTTTTTAAATGTAAATGCTACCCAACTAGAGAAGCCTGTTTAAGTAAAAGGCTATAACAGTCAAGCCAGTATACCGGTTACCTACGTTTTAAAGCTATATATCGCTATTAATAGACAACACTAGTTTAGTATCCCCTTCTGCATTCTAGACCTAGGGTTACACAACATAATTCTCAGCCGAAAATAGATGTCCTACTTTAATATTTAGCTGAACATTTAACAAAGACAGTTTGTCTAGCCGGAGAATAGACCAAAGTTACCCTCCTTTATTAGGGAAATCCGCACTAACCGCAAGACGTTAGCCATAAAGGCTGATCCCACCTACTAGCAAGATATTAGGAACCGCGACCTAGCCTTCGCCTAAGAAGATGCCCACCACAAGGCCAGTAGGAACTCCATACCAACGAGGATACTCCCCTAAAGGACTACAGTCAAGGAGGACTCTACTTACGGAAGTAAAATGGATATTAATATAGACGACTTCCAAATTGCGGAGATCCGGCTAATAGGGAAGAGGACATACTAATAGAATATAAAGGATAACCTTTAGAAGATGCAACGAGAGCTAAAAGGAGTAAGGACAACACTAATACCCTAAAAGCCCCTAAGGCCACAGATAACCCTACTATCATATAACACCCCTATAGTAGACATCACGGCAATCAGTGCTATAGGTTTCCACTTTAATATATATTAGAAGGACAACAAAGTCTTTACTACTAGTTTATACAAAATTAACCAGATTATCGCCAAAAGGGAAGAAGTGCTAGTAGAGGAAACTAATAAGGAATTAGTTAAGCGCCTCCTCCCTAATTACCTCTTAAACCATAGAGTCGCGTTCTTAAAAGTAGCTTTAGATATGCTACCCCCCCCCACTAAACCTATAATTATAAGATTTAGTTAAAGACTAATAACTCCCTAGGCTATAGCCCCCTTTACTAGCAAACTATAGAGGAACTAAAGGCAATAAAGTAGTACCTAATTAATAACCTCTATAAAGGGTTTATTGAGCTAAGCTAGGCTCCCTTTACTTTCCCTATTTTATTTATAAAGAAACCTAATAAAAGCCTTTATTTCTATATCAACTATTAGAAGCTAAACGCTATTACTTAAAAGAATTAGTACCCTCTCCCTTTAATTAATAAAACCCTTGCATATTTAAGCTGGGCTAAAATCTTTACCAAGCTTAATGTCCGCCAAGCTTTTTACTAAATTAGGATGGACCCTGCATTAGAAAACCTAATAACATTCCACACCCGTTATAGGTCTTATAAATATAAAGTCCTTCCTTTTAGACTAATAAATGGGCTAGCCACTTATCAACGGTATATAAATAATATTCTTTTTAACTACCTTAACAAATTCTGTACAGTATACCTAGATAACATTCTTATATACTTAGACAATAAACTTAAGCACTAAGTTCACGTTAAAAAGGTCCTAGAGAGACTACGGAATACAGGCCTATAAGTTAATATCAAAAAATATAAATTTGGAGTAAAACACATAAAGTACCTTGGGTTTATTATTAGTATAAAAGGAATTAAAGTTAACCTAGAGAAGGTTAAGGTAATCCGTAACTAGAAACCCCTTTATACTATAAAAGAAATCCAGTCCTTCCTTAGCTTTTGTAATTTCTACTATTAGTTTATCTATAACTACAGAGTTATAGCTAAGCCTCTTATACAACTAACTAGGAACAATACGTCTTTTATCTTTAATAATAACTGTATAAAAGCCTTTAAGAAGTTAAAGGACCAACTTATCTCCTCCCTAATCCTTTATTACTACGACCCAGACCTTAAATTAATACTGGAAACGGACGCCTCTAATAGGGTAGTAGCGGGAGTCCTTTTATAGCTACACCTAGACGGCAAATAGTACCCTATTACGTTCTTCTTAAAAACAATAGCCCTAGCTAAGTGCAACTACAAAGTATATAATAAGGAAATGTTGGCTATTATATAATCATTATCCTAGTAGTGCGTAGAGCTTAGAAGCACAGACTCTTAAATTAAGGTTTATACCAATTATAAAGCCCTTAAGTATTTTATAACAACAAAACAACTTACCGGTTAATAGGCCTAGTGGGCTAAAATACTCTCCTAATTCTTCTTTACGATTATATACCGCCCTGGTAGGCAAAATGCTAAGGCTAACGCCCTAACCTAGAGAGAACAGGATGTGGGGCCACAAGATAAGCTAAAGGCTTAGCACCAGATACGCGCCCTCCTCTATACCAAACAACTTAACCCGCGTATTTTTAAGGAACTGAGCTCCAAATAGAATAAGGTAGCACCTATAGAAGGAGAGACCCTAAATAAACTAATAGGACTAATTAATCGCATTCTAACCGTAAACCGCACAGCCGAATCCCTAAAAGCCCTCTATAATTAAGCTATAGGGGGTAACCCTAGTTTGGAAATAGAAGACGGACTACTCCTATACTAAGAACGGCTTATAGTTCTAGATATTAATAACCTACGAATAGAGCTAATCTATAAAGCCCACTATTAAGTCTCTATAGCGCATCCTAGTTAAGACAAGACCTACTAACTACTATCGCCTTATTACTATTGGCGAGGACTCCTGTCCGATATAGAACAATTTATTAGAAATTGTTATGCTTATAAATGCGCGAATACCCCTAGGGACTAAACTTCTAGATGGCTGCAACCACTACTAGTCCCCAAACGCCCTTAGCAACATATTATAATAGACTTTAAATTATTCCTAAAGGACAAACACGGCTATAATATAGCCTTTATAGTAGTTAACTAACTAAGTAAGCAAGCCGTTTCCCTCCCTTGCTTTAAGACTATAACTATAAAGGACATGGCCCGTATATACATGGACAATATCTACTGGATCTATAGCGCTCCTAAGTTAATTATCTCTAACTGTAGACCTTAGTTTATATTAGACTTCTAAAACAAATTCTACCGCATCCTTAAGATTAAGATTAAGCTCTCTACTACATTCTACCTTTAGACTAACGGCTAAACTAAGATTATAAACTAGTACCTTAACTAGCAACTTCACCTTTTTATTAACTACTACTAGGACAACTAGTCGGAACTACTACCTATAATAGACTACACACAGCTCACGCTCCCTTATAATAGTATAGGAATGTCGCTATTTAAGTTACTCTATAGATACAGGCCACAAACATCCTTTAATTGGGATAGACCTATAGGACATATAACGGCCCGCAAACGCCTTAGCTATAAAGAGGCCTAGATATTCGCTAAGAGAATATATAGGGCCTAGAAGACTGCCTAAGCAATTATAAAAAGGGCATAAGAGAAGAAAGAGTCCGATATAAACTAATATTACCGCGAGGTAGACTTCCACGTAGGAGATAAGGTATAGGTATTAATAAAGAACTAGAAAACCTAGAAGCTAAGCTATAAGCTAGACCACTAAATGGCTGGCCCCTATAAAATCCCTAAGAAGGTAGGGCACTCTTTTAAGGTTAAGCTACTAGAGTTAATAAAGATCTACCCTATCTTCTCTCCAGACTAACTGCGGAAGGCCGCGGACGACCTATTGCCTAGATAGTACAATAACCCCCTACCGCCAATTTAGATTATAGAGGACGAAGAATAGGAAGTTAAAGAGATCTTAGTAGTAAAGAAGGACCGTAGTACCTTAAAATACTATATAAGCTGGGTAGGTTATAATAAAGATCTAGAATGGTACCTTATATCTAATTTTAAGTACGCTCCCTATAAGCTATAAGATTTCTACTTAGCCCACCCAGACCTCCCTAGATCACTACGCAAGTTAGATAGCTAGGTTAAATGCTAGGAAGAGGGGTTAGATAACTATAATAATTTAAACAATAATAAAGAACTTAGACAAAGCCTAAGGGCAGGCTTT
>Ga0307507_10005467_pt1 | contig 20814 bp, 27 predicted proteins | sample 7_EM_MG_FD_207223 | JGI IMG/M metagenome (GOLD analysis project Ga0307507, IMG submission 207223) | Populus trichocarpa ectomycorrhiza microbial communities from riparian zone in the Pacific Northwest, United States - 7_EM | ecosystem: Host-associated > Plants > Roots > Unclassified | place...
GTTGAGGGGATAGTGATAGGAGGATTGGAGTGTTGGAGTGTTGAAGTAGTATTCCTATCATAAAAATAAAAAATAAAAAAGCTAAGGGGTACTGAAGCAGTTTCTTATGATAGTGGTATGTGTCCTTCAATGTACTAATTGTGGAAGTTGGTAGGCTTATAATTTTTATTATTTTCCATTCTTGTTATTTTTATTATTCCTGTATTTTTTTCTTTTTATTTCCTGTATTATTTTACTTTTTGTATGTTGTATTATAATACATCTCACTCTCCAATTGGCTGAACAAAGACCTAATCCCTGAGTGATTGCCCATGATCGTACTCATTAACATGCACAGAACTGTCTCTACAACCATAATATACCTTTTCTTCTTTCCCTCCCTCCTCTCCAAGTGCAGCACCTACTCCTCCCCGTTCCCGCCAACTGCCTTCTCCTCTACCACCATCACACACCAAGAAGCACAACAAAAAGCACAATAAAAAAGATGGCCTCTTGAGCCTACCCATAGTTCTACACCATCCCCTTATCCTTCCTCGCCACCGGGCTACAACCTACTCCTCCCTGAATCCTACACCAGCGGTCGAGTATCATGAGAAGTTCTAGTACTAGATGAAATTTCAAAAAGGAAATCTGACAGGCATGGAGCAACTAGAATACTCCTTTAGTTACTCCTTTGTAAATACTGTTACTGCAGAACCGAACAAAAAAGGGTTTCATATTTAATTGCAAATGACTTTCCCGCTCGAGCTACTTTCTAAACTTACCTTAGAAACAACTTAGACCCTTCTCTCATTCCGCAGTACTACCAGACATTAGGATTATGTGCCCTGAAGCCACCTTCAAGATGGACTGCTAGTAGCAAAGATGTCAAGCGCAGGCATTTTATACTATTTAAAAAAAAAAGATTATGAGTACCATCGATTTCCAGGCCCAGAGAATGAAGTTGGACTTTTTTTGCTAGAGGAGCATACGACGAAGAAGATGAAGACAAGGCAGATAGAATATAGCAAAGTGTAGATGAGAAGATAGAGAAAAGGCGAAAGTCACAAAGGTAATACCCTCCCTCCCTCCCTCCCTCCCTCCTCCCTCCCTCCTCCCTCTCACCACTCCTATTCTCATGTTTACCACTCTTATTTTTTTTAATGTGAAATGCATAGTTTATCATCATGGCTTTGCCGACTCTTCCTTCATTACTGTTGTGTCATATAGGGAAGCACGCGAGAAAGCCGAGCGCGAGGAATGGTACGAGCGTGGGGATCCGAAAAATTCGGCACCTGTTCGCTGACTTAAAGAGAGGACTGGAAAAACACCCTGGCCGATGATGATTGGGCGAACTTACCTGAAGTGGGAGATCTTACGGCGGGGAGGAATAGGAGGGCAAGACAGGCCATGCGACAGATGTTCTACTCGGCCTTGGATTCGGTATTCAGTTCTCCTCTAGATAGAAAGAAGCCATAAAACTCGAGGAAGATCTGGAATCCTCCTTGCTAGAGCTATACAACTGATCCTACCCCTAAGCATACGATAGAACCCTAGTTGACCCTAGCAAGCAAGCAAGCCTAGTAGAAACCTTCAAAAAAACATACATACAAAGCACTCCTCAACAATGCCCACAAGGCCATCCCGAACAAGTCTGGAAGTCTGGATTGCTACAGTAAGATACCAAGGTCAGTAAGGTCAACGCCATGAAAACGACCCGTCCAAGCCCTCCCTCGCCTGAGTAGAAGAAGTGCCCACACGTGAAGACTGGATCAAAAAAAACAATAAAGCTGAAAAGTGAGAAGGTTTAGTAACGACTACTACCGGTACTTTATCTTCTGTTACCAAACATGGATTTTATTATACGGGTAGGAGTAGATATGATGCAGCTTCTTAGAGCAGAAGTTATCAACATTGATCACAGATAGGAATGATAGAAAAAGTCTTTTCTTCCTTCCGTCCTTCCTTTCTTCCTTCCTTTCTTTCTTTTTTCCTTTTTTCCCGATCAAAAAGGAATAATCTGACCCGATCGCAACCAAGACACCAATGCCGAAACAAAAAAGGAATGTTTGGCGGCAGTGAGAAAGGGCGTAATCTGAAAGCGGGGTCACTGGGCTTGGGTTCCGGCTTAGGTTTATTTAGAGTCGTTGATTCCTCTGCCGACCGTCGGAATGAATACATCAGAGATATGCCACAAATTACTAGTGAGAAACAAGTAGTAGTAGTTGGAGCAGCGTTGTAAGTTTTAAGTGAACTCTGGCTAGCCAATAAGATCCGACACATGATGGGAATAATTTTGAGAAACGGAGAATAAATAAGGAAAACTTGTTAAACAAGCCTAGCTGGAGAAGCATATCTCGCTTCCCGAGTGATATCAAATGATTCTAAGGATGCCCCGCCGAAGCCCAATAACCCAAGACGAGCAGAAAACCCCACACCTTTATAATACGGTATGCTAATAACAATAATAAAAGCAATGATAATAATACAATCCCGGTTTCCCCTTCACCCCATAGCCAGCCCCTACCCCAAAGCCTGCATAATCCCCATCGCAGCGGCTGCCGCCACCCCACCCACAACCACCATCTCAACACCACCTCTAACCGCTTTCCCCCACCCCCTCTTCTCCCTATCTTCACCCTCACCGTGAAGAGTTTCCGCCTCTTTACTACTAGCTTCAACAAGAACCGTCTTCCCAACCCCAAACACAAACAAACTCGCCGCCATGACTCCGACGCTCCACGCAAGCCCTAGCAGAACCCTTCCCCTGTCGACAAAGAAATATGGCAGAAGCGGGATGAACCCGCCAAAGAAGTATCCAGCGGCAATTGTCAACGCAGAACTTAGCGGTGTGCGGTCGGATGGCAAGGGGAGTTTGTGATGGAATTGCATTATGAAGGCGGCGAGGTGTGGGGATTTACTCAGGCTCTGGACTATCGGGGAGAGTGATTGCGGTGGGAGTTTGTAGGGCGAGAAAATCGAGCGCAGGAGTGGTGGGATTGAGGCCGGGTGGGTGGAAATTAGAGTTTTTGTGGCTGTTAGGGTGTTTTTGTAGAATTCGCTGTGGTATCGTTAGTCATTGTCACAACGCCTCCAGGGAAGAGAAAGGGAGGGGGAGAGAAAGATCATACGCTTCGCCACGGCCCGCTAACCACCCTCCCAACCCCATCGATATGCTCCCAGCAATCAACTCGGCGATACCACCGTATAAGACTACCTTCGTATCGTTAAATGCGGATAGCCCCGCTGTGAGCGCGAAGGGAACTGTCAACCCATCAGACAAGCCAATAGTAAGATCGGACAAAACCCTCGGGTCGATGACGCCTGCTGTAGGCTTTTTTTTCGGGACCGATTCGTCTTGCGTGTCAGTGGTAAGGAGGGGGACACGCTCGTAGGAAGGGTTCTGGGAGAGGGCCGGACATGTCGGGTTTGGGCAAGAGGATTCGGGGTCTCCATAGATCTTTGTGTGCGTTGGGAGAAGAGGTGGTGAAGATGTGTGTGAAGCGGTGGATTTCGAATGTGGGAAAAGGAGGTTTTTGATGTATACTAATACCATTGTTCAGTCTGCACCAGCACTGTTATCGTGCCAAGTGGTAGTACGGTATTGTGTTTACCAAGGCGTGTTTATAAGCAGTGGTGGTGATGAGATGGGGTCATTCAAGACAATGATAATATCATCATCATAATATAGGAGGAGGAAGAGGTGGTGGTGACGGTGGTGTGAAGTCTTCCTTTAGTGGCGAGACCCGCCAAATAGCGGAAGAAAAGAAAATGCACAACTAAGCAGCCAAGAGACCAAGCCTGTCTCCTAAGTGCAATCAGGGTCTATCCACTCGGGCAGTACCGTACCAGCAAATCAACATTAGGGTCCAGGCTTTTCCAACTTATTAAATACCGGTATTAGTGGGGGAAGGGCCCTGTTTTTAGAGGAAGTGTTGACGCCGACCAATCAGCTTACAGCCATTTCTCATCTATGTTTTGGGTTGGTTCGAAAAATGACGTAACCGACAACTCAACTTCCAAGCTGCGACGTATGAACTCCAATAATCATTGTTATGCAACCCCCAAAGGAAGGTAAAGTACTAGTAGAGCATTCATTACTAAGGCTTATCCCGAGACCCAAGAGTAGAGAAATAAAGAAGGAAACACCGAAGTACGCGAAAAAGATAAAAGAAACCCTAAGCCAAATACCGGTATCCCCGGCCCACTGCATCGGACATCCCTCCTCTCCGATAGCAACCTAACCCCAGGTTTTGATCAAGCTCCCCCCTCCCTTTTAGCATATTCCTCCTCCATCCTCTCCAAATAAACCCTATCCGCCGCCTCCTGCTCCTCCGTAGTGGAGCTCCTGCGCGTAAACTCAGTTGTAGCAGTGGCTGTATCACCAGTAATCGCATCTATGCTCGGGGGTATTCCTGAGGCTAATGGCGTTGAGCGTACCGTTTCTGCTTGGGAAGGTGACTGAGCAGTCTCGGAGTTGGAGGGCTTTTCGGTGGTGAAGAGGGGGATCGGCATGACTGCTGTTATTTATTTTTCCTTCTTTCCCCTTATGTGCGGTGCGTGGTGTGAGGTAATTTTGATGGGTTGGGGGAGGGAGAGGAGGGGGATGGCGAAGATGGGCTTTGTTGCATGTGCGGCGGCGAGCAGGTGTTTTTGTGCAGGGGGTTATGTGCTATGCGCCACTGTGCTGCGCCATTGTGGCCTGTGGGTTGTCGGCTCAAGGTGTGATAATACAAGAGTCCGCAACGCTGCTGCCACAACCGCGCGCGGGAGCCCGTGATACTATACTAGTAGCATCACCGCTCAGTGCCGAGGGCATAGTGGCATTGTGGCATGTCAGACCCGGATTAGATTCCCTCCTACAAGTACGGTACTGAAGGGGCTCCTCATGTTGCAAGATTCTTGATGTGGAACGACTACATCTACCCAATTAGAATGTTCGTGGATACCCACAACCCACATCTACCACTACACATGAACTGTAACTCTGGTTGAACTGGCCCTCTCTTAACCTCACGGAATATCACCCGCCGCTCTTCTCGAAGACACCGTAGAGCAAAGGTCGAGGGCATACTCTCCGCGATATTATGCCATTAAAGTTTTGAGGGGTGATGGTGAGGCCTTGAAAAAGAGAACAATGGCAGCTACAGCAAGCAAAGCCTGCTTTCCTGAACGGGTCGCTTTTCCATGGAGGGGCTATATAATCTCGATACCTCCAATAGACAGAAGCTGCATTTAGCCCCATTTTATTATTGTTGGCTTGCGGCATTTAGTCAGCACATACATACAATCTCCAACCCCTCAAAAGGATTCAGACCACAGACTCGCATTCCCCTATAAGTTAATACCGGTAGCATGGATTCTAATGAGGGGGTTCTAGCATCGAGCCCCTTGCTCTAGAGTTTTTTTCCACAAGCCTCAGTAGCTCTCGACACCAGGATAAAGCATCATATAGTACTCTGGCGGCCGAGTTGCTCTTGGACACCCACATAGGGTGGTGATCGCCGGACCAATAAGTGGACAATCCGATGGTGGCAAGTGACGTGATGCAATTTGCTATACCGTAGAAAAGTGATCGTGCTGTAGTTCTTGACAACGACTCTATCCACCTCCACCTCATAGCATACCCATCTAGACATCTTCTATTCTTTGATAAACGATGTCTGAACCTCAGATCGAACATGGAGCAATCATCCCACGAGTTCCATTACTCAAAAGAGCTGCTATACTGACCCTAACCTGGCATACCGATATGTCTTATCGAAAAATAGCGGCAAAATTGAAGCTTAAGAAGTCCACCGTTGCCAGTATAGTCAAAAGGGCGAAGGTAAGACTGAAGAATTCTATGTAAACCTAAAAAGAAAAGAAAAGGCAGTCAGTACTAGGTAATTAACATGGAGTTTAGGCTCGCGCATCAGACTCAAATGACTTCGATGATGTTCTTGCCTGTTTGGAAGACAAGCAAGAAGGAGGAAATCCTAAGCAATTTCCAGAGGGCTGCCGAGACTCACTGGCCTTATGGGACCTAAGTCAGAAGGATGAAGAGCACTGGCAAAGAATCTTTCCAGAAATCGGGCAAGAGTTGGGTATCACAGCTGCTCGCTCAACTCTTGAAAAAGTGTTCCACACTCAGAATCAAATATTTCGACGGAGGCCAGCCTGCAAGCCCAGTCTCTCCCTGGAGCAAATGGAAGCCCGACTTGCCTTTGCTCATATGGCACTTCAGATAGCAATAAATACTATCGTCTTTACCGATGAAATGTGGGTAGAGTTTGGAAAACCCCGGCGGCAACGCAATGTATCACGATATCATGGTGCCGATCGCAACACCTATGCTATTCATAATAAAGATAAGGAACACCAACCTATCCATCTTATGTTCTGGGGTGCTATTATCCAAGGCTTCAAAGGCCCTTGTCATGTTTGGGAGGAGGATACAGTAGAGGATAAGAGGACCTTTCAGGATATTGTCGATAAGGAAAACTGAATACGACAGCAGCAACAGGAATTCAACCAGCAGCAAGCTCTAGTACCAAGTACTTGGCAAGCCCAAACTCTCACCAACCTTAACTCTTATATTGAGAGTCTCAACAAGGAAGAAGGACGGAGGGGAAGAAATAAGAGAAGAAAAAGAAAAGCTGAGCAAATCTTTAAAGAGAAGGAGCTTGAATTTACTAGTAAGGGAGGTATTAACTGGGTTTCCTATCGAGAACGAGTTCTTCGGCCGAAGCTCTATCCATGGATGGAGTCCTTACGAAACACTCTTGGAGTCCCATTTCTTTATCTTGTTGAAGACAATGCTCCAAGTCATCAAACGGCCCGACGAGTTGATGATGAAGAACGGAGATCTCATGGAATTCTGACCTTAAACTGGCCTTCCAAGTCTCCCGATTTGAATCAAATCGAACCCATTTGGGACTACGAGAAGGATGAGGTATCTACTTGGCAGTTTATCGGAGCCAGTCAGCGGACTATCAAGGAAGCCAAGGAGGCACTTGTGAGGACTTGGGAAACTCTTCCTCAAGTGGTGATTGATGAGAAGTGTCGATCTTTTCATGAGAAGCTTCAACTGGTTATACTTCATGGTGGGAATAATAATTTCAATGGTTAGAATTATGTAGATACATGGCAGTCACCAGCTTGTAGATAAGAAGTACGGAACAATAGTTTTTTTCTTTACTGTATATGATTATTAATTATATCACCTCTCATTGGTTCGGTGATAACTACTCTATGTGGGTGTCCAAGAGCAACTCGGCCGCGCGAGTACTCCCGCTGTGTGGAAATTGTGGAAACGGAATCACCGCGGTGGGGAGCAGGATCTAGGGGCTAATCTTCTCTCTAAGCATCCGGGAAATAATTTCGGAAATGGGTGTAGAATGGGCATTTCGGACGATGGCCATATGCGTCAGTGTCGTCAATCGGGTATGCGCGCTGTACATCTGAGACTGGAACAAGGTCACCAACCAAAACCAACCAAACTTCGATTACAGGTTCCTCATGAGGGGGGGGGGTTTCTGAGAGTCCTGCTGCTTTGCTATTCTCACACTGGCAGCGCAATCCGGTAGAGAAAGTGGTCTAACGATCCAACCCGCATCGAGAAAATGCACAATGACTATTTTCAGAGCGACTCTGAGTCTGGGAGTAGTGTTTGGAAGACCATTGGCCGGATTGAGCAGTGAATTTGGTAGAGCAAACGTCAGCGGGAGCATGAGGCTATTCAGTAGACTGGGTAATCTCTTCGCCTGGGAATCCACCTGAGTGTTCGCAGAGACATCTGCGGTCGCGCTAGTGTTAGCATTATTAGCAGTGCAGCTTGCAGTGTGTTCTAGACTGTACGCACCTATCCATAGAGTGTCTGCTGTGCTGATACTAACTATCATAAACCGCAGACAATCTCCTCGCCACCGTCAAAGTAGCCGGTATCAGAGAATTCTCCAGCATCGTATCTTCGACATGGCTATGCATTACCCTCCTGATGACTCGTATCCCCTGCTGGTTTATCAACCGCAAACTAACTCCTCTATGGTCTTAGAGCCAACAGTCCTCTACCTCCGACCAGGCGCATCTAGCGAATACCTTCACCCGTAGACATTCCCTGGAGTAACGTACCTCGCGGTAGCATGCATGGACGCGCTGAGAATATTGCTGCTGGAAAGAACAGATGCGAAGAGGAGGGATAAAATGCGGTAGCTAGGGAGCGATGGGAGATTTATGCAAAAATGGAGGGGCGCAGGGAGGGTTTTGAGGGTTTATTTATTCACTTGCTTATGGAAGGGAGAAGGGCTGAGTATATTTAGCACAACGCAATGCATACAGTAGCGCGGTATTTAGCCAAATGAAAAGATTTTATCATATCATACCGCGATCGTAATATTGGGATCATGATGTGTAGGTGGTCACGGATGTACGAGTACGTAGCTTGTGGATGTCTTGCGCAACCCACTCCCCCGGAATTCCCGGGACCGATATGACCAATAGGGCAGCACAAAAACCAGACCTTTATCGCACTCACTCAACTTTCAAAACGCTACCGCTGCGAAAACCTCGATGAGCACTCTAAATTTAACATCTATAATAATTTACCACACCATGCGCGGGGCCAGCACCGAAAGTCCAACCCACAGTACTAGTACCGTAGTCCACCAGCCACCTTCTTTTTTTTTCTACGGAAAACCTCTTACACATCTTTTCCCGAAAATACATGGGCAGGAAACGGCCAAAGTACCAGATCTGCAGATAACTGCTCTAAAATGGCCTTTTGGCACCGTATCATCCTTAAAGTGCTAACAATTTGGGAAGTGGGCTCCTCACGTGATGTTAGAGTACAAGCACCAGTACTATAACTTAGTTTGGGGATCTCAACCCCAATCTCATACACTCTTAATTTCAACCCGTGCACCTCTAGCCACAGCTGATTTTGTCCGTCGCCTGGACTTTGGACCCTAATGCGCTGCTATGGGGCACTTGGAGCAGAAGAGAGGGGAGTGGTCCAAGTGAAGAGTACAATTGGCCAAGCTGACAACACACTACCGAATTGGTGTGCGAGTGAAGCATTGAGTATCACTCGCAGGGTACAGTAATTGGCCAGTCTGCAAGGGTCGGCAAGTAATTCCTGAGAAACTTTTTTCAGATAAATAATGGCTCCGAAAAGGCGTTCCAGCGTTTAACTGGCGGATGTCTCTACTTTACCAAGGGAATTGATTGCCTGCTGTTAATATCCTTTCTGTTGCGCTTGTCCTGGTACAGTATGACTGTTGGAGGCTCTGGCTGAGATTCACCGATTACTCGAGCACTTAGGGCCTCGTTGTGGTCGCACAGTTGCTAGGACTACATGTTCCACGCATAGTACTCGTACCTGCCGCCATACGAAACTTCTAGGATCAGCGCAGCCAACCAAGACTTCTCAAGAAACAAGCACCACGTGCGGTGCGGTTTGGTGGTGCGAGTACCGTTGCTGCTTTCTTGGTGGCCAACTGGTTTTCTACCGGGAGCGCTTCTGTAGAGCTGATGTGATGTGGTAGGCTCAACAAGAGAGAATCGCTTTTAGTGGAAGGGATTAGAATTGAGCGGGAGGTTGTCGAGGTGGATGGGCTGCATTCGAGTCGAACAAAGTAAGATTATTCTACCGATAGATCTTGTCAAGCCTTATATATCATTTTGGTCCTAAAATATCCGCTGGAGCAAGGCATGGCACGAGCCGGGAGAGGGAGGGGGAGAAGAAAAGAAAAAAAAGAAAGAAAGAAAAAGCGGAACCATCCCCCGAAGAACAGGTTGTTCAAATGCAAAAGGCAATTCCCACGTCACTGTAGGTGAAGGAAGCAGGAAAAGCTGCGAAGAAGAAAAAAAAATACGAAACGGGTCAATATTTTCAAACATGCCGGGTCCCGTAATGCTGGATGGATTTTAAAAAAAAGTACTCGAGAACACGGGAAACTGGCTGAACTTGAAGTTTGGGGGGGAAAAACGCAGAGGCTGGATAAGATCGAACCCCTGTCGGGCCAACCCCACCTCGGTTGTCTCGCCAACGCTTTGGTGCGAGTATTACCTATTCGGGATAATAAAACTGGTTGGGATTGGCTGATGTGTTGGCGGGTCTTGCTGTTTCCTCCCCAACCACCGTCAAGCCCTCCGGGATCTGCGTGTGGTCCCGACCTCTCGCTTTCGAAGGGAAGAAGAAGTGGCTGGACCCCCCCCCAATGCTGCCCTCATCTTTTTCTTCTTCCCTCTCTGTCTTCCTTCTGCTCTTGACGTCCCCTTTCTCTTTTCCTCCCTCCCCCCTCCTCCTCCTCCTCCTTCACCACATTCTTTACCCCCCCCCCCCACCTCTCGCAGTTCCAACCTCTTTTCTTCCCAAGATTGTCGCCGCTGTTAACTCGTACCTGCATATCCGGGCTGAACATCGCTAGTTGGCTCATCGGCCTCCAAGTCAACGAGCCAACCCCTGGTTTTCTGGCCGAGTTGTAAGTTTGAATTCATGCTCTTTCTTTCCCTTACCCCCCTCCCTCTCCTTCCATTCTCTCTCCCCTTTGCATTCTCTGCCTTCCCTTCCTTCCTCCCTTCCTTCAATATTCGTCCTTCGTATCTACCCTGCGACAAAAGGCTAACTCCCGCAATTCAGTCCCGATTGTACCATTACCATTTAGTCAATGATATTGGGAGAGATTTTGTTACGATTGACGAACCGTTTTTAACGACCTTTTCTTTTCTCCCCTCACGAAATGCGTTGCGCTGCACGAGCACCAACGCTCCTTTCCCTCCTCTTCACACTCCTCCATCACACAATAGCATCACCAATACCCGACCCCATTCCACAGGTTACTTGCGATACATCTTCTGGGCAATCGGCTTGCGGCTTATTTTGCTGTGCGGCAAACCAAAAGTGTCAGTTTGAAGGACAGTGTATTGCAGCATCCAACTCGGGATCTGGGTCTAACTCCAATACTCAGGGAGCGTGGCAATATTTCACCAGTACCTGGGTTGAGACTGGCCTAGTTACCAAGACTTCAGTCTACTCTACTTTCATCCCCTCCGCAACGTTTGTTAATCCTTCTGCCTCCAGAGCTCCTACAACAACTTGGAATCCACCTTCCCTTACATCTTCTATCCGCAATCCTTCTGGATCTGGGGGGAGTGGGGCGAGTGGGGGGGCGGGCTCGAGCGGTGGCTTTATAGCTACCATTACCGGTAATGGTGGAACTTTCACCCCGCCAACCAGACCAACACAATCCTTCAACGGCGGCGTTGTTGGGGGCGATATTTCCGGTTCGAAGATCTTGGTCCCAACTGTTACTGGTACAAACACCTATTTGGTCCCTGTTCCCACTGGATCCCTCGGATTTGGCGGTGTTACGGGGGGGAATGCTAGTGGCGGTGGTCTTACGGGCGCACAGATTGGTGGAATCGTGGGAGGTGTACTGGGTGCTTTGTTCTTGATCGCTTTGATTCTCCTTTGCTGTTGTCTCAAGAAGGGATTCAGGGGATTCTTCGGTTGGCTCAATTCCTTCGGTGGCCGTCGTCGTCATGATGAAACTGTTATCGTTCAAGAAGGCCATAGTTATGGAAGTCACCACCACCATGGCGGTACAGCGGCAGCAGCGGGCGCGGGAGCTGGTGCGGGATTCCTCGCCGGAATGTTTGGGAGACGGCCGAGACAGAAAATCACGACTACCACCACACATACCCACGAGCACCACACTCTTCACGGCCATCACGGTGCGAGTGGCGCTGCTGGATCTCACCATTATGGGTCTGCTCACCACGGCCATGGTGGTGGTATTGGTGGTGTTGGTGCTGTGTCTGGGGTCTCTGGCGGCCATCATGCCTCTGGCGGCGGCGGCGGCGGCCACCATGGGAGTGGTGGTTTGGCCGCATTGATAGGAGGAGCCGCGGCCGGCTTTGCCAGTATGTTCTCAAGTAAACGCCGGACTCGAGTGAGCGAGAAATACGATACCAGTGGTGAGAGCTACTCAGACACCGACTTTACTGAATCGCCGAGCGAGACCGGTACCTCATCCGAAAGCACGTCTAGCAGCTCCTCTTCAAGTAGCAGCGAATCCACTAGCTCGTCCGATAGGTGATCACGATAAATTTCCGCTGAGTTTCCGGGGCGGTTCTATTCTGCTGTATGATTTTGACGTTATTTTTTTTTCTCCCTTGGTAGCCGTTTGTGAGATTGGCCCCTTCATATATTCCTATTATCTGTTTTTTCATTACACGGGAAAAGTGGGGGTGACTTTCTTACCTTTTCGATTTTTTTTCAAACTCTTTCTATATTTCAATTTTTCTTGCGAACTGTGTGACAGCATAGGGTGGATTGCTCTCTCCACAGGGAGGGAGAAGGATGTAATGGGTGATAGCCATCGTGTTTTCGTTATTTGTCGGGAGGAGTTGATTGGTTTTTGGTTTCTTGCTGGAGAGCGGTATGCTTTATCTACGAAGAAGAAAAAAAAGAAGTAGCGGTGGCGTGATGTTGAGGGGTGGCTGGGGAATGTTGTGAGAGGTATAACGTATTGGAATGTAGACATGTGTTATGTATTTAGCTAGTTGCAATGAAGGGAATGGAGTGACCGGTCGGATTATGAAATTAAGGTTATTCCCTCGATTCGTGTCTGGAGGGCGTAGTGCCGTACCATAATTGTTAGACGGATAGTGATTATGATTTCTAAGATCAAAGCGGTCAATGGGGTTAAATAGAGCAGCGGTGGCGAAGAGATGAGGGATTGATATCAAGGCCTTTAGGCTTAAGTGTGGAAGAGAATGAATGAATGAATGTTTAATGGTGTCTTGCCAGTTGCTTCTATCGGAGGGGGGGAGGAATCCGATTACATATCTACACATAAACAAGCCGCTTACGAAAAGAAAACTCCACACAGTAACCACAAAACTGATCATTTCTTCCCATCATCATCATCATCATTATCGCATACGAGTAGTAACCTATCTATATATTGACTCTTCACTACTAACTACATCATGTTTACGTCTTATCTTACGGGGAAGCATTCTATTCTACATTCCGTTACTCTCACACTAATCACCCTTCAGAGCTAGCTAGCTAGCTAAGTTAGGTGGGCTCTCGGATTAATAACTTTTGTGAGTGGCAACCTACACTGCTATCATTGACCTTACCTTGACTGACCCCGCTAAGAAGGTGAAATAGGGTCATTACCGGTAGTGTCGTAATAGTATCACAATGTGTTTGGGGTCATTATCGTTTCACCTCCGGAGCTGTGTTTCTGCCCTGTTTGGAAGCCCGAGGGCTGTATATGCTTAAATTGTCTCTCGTTTAGTATTGTTTCTGTCTAGTCTTCTTATTCCTCTTCGACCGTTTTAGGGGGTTTGCGTAGTCTGGCTCGATAGTGCTGCTAGGAAACCTCCACGGGGTGTGGCTCTTAAAACGGGTCCTTTTTAAGGGATTGTACAGTGGCTGGTGCTCGGGCATCCTCAAGTTAAGGAGTAGGGTTACAAAACTATATCCTTGTGGGAGTATGAAGATATGATATATGGTCGAGGTTGGCATTTAGGGCACTCGATTTCAGGTCTGATTTCATGATTTTCAAACCTCAAACAAGTATATGTATTATAATATGTTGAAGAAACAAAATCGCCAAGCCTTTTGTCACTAAATTACCGGTATGTTAACACCACCTGGGTCTCCCCGCGTAAATTGCCTACTCTTCGTCCTTTCCTTCGACACACCTTCGAGACTTATCACCCGATTGACCACCTCCTTCATCAGGTCCTCCGCCATCTTCCCCCCACACCTCATCAGTGAACCGAATTCCTCCTTCATCTCTTTGATGTGAGTTGCTGCGAATGACGAAACCAGATTTTGTAGGTCGTGCGATTTTTGGTCGTCGACCAGGCTCAAGTTGGCATGCTCGTAGGTATAGAGGAGTAGATCACTGAGATTGTTTGCGAACCGAGGGCGGACCGGCGCCTTGGCTGCCTGGTCAAGTGCTTTGCGGAGGCGGTTGAGGCATAATAGTGTAAGCGAGCTTCGTCCTTGGTTTTGGGAGAGGATGTAGAGTTCCGCATGGGCAAGGAATACCGCCCCGTAGTCCAAGCCGTTCGGATGTCCTGATAACCCAGAGTCGTCTTGGTCATCGTCTTCGGTGTCGGTGACTTCGTCGTATTCGATGCCTTCGTCGTCCCTGCCGGACTCGTATGTACTCACTGCATCTTCGGTGTCGTCGTCTTTAGTGTTGGAGTCGCTGAGGTCGCTGTAGTAGCCCCGGGAGGTAACCCGATAGTTTACGCACCGGCACCCGCGAAGGTAGTCCCCTCTGGGATGGCAAATACTGTCGGCGTACTCGTCGTGGTCGTCGACGCTGCTCGTGGGTGTAGCTAATGGCACCTTGACCGGTTTCGGGAAACTATAATCGCCCTGATAGCAATATTCCAGGAACCGCTCCACCGTAGAGGTCTTGAAACTATCCCACGGAACGTCCGGGCAGACACCGCGTCCCGAGTCAAGTATATCGGCGTGAACATAAAGTGTTGTTCCCTCCACTGTCTCGAGCTGCACCACCTTGCCCCTAAAGCGACTGTTTTTTTTTTCGTTTGTTTGGCCGTGGTTAGCATCCGCCATCGCGATTGGCTCGGTAGAGAAGCGGAGAGAGAGGGAAGGGGGCCAACCTGGCTATATCAGGCCTCCCCATTGTGCGGTGGAGCCTTGGCTAGTGATGGGTGTTTTTCTGGTTGATTCCGAGTATCCGAAGGTGAATTTTGGCGACAGCCGGGGTTAAGCTTTTGTCTACTAAGCGGAGTTGCACTATCCCTGATGATGATGATGATGGTGGTGGTGGTGGTGGTGATGGTGATGGTGATGGTGGAGGCCTTAAGTCGAGAACTCGGTTGACAAGTCTTGAATACTGCTTTTTACGTCAGCCAATCATTGGCTCGTGTTTATCGGCGATCGGAGAGGGGGTGGGTGTGTTGCTAATACACCTCGATAGGGTATTTCTTTTTCTTTTTTTCTTTTTCCGATCCAAAAAGCCCTCTCGCTCGTGAGATCTCTCGACACGTTGTGCCCACATCACCCGGGGCACTAATTGATCTTTCCGTCACAACTTTCACAACCCCTGCGTGGATGCCAAGGAAATCAAACCCAGTTCCGCCTTCATAATAGCTCACTCGGCATTTCTTCTAGCTATATTGTCGCTAAACTCATAACCGGGTCAAATTCTTAATTTCACGAGTGCTTTGCCAAAATTATGCTGCCTTCTGGATGGGATTACGAATGCAGAATCTCGGCTTCCTTCTTGAACGATTTCTCCAGTTCCGGGCATTGAGTTAGCCCCTGCAATACCCCCACGGGGGGCTAGAATATTCGACAGATCCAATCCAATAATTGCGAGTGCCTGAGTGCGGAATGTTCCTTACTGTTTAGTTCAAGGCCAGGAGCCGTAGGGGTTTCCCCTCTACCCATATTTAGGAAGAAAGCGATATTTAATTTAGGCGCATGCCACAGATGCCGATAGAGAAAGGGTCCTGAGTAACTGCCGATGGAGAAGCAAAACCAAAGAAAATAAATCGACCGAGGAACCTCTGAGGGACATGCTATAGGGCTCTACTACTCACAAGTTGACTTTTAGGGGAACTAATTGAGAGGGATGACTTATAAAATTGGGGAAACAGCGATATCGCTCCGGCTAGGGTTACAATGGCGAGGGATAATTTAGTCAATATACACTATAAGAGAAGTAATCCTCAAGAGCTACGATGGCTTGCTCCTGCCACGAAGCGAAGAGCCTTGCGCTGAACATTTATTGCTCTCTTGTGAGACTGACGAGCTCCTTTGGGTCGGCTTCACATTTCCGGGGGATAGGAACAAATTCTAGAGCAAAGTGGCGGTTTGGGGCTTTATAGAGCCTAGTATCTGGGGTTGGGCTGCCTCGAGGGCGAGCGTCAAGAGGTATTGGCAAGGAAGAGCTATACCAGTCAGCATCGTCTGCTAAGGGAGCGGGTACGATAACAGAGCAGCGAGATATTTTATCGTCTGAGTCTGATGTGGATGGTATCTAGGTATCCTCCAGTGGCCACAAACGTTAAGGTAATCTTATGTCGTAGCCTTGCTAACTCTGGCATTAACATCGCAGTAAGATGGTTTTCCGTTAGGGGCACTGGGTAGTATGGGATTACTAGGTGTTGGGGCAGTAATAGTGTTCATAGTGGGTTATGCTTAACAGTGAGTTCAATTGTGGATGATTGTAAGGTTGGAAAGTGTTGCCCTCTCTTAGTGCCGTAAATTCTGGGTAAACTCAACCCGCAGCTATTACCTGTATGGTAGTTACTATCATATCCTTAGAAAGGCCCATTTGCCATGGGATTATGCCCTAAGGGAAGGAGTGGCTATCTAAATAAGTATAGCAGTGGGCCGAGTTTACCTAGAATTTACGGTATTTAGTGGCTATAAAAAGTAGAGCTCTTGGATTGGATTGAATGAGGAGAGTAGGTAAGCCACCGTCGGATTTTATTCATCATATTAATATTAGCTTGCTTCTATACTATTCATCGATGATTTGCAAGGATTGAGACTTCCGCCATTCCGCTGCCTGGGGCTCTCTTCGAACAGGACCTCGTCCGCGTACTAGAAATGGGGTGGTCGAGAGTCGCGAGGGCCGTCCGAATCTCCGCTGGCCTATGAGAGGGCCGAGACCCCCCTGCCCCAGAGAGGCAGCACCAAAATCAGGCAAGCTGCCTTACCTAGCGATGAGATACTACTAATAAGGTAAAGCACTTGATAGGATCCGGAAATGGTTGAAGTAATAAAGACTGTGTGATAAAGTCATAAGAGGGAAAAAAACGAAATATATAAGGGGAATCAGGTGAACGTTTATTCTCCTCTAGATCTTCAGAGAAGTTCTTCTATCTACCTCCTCTCGTTTAGAATACCAACGCACTCTCGCCGGATGATAGGATCGTTGTGTCGGGGCGTAGAAAAAGTATCAAAGAATGAAGGGGTGAAAGTGTAATCATAATAGGCTCTATGCGTAGCAGAACATGGAAGAATGGTGGACTGGATGGCTGCTCCATCTAACTAATAGCTCCGAAAACCCCCCGAAACTTAACCAACACACTAGGCTGACAAATCCTGATCCCGAGCGATCTCAGGCGATCTAGAACCATTCTGATATCTCATGATCCCCTGTGATCCCTAAAGCCTATGCCCTATACTGACTACCGCATGCCTAATGGCGTAGGGTATTATACGAAAGAAAGATCATGAAACCAAATACCCAACACCTGATGTCCGATGGCAATGGATATAAACGAAACCAAAAACCAATATCTTATGCCCAGCGGCATAGAATGTGAAAGCGACAATCCACCGCCATGTGCCTACTCACGCACACCTCAAAACCAAATGCCCTATTGGAGAAAGGTTAAAGCACTATATAATAAGCGTTAATCTCTTTACACTTCTTCGCTGAAATTTAAATAGTTAGTGCTTGCCTTTTTCTCTTCTTTAATGACTCTCTCTGTGCAATCATTGTCTTTAAAGCTTCATATTTTCTCTCGGCCTCTATACGAAGCTTCTCCGTGTCGATAGCATATTTTCTCTCGGCCTCTATACGAAGCTTCTCCGTGTCGATAGAAAGATTGATGAACGCGGTCAAAAGGTCTTTCGCCAATTCTTCTTGGTCGCTGATTAGATTGGATCCCGGCGCCTCAAGAAGCCAGCCTCTCTGTGATACCAAGAACCCGCACACTACATATTGTAAGTCTTCCCATACATCAAGGTTGCCACCGTGACCATCAGTACAGCATGGATGGTACGAGTACTGAACCAATCCGCGCATGTTTTCCGCGAATAGGGATTCCTCAGTAGTACCCTGCGCCTCTACCATAGCCTTTTCGAGCCTTTTGAGGGACAAGCTTGCGAGAGAGGGTACATTGCGGTGCCGAGAGAGTATGAATAGCTGAGCGTGTATGAGGCAAACCTCCTCACGGTCGATGGGGGATGGAGATGGGGAGGCGGTGAAATTCGGTGTCCCGGGTTGGTGAGCAGGAAGGGCATTAGCATTAACTTATCCACTATAGCATAGTATGGTGAGATTCACTCACATCTCTCCTCGTCTGCGTTGCTATCCCACTCAAAGGCATCTGGATTGGTACCTGCTGCTGGTGGAGGATTGTACTCAACTTGGTAAAGGTATTGGACAAATCTCGTAACTACAGTATTCGGAAAACAAAGCCATGTGCATCCGAAGAAACCCGTGGCCTGGCCGTGGAGCAGTGCTTTATGTACATAAACCTTTTCCTGATCCCTAGTGTGTAGAACTACCATCCTTGTCCCGAGAGCACTGTCACCAGTTGAGTTAGCGGTGTACATTTTGCAGAAAAAAACTACCAATTCGACAAGATGGGATGAATGAACCTAGAGATGTCTGGCCTCTCCATAACGTAGTAGAGCCGGCGGGCTCGTCCTTTGTCTTGTGGCCTTGGTGTGGTAATCTACCCTTTTTGTCCCAGTTAAAGTAAGCTAAGCTATGTGGGTTTGTACTCCGTGGGGAGAGGAGGAGAAGGCAGGTTAAGTAAATTGCGGGGAACAACATAAAATCAGAACTGGGGTTATGAAATGGATCATTGAAACTGGAGGCCTAACTTTATGGCGCTTAATTTCTAAAGTGCAAATTTGCCGCAGTGCCGCAGTCTGTAAAGAGCAACAGTGGAGAATACCTCATTAACTGGTTAAACTGGGGATGGCGCTAGACCAGTCAAACAACGTTTACCACAATGGGCCAGCGGGATAAACTACAAACAAGCAGTAATATAGAAAGGAATAATCGCCTTCCGTCTAGCCTTCTTTTCAAAAGTTTCACTGCCGGCCCACTCCCTATTGGCCTTTCATCCTACCTCCTGCTTACGGTCTACCAAGTTTTCCAGAGACCCTTCTCTCCAGCATACCCAACTTGTACGCCCATTCCCCAATACCTTAAATCCGTAAATCCTCTCCAACCTTTTTCCTTCTCTCTTTGCTCCCAGCTGGCCTTCGGCTTTCATGATTGTCTTGCTCTGAGCACAGTTAGTCTTTAGTTCTAGCATAGTTTTGCCGGGAAGTTTTTGCCCTCTCTGAATCACTGGTTTTTATACTGCCTTTAAGCCTACAATTCTTGTTACCTTAACTTTAGTTCATTTACATCACAGTCACGATCACTACTACGGCTATCATTGCTCCTGTAATTATTGTTATTGTTTCCCTTGATTTCTGTTTTAAGATTGTGTATGGCATCCCTAATCTAATTTTATCCCATTTCTATTGTCGGGGGACAAAAATAACCGCCGTTCAACGATCGATGGCAACGCACCCCTCCTCATCACCCCGCACCCCCTACACTACCTAAAAAAAATCCTCTAGATCAACCAAAACTAAACCATCCTGTCTAATTATTTTTTTCAATAAACTATGCCTCCTATTCTTCGCAGTCATGCCAAAAAACCTATTCCTTCCAAGCACCTCTCTGAGTTTACTAGGGGGAGGATCCTTGGGTTACATGAGCCTCAAATGGGATCTGAGCAAATTTCCCACTACCTTAACATCCCTCCCACCACTGTCAGAAACACAATTGCAAAGGGATTTCAAGAGGGCAAGGAGAATGTGGGCAGAGGAAGACATCCTAAGACTAGCAAGTTACAGGATGAAGCCATGGTTGAGGAAGCTCTCAAAAATCGCTACACTACCTATTTTGAGATTGCTAAAAAAGTTGCACCCAATGTCTCTACCAAGACAGTGAAGAGAAGAATTGCACAAAAGCATCTTAAAAAATGGGTGGCATAAGAGAGAGTTCATTTGGATGAAGATCTGGCAAAGGAGAGGTTGGAATGGGCATTGGCCCATAGGCATTGGACAAGAGAGATGTGGAGAAGGAAGGCAATGTGGGGGGATGAGGTATCTGTGGAGAGAGGTGGAGGAAAGAGGAGAAAATGGGTATTTAGATACCCACATGAGAAGTGAAATAAGGATTGTGTTGAACCTACTGCTAGGAGAGGGGAGAGGGGGATTAGCCAGATGACGACTGATTTTTTTTATGGTCAAACTCATGGTCTTTTTTTACCTGTTTTTCCTGATCCTTCTTCTGCTAGGGGTGGAGTTACTGGAAAGTCAATTATTGAAGTCTATGATCATTATCACTTTCTAGGAATATGGGAGGACATCAGGGAAAAGGTTGGAGAAGAAGAGGTATTTTTTATCATTGACAATGCTAAGACTCATTTGCCTTTTAGGAGATGGCTCAGAGGGCAGGGAATTGCTCTTATGGAAATTCCTGCCTATTCACCAGATCTCAATCCAATTGAAAATGTTTGGTCTCTGGTGAAAGATAAGCTTCATAAGAACTATCCTGAGCTATATCTTATGAGGGGTGATGTCAATGTGGTCAAGAAGGCAATAGAGGAGGCAATCACTCATTGTTGGGAACTTCTGGACCCAAAGGTTTTTGATAATTTGGCAGGGTCAATGGTGGATAGAATAGAGGCAATTATTAAGGCTGATGGATGGTATACCAAATATTAATTTCTACTATGTATTTACATTTTTTTTAATGTTTTTTGGTTTTCATGATAGTGGGGTTGGTGGGGGGAGGCCGTTGTCATTGCCAAAGATTTTCACCCGTTTATACTGCGGTTATTTTTGTCCCCCGACAATACTAGTTCCGGAGCACTGCCAATAGTTACCCGATTCCGAATACACGATGAGAACATAGGTACGGTGCAAAGCGTCTAAAGGTGGGTCCTCCGGTGGAACAGAGATCCCGTGGCAACCGATCGGAATTGAGCCAAGAATTGCCAAGACATAATGAGTAAGGTGAAATGATACACGTCCAGGAA
>Ga0307507_10005468_pt1 | contig 20812 bp, 1 predicted proteins | sample 7_EM_MG_FD_207223 | JGI IMG/M metagenome (GOLD analysis project Ga0307507, IMG submission 207223) | Populus trichocarpa ectomycorrhiza microbial communities from riparian zone in the Pacific Northwest, United States - 7_EM | ecosystem: Host-associated > Plants > Roots > Unclassified | place...
TATTGAGCCTTCGGCTTCCCTCCTTCTTGGACATCACGAACCTACCGGAATACATTCTTTTCTTTCCTTTCTTACAGACTGCTTTACTGATTACTTTTGACTGATTATGACCGACCGACCGACCGACTGACAGACAGACTGACTGACTGACTGACAGCATTGTGACTTCCTATCTGAGGGACACCGTACCCTTCTACACTACAATATTTATAAAAAAGGTAGGTGCTAGTGCTATATAGGATAGCTTTATTTTTAACTTCCCAGTAGGTATATTAATAGTAATAGTTACTATTCCGTAGACTTAAAATTTCTTAAATTTTCCGCTAGCAATTAGGTAGTCGTCTTCTACTACTAAGTAGAAGAAGGTAAAGTCTTCTTTATTATTATAGACGTGGGTATCTACACTAGGATTAAGTATCTAGGTGTTCTAAAGTTTAAATTTTTTTAACTAGTACTAAACATGGCAGTATAGCTAGTCGGTATAGTAGAAGCTGGGGTTTTAGAATTAAAATTAATTATAGATTCTGTATTCTTTTAATTATTCTCCTTTACTTCCTATTTTCTTTTTTAAATATAGTTAACAATACGTTTAATCCAAGGTATAGATAAGATTATTTTATCTACCTTCTTCTAGACGTTTACCCTTAGTCTCTATCCTTAAAGGCGCTTATACTTAACAATATAGTAGTATTTATTAAATCGATATACGAGGCCGTATATGCATTCCTTATGCCATCTCAAATTTAAATTTAAATTGCTGTTAGAATTGGAATTGTTATTAGAGTCTAAATTAGAATTAGAATTACCTTAAAGAGTTATAAATGCGGAGTTATTGGCAGTTAAGGTAGAGGATACAATTTACTATATACGGTAGTGCTCCTTAAATTTTTCGATAAAATTAATAATAGATAGTACGGCTTTGTCTTTCCGTTCTTTCCTAATTAGGTCTACTTCTAGTACTCTTATAAAACTAGAAGAGATGGGTTTAATAGCTTAAACAAAGTTATAATATGGTCTAAATCCCTAAGCATCTAATTGCTCTAATTGCTCTGCCAGCTTATAGACGTTCCTCCAGCTATTTAACTATTTATTAATACTCTGCTTTTTATTATAGGCTTTTAGAGCCATATATTAATTAAGGACGTCGTGCTTTTAACCTAAGGTGGTAGGGGCTAGTACACTCTTAAGTATCTAAAGCCGTTTGTATACCGTTTTGAGGCTGTTAATAAGTAGAAGGTAGGCTGCTAATATTAATTAAACAATATAGTTGCTAATATCGCTTATATCCTACTCTCGCTTCTAGTATATACGTAGATTATCCTTATATTTAGCGTAGAGTTAATTATAAGTAGTAAGTTAGTTTAAATCTAGTTGGGCTATTAAGGTAGCAGCAGGAAGCACGTCTCTTAGTATAGATTAACTTAGTAGCTTAAGCTTCGGAAGCTTATCTCTCGTCTTAAATAGGTTGATGTACTACTATACCTTATTAGTTTTAGCAGTATCTTAAATAACAAAGAACCATTAAATCTAATTAAATAGCTTATTAAGAATAGGGTTAATTTTAGATAAAGACTTGTTTATATTAGTTGTTATTTTTAGGATTTTAATAGGTTAGGTAGGGTCTAGGGTAGCTTCTTAGCAAAACCTTATTTTAACGATTTAATTCGTCAGTTCGTTCGTCAGTTAGATTTTACTTATCCGTTCATTTAATAGGTAAAGAAGCTTAAGATACTTATAAAGGTAGTAGAAGTAGTAACTTCTTAAATAAGGTAATAGATTAATTGGTTAGTAGGTAGTACGATCCGGGCTTATAACTATAAGCTTTACAGTGTAGGAGAATTAAATAAATGACTTAATTGTAAAATATAGCTCTAGAGCCTCTCTTTTTTTTTAATCTATTGTATTATACTACGTACAATACTACGTATGCAGCCTTTAGGCTATGGCGCTATAGTTATATATATATAAATCCTTTCTAGGCAGCCTAATATGTACTAGTAGCTATGTCCTAGTAGTTTATAAACCTCTAAACTAGGGGTTTACCACTTCCTAGTAGAACACTAGGTTGCTAACAACTAATAGGTAGTTTAAAAACAATAGAAAAGACTATAAGAAATTAAGAAACCCTAACGCCTATCTATATCCAGATTATAGTTTATTTCTATCCTTTTACTCTCTATAGTCTATCTAGTAGGAGTTGCCTCCTTTTAGAGATTTTATTGCTTTTAGCCACTTTCTAGTAGCTATTTTTGTCCTACTTAAAAATTGAAAAAGCGCCTCTCTTCCTTTCTTTATGCAAAAACGCTTCTCTAAGGAGAGAGAAGAGCCTATTTGTCTTTGTATTTCCTTTTTATCTTCCTAATATAGTCTGAATTCTAGTAAGAGATACGTAGGGGTTTATACAGCGCTATAATCCCTAAAGCATTTACCTTCTTTATCCTTCCATATTGTTTTAGAGAAAGATTTAAAGAAGCCTTTTCCTAGTTTTAGTTAAAAGAAAGCCAATTATAGCTTTTTAGAATATTTATCCTTAGGGGCTTTAAAAGAAAAGGGGTAGTTTCCTTTACTTTTATTCTGTTGCCAATTGTTCTTCCACTATTCTAGTATCTTTTCTCTTGCTAGTCTCCCTAGATAGGCTAAAGAAGTATAAGAAGATTATATTTTTCTTCTAGAAAGGCCCTTTTTAGCTAGTTTATCTACTATTTCATTTCTATAGATTCCTAGGTAGCTAGGAACCCAATAAAAGTTAATAAAGATATTCTTACCAGCTAAATAGGTACAGCTTTCCGTAACTTTAAAGACTAGTTCTTATCCTCCTATAAGAGAATTAAGTTATAATCTTTTAATAGCTACTTAGCTATCTATAAAGATATAGACCTATTTCTCTTCTAGTTTTTATTACTTTAGGTATTCTAAGGCCCTATAGACTGCATAAAGCTCTATGTCTATAATTTCCATATAGGGTCCTAGATTCCAGTTTATTACATATTTAATCCTATTTCTCTCTCCTATTTTACATACGGCTGCTATATTTAATTTACTATCTTTAGAGCCATCTATATAGTATATATCTATTAAGTCCCACTCTAGGGATTCGTATAGATTTTCTACTAGTCTTAGATGTTCTTATACAGCTTCTTATTTACTACCTTTAGAGATAGAAAAGAAAGCAGAAATAGGAGGAGACCACGGTTTTTGCTAATCTAGAGAGGTTCTCTTTATTTTCCAGTTTTAAACTAGCTGCTAGACTCTAGAGACTAGAGATAGTAGTTATATTTTTGGCTATAGTAGGTGTCTTATAGTAGAGTTTTTAGAGCTAGAACTAGAACTAGAGCTAGCTGCAAGTTCGTCCCTATCTTTATCATTCTCTTCTATATAAACCTTCTTAATTATATGGTTTTCCTTAAATTTTAGGATCCTTAATGCGTAGCTATTACAAAGCTTTTTAAATATAATTTTAGGAGGAGGAGTAGAGGCCTCTATCTCTACAGCTTGGCTAGAAGATCCTCTAAACGCTCCTAAAACTAGTTTTAGGGCCTCGTTTTATAGAGATTAGTACCTAGCTAGTAGGTAGTCTCTAAATTTGCTTTTCCACCAGCATTGTACTCTGTAGTCTGCTGTAGTAGTAATACAAGCTATATAGAGCTGCCGTAGAGCTTGTAGAGATAGACCTCTTTGTGTATTACCTAGTCTTCTAATTAAATAGAAGGCTGCTTTGCTTTAGAGATTCTTATTTCTATGTATTATTTAAACGTAAGCTTAGAGTCTAAAAATACTCCTAGGTACCTAACTAGAGGTTTAGGGGATATTTCTATGTCTCCTAGTTTTAGCCCTTCTTTTATAGTAGTCCGTTTACTATAGAAGTGTATAAGCTCTATTTTACTAATATCAAAACTAATAGTAGCTTCCCTAGCTCTAGAGGTCAGTTCTAGCGCTATTTCCTTTAGCTTTTTGCAATTAGATTTGGCTGAATTTAAGGTAACCGTAATTGCAAAGTCATCTATATAGCTAAGGAAATAGGCCCCTTCTCTCTCTAGGCTGCAAATATTGCGTAGATATAGCAGAAATAAAATAGGGGGTATAGGCGAGCCCTGTAGTATCCCTATTTCTAATTCTACTTTTTCTTATATTTGCCTATTAAAGAAAAGTTGTAGCTTTCTATTACTAAGGAAGGTAGCTACCTATTGGGTAAACGCTATAGGTAGTCCTAGTTCCTTACAAATAGATAGAAGCTAGTTTGCAGAAACATGGTTAAATGCCCCTTTTATATCTAGAAATAGCGTAGTAGCTATCCTTTGTCTAGCTTTTTTCCTATTATTTTTAGATTGGATATTATTTAGAAGTAGTAGAACTGCGTCTATTGCGGACCGCTATCTTCTTCCTCCTAGTTGTAAATCTTAGAGCAAGCTAGTAGTACTAGCTAGATATCCTAATCTAGTAGTAAAGATCTTCTCTAGAATCTTTCCTAGGCAGTTTAATAAGGAGATAGGTCTATAGGACTTTAGTAGGAAATAGTCCTTCTTATTTGCTTTAGGGAGAATAACTCCTTAAGCTTCTCTCCAGACTTTTAGTTAATAGCTTAAAATAAATAGAATCCTATATATTCTATATATTCTATATAGAAGGTCTTCTATAGTAGGGTAGGCTTTTTATAAAATTGCAAAAGATAGGCCATCTTGCCCTGGAGCTTTTTTATTAGAGCTAGAGAAAATTGCTTATTTGACTTCTATTTTCTCTAGTTTTAGCCATTCCTATTTACTGTCTATAGTATAGTCCTTCCACTCTATAGAGCTAGTAGAAGGAGGTTTAGGAAATAGAGTAGTAATAAAAGCTTTACACTGGTTATTAAAGCTTTCTACTAGTCTCGTAGTCCCATCTTTGCTATACTATAGATTAGGGATTATTCGTAGTGTTTTCTCCTTTATATATTTTAGGGTAGTGAAAATCTCTTTTCCTTGCGCTTTTTCTAGGAAACTATTCCAATAGCTAGTCTTAGCTTCTCTTATTACATGGAAGTATTGATTTTTAGCTTCTTTATAGGCTTCCAGTCTCGAACTCCCAGTAGATTATTCTTCTTAAAGTCTTCCTAGTTTGGCCATTTTTGGTCTTTTCTTTAGAAGCTCTTTATTCGACTATAGTTTAGAGAATTCGTAGATTCTAGATCTAGGAATAGCTTTCTCTACCGCTAGCTTTATACAGTTAGTAAGATCTATTACTAGATTATCTGCTAATGCACTTAAGCTTCTATCCCTAGGTCTATAAGAATCTTCTAGAGAGGCTAGGGGACCTTTTTCTCCTATCTCTATATAGGGTTTTTTTCCTACTAGCTCTTCTAGTACTAAAAGTTTCGCTTCTAGTTCTAGCTCCTAAACTTGCTCTTTTAGAGAAGTAGAAAAAAGCTCCCAGTTTGCCTTTTTACAGAGAAAGAAGTTTCTTAAAAAGGGTTTAGGTATCTTTATATCTCTCTAGTAAATAGAGAGAAGGCTATAGTCTTATAATCAGATCCTATTTCTTCTATTATAGTCCAATTATCCTAGGTATTTTCTTAAAAGTTTCCTGAGTAGAAGGCTAGGTCTATAATGAACTTTTCCCTTATATTAGATCTATAAAAGGTCTCTTCTTATTCGTCTAAATTTAGTAGTTGGCAGTTATGTTTGTCTAGCCAATCTACTAATTCTTTAGCTTCTCTAGTTAGATTCCTAGCTAGTACGTTCCACCAGGTATAGTATAGGTTGTAGTCTCCTACTAGTATAAAGGGAAGGTCCATTTCTCGTTCTAGAATGGCCTTAGAGATAGTAGTTCTACTATTTCTTTAGGTTCTAGAGTTCTCGTATAGTTGTCTCTCGTTATAGATATAAAGTAATAAAAATTTTTCAAATTGGCCGTAGACTTCTAATACTATAATATCTGTATCTTTGCAGATATTCTTCCTGTTTCTATATTATAGAAAGCTAAAACTAGTTTTTCTTATATAGATAGCTACTCTAGGGCGAATAGCTAGATTGCTAAGGAGGATTAGGTTAAAAATAAAATGTGGAATAGAAAAGTAGGAGCCTTTTTGTCTATCTTTCCAGGCACTAGGTTCTTGTACTAGGATAATATCTATTTTCCTCCTAAATCCTATTTCTAGTAAAGTTTGCTATACTTCTTATCTTTTTCCTACATTATATTGTATAAAGAAGATTTCTCCTCTAACCTTAGAGACTAGGGAGATTTCTTCGTCTTCTTATATAGAACCTTCTAAGCTTGTACTCATTAATGTACTAATTTAGCTGCTTTAAGAGACTCGCAGTCTTTGCTATTAGCAAAGCGTTTTTCTTTACAATTAATGCAAAGAGGGGTAGTATACTTGTAAGGTTTACCTATTATATTACACATAAAACAGGAGTGGTCTTTAGATAGATATGCTGCTGCATAAAATTAACAGGCCCTAGTAGAGCATATATCTCCTATATGGCCAAATTTTTGGTAACTTATACACTGTGTAGGAGGAGAGACTTCTAGTTATTTAACTACCTTAGCAGCTACCCCTACAATTAGGATTTCCTTCTACTTAAGGATTTCCTATTTTTTCTCCTTATTCTCTATAGCAAAGACTATAGAACCAAACCTAGTTTGTGGATCATGTCTTTTTGCACTAGAAGTAATCCATTTAGGTAGTCCTTATATTCTTATAGGATTAAAGATCTCTATTTCTTCCTTTAGAAGTCTAGAGCCCCCTTTTCCTAAGAAGGGGGAAATAGGGACGCTATAAGCTACTACTTAAACCCAGGGCTCTAGTTTTTGTTCTTTTTTAAAAGAGAAGCAGTTAGACCAGATTTCCTTATATTTAACTAGAAAGTCTGCATCATATTCTTCTGTTATTGTAAAAAGAATATTCTACTTTTCTCTAGTTCTAGCTATAGAAACTAGAATTGGCCTCTCTATTTACAATTTTAATATAAATAGTTAATTAACTCTATTTCGTATAGAGAAGGTATCCAAGGGCTAATCCTTTTAGTCTATAATTAAAACTAGCCTCCTTTCTTATAGCTGCTTCTTTTTTCCTCTAGTAGAAGTAGGGCTAGTAGTACTACTAGTTACTTTACTAGTAGAAGGAGAAGGAGGAAGAGGAGAAAAAGAAGGGGGGAAGAAGAAGAAGAAGTAAAAAAGAAAAAGGTAAAAGAAAAGAGGCTTTCTTATAGCTTTTCTGCGTAGGTTTTTAGAGCTACTTCTTTACGGAGGGCTCTTACTTCTTCTACTAGTCCTTTTAGAACCTCTCTTTCTTATTTTCCTTTTCCTTTTATAAATAGATTTTCTCCTACCAAGATACTGCGTGTATAGTCCTCTAGCTGTTTAACTTTTTTTCTTCTTCTTCCAGCCCTTTATAGGCCCAGGCTAGGCTTTCTAAAGCCCTTTTTAGGTGTTATTCTGGGAAAAGAGGAAAGTAATGTGTTTTAGCCATATTAGACTTAAGCTTTACTATCTTTCTTATTTAGTTTTGGTTCTCTTTTTTAGCAGAAAGTAATTAAAAGCGGCTTCTTTTTTTCCCTTCTTTTTTATACAGCCTAATAGCAGTTCGTTTTCTTCCATTTCTATATCTTTCCTAGAAGGGTAAGGAGAAAACAGAAGAGAAGAAGTAGATAAGACTTTGTCATTACTTATCTCTATATTTTCATATATAGGAGGTTTTCATTTAGGCTTAGTAGGCCTTATTATCTTATAGGGGTTTTTCTAGTTTTTACAGTAGATAATAACCTCCTTAGGTCTCTTATCTCCTAGTCCTAAAGGCAAAAAACTAGGTAAAAAGCCTTGCTAGTTTTTACTATCCTTTTATATCCTTTTTCCTTACTAACTCTACTAGAGAGTTTCTAGGGAAATTGGACTAGAAGGTAGTAGAAAAACTAGCTAAAAAGACTGGTATAGTTATTTTCTTTTCTATTAGAAGTAGAAAAAACCACTAAAAAAAAGGACTTGTTAGGCTTTTTCTAGCAGAAAAGCCCAAAAAGGCAATCCACCTCTTATTAAGGAAAATCTAACCAAAGGAGATATAGAAAAGTACCTACACCTCCTATTTTATTAGGCTTTTACTTTCTATAGAAGAAAAACCTAGGAAAAGTCTATATTTTATAGGTTTGATGTTCCTGTCCCTGCCTCGCTTATAAGCTAGGACCCCTTTTGCCAAGGCTTCTACTAGAACAAAAAGGGGGTAACAAAGAGAATAAATCTACCTCTAGCTCGCTAAGTAGGCGGAATTAGGTCTTAAGAGTTGAAAAAACGATAGTTTTTAATAGTAAGATGGGTATGCGTAAGTTTTAAAGTGCGGCGCTACCTTTTGGCAAGGTTATAGGTGCGGTAAAAGGTTAGAGCCTCTCTATATACATAAGGAAGGTATAGAAATAAATAAAAGGGGAGACTAATACGTAACTAAAACAGTGTAATACGTAGGCAATACGCAGGTAAAACAGTGGTAGTTTAATAGGGTACTATAGTCGGTTATAAGTATACTAGCAGAATAATACAGCCCAACCACTTTGCAAAGGATCGCTTATTTTAATAACATACTAGTAGGGAGGGCCGTCTAACTTATTTATGTTACCCCTTTATATACCAAAAAGGTAAGTAAATATCTAGCATACTTACCAGATACGCTACGTAGAATAATATATATAAGTAAGGTAAGTACTCCTATAAGGCTTTATTATATACCTTATAAAATAAAAAGGCTATACTAAGCCCTTATAGGAATCTATTAACTCTATAGGACTTATATAAGACTTTTATAAACTATTAGCGACTTAGTTAATTGAGGCACGTGCACGGCAGGAGGGTCGCGCAAGCCTATACAATTAGATTGTCTATAAACGAGAATCTAAAGCTAGAGAAAGGAAGGGAGAAGAATAGCAGCGTCGCTTGAAGTTTTATACGATCCTCTAGTCACGTGACTGCAACTATCTACAATTGTCTACAATTGTCTGCGATTGTCCGCCACAATCTACCGTTTTCCACCAGCGTCATAATATTACCTCCCCTCCAAAAAAGCCTGCCCTTAGGCTTTATATATCCATATTATATCCATAGGGCATTCTTATCTTTATATTCAATAGACAGCTTATTATCTTCGCTATACTAGCACTCTATTTACTTATTAAGGTACTTTAGGAGTCTAAGCTTATTAGGGTATTAGTTATAGAACTCTTTAAGCTTCTGGGGGTAGCCTATAAAGTTTTAAGTAGGGTACTAAATTGGGTCTAGATTATAGTCTTTCTATTAGACACGGTATTATAGTATCTCCCATACTATTTTATAGGCTAGTATATTATTAACTTCCTATTTATTGTCGCTATTAACTTAAATTGGCAGAGGAAGCTTATTCTTTTATTTGGGTAATAGGTTATTTACAGCTTTCCCGTAGCTTATCTGGCGAAAAGATAGAGTAAACCTTAATTAAGTCTAGGAGCTTTACTTTATATAAGTTGCCTATTTTCTTAAGGACCTTATACGGTTTTACTATCTAGTAGTCTAGCTTATAACTAAGCCGTTTAGTCTTCTAGTTCTTTATAATAACCTATACTTATTTACCTACTATTCTATTAATTTCTAGGCCTTTTTTAGGGTTATACGGGCTACTTTCTAGGCCTTTTCTAAGCATTTAGCGTACTACTAGGCTTCCTTATAAGATCGTTTTTCGCGTATAATCTATAGCCCTTCCGTTCTTTTTTAGTCAAAGCTTATATAGGATAAGTACCCTATTTCTAGCTAAATAGGCGCAAATCCTATAAAGTTATAGGGTAGGGTAGCCTGGGCGTAGTCTATTAAAGGTAGCAGTTCGGCCTAATTATCCTAAAAGTGGTTAATAAAGGGTCGGAGTCTCTAGTCTAAATACTAGTTTATAATTTCCATCTAACTATCTATTTAGGGGTAGTAGGCTATAGTGTCACGGGACTCACTTGTTCTTATATCCCTACGCGTTTTGACATTCTTAACCCATACTCACGTTCGTCCTGTAACACCTATATACGTTCCCCTATAGACCCTATTTATACCTTATACCTAGTATACAAAGACTCCTTTTCTTTATCCAATGTCTTTATATTAACCACGTATAGTTACGTATACGTAGCCTTCTTAATTACTACCTCGTTTAGTATATTGTATTCCAGCTTATACCTACTCCGTAATATATAGAAAGCTTTAGCCTAATGCCTAGGATCTAGGTAAACTTGTTCTAGAAAGCTAATATAAACCATAGTCCGCGATTAGATATGATAGCATCTAATAGTTTATAAATCTAGTAGATATAGTAGATATATAGTTAAGCTACCTCTTTAGCATTAATATTTTTATAATAAGGGATTAAGAATAGGCGCTTGCTAAAGCGGTTAACTATAACTATAGCCATATTATATCCGTTACGGTCTATAGGTAGCTTATAGAAATCTATAGAAATATACTACTAGGGGCGCTCTAGTATTGGGAATGGTTTTAATAGTTCTAAGGTTTTATCTTATAGAATTATAGACCTATAGTAGTTGTTATAGTTTCGTACATAGCGATTAATATCTATAACTATTTTAGGCTAGTAGTAACGGTCGCCAATAATCTTATAGGTCTTATTTTTTCTAGGGTAGGCCGTAGAGATCTAAGTATATGCTTTAACAATAAGCCAAGTCCGTAAATTCTATTCCTTAGCTACTACTAGCCATTCCTTATACTTTAGTAGTCCGTTTTTAAGGGACTATAAGCTAGTAACGCTTTTTATCTTTTTACGGTACTTCTATAAAGAAGGGGCCGTTCTGTTTATCTATAGTAGTTTATTAATAAGGTTAAGTTCTAGGAAGTTAATAGGGTATATTTTAGTACCTATAGGGTTTATACTTAGTTCTGCTTATATTTAGGGTTTAAGGTACTCTAGTTATAGTAGTGTTTAGTTCCGTAATATAATCTTCGCGGCTATCTAGTTATTAAGTCCTATTTATATCTTATAAGGGCATCTATACAGTTAACGGCGCCTGGCCTATATATAATTAAAAAGTTAAACTAGGATAGAATATCCGCCTAACGCGCCTACCGTGCTAAAAGGGCCTTAGTAGTTATAAAGTATTTTAGTGCCTTATAATCTAAAACTACCTAAATAGGCTTAGGGGTCCCCTCTAGCTATATACGCTAGTGCTAAAAGCTAAAAATAATAGCCAGTATCTCTTTATTATGGATAGAGTAGTTTAACTTAGCGTCTATTATAGTCTTTAAGTAGTAAGCAATAGGGTGCTATTTCCCGTCTAGCTACTTCTGGGAGTAGATACTAGCTATTACACTATCTAAGGCATTGGTTTCTAGTATTAAGGGCCATTATAGGTAGAAATAGATAAGTAAAGGAGCAGAGCCCAGTCGTTTCTTAAGCTTATTAAAGGCCTACCTATATATTATTATTATTCATTGCTTAACGTCCGATTTGGATCCCTATTGGGCCCACGCGGACTACTCCTTATATACATATAGGGAGAAAACTCTTTTGAGAAAACCCCGTAATCCGTCTCCCCGCCTTTTGGGACTCGCCTATAAGGCGCCTGCGAGTTACCTATAGTGCTCTACTACCTTACTTTTTGACCTCCTTGGGAACCACTGCTGCCGTAATAAGCCTACGGACGCGCTAGTATCGCAAACTTTGCTCTACTACTGTAGAGTTATTAGGGGGCGCCTATTGCTCGCCCCTTTGCCTTCTATTACTATTTCCTTTGCAACCCGAAACTGGTCTAGTATATTTTAGCTAATAAGCCACCAGGTAACCGCCTTAAGACCTTTTTATATTAAGAGTAGTGTGTTATAGTTCTCTATGCTAGCTACTAAGAGCATAGCTTCTTAGTTGGTATGTAGGGGGCATAATAGTATTATATATTTTAGTGTCTGTCTTAGCCAGCTATATTTGCATCTTAGGCTGCCTACTAGGACACCTACCTAGTAGAGCCAATCTTTTAGTCCTATTATCCCTGTTCTTAAAAGTGTTGCTATTATATTTTCTACCTTTATTAGTGTAACGGAACCTTATAGTAGGAACTATAGTAGGTTCTATTATTAGGCTGGGTATATAGGTAAGAATAAAACAACAACATAATAATAACTGGTGGAGTAGTTACCTAATAGATTAACTCTAATTATATTCTGAAATTCACTACAAGGAGAGAACTATCTATAGTAGGGACTAAGGTCCTTTAAATACACAACTATACTCCTAAGAAATCCTCTTTTGTACGTAAGGTACGTGTTATCTATATTAAATATAACGTCCCTTCTATTTAATATAGTTAATACGTTCAACACTATATAACCTTGGTTACTATTCCTTATTATATAGTTCCACTAGATCTATTCTGGACCGTACCTATATTAACTAACTAGCTTCCGCCAACTCTTCTCTAAATAGTTATAATATTGTACTTAAAGTGTCCGTAACACCATTTCCCTTCTCTTTATCTTCGTCCTTAAAGATTCCTAACATCTCCAAGTTATCTACTAGAGGTGTAATATCCGCTTAATTACTCTGGTTAATATCCGTACTTATTATACCTAAAGCTTCTTCTTCTCTTTTCTGGGTTAAGTGTCGCCTTTATACGGTTTCCTCTATACTATTACTAGGTGAAGTAATAGCGATCCCCTACTCTTATTGCGCTAAAGAGGGGTTGGTATACGTTGTGCTAGTAAGTCCTATGTCTTAACAACCCTCCTTTTACTCTAAGTGTACTAAAGCAAATATTTGATTGTCCTGCAATGTTCGCTCTATCTTTAACGCTAAATATACGCGTCCTATAACTCTTAATAGTCTTTAAGTTCCCTAAGTAACTTATTATAGGGTCTTATATTTAATCTATTACTATAAAACTTAATGGTAAGCTGGCCTCCGCGCTACTTAAGGTTTAACATGCCTTAGAAAAGTCCGCACGCGTCCTTAAAGCTTAACGTTTAGCTTATACTTATCTTTAACGTCTTAAACGTGTCCATAAGAAGGTCCGTTTTAAGAAATAGAAACTTATTTAATAGGGTCTTAACAAGTTAGGTAATAAAAGGATTAGCTCTCCTCCTGCAAGGGAAATAACTCTAAGTAGCTCAGTAATTGCTCCTCTTAGGTCCCCCTTAGGTAACTTATTCTTTGGCGATCCTTCTTTATTAATATTACTTAACCTGCTTTCTTTTAATACTCCTATACCTTTTCTATAGCATTCCTTAAATTGCTTAATGGTTTCTAGGTAGTCTTACTATAGCCTATCCACTTTACTTTATACCATATTTTATTATCTATATCCTTATAACTAATGACCTTTAAAACTTACTATTTGTCTTTCTTTTATCCTCTATACGTGTCTACCTTGTAGACTGGTGGCTTAATATTCCTATATACTGGCTCTAGTATTGCAACATGTTGTATAGGGTAGATTTTCATTTTAGCTAGTAGGTTTAACTTATATATAACTAATAAAATTCTTTACTTAACTTCAAAAGGTCCTAGTCTAATATAGTCTAATTTCTTACTTAGTTATTAACTCTTAAAATTTTTATATAGTAGCTACACTTTATCTCCCTCCTTAAGATCTGGTCCCTTAGATCTTTTAGCGTTATAGTACTTTTTTATTCGTTCTTATACTAGTTTAGCTGTTTCTTTAAGGTCTGCATAAAGATTTATTAATATCTCCATTCTTTATTTAGCTGTGCTACTCGTCCTTTTTACTTAATATGGTAATAACGATGTCCTTAGCTTGTATCTATAATTTACCTTAAATAGTAATGTCCCCATTCCTTTTTATGGTATTGCATTGTATACAAACTATATAATTGGTAATAGCGATACCCAATTATTCTATACATGATTAATATAATGCCTTAGATACTGTTCTAGTGTCTAGTTTAGTCTTTCCGTTTGTCCGTCTATCTGCGGATAATACGCTATAGATATTACTACGTAAACTCCTTATTCTGCTAGAAATACTTCCTAAAATACTACTATAAATCTTAGATCTTTGTTTAATATAATCTTATTTAGTGCTCCGTGTCTTATAAATACTTCCTTTATATAGATTCTAGTGATATCTTCTGCTGATATCTTTTTAGTGTATGCTATAAAGTATCCCCACTTTGTTAGCTTATTTACTATTACTAAAATTACGTTATAATCTTGTCCTGTAATAGGATCTCTTAACTTTAGTAATTTAATAATAAAGTTCTATAATATAACCTCCTATGGTCTTCCTGGTGTCTTAACAGGTTATAGCCCTCCATACGGCTTATACCTTATTGGTTTGTTTCTTTAGCAATTTAGATATTTCTTTATAACTTATCTTACTAGTCCCTAGATTTCTTAAATAATATATTCCTCTTAAAGTCTTAACACTAAGCCTATAGCTCTGTTGTGTCCCTATATTATTTCCTTGTGGAATTCCTTAACAAATTCTTTTATAATAGACTTAGGTATATACGTTACTTCTCTGTTTTTATATTGCTTTAAGTCTAGATCCTCTACCTATACTTCTTAAATCTTCTATATTTAATTACTTTTTGGTAATTTATGGATCTAACTTTCTTTAGTTGCTATAATCTTTGGATAATTATACCTAATTAATCTATCTTAATCCTTTTGCAATAAAGCTCCTAATAGCTTTTTATTACTTTATAGTTTAGCCTTTCTACTTAGAGCGTCTACTTATATATTGTCTATATCCTTAGTATACTAAATTTCAAAATAGTATTCTATAAGCATTTCCGCCTATCTAACCTATCTTTGGTTGAGTTTCTTTATTGTTAGGAATTCTATAAGGTTCTTATAGTCTATTCTAACTATAAATGGTTTCTCTATGCCTTGTAAGAATGCTCCCTATTTCTTAAATACTGTAACTATACCTAATAACTCCTTGTTATAGATGTTATAGTTTAACTCTAGTGGTGTTATCTTCCTACTATAGTATACCACTGGGTGCTATCTATCTTGATATTTCTATATAAAGTATGCCCCTAGTATAAAGTTTAATATATTTATTTTTATAACCATCTCTAGACCTGGTTAATAGATCTTAAGAACTGGCTCCTAGGTAAATAACTCTTTAATTCTCTTAAATAGTTCTTCTTTCTTTGTTAACCATATAAATGGCTTAATATTCTGTAACTATTGCGCTATAAACCTTCTACAGTAATTGCAAAACCCTAGGAACGATCTTAACTGTATAACGTTCTCTAGTTTTTGCTAATTTACTATAGCCTTAATCTTCTTTGGATCTATACTAAGTTGGCCTAGTTTAATAATAAATCTAATAAAATTGGTCTTTTGGGTAAAGAACTCGCATTTCTTAATTGCTACTGGTATCTGTTCTTTTTATAGTCTTTTTAAGACCCATTTAACGTATTCTCTATGCTCTTCCTTACTCTTTAAGTAGATGATAATGTTATTGAGGTATACTATAATAAATTCATCTAAGTGTTCTCCTAATATACTATTAATTTACTTCTAGAATGTTACTAGTGCGTTTATAAGCCCAAATTGTATAACTAATGGCTTATATAGTTCTTCCTTTAACCTAAAGGCTGCCTTTTATTTGTCGCCTTCCTTAATTCTAATTTAATAGTACGCCTATCTTAGATCTATCTTTATAAAGATCTTTACGTTGCCTATCCTGTCTTGGATTTCGCTAATTAAGGGTAAAGGATACCTATCCTTCCTAGTAATGCTGTTTAACTGTCTATAGTCTATACACATCTTAAGTTTTCCGTTTTTCTTTGGGATGAATAATACTGGATATCCTACTAATAACTATAACGGTCTAATATATCCCTTTTATAAATTCTCCTAAATAAACTCCTTAAGCGCTACTAACTCTGTTTTAGTAAGCTTATAAATTGAAAAGAACTTTAAACTTATTCCCTCTTCTAATTCTATCTTATAGTCCTATGCTATATGCTCTAACAGCTTTTTACTTTCTGGTGACCATAACTTTTTACTATACTTGTGGTATCTCTTTGGTATATAGCTTAAGCTTCGCTTAGTCTCTTTATATATCGCTCTAACTTAGTACTATACTAACTTGGTTTGCTGTCGCACTTTATGCTATTAAGTATCCTTAATATTGACCTAATCTATAACCTAATTGATCTTTGGATTGTACTTCTGTAACTAAAGCATTCCTAGTATCGCCTCGTCCTGTCCTAATGGTAGGATATTAAAAGATATTCTAACTGGTCTCCCTTTAATAGTTATCTGAATAGGTCCTATTTTAAGATTAATAATGCCTCCTTTATAGGCTATCTGATCTCCTAAAATCGTTATAAGTGGATATAGGTGTTCCTTTTGTCTATATAGTAACCTTATTCTTTCTACTGCCTTTAGTAATATGTGGTTTCTAGTTACTCTACTATCTACTAACGCTTTGAACTGCTGATCTTGCCACTTAGCTCTTAAATTTAGGTATTATTCTTAAATTCCTTTAAGGGTTTAAGGCTCTAATACTAGTTTCCTCTAGTTCTATATGCCTCCCCTTTTCCTAACTATTGGCTGCTAGATCCTGCCTATACTTAGTCCAACTTTAGCTAATACTTAGTTTGTTTCTTTTCCTCTATATACTATAAACAAGTGTTCTCTGGGTACTTTTACTACTATTATCCATCTAGGCATTCTTCCGTAAGGAATCTTTTTAGTTAAAGTATTAAGTCTCCTTAACCTTGTACTTCTACTGGGTGCCAACTATATATATACTTAGCGTTTCTAAACCGCTTTTCCTCTAGTGCCTAATATATTCTTACTAAGTACTTCCGGTTCTTATCTTTAGGTGCTCTATATATGTTATATATATTATCCATACAAGCTATCCACAATAGTGTATAATATGCTATATGTTTTGGGTTAACTTTTGGTTTATCTTTATCCTTAAGTTTAAACCTATACCTAGTTAACCTAACTACTGGTATCTTTGTTGTAGGTACTAAGATTTATTGCTTACTTCTCTAGTCCCTAGATCCTTCTTCTAGGTTCCTTAATATTATAATTAATACTCCTTTAATATAACTTATGCGTTTCTCTATAATAGGTTAGTTTTAGACAACTTTTTTGTCTAGCTATATATAAAACTCTACCTATTTATTATTGTGTCGCTGCCTATACCACTTTCCGTACAACTGGTTTAGTGTGTATGGTCTATACATTAGAAAGTACCTTATTATTACTATATTATAATATCCTTTAGTATGTCTTTCTTTAAACCTGGTTAGAATATTTAGATCCTCTTCTTATTCTAGTTTATCTAACTACTTTACCCTAGGTGTCCCTGTACTTGGCCTATTAGTAACTCTTTATATAGGTACTCTATCCTTTATATAACCTAGTATAGCTAACCTCTTGTCTAGCTTTTGCTTTTACTATATAATAATTCTTGTTTTAAACTTATCTATAGTTTCTTATTTTCTGCGTCTTGTAGCTAGATCTTTGTAGTCGTCTTGCTTTTTAATCCTAGTATTAACTATTTAATCTTTAGGCTGAACACTACGTTTACCTAGGATTGCTAATATTCTTACTTGTTTCCTAAACTCGTAGTTCTTAAACTTGTGTCCTATATTTATTTATTTATTATTAAACTAAGTTGCTACCCTTTCCTATCGGTTTTTATCCGTTGTGGGTCCTTAGGTGTGTCTTATCTTACTTTAAGAATTTTAAGCTTTTTTTATCTCTGCTTAAGAATCTTAAGCCTATAGCCTTTTACCTTTATTAAGTAATAAGCTAGCACTAGCAGTTATCTACTTACTTAGTTTCTTCTAAACGTTACTCCTATTATCTTGTAAAGCAATAGAAATTATATTTAACAGTGTTGTAATACCTATTACTAAACCTTATTCTATAACGGTCTTAGTCTCTGCTTCTATTTTAACTTCTCTAAGGTCTGTATGCTCCTAGTAAGCTACCTTTATTACCTTATTATTAGTAAATGCTTCGCCTTTGTTAAATTTATTATCTTTAATATCTAATCTATGAGCTAGTTTGCTAGTTCCTTTAAACTTAAATAATAATAGCTCCTATAGCCAATAGCTTGCGCCGTACTTAGCGTCCTCATAAATTTAGTATATGTTGTTATAACAATATATAAAACTGTTAATTAAACACTCTTTTATTCCTTATAGTATACTATTGTCCCTCTATATATATATGCTGTCTACTGGCCTAGTTCCCTTTACCGTGTAGTTACTCTAACCACCTCTATAGTCTCTAGCGAAATGACCTTATTTTCCACAATTTATGCAAGCTCTATCTTTAAACCACTTTTCTTGCTATAGAGTCCGCCTAAACATTTTCTACTACTAAAATCCCTAGTTTGGCCTCTACTCCTAGGTCCTTTAATTATTTAATCCTTAACCTCTAGGTTTCTATAGTTTTTTTTCCCACCTTTAGGTCTCTTTAGTACTACTTAGGTCTATTAGCTCTACGCCATTCCATAGTTTTTAACTCTATATCTATCGTTGCGTACTCTGCGCCTTATATAACTATAGAACTCTATCTTGCCCTCTCTTAGCTTATTCCCTTTAATAAATTCTATTATTAATCTTTATTAACTAATCTATTAACTCTCTTAGAGTATCCGCATCTTCTATTAGGATAATTGCGTCCTGGACTTTAGCCTTAAGTCCCTATTTATACTATACTATAAGCGCCCTATCATTCCACTCAACCTACGTGGCTAGTGTTTAAAACTGTGTTATATACTTAATTGCTAAAGTGCGTTGTACTAAGTTTTAAAGCTTTTATTCTGCTGTAGTTATGGCCTCTAGGTCTCTAAATATCTATATTAACTGTTCTGCGAACCCGTTTTAACTGGTAAATATATACCGTACGTCCTGGTTAGTAGTTGTTATGCCATTAGCCTATATTTCCGTGAGATACAGCTTAAACCACTTAAGTGCCCTCCCTATTAGGAACAATCCTGCATAGGTTACTTAATCTAACGATATTACTAACTTCGCTCCTTCCTATACTACCTTAAAGTGTATTTACGTAAGAAATCCTTTAAGCTTTAACTTCTCTCCTAAAAATTGTTTAATTAAAGGTAGCTTAATCTTTGCTACTCTAATTCCATTAATGCGTTCTTTAAGTATCCTACTATTATCTTATAAGTAATTAACTATTTCCTATAACTAACCTTGCGTAACCACTTGAGAATCCCCCTTATCTATACTGGTATTACCCAGCCCTAAGGTTGTGGCTGTTGCCGACGCCGTTATAACTAGTGCTACTCTTAGTAGTATATTGTTCGATCTTGTTTAATACCGTAACCTTAATAGTGAATATATAACGGAACCTTGTAGCAGGAACTATGGTAGGTTCTATTATTAGGCTGGGTATATAGGTAAGAACAAAACAACAATGTAATAATAACTAGTGGAGTAGTTGTCTAATAGATTAACTCCAATTATATTCTAAGATTTACTATAAGGAGAGAACTATCTACGGTAGGGACTAAGGTCCTTTAAATACACAACCGTACTCCTAAGAAATCCTCTCTTATACGTAAGGTACGTGTTATCTGTATTAAATATAATATCCCTTCCGTTTAATATAGTTAATACGTTTAACACCACGTGACCTTGGTTACTATTCCTTGTTATATAGTTCCACTAGATCTATCCTGGACCGTGCCTGTATCAACCAACTAGCTTCCGCCGACTCTTCTCCAAGTAGTCGTAACATTGTACTTAAAGCGTCCGTAACAATTAGGCCTTCTTGGAGCTCTTAAGTATTTACCCCCTATAACGTTAACTATGCTATAGCTTAGGTTTCTCTTGCCTAAATTAGCCTCTATACCTTTAACTCCTATACGCCTCTCCAGCGTTGGTCCAACCAGTATTATATTACAGAAGATGGTTTCCTAGCGTTCTTTTATACTCTACTTTAGCTCCTTTCTTTTTCTTACTATTATCTTTACTGGCCTTTTACGCGTCTCCCTTTCTCCTCTATATAGGCCTGGGCCCTAACGTAGTACTATTCTTCTTCTGCTTTTTTTTACCTGTTTCTCTAATATCTCTTCCCTACTTTGGGGTTGTTGGTTTGTTCTCCTATAAGGCGCCCTAGAGTCCCTCTATAGTTTATTTAGGCGTGTCTTAATATACTTTATAACATTAGAGTTATATTTACTTTGCACCCTTTGCATTACAGCGGCTTTAATATATAGTTATAGGGGGGGAATATTGGCTTCCTTCTTAAGCAGTGCTGTGGCCGTTTGCTTATACCCGCCTATTATACTCCAGAGGCAGGCTGTTTAGACCTTTTAGAGTGGTTTAAAAAGTAATTTAGGGGGGCCCTTTTTAGTTTCTTTAATAGCCTAAATACTGGATCTATATATCATAGTTAGCCAGACAACTGCTATATATAGTAGGTGTGACCTCTAGAAGTATAGACCCTATATAGAATTAACAATCCTGGATAATATAATATACTGTGCTTAGCCCTTACGGGCCGCTTGTACCGCATATACGCTCTACTAGAGCTTGCTATCTACCCATACTCCTAATACCCTTAGGCCCTAAACTGGTTAATCCCCAAAACCTTAGATATAGATTGTATGCTAAAGATCTATAGATTAGTTGCGTTTTCTTATAAAATAAATTAGCTAGTATTTCTTTAGTAAGAATTAGACTCTATATTATCTTACCTATTCTATATAGGTGTTATAGGCTTTCTCTAGTGTTCTACAGTTCTCTGCGGCTGTTGGCCCGTATATAATTAGGTTTATATTATTAACAAAGCCTATCCCCTAGGTCGCCCCTTCCTTAAAGGTATTAAGTAAGTTGCTTATAAAGAAAAGGAAGAGTATAGGCA
>Ga0307507_10005469_pt1 | contig 20809 bp, 5 predicted proteins | sample 7_EM_MG_FD_207223 | JGI IMG/M metagenome (GOLD analysis project Ga0307507, IMG submission 207223) | Populus trichocarpa ectomycorrhiza microbial communities from riparian zone in the Pacific Northwest, United States - 7_EM | ecosystem: Host-associated > Plants > Roots > Unclassified | place...
TTACTAGGTTACGACAACTATTAGGTAGTATTAAAACAGTAGAAAAACGGTAAAAGAAACGGTAAGAGAATCCTAACGCCTGCCCCTGTACTTTTTATAGTTTATTTCTGTCCTTTTGCTCACTACTATCTATTTACTAGGAGTCTAGTAGGAGTTACCTCCTTCTAAAGATCCTTCTTCTATTAGCCACTTTCTAGTAGCTAAGGCCGACACGTATAGAGGACAGGAAGAAGACAAATGGCAAGTTTTAAAGATTGTTAGTTATAAAGACGTTAACAATAAAACATAGTACGAAGTTTAGTAGATAGGCTATAGTAAGACTACCTAGAAACTACTTAAAACCCTAAAAAATGCTATAAGAAAGGTATAGAAGTATCAGAAGAAAAAGGGTTAGGCAGTATTAATAAAGAAAGATTGCCAAAGAATAAGTCACCTAAGGGGGACCTAAGAGGAGCAGCTACTAAGGTATTTAGAGTTGTTTTCCTCTCTATTAGAGAAGAATCTGTTTTTTTATTACTAAGTTCCTATAAACCTTATTCCACAAGTTTCCACTCCTTAGAATGGACCTTTTTATAAACCTTTTTAAGACGGATTAACTAAGCGGACATAGCCAAATAAGAGTCTAGGGTATGTTGCTAAGCGTTAGCAGCCTCTCTTTTAGCGTTATAAGAATAACGAAGCTCAGCCAGAGCTACTAATAGTTTATCATTAAGCTTTGCAGCAGTAGATTAAATATAAGACCCTAGCAGCAGTCAATAATGGAACTTAAAGGCTATTAAGAGTAATGGGATGCGTATATTTAGCGTTAGAAACAGAACGAACATTATAAGACAATTGTATGTTCGCCTTAATACACTCTAAGTAAGAGGACGGTTATTAGGAGGAAGGACTTGCTAACGTAATACAAACCAACCCCTCTTTCGCATAACAAAAATATAGAGATGGCATTATCTTACTAAGAGATAATATTATAGCAACGGTACAAGACTAACGAGCTGTAGATAAAGAAGAAGGCACTTTAGGCATTATAAGTAAAGATATTAACTAAACTAATTAGATGGATATTACACCACTAGTGGATAACTTAAAGATGTTAGGAATCTTTAAGGACGAAGATAAAGAGGAGGGAGATAGTATTATGGACGCTTTAAGTACAATATTACGACTACTTGGAGAAGAGTTGGAAAAAGCTAGTTAGTTAATAGCGGTACGGTCTAGGATGGAACCCATAGAACCATATAATAAGGAATGGTAGTATAGGTCACGTAAGGTGATTTGTGTAATCTATATAATCTATAAGATCTGCTACAGAGCAAGTAGAGTAGACAGAGCAGATAGAGCAACGACTTTCTTAGGAGTATAGTTGTGTATTTAAAGGACCTCAGTCCCTACCTAGATAGTTCCTTTCCTTATAGTGAATCTTAGAATACAATTGGAGTTAATCTATTAGGCAACCACTCCACCAGTTGTTATTACGTTGTTGACTTGTTAGTTATCTATACACCTAGCCCATTGATAAATCTACCGTAGTATTTCCTACAAGGTTCCGTTACAACCAACGCCTACTACCCTAAGTAACACTACTGGTCCTAATATTAACCTCTTTATACTAACCTTTCCATAGAAGCTACTAGATAAAGAACGTAAGCTACTCTAGAAGCTAAGGCGTTGCTATAGATACTATTAAGAAGGCTATTATAGCTATAGCCTAAACTGCCTAATAACTAGATTTAGTAGCCGCCGCCTAATACCCAACCTAGTACCTTAAATACCAAATATGTTGCTACGTGCCACTACCGTACAAGATGAAGACGTAGTAATAGCAGTAGAATTAGACACGGAAATGGAAAATGCTAAGTCCTAGCCCTAAGTCGCGGGTTAGGACGCCCTAATAATAGAGGGATCTATATATTAGCCTGCTTAATAGATAACTTAGTAAAGATAAATAGACGGAAATAGATAGTTTTACCTATAATAGGAACTACTGCTAAAAAATAATATAAAAGCCGTTCTATAATTAATTACGGAGCTATTAATAAATTTATAGATACCTAATTTATACGCACTTATATCCTACCTATCTTACCCCTTACTAAAGCCCGCGCCCTATAACTTGCTAACGGTAGTTATACCGCATAGAAAATTACCTATATAGCACAACTCTACCTAGATATAAACGGGCACCAGAAAAAGCTCTGGGCCTATATTATACTGCTTACTAACTACCCTATTATCCTTAAAATAAACTGGCTTAAATAATACAACCCCGCTATTAACTAGAAAAAGAGAGAAGTAACCTTTAACTTTAAATACTGTAGAGAGACTTATCTAGGGTATAGTCTAGCCGCCTTTATTTACTCCCCAGAATATTAACCTAAAAAAACCCTTATTACCCTACCTATAACTAATTACCACTATATAAGTGCCACGGCCTTCTGCCGTATAGTACGTAGGGAAGGCTAAACTATTACTGCAGCTTCCTAATTATAACTATATAAGCTTAATAAAGAATAAAACCACGTCCTCTATAGTAATAGAATAGACATAGTTAACCTTCTAAAAGATAATGCCCTTATAGAACTCTATAGACTTTTACCTTTAGACTTTAAGAAATTTATAAAGCTTAAAAAAGGATTTACTAATAAGGAACTCCGTGAGCTCCTTCCTAAGAGATACCATAACTTTATTAATATATGCTTATAAAAGGGTGCAGATATACTCCCCCTATATTAACCTAATAACTATGCCATTAATATTAAATAAGGAAAAACGCTACCCTATAAGAGACCCTATTTAATATTAAAGGACGAACTTCTAGTTATTAAAAAGTATATTAATAAGCACCTTAATAAAGGATTTATTTATCCTAGTATATCCCTAGTAGCTACCCCTATCCTCCATACTAAGAAGCTAAAAGGAGGTATCTAATTCTGCGTTAACTATAGAGGACTTAACGCTATTATAATTAAGAACCAATACCCCATACCGCTTATATATAAGACTCTTAAGCGGCTTAGCTAAGCCAAAATTTATACCAAGCTTAATATTATTGCCGCCTTTAACCGCCTCTAAATATAGGAGGGTAATAAATAGAAAACCGTATTTACATTACGCTTTAGCTAATTTAAATATACTATTATGCCTTTTAGCGTATATAGCGGCCTAGGCAGCTTTTAAAGCTATATTAATAACGCCTTATAGAACCACCTTAATGACTTCTACTCTGCGTACCTAAACGATATACTTATTTATAGCGACGACCCTTTTAAGCATACTAAGCACGTTTAAAAGGTCCTATAGCGCCTTAAGGACGTAGGACTTTATATTAATCCAAAAAGGTGCGAATTCTTAGTTATAGAAGTAAAATGCCTTAGACTAATTATTACTACTAAGGGTGTCTGTATGGACCCTAAGAAGGTACGTATAATTATAAAATAGCAAACCCCTAACTGTATTAAGGACATATAAGCCTTCCTTAGTTTTGCCAATTTTTATTAAAAATTTATATATAACTTCTTAGGTGTTATAGCACTACTTATAGTAATAATATAAATAAAGGGCCTTTCTATAAAAGGAAGAAAAATATATCTATATTTTATCTAGACGCCTAAATATAAAAAGGCGTTCTAAGACCTCAAAAATGCGTTTATTAAAACACCTATCCTAGCTTATTTTATACTAGGACGACAACTATATTTTAAGACTAACTCCATAGACTATATTAACGCAGACATCCTTTCCTAGATAGGTAATAACAGTCTCCTCTACCTAGTCGCATTCTACTCGTCTAAGCTTATACTATAAGAATATAACTATAAGATCTATAATAAGGAACTCCTTATAATTATACAAGCGTTTAAAGAATTCTAACTAGAACTTTCTTTAGCAGAACCTAACCAGCTAACTAAAGTCCTTATGGACCATTGCAACCTTAAGTACTTTATAACTATAAAATAGCTAAACTAACGCCAAGTACGCTAGAATAAGTTTCTCTCTAATTTTAACTTTAAAATCGTATATAGACTAGGAGTATAAGGTACTAAGCCTAATAGCCTAATACGCCGCTTATAAAACCTTTCTTAGTCTAAAAATAACCCCTATAATTAGTTCCAACAATAAACAATCCTAAAAGCATAAAATCTGGCCTTAGGCATACTACCTATAATAGAACTAACTATACTTTAGCTTTATACTATAGAACTAGAATTACCTCCTAAAATTAATAAGCTTATTACTACGGTATATAACACCTCTGTTAACCCATTATTATATTAACTTATTACTGTAAAGACCGCTAGCGCCTATACGCTACCTACTAACCTCTAAAGCTTAGGCCAGATTAATATAGCGGCCTTAGAAGTAAAAAAAAACAGGCTTTATTATAAAGGCCACCTATTTATCCCTAACTTAGAAAATCTATAACGGTAACTAATATAAATGGCCTATAACCTCTAATTAAGCGGCTACCTAGGCAGAGGAAAAACCTATAAGCTTCTCAGCCGATACTACTTTTAGCTAAAAATAATAGACTTAGTTAAACACTTTATAGACGCCTACTATAGTTATAAGCGCGCTAAGGCCTTTAATATAAAGTACTAAGAATTACTATATCCTCTACTAGTACCTATATAATAATAGGCAGATATTGCTATAGATTTCATTATTAATCTACTACCCTATAAACGACACGGCCGTATCTATAAGAACATCCTTATAATAATATACCGACTTATAAAAGAGCGCCACTACGTCCCAACTAAAGATGTAGCTATTAGCAATGTTACTAACGCCTTTCTCTGCGAAATCTACTAATTATATCCGACTAAGGCATATAGTTTGGCTCTAATATATAGAGACAAATCTACTAACGCCTTAGCATCTCCGTTAAGATATCTATATCCTTCTACTATAAAACTGCTAGGCAACTAGAAAACGCTAATGCTAGCATAAAAGCGTACCTGCGATAGGTAGTCGTCTATAGTTAAAATAACTAGGTAGATTACCTTTTACTAGGTAAATTTATAGTAAATAACTACGTCTTAACTACCATAGGACTTATCCCATTCTTCGCAAATAAGGGATATTACCCCTAATCCGGCATAGAACTACTAAAACCTATTAATAAGAAACTGCTATATAGAAAACGCCTTAAGATACTACTTACCGACTAGTATATAGACCGCATAAAAAATCTACTTAACTACTATAAGGGAAAAATGGCCTAGGCTTAAGCAAAGTAGGCCTACTTTGCTAACTGTTATAGAACGCCACCACCAGAGGTGCGTGTTGGCGACTAGGTATAGCTAGATATACATAATATCTCTACGCAGAGGCCTATAAAGTCACTTAATTATAAAAACCTTAGCCCCTATCTAATTAAATAAGTTATTAATAGAGGAGCTATATATAAGCTAGAGCTCCCGCCTACCCTAGCTATCTATAGGATATAGCCTAAACCCCTACTAGTACTAATCCAAGATAAGAACGAAGATAAGAACTATAAGGAGTAAACCATTAAATAAATTATTAACTCTAAATACTTTAGCAAAGGCAGAGGACGACGGCTCTACTATAGAGCTATCTATATAGGATTTGATATAGATTAGCCAGAATGGTAACTATAGAAAGACTTTAGAAATATAAAGGATCTAATTAGCGACTTCTACTACGCGAACCTATAGAAACTGGGCCTAAGCAAAGATTTTATACCTAATCCTTTATAGGAGCCTTTATAGAGTTAAACCATTATATATTGCCATATAAAGGCAAATTACCATTAGATTGCCGCAAGTTGCCATTATATAATGGCAGAGTACGATTATATAACCGAAATATTGTTAAGATATCCAGGAACTTTAACCAGCAGTTAAAGTTGTCTAATTGGTTAGATTTTTAGGTGCCAAGCCTTATTACATAACATTATTTTAAACCTTTAGCTATACCCCCTTTTTTCTTCTTTATACTTTAAGCGTCCCTTCTACATATATATAGTAACTATAGCGTCGCCGGAGCTCCGCCTCTATAAGATGGGGGGTAGTGTCACGAAACCCCACCGCAAGGGCCTATAGGAGAGCCCCGTGCTCTCGCGTACACCTTGCGTACAGCTTATGTCAGCTACGCGTAGGTATATCACCTCCTTACGCCCTCAACCCTTACGATCGATCGCGTAACGTCTTGTAGACTCCTTAAATACATACGCTCTATAGCCAATGCCTCCGTTCCGTAACAAAATATTTATTAATTATAAAGCTGCTTCTGCGGATTAATTTAACAATATTTTTAAGATAATAGCTGCTATAGGGGTGTAGATTAATTTTGTTAAAGAAGGTAACTACTTGTCACGGAGTGAGTATAAGTGGTAATAATATATAGTGAAGTAGATATTATTAAGCTATGTACATGAACTGCGTGATGAGATCAAGATGTTGCGTAAGGAAAGAAAGTAAGGAAACGGGAAGAAAAGGGTATATATTGATGACTTGGTTGCTTGGTTAATGTGTACACGGGGCAGAATAGGTTTTAGGTTATAGTCCTAGTAGAACTTAGTAGAATATAGTGAAGAACGGCAAACTGCCGTAGATTGCCGTCACGTAATAGCAAATTGCCTTAAATTGCCATTACGTGCCTTAACTAACTAAGTCGTTAATATAGAGGTTAAGATAGTGGAAACAGGTAGAAACAGGTGGACGTGTATAAGGTGTTATAGAGGTGTCCCATGACAGTACCCCCCCTGTAAACTCAAGCTTCTGCGAGATAGGGCTGTGGTAGTTCTAGGTAGAGTTTATAAAAGTCTTCTGCGGCTTGTGTAAGTCCTATAGAGTTAACGGGTTCCTATAAGGGCTTAGTAAAGCCTCTCCATTTTATAAGGTATATATATTTACATTTCTGTTTGTCGTACTTAATATCATTAACTCTTTTAATAAGGTACTTATCCTTACTATCCACTTTAACTAGTGGGGGAGGGTCTTAGATCTGTCCAGGCAGGGCGTCTAATATAGGGGCGGTAGGATAGAGGACTAACGTATAGAATACAGAATAGATTTTAACCGTATTAGGGAGTTTTAGTTAGTAGGCATAAGGAGAGACAACTTTTTCAACCTTATAAGGGCCGGCGTTCTTCCAATTAAGTTTCTTAGTAGGTTATTTTATATTTAGATTTCTTACGTCTAGCCAGATAAAGTCACTAATTTAGTAAGCTAGTGCTAGGGTTTAGTTCTTATTTGCTGCGGCTTTATAGACAGACTGGATCTATATTATTTTATTAATAAGGAACTCTTATAGTTCTTCTATCTTCTTTATAAACTCATTTGCTTTTATAACTTGTAAGGCCTAATAAGCTAGGCAAGGAACATTACTAAAGGGTTTAAAACCCATTTGCGGGTGCTAGCTATAATTAGCCAGGAATAGGGAGACCTTTATAATTTCTAAGACGGAGTTATTTGTAGTAAACTTAGTAAATATAAGCTAGTCTATTTAGTTGTCCTATAAATACAATATATATATCCAAATATACTATTCCATTATAGCATTTACATATTCTGTTTAACTATCCATTTTTAGGTAATATGCTATAGACAATAGTGCTTTAATACAGAGTTGGGTAGTTAGTTCTTTCCAAAACACTAAGATAAACTGGCGGCCTTTATTGGAGATAATTATTTTGGGGAGTCTATAGAGTTTCTATATATAATCTAGGAACAGTTAGGCAACGGCAGGTGTTAATATATTAGGGTAGGCGATTAAGTATCTTATCTTAGATAGTTGGTCTATAACTACCATAACATTTATATAACCTTTACTTATGGGGAGATTAACAACAAAATTAATTAAGATATCCTTCCATCTTTAGTCTAGAATAGGTAGTGGCTTTAAAAAGCCGTTATACATCTTATACGAAACTTTACCTTATTAGTAGGTGTGGCAACTAGAGACGTATCTTTGTATTATATTATGTATATTTGGCTAGTAGTATTCTTATTAAAGCAGTTCTAGGGCTTTTCCTTAGCCTAGGTAGCCGGCTACTTGTAGGTCATATACATATTTAAGGAGCTTAAGTTTAAGTTTATTATAATTAGGGATAACTAGGCGGTTCTAGTAATATAAGCAGTTTCTATAGGCTTCGCATTCGCTTAGAGAAATCTTTTTTAAGCGTCTAACGCTATTTTAAATTAGCTTAAGCGTCTCTTGGATAAATTTATTATTTGGATATTTATTAGCTATAATTTATTTAATAGTTTAATTAGTTATTTCAAGGGCGTGTACTATAAGGTCTTTAATAGGGGGATTAAATAGCTTAGGGCAGAGCAAAGTCTAATTACAGTAGAAGCGCGCTTTTTCTTAAGCTAGTGCGTCTTATAAATATTAGGTTAGGGCATTAGGCTTCTAGCCTTAAACGCCTAGGCGGTATATAATTAAGAATTGGAATTAGGACAGATATTCTAACTAGCAGGCTTAATAGTAGCTTAGCTATTTTATGGTTGTGAAGTACTACAGGTTCTTATAATCGCTAAGAACTTTAATTAGGAATCTAGTTTCTTTCAGTTCTAATTACCATTGCTTAAAGCATCTAATAATAGCTAGCAATTCCTTATCATAGATCTTGTAATTACATTTAGCTAGGCTTAGTTATTTTAAGAAATATGCTATAGGGTACAATACTCCTTCCTTATTATATTAAGACAGAATGCTTCTAGTAATATAATTAGATAAGTTAGCTTCTATAACACTTATTTAGTCTGGGTTAAAGTATTAGAGCATAGGTGCAGTAGTAAATATAACCTTTAGATAAGCAAAGGCCTTCTTACATTCCTTATTAAAGATAAAGGCTTTATCCTTTTAGGTTAAGGCTATAAGAGATAAAACTAGGGTGGAGAAGTTATTAATAAACCATTAGTAGAAGTTAGTAAAGCCTATAAAGGCCCTTACGTCCTTAACATTCTTAGGTTCTTACTAGTTTATAATTACTTTAACTTTCTTAGGGTCTATTTATACGCAGTCTATAGAAATAATAAGTCTAAGATATAGGACTTCTATTTTATGGAACTCGCACTTATCTATATCTAATTATAGGCTAGCTCCACGCAAGGCTTACAAGACCAGTTTAATATATTTTTAGTATTTAGCTAGATTATTGCTGTATATTAAGATGTCATTAATATAAGCAGTACAAAAGATATCTAGGTATAGGTGTAGGGTATTATTTATAAAGTATTAGAATAAACTTAGGGCGTTTATAAGGCTAAATGGTATTACTAAGTACTTAAATAATCCGTATTAAGTATAAAATGCAGTAAGCCATTTGTCTCCTTTCGCGATATAGAGGCGGTTAAATACGTAGATAATATTAAGCTTTGTATAGAAGCGAGCCTTACTTAATTAGTTTAGTGTTTCTTGGATTAATGGGATTGGGTATTAGTTCTTAACAGTAACAGCGTTAAGAGCTTAGTAGTCTACGTAGAAGTATAGACCGCCGCTAGGTTTCTTAACAAAGATCACTAGTACGGCTATAGGTAAAGAACTTGCTCTAATAAATCCTTTGTCCAGATATTTATCTAAGTACTTCTATAGTACCTAGAGTTCGTTTTAGGACATCCTATATAGGGGTCCAAATCCTAGATATTTTCCTTCTTTAATTACAATCTTATAATTATATAGACAGCAATCTAGTAGCTTATTGGCTTCCTTTTATAAGAATACATCTAGATAATTATGGTACTCTATCAGTACTTTTATGGCAGGGTTAGTGTGCTTCTTTAATGCTAAGGCCTTCTTAATATCAGCCATTGTAACGGCGAAGATCATATATTCGGGTTTCCTGGCAAGTTGTGCTAATAAGGTAGCTCTAATTATATAAACATCTAAGGTATTAAGCAAGCTTAGATTGTCCTTAGTTTCTTATATAGTTTCTTATTTAGGTTTAGGTTTAGATACAGAGTTAATATTAGATTTAGATTCGGGTTCTTTAAGTATCCTTTTTATAGTAGAATACCAGTTCTTCTAGTACCTTTATATATTAAGCTTAGACTTCTGCTTAGTTTGGGGTACAGTAATTAGAGCCAGTTTATATAGTCTAGTATAAATTTTAGGTTCTTAGTAGACGTTAGTAGAAATCTTATGTTAGTAGAATTTAGTAGAATTCTTAGGTTAGTAGAATTTAGTGGAATTCTTAGGCTAGTGGAATTAGGTGGACTTTTTAGGTATAGGGTGGATTTTTTAAATCTCAGTTTAGGGCTTAAGCAGCAAGTTGTAAGGCACTTCTGCTTATAACAGGAGGCGGTAAATAGGAGCTTAAGGTTGTCCTAATTAATAGTTACCTTATATAGCTTTATCCAGGGTTGTTTAAGGATTACTAGGTAACCTAGGGTAGTTATAAAGAGCTTAATTAATTCTTTATGGTTTAGGTATTGTCACAGTGCTATAATACTAATAGGCTGAATAACTACATTGTGGTATGAAGAGGAGAAGGAGGTAAAAGGGGGTATTGTATACAAATAGTAGTGGCAGCCGCCAAGGCGCTAGTGGTGGGCTAGCCAATAGTAGGAAACAGTATAAGACAGTATGAGATAGTATAAGACAGTACAAGATAGTACAAGACAGTACACGTCAGGACAGTGCCGTGACAGTACTCCCCTCCCTAGAAGGTTTGGTCCCTAAACCAAATAAGTAACCTATTTTTATTACAAAGATGTTACTTTTACTTACCGCCCTTAACCGAGCTAATAGCAATTTTCTATGCCGGGCATAGAAAATCTTAATTAGTTAGTTTAACGAATAAAATTGGCAGAACTCCACACCGCCACTATGTGGCGCTTCTTAGCAAAAAACTAACCAATTAGATAACTTTGACCGGCGGTTAAAGTTCTATAAGATCTTAACCACTATAAATTATCTTTGTGGTTGGCTATAGCCTTAGTATAGCTTTCCCTTATCTTATGCCCAGTTTAGGGGTCCTGGCTTCTTAGGGTATTATTTATAGAACTTTAGTAGTGTACGCTTACACCCTTTTAGGGATTTCTTAGGTTCCTAGGTTTTCTTGTTATAATATTTCCATTTAATACAGTATGTTAAGCCATGCTCGTTTATTTGTTTATTATGTACATTAAGGATATTTTTAAATTTCTACTTATCCGTGATATTGCCGTTGTCATCCCTTTTAGCTATCCTACCTATAACATTACAACATTCCTCTTTATTAATGCGTGCTTAACCAGAAATCTCTTTAGGGAACCAGAGGTGGACTTTTAAAGTATAAAAAGATTTATTAACACAAATGTGGTTTGGGAGGTTAACTATAACTGCCTCTTTATAGGCAGCTAGGACGGGCCAGGGTCCGTCCTAGTTATTATCCTACTTCCTCTTAGGCTGGTTAGTCTTTATATTTTTAAGGCTAACTATAACCATGTTATCCTTTTTAAATATTATACCTTTGTCTTATTTTATATTAGTGTTGTCTTTATATTGCTGCTGGGAGATATAAGCTAGGGCTTTAAGCTGGGTTAAGATGCGCTTAAAGCGGTTAGCGATAGTATTAATTTATAGGTACTCCTTCTTTGTATATACAGATAGGGCTAATAGCTAGGGGCCTACTGGTTTAACGCCTAGACGTAGGTTATAGCTATAGTTGGTAAAGAACAGTAAGATTCCTGTGGTCTTATTAACCTGGTTATTTATAGCAAACTTAGTAAGGGGGAGCCAATCTACCTAGTTATCTTAGGTAAAGCTCACAAAGGCGCATAGGTACTTATTTATTGCTATATTAACAATCTTAGTTTAACTATCTATTTTAGGGTACTATATAGAGCTGGGGCTTAGGGTTACCTTTAAGCGCTAGTTTAGGTAATACTAGAAGTCAAAAATAAATAAAGAGCCTCTATTAGAAATAATGGTATTTAGAGCGCTGTGTAACCTATAGACAGTATAGATAAATGCTTTAATAAGCTCCTTAGTATCTAGGCTAGTAATAGGAATAAAGTGTCTTATCTTTATTAGGCGGTCAACAATAACAAAGATGTGTCTATATGTTTTACTATTATAAAGGCATTTAGGCAAGTTAACAACGTGGTTAATAAAGATATTGGTCTATAGGCGGACTGGTAGTTCTAGTGGTTTTAGAAAACTAGGTGGTACTAAGTATAGGGTCTTTATACAGAAGCAGAGAGCGCAGTCTTTTATAAAGGTAGCCATAAACTATGAAATACCTAGCCACTAATATATTTAATTAAGGAGGTCTAGTGTCTTAACGTGGCCTAGGTAACCCATAGGGCCTAAACTATACATGCAGTGTACAACTTCTAGTTGGAGTTTAGGTGAATTAGGGATAAATACTTAATTCCTATAGTAGATTAGGCCATTAATAATTAAATATTTGGATTTATTACAGTGGAGTAGCTTCCTAATCTGCTTAGGCCAACGGCATACTTTACGGTCTTCCCATTTATGTAGCACAGCCAATATATTCCTAGTAAGTTTATTCTCTTTATAGGTATTCTTAATAAGCTCCTTAAGGGTTTTTTTCTTAGGCTCTGGGTCCATTACTGTAATAAAGTCTTTAATGCTTTGGTCTTGGGATTTGCTTAGTAGTTCTTCTAGGATAGTAGGGTTAACATTCTTTAGTGGTAAGACAACGCGGTCTTGGTGTTGTAGACATTTATTATTAGTATTAGCAGGTGCAACGCCTAGGAGGCGGCTAAGAGTGTCTAGGATTATAGCTTTAGTGCTAGGCCTATAGGTAATAATAAAGTTAAATTAGGAAAGGAACTCAGCCCAGCGGACTTAACACTAGTTTAGTTATTTTATTATTATAAAGGTCTAAAGGTTCTTATAGTCCATAATAATTTTAAATAGCTGCTTAGTTCCTTATAATTTAGGACGCTATTCTTCCAGTGCCTTAACAATTACTAGGAGCTCCTTATTATATATTTTATAGTTATATTTAGGGGCTAAGTGCTTAGTAGAGAAGAATGCAACTGGCTTAAGCTTGTTACTTTTATCGGCTTAATAAAGCACTCCACCTAAAGCCCAGTTTAAGGCGTCTGTCTCTACCACCGTCTTCTTTATATAGTTGTAATACGCTAGGACCGGTGCTATAGTAAACGCTATTTTTAGGGTCTAGAATGCCTGTGCTTAATTAGGGCCCTATAACCAGCTAATACTCTTTTTTAGTAGCCTAGTTATAGGCTTAACTACCTTAGAATAGCCTTAAATAAATTATTAGTAGAAGTTCGCGAAGCTAAGAAATTGCTATAGTTCCTTAACTGATATTGGGTCCTTCTATTCCTATAAGGCCTGCACCCTTTTAGGGTCTATGGTTATGCTATTAGTTAAGATAATTAAGCCAAGGTATTTTATTTTGGTAGTATAAAACTTAGACTTATTAATGTTAATCTAGAGTCCAGTATTACCAAGTCTCTAGGTAATTTCATTTACGTGTTTTATATGCTTAGCACATGTTTTTAAAAAGATAAGGACATTATTAAGATACACAGTATAGTAGTTGTTAAGGGCGTTGTGTAAAACATGGTTAATATAGTTTTAAAACATAGCAGGCGTGTTATAGAAACTAAATAGTATAACTAGCATCTTATAGAGTCCGAACTAGGTAATAAATGCTGTAAGCTACTTATAGCCTTCTGCAATCCGGATCTGGTTAAACGCAGCAATTACATTAAGCTTAGTAAAGTACTTAGCACTATAGAGTACGTCAAGTGTCTCGCAGACTAGTGGCAGTAGGTATCAGTTCTTAATAGTAACTATATTTAGGCCTCAGTAGTTATAGCAGATTTATATACCACCGCCAGGTTTTGCTGCAAGGAGGAGTAGTACAGCAGCTGGTAAGGTTAATTCGCGGATAAAACCCTTATCTAGTATCTCGTTAATCCACTTCTTTATACAGCTAAGTTTAGTAGGTAAGAGTGGTCTATTTTTATAGTATAGGGCCTGCTTTCCTGGTATAATCTTAATTTTATGGTCCTATAGTTAGTAAGGGGGCAGCTTATCTACGTTCTTAGGGAGGAAGTGTTTAATATATTAATAAAGCTCTTTTAGTAAGCATTATAAAATATCCTTACGGGTTAATCCTGGTTTGCCTTTTAGGAATTTCTTAATATTAGTATTAACTATCTTCTATTGTAGAAACTCGGACTTAGTTTTTAGGTTTATCTTAAGAAAGTTATAGAAATAAGGGGGTAGTACTTTACGGGCTTCCTCTATTATATAGTTGCCTTCTATTAGCTAGCAGAAAGACCTTTTTAACAGGTTTGGTACTTCTATTAGGCCTATAGGTAGCTCCTTAAGCAGCTGTCAGTATTTTTCTTATTTAACCAGTTCTACCAGCTCCGCCATATAGATCCTTATTGCCTTTACGCCTTTTTATTTACAGAACTAGGTAAAATTAATGGCATAAATGCATTTAATATTATCTAGGTTAGGGCGTGTCTAGTTCTCCAGTGTTATGGCTAGGCTAGCACAGCTTAGTTAGCCTAGGGGGGCAGAAATAAGGCGGCGGCCTTATATAGTATATATAGGAGACAGATATAAGGTTAGACGTTATAGGGGGGAGGTCTTAATTGCTCTGGTTTCGGTCTTAGCTATAACGCCCTTAGCTATTATATATGCGGTTATATATATATACAGTAAATAACTTAAAGTTAGGTGTTTTATTAGCTGACCTAGGTTAAGCAGGTATATGTAGGGGACTTATAGTTCTGATAGTATTTATTTTTTTAAAAATAGGGCGGTAGTCCAGTCTTCCAAAATCTCTGCTTTATTTACTGTGTATATTAGCTTACTAGTATTAGGCACCTCTTCTACTATTAGCTAACGGTATCTAAGTATTGGCCGTGTAATGCGTCTATATAGTACTACTTAGTTACAGTTAGGAATATACCATAGGAGATAGTTATAGGCACAGTAATTGGAGTTAAACTTAAGCTCTAGAGTAGGGAAGTCTGGTTTTAGGTTGTGCTTTTTAAGCTAGGGCATTTTAAGAATTACTGGTGTTAAGGGTAATAACTTTATAACATAGAAGAGTATGGATTCTATATAGTGGCCGATTATTATTCTTACTATAAAGTAGTAGGTAATAAAGCTAGATAGGAGTCTATTAGCAAGGCGGAGTGGTTTTAGGACTAGAAGTCTTTTTGTTATAATATTATGCTTTTTTATAAGCAAGTCTTTGTCTATAAACGCTAGTGCTATACTACCACTATTAATAAGGCTTACTATTTTAATGAAGACTTATAGGAGTGGGTTGCGCAGTAAGGAGAGGTAGGTCTGAATAAGAATGGCATTCCTATTATTATTTGCTATTCTAAGGTTAAGTAGCAGCTAGCTTAAAATAAGGTCTAACTAATCTAGTAGCATAGATCTAATCCTTTTATCCTTCTCCCTATATAGTTCTAACCCTTAAAGGCAACTTAGTCTAAGGGTTAGTCTTTTAATAACTGGATTATAGGGCTTAGCTTATAACTATAGTTTTGGCTAGTATATCCTAATGTATTAGTCTTTAACAGTATATATATACTAGGGGGTACTTTACCAAGAATATAGCCGGTCTTATAGTTAGTAGCAGCACAGAGCACTTATCTATAGTTTATATATGGGACTATTAGCTAGGGCTATATTAGGGAAGGGAATTATAGGGGCAGGTCTCTGTATTCAAACCCACATCCCTATCCGCAGTTATCACTTTAGTTACTAATCCCTCTGCTAAAGAATCTGCTGTGGCTAGGAAGGGGTTAGCGTAGTAGTATTAGAAGGGGATTTAGGTTTATTTTAGGGTTATAAGTATCTTTCTAGTAGCTAGGTTAACCACATGCTAGGCAGAGTCTATTATCCATATAATGTCTTTAGACATTATTAGGGAGGCTATTGCTACCGCCGCTAAATTTAACAGCGTTAAGGTCTATTAGGTCATTCTATAGTACTAGTGCTGAGGTATTATTATTAGGTAGTATAGGTTAATAGCCGCCAACAGTACTTAGCTTAGTAGTATTTAGCTTAGTATAGTAGGCGTGGTTCTATAGGTTATAGGCAAATACGTCTATTTGCTTACTCTAGCCCTTATAGTTAGCATTATTAATTTTACGGCTAAGGGTAAGGGCTAAGTCCTTTATCCTAGATGAAATATTCTTCCTAAGCAGATCTACCTTTTATTTCTTAGTCTTATTTGCTTTAATTATTAACTTATTAAGCTCTACTTTCCAGGACTAGTAATTGCGCTTACCTTAGCTTAAGGTGTCTAATTTGTTCTTAGCCGCTTAGGTTATATCTATGGCCTTATAGTGCTTCTTTATATATACAAACATAGACTCTCAGTTAGAGAAGGACCATTTGCTTGGGTTATTTAGGTGTATGCGTAGCATATCAAGGCCATGCTTAATATAATTATAAGCCTTATATATTAGCATGTCTAATATATAGAGGACTTTATTTATTAGGGTCTTAAAGCACTTTGCATCTCTACAGAAAACACCTTAAATCTTTATTTCCTATATTTTAAATTTTTCTTACTTTTTAGTTAGCGATCCCTTGCCATTAAATAGGATAGGGTTTTTTACTTCACACTTTTTTCTATAGGGCTTAGCTAGGGGAAGAGAGCCAGTAGCAGTGTTTTTATTGGCAATGGTTTAGGTAAGTATAGTAATCTAAGAGCTTAGGCTTTATATAGTCTTAGTATATACCAAAGCTTGCTGTTTATATTGCTTTATATATAGTTTAAGTGTCTTTAGGGAGTTAATTCCATGCTAAGCTTCTTTAAGTTAGGACTTTATAGTCCGGCCTTTATTATAGACTATTTAGAAACCGCTCTTAACGCTAGTTAAAAAGGTTATACATATAGAGAGGTGCTAAAATGTTCCTGCCATATTAAGGTCCTTAGGGTACTCTAAACCACTCCTAATTACCTAGGCAATATTAATATAGGAGGTATTAAAGAGGTAGGCGAGCGCTTCGCGTGTATTCACTAATAGGGTATTCTGGTCACCCATTTTAGGGGATTTAGGTAGGGTAATTAAAATTTATAAGGCTAGCTGTAATGCTGAGATTATCTAAGACAATACTAAGATTGTTTAGGACTGTACTAAGATTATCTAAGACTGTGGTATGGTGTTATCGGTTGCATTAGGTCGCAATTATACTAGGAAAACAGAGACAGTGGACTAGGGAGAATAAAGATCGCAATGGGGCACAAGAGGAGATACCACAAACTGTCACAGTGCTATAATGCTAATAGGCTGAATAACTCCATTATGGTATAAAGAGGAGAAAGAGGTAAAAGGGGGTATTATACACAAATAGTAGTGGCAGCCGCTAAGGCGCTAGTGGTGGGCTAGCTAATAGTAGGAAACAGTACAAGATAGTATAAGACAGTATAAGACAGTATGAGATAGTACAAGACAGTACGCGTCAGGACAGTGCCGTGACAGGTATTGGAGTCTTAGGGCCACTATATAAGTAATACAGCCTAAAATAGTGTGTTTGCTATTAAATCCAAATACGTTAATATGCTGGTTAAGGAGTATTAGGGTAAACTTATTATCTTATATAAAGATCTTATTAATAAATCCTATACCGCTAGCTTCTATATTAATTAGGACTTAAACATTAGCTAGTTAACCTTTCTATTAAAGACGGCAGTTAATGGTTATACTATAATCTTAAAAGCTAGGGTTTGCAATATTTAATGCATTTAATAAGATCCTGTAATATAGCTATTCTAGAGAGCAACTTAACTCTAGGATATGCCTTTTAGTAGTAAGTAGGAAGGGGTTCCTCTAGAATATTAGGTATAACTTTATCCTTATAAGTAGTACTTACTAGATATAGGGCTAGAACTAAGTGAAGATTAGGGGTAGTAACTAGAGGACTAGTGCGGTAAATAGTTGCTAGTATTAGCCGTTTATAGATTATATTAGGGCATAGGGATAGAGTAGTATCTTAAAATATAATCCCTGCTTCCGCATTTAAAGTAAAGGCCTAGTTTAATACGTTATTCTTATTTAGGGGATCCTAGTAGAGTGTATCCTAGGGTCCCTATATTAATATCCATAGCATTAGGGTGCTTAGGCTGGGATAATAACTTTATAGACGTTTGCGGAGCTATTATATTGTATTAAGGAGTGGACTTTAGTATTAGGCGTAGTATATTATTATACTGTTTATTAATAACGTTTATATAGGCGTTAAGAGCTCCTAGTAGGTCTATATCTATTAGGGAGGTTTTTAGTTTAGGGCTTAGGGACTTAATAAGGCTGTTAACTAGTATGGAGTTATTCTAGCCTGTTTTCTTTATATAACAGTTAAATTCGGAGAAGTATATTAGAAAGCTTTTTGTTCCTTAAGTTATATAGTTGTCATAGAACACCTCCATAACACGTTACACACGTCCACCTATTTCCACCGACGCAGTAAAAAGAGACCGACCGCGAGACGGCAATCTGTTATATTCCGCCAAAATCCACCAAATTCCGCTATATTCTGCCAGGACCGCTCCTTAAATCCTATTCTACTCTGTGTATATATTAACTAAGCAACCAAACTAATAATATATACCCTTTCTTCCCGTTTCCTTACCTTCTCTTCTTACGTAACGTCTTAACCTTATTACGCAGTTTATATATATAGCTTATTAATATCTACTTCGCTATATATTATCTCCGCTTATACTCGCCCCGTAACACTATATTGCGTTAAAACCTTAAAAACCTATACTCTGCCCCGCCCTGTTTAAAATGCAGAACGACCTTAAAGCCCTAATAACGGCCGCTAATATTATATCCGCACTTTGGGAACAATTGGCAGATATGCAAAAGTCCTTTATAGACGCCCTTGTACAAAACTAAGCTGCTATAGCTTAATAGCAAGCCGAACAAGAAGCATAGCACTAGAAAACAATTAAGGCCCTCTAAAAAGAAATCCGCACCCTTAAGACGCCCACGCTAAGCCCTTAAGACTAATTGCTATTACTAGAAGCCAATACGCGGAACGCGAGCCCTAAACTAGCAATAGTCGCCCTACTGGTAGAACCGACTACCGCGTTATAACGATCTAAAAAACTACTAGACCCTCTAGTATTTACTAGCAAACAATAAGAGCTTTAGTTATTTTTAAGCCGGCTTAAGAATAAGCTGACTGGCAATGCTAACCGTTACCTAACTAAAGCTAACTAACTCTACTACGCCCTAAGCCGACTAGGAGGAGACGTAGCTGACCTTATTAAACCTCTTTAGCCAAACTTAGTATAAAGCCTAGTTGTACTTCTTAAAGCTATATATAGTAACCCAAACCACCAAGCTACCGCTTAAAGGAAGATAAACCATATAACTTAAAAAAAGAAAAGTTTCCTAGTATACTTCTCCGAATTTAATTGTTATGTAAAGAAAATAGACTAGAATGACTCTGTACTAATTAATAGCCTTATTAAATCTCTAAGCCCCGAACTAAAAACCTCCCTAATTAGTATAGACCTACTGGGAGCCCTTAACGCCTGCGTAAACGTTATTAATAAACGGTATAATAATATACTACGCCTGACACCGAAGCCCGCTCCTTAATACAATACAACAACCCCACAATTGTCTACTAAATTATTATCCCAGTCTAAGCACCCCGACGCCATGGATATCGATACTGGGACCCTAGGATATGCCCTACTAGGGTCCTCTAAATAGGAATAACGCACCAAGCTAGGCCTCTGCTTTAAATATGGAAGTAGCTCCTACCTCTTTAACTACTGCTTAGCCCCCTTCTGAAAAGATCTACGAATAGTTAACGCTAGCAGCTATTTACTGCCCTAATCCTTAAGCCGTTGCCCCCAATTATTATTTGGTTCCAACTCGTTATCTAGTAAGCACCACTTATGAGGATAAAGTTATAACCGACACGCTATAAGAACTCCGCCCCAATTGTCTTTAAAAGGAAGGTCCTAGAGCTAAGTCGCTCTCTGGGACGGCGCTGCCTTAGGATCTCGTTAAATGCATTAGATGTTACAAACTCTAACTCTTAGGAATATAGCATAACCGTTAACTGCCGTCTTTAGCAGAACAATTAATAGGCTAATACTTAAGTCCTAATTAACATAGGAGCTAGTGGTATAGGATTTATTAATAAGATCTTCGCGTAAAATAATAGTTTTACTCTAACTCCCCTTGACTGGCATATTAATGTATTTAGATTTGATAGTAAACGTACGATTTTAGGCTGTATTACCTACGCAGTATTCCTAAGACTCTAATACCTAAACCATAAAGAATTGATTAAGCTCTTTATTACCACCCTAGGTTACCTAGTAATCCTTAGACAACCCTAGATAAAGCTATATAAGGTAACTATTAACTAGGACAACCTTAAGCTTCTATTTACTGCCTCCTATTATAAGTAGAAGTGCCTTATAACTCGCTTTTTAGACCCCAAACCAAAATCTAGAAAATCCACCAGGATTCACTAGCCTAAAAATTCTACCAAATTCTATAAACCTAAGATTTCCACTGACGTCCACTAAGGACCTGGAAATTATACTAAATTACACAAACCGACCCTAACTACTGCACCGCCCCGAACCAAGCTTAATATACAAAGGTACTAGAAGAACTAGTACTCTACTATAAATGTGACGGGCTCGTACAAATGCTTCTGAACCGAAGCTTGTAGATTGCTACTATACAAGAATACTAAGCTAAGGAGAAGAAGAAGTCTGTTAGAGACTGGCAAGATATAAAGGGGTCGCTAAGGCGCTAGTAGTAAGCGAGCCAATGGCGATTTTCTATCCCGGGGATGGAAAATCCTGATTAGTTGGCAGGAGTTAGGGTCCACT
>Ga0307507_10005470_pt1 | contig 20809 bp, 5 predicted proteins | sample 7_EM_MG_FD_207223 | JGI IMG/M metagenome (GOLD analysis project Ga0307507, IMG submission 207223) | Populus trichocarpa ectomycorrhiza microbial communities from riparian zone in the Pacific Northwest, United States - 7_EM | ecosystem: Host-associated > Plants > Roots > Unclassified | place...
CTATTACCTAATAAGTATATATAGCTATAATATAGTATACTTATTAGGTAATAGAGTTACCTTACTTATATATATTATTCTATATAGCTATACCTAGTATTTTACTATTTACTTACTTACATTTTAGGGTTTTATCTATAGCTATGGTATAAAGCTTATTATTTTATAATAGTAACTAGTAAGATACCTAAGGCCCTATAGATTTAATTCTTAATTTTACTTAGCTAAATTAGGGATAGCCTTTACTAGTTAATATATTAGGTTTATCCTCTATAACTATAGTCCTTATAACTAAGGTCTTATAACTAGGGTCTATAACCTGCTAGTAACCTATTAGTATAACCTATACTAATATAACTAAAGTATAAGGCGGCCTTTTAAGCACTATATTATAGCTATTAAAGGTTTAATATATTAAGCCTATATACCCCTAAGGCATAGTATTACTATAGCTTCGCCTAATCTGCGCTTTTAAGTCTAAGTAATAAGGTATTATGCCTAAGGATAGTTACTATTAGAAGGGAGGCATTATTAGGTAATAGAGTTATGTTATTTATATATTTTTTTTTATATAGCTATGCCTAGTATATTACTAGTCACTTACTTACCTTTTAAAGTTTTATCTATAGCTATAGTATAGAGCTTATTATTTTATAATACTATTAGTATAAATATACTTATAAAATATATATTGGCTATACCTATAATAGCATTAAGGCACGCTACCTACTAAATACTACTATACCCTGCTATTAGCTCGCCTACTACTAGCGAATTAGCGGCTAGCTCTCTATATTTATTTATACTGGCCCTAGCGGTCCCTTTTCCTTCGCCTTCTTCTTAGCTTAGTATCTTTATAATATAGTATTTATTTAAGCTTTAATTTAAAGGCATTTATTTAAGCCATAACAATCTTTAATTTTAGCTTAAATAGGTAATTATGTGCTTAAGCTTAAAGCTTTACTAATATATAGTATTAATATACAAAAAAGCTATCTATATATTTATATAAATGGCTCTATAAATAGCTCTATAAATATCTATATAATTACCTATATAAACGTCTATATAATTAATTCTATTTATTGCCTAATTCGGTCCCTCTTTTAGTTCTATATAGGCTTCTACCTTCTATATATAGGAAAAAAACCCTAGTAAGGGAAATACCAAAGTATATCCTTCTAGCTAGTCTTACGCGCTCCGCCTTTGCCTAGCCTATATACCTTTATAATAAGTCTACCTTATATACTATACTTCTAAAGTATCTTTAGAAGATCTAGGGGGGGTAAGTAGGAGGGTCTAGTAATTCGCCTATAAGCTACCTTTAGCTAGGTAAGAGTATCTAGCCCCTAAGGGGTTAGAAAGGGGCGTATCTATAGGTATCCTTCTATTAGATCTTATATACTATCTAAAGGACTTCTTAGCCTATAAGCCATTATAATTAATTAATTAGTTATTTATATAATTTCCTATATAATTATCTTTATAAACTTTATAATTAATTGCTAGTATAAATATATACGTCAATATACCTATATATCTACGCACCTATATATCAATATAAAGCCCTATATAAGGCTCCGCACAAGGCTCTGCACGAAGCTCTACACGAGGCTCTATACAAAGCTCTATACGAAGCTCTGCACAAAGCTCTGCACGAAGCTCTGCACGAAGCTCTGCACAAAGCTCTGCACGAAGCTCTGCACGAAGCTCTGCACGAAGCTCTACACGAAGCTTTGCACGAAGCTCTGCACAAAGCTTTGCAGAAGCTCTGCACGAGGCTCTACCGCTCTACATAATACTCTATTAAAGCTCTGCACAAGGCTCTACCTAAAGCTTACCCCCTTCTGCGAAGCAAATCTATACCTACTAGCAGTCCTTAATTATTATTTAAAGCTAGCTTATTAGTTTAGGTACTCTAGCTGCGGTAAGAAGAGGGCGGTGGGAGGGGTACGGCTGCTACGACTTAGGGTCGTCGGGCGCGATAACGAGATAACGAATTGGAATCGGGCAAATCGGGCAACGTAGTCTTCTTCGCCAGGTTTGATTTGGTAATTCTAGCCATCAGGAATAGCTTAGGGAGCTGTGGAAGTTGAGACAATTTGGCTTAAAGTAGGTGTATATAGGCCTAAATACCCCGCGCGGGACTAACAAAAATCCGAACCGTGTACCAGACCTTCTAACGAAGGTCTTACCAAAAGCGGCTAGCGGCTTGGCAAGTAAGCCTTGGCAAGAAGGTCTGGGAACGAGACAAACTATAAGGGCACAGACTGTTTAACTATAAGAAATATAAGCGCCGCCTAGATCAGTGATCTTGTTAGATTGGCGTGGCGTAGATCTGAGGTCAAATCCACTCCATCCACCAAATATGCGATTTGACGCCAGGAGCGCCGCGGCGCTCCAGTGCAGATATATACTATATATAGAAAGTCTTGGCACGGTTCTAGTGTTGTATTTGAGAAGTATGGGGTAGTTGAACTTCTAAAAAGTCGTTAGAGCTTTACACCACATATACTATTTACCGTACGGCCTAAACTCATCGAAGTCTTTAAAGTCGTCTGCCTTTAGATTAATTGATTTGGGCGCTAGGATAATATTATTGGAGGGCTTGTAGATGTACGGAGGTCCTTAATAAAAGTTCTTGCACCTTTCTAATTAGGAAGTTTTAGGAATAATAGTACTTATTGCTACTTTATATATTTTTATATATTATCTTACTAAGTATAAATTAAAAATCTGATAAAGAATTTTTATTATATATAGTATTAGGCTAGTAAATTAATCTTTAAAGTTTGCGTGCCTTAATATACGTTAGGTAGACTTTAGTATACGCTACATAGGCTATAAAATACGCACCTATGCTTGCGCGTACGTCAGTTTAAAACTTCCCAATTAGGAAGGTATAAGAACTTTTGTTAGGGACCTCCGTATAGTAGTATATGTGGAGACTCTATGTATACTAGCAAGGTTATCACGTAATCGCAGGAATATCTGCCTACCCCCCTCTACTAATAGCAATTAAGAAAGGCAAAATTGAGTTATAAAGTAATTGTGTATAGAGGAAAGCAGTAAAAACGGAAGGAAGATAAGCAGGCTACCTTAATTGGATGGAAAAGACTCGTATTTCGGAACTTCAAGTCATTATACAACTCTTCCAATTGGCTCTACATCACGCTTTAACACCTTATTAATCCTTCCTCCTTACGCTCCTTCTTCTAATTGGGTAAAGAACTGGCGCTCTAGGAGCTCCAGAGCTTCAAGATCCACTTCGCGCCATTAATTAATCCAGTGTGTCACAGAGTAAGCACAAGCGATGATAATATATAGCGAAGTAGATATTATTAAGCTATGTACATAAACTGTATAATAAAGTCAAGACGTTGCGTAAGGAAAGGAAAGTAGGAAACAGGGGAAAAAGGGTATATAACATTCGCTTAGTTGCTAGGTTAACGGGTACTGTGCTATATATAGGCAGGGTAGAGCTTAGGTGGCGGTTCTAGTAGAACTTAGCAGAATTCGGCAGTTAGAGGTCCTTAAAGTTGCCAGTTAGCAACTCTAACAGTAGAGACAGCAGATTGCGGCGGAATACGGCAGATTGCTATTAGATTGCCGTCTTGTGGTTAGTCTTTGGTTGTTTAGTTAGTGGAAACAGGTAGATATGTGTAAGGTGTTACGGGGGTGTCCCATAACAGTACCCCCCCTTTAAACTCGAGCATCTGCGAGATAGGGCTGTGGTAGTTCTAGGTGGAGTTTGTGAAAGTCTTCTGCGGCTTATATAAGTCCTATAGAGTTAGCAGGTTCCTATAAGGGTTTAGTAAAACCTCTCCATTTTGTAAGGTACATATATTTGCGTTTCCGTTTGTTGTACTTAATGTCGTTAACTCTTTTAACGAGGTACTTATCCTCACCATCTACTTTAACTGGTGGGGGAGGGTTTTAGATCTGTCCAGGCAGGGCGTCTAATATAGGGGCGGCAGGGCAGAGGACTGACGTATGGAATACGGTGTGGATTTTAACCGTATTAGGGAGCTTTAGTTGGTAGGTATAAGGAGAGACAACTTTTTTAACCTTATAAGGGCCAGCGTTCTTCCAATTAAGTTTTTTAGTAGGTTATTTTGTATTCAGATTTCTTGCGTTTAGCCAGACAAAGTTACCAATTTAGTAAGCTGGTGCTAGGGTTCGGTTCTTATTTACTGCAGCTTTATAGACAGACTAGGCCTATATTATTTTATTAATAAGGAACTCCTGTAGTTCTTCTATCTTCTTTACAAATTTGTTTACTTCTGCAACTTATAAGGCCTAATAAGCTAGACAAGGAATATTACTAAAGGGTTTAAAACCCATTCGCGGGTATTGGCCGTAATTAGCCAGGAATAGGGAGACCTTTATGGTTTCTAAGACGGAGTTATTTGCAGTAAACTCAGCAAATATAAGCCAGTCCATCCAGTCGTCCTATAGATATAACGTGTATATCCGAATATACTGTTCCATTATAGCATTTACACGTTCCGTTTAACCATCCGTTTCTGGGTAATATGCCGTAGATAATAGTGCTTTAATGCAGAGTTGGGTAGTTAGTTCTTTCTAAAACACTAAGACGAACTGGCGGCCTCTATTAGAGACGATTGTTTTAGGGAGTCTATAGAGTTTCTATATATAATCCAGGAACAGTCAGGCAACGGTAGGTGCTAATATATTAGGGCAGGCGATTAAGTGTCTCATCTTAGATAGTTGGTCTATAACTACTATAATATTCGTGCAGCCTTTACTTTTGGGGAAATTAACAACAAAGTTAATTAAGATATCCTTCTATCTTCAGTCCGGAACAGGCAGTGGCTTTAGAAAGCCGTTGTATATCTTATGCAAAGCTTTAGCTCGTTAGTAGGTATAGTAGCTGGAGACGTACCTTCGTGTCGTATTATATATGTTTGGCCAGTAGTACTCCCGTTAGAGTAGCTCTAGGGTTTTTCCTTAGCCTAGGTAGTCGGCTACTGGTAAGTTATATACGTGTTTGAGGAGCTTAAGCTTAAGTTTATCATAATTAGGGATAACTAGGCGGTTTTAGTAGTACAAGCGGTCTCCGCGAACTTCACATTTACTTAGAGAGATCTTTTTAGAGCGTCTAACGCCATCTTAAATTAGCTTAAGTGTCTCTTAGATAAACTTATTGTTTGGGTATTTATTAATTATAATCTGTTCAATTAATTAATCAGTTATTTTAAGGACGTATACCATAAGGTCTTTAGCTAGGGGATTAAATAATTCGGAACAAAGCAGGGTTTATTTATAGTAGGCGCGCGCTTCTTCCTATACTGTTATATCTTGTAAACGTTGAGTTAGGGCATCAGGTTTTTAACCTTAAACGCCTAGGCGGTACGTAATTAAGAATTAGAATTAAAACAGATATTCTAACCAGTAGGCTTAACGATAACTTAGCTGTTTTATAGTTATAAAGTACTATAGATTCTTATAGTTGCTAAGGGCCTTAATTGGAAATCCAGCGCCTTCTAGTTTAGGTCGCTATTGTTTAAAACATTTAATAATAGCTAATAATTCTTTATCGTAGATCTTGTAGTTACATTTAGCTAGACTTAGTCGTTTTAAGAAGTATGCTATAGGGTGCAGTACCCCTTCTTTATTATACTAAAACAGAATGCCTCTAGTAACGTAGTTAGATAAGTTAGCTTCTATAATACTCTTTTAGTTTAGGTCAAAGTGTTAGAGTACAGGTGCGGTAGTAATCATAACTTTTAAATAGGTAAAGGCCTTCTTACATTCCTTATTAAAGATAAAGGCTTTATCCTTTTGGGTTAGAGCTATAAGAGGTAAAACTAGGGCGGAGAAGTTATTAATAAACCGTTAATAGAAATTAGCAAATCCTATAAAGGCTCTTACGTCCTTAACGTTCTTAGGTTCTTGCCAGTTTATAATTACTTTAATCTTCTTTGGGTCTATTTATATGCCGTCTATAGAGATAATAAGTCTGAGGTATAGAACTTCTATTTTATAAAACTTGCATTTATCTATATCTAATTGTAGTCTAGCTTTATGTAGGGCTTTTAAGACAAGGTTAACGTGTTTCTTATATTTAGCTAGGTTATTGCTATATACTAGGATGTCGTCAATATAAGCAGTACAGAAAACGTCTAGGTAAGGTCATAAGGTATTATTTATAAAGTATTAGAATAAACTTGGGGCATTTATAAGGCTAAACGGCGTTACTAAGTATTTAAATAGTCCGTATCTAGTACGGAATACTGTAAGCCATTTATCTCCTTTTGCGATACGGAGGCGGTTAAATGCGTGGATAAGGTCAAGTTTTATATAGTAGCGAGCCTTACTTAATCGGTTTAGTGTCTCGTCTCTTAAATTAACGGGAGCGGGTACCGATTCTTAATGGTAATAGCGTTAAAAGCTTAGTAGCTTATATAGAAGCGTAGACCGCTGCTAGGTTTCTTAATAAAGATTATAGGTATAGCTATAGGCGAAGAGCTTACTCTAATAAATCCTTTATTTAGGTATTCGTCCAAGTACTTCCATAACACTTGGAGTTTATTTTAGGACATTCCATATAAGGGTCTAAATCCTAGTTATTTTCCTTCTTTAAGTATAATCTTGTGGTTATATGGTTAGTGCTCCACTAACTTATCAGCTTCCTTTTATAAAAATACTTCCAGATGCTTATAATAGCATACTAGTACTTTTGTGGCAGGGTTAGTGTGCTTCTTTAGTGCTAGGGCCTTTTTAATATTGGCCATTATAACAGCAAAGATTGTATATTTAGGTTTCCTAGTGAGTTATACTAATAGGGTAGCTCTGATTATATAGATATCTATAAAAAAGGGGGTAAGTTGCCAGCTGGTAATTTTCTTTTAATTATCTACTATTTCTTGTTTAACTTTAGGTTCAGTGTTAGATACGGAGTTAGTATTAGATTTGGGTTTAGGTTTTTTAAGTATCCTTTTTATAGTAGAATACTAGTTCTTCTGGTACTTTCGTATATTAAGCTTAAGTTTAGGCTTCTGCTTGGTTTGGGGTGGTATAGTAGTTAGGGTCGGTTTATATAGTTTAGTATAATTTTTAGGTTCTTAGTGGAATTGGGTGGACTTTTTAGGTATAGGGTGGATATTAGTAGATATTTTAGACTAATAGATCCTAGTAGATTTTTTAAATTTCGGTTTAGGGTCTATATAGTGAGTTATAAGGCACTTCTACTTACAACAGGAGGCGGTAAATAGAAGCTTAAGGTTATCCTAATTAATGGTTACCTTATATAGCTTTATCTAAGGTTGTTTAAGTATTACTAAGTAACCTAGAGTGGTAATAAAAAGCTTAATTAGTTCTTTATGGTTTAGGTATTAGAGTCTTAGAAATACTATATAGGTAATACAGCCTAAGACAGTGCGTTTACTATTAAATCTAAATATATTAATATGCCGGTCAAGGGGGGTTAGAGTAAAACCATTATCTTATATAAAGATCTTATTAATAAATCCTATGCTACTAGCTCCTATATTAATTAGGACTTAAGCATTAACCTATTAATTATTCTACTGAAGACGACAGTTAACGGTTATGCTGTAATCCTAAGAGTTAGAGTTTATAACATCTAAAGCATTTAACGAGATCCTAAGGTAGCGCCGTCCTAGAGAGCAACTTAGCTTCAGGACCTTCCTTTTAGAGGCAATTAGGGTGGAGTTCTTATAGCGTGTTAGTTATAGCTTTGTCCTTATAAGTGGTGCTTACTGGATGCAGGGCTGGAACTAGGTAGAGATTAGGGACGGTAACTAGAGGATTAATGCGGTAAACGGCTGCTAGTATTAGCCGTTTGTAATTCGCGTTAGGGCATAGGGACGGAGTAGTGGTTAGAGAGGTAGGAGCTACTTCTATACTTAAAATAGAGGCCTAGCTTAGTGTGTTGTTCTTATTTAGAGGACCCTAGTAGGGCGTATCCTAGGGTTCTAGTATTAATATCCATGGCGTTGGGGTGCTTAGGCTAAGACAATAACTTAATAAATATTCACGGGTTTGTTATATTGTATTAAGAAGCAGACTTCGGTGTTAGGCGTAGTATATTATTGTATCGTTTATTAATAACGTTTATGTAGGCGTTAAGAGCTCCTAGTAGGTCTACACCTATTAGGGAGGTTTTTAGTTCAGGGCTTAGGGATTTAATAAGGCTGTTAATTAGTATAAAGTCGTTCCAGCCTATTTCTTTTATGTAACAGTTAAATTTGGAGAAGTATACTAGGAAGCTTTTTATTCCTTAAGTTATATAGTTTATCTTTCTCTGAGCAGTAGCTTAGCGGTTTAGGTCACTATATATAGCTTTAAGAAGTATAATTAGGCTTAGTACTAAGTTCGGTTAAAGAGGTTTAATAAGGTTAGCTACGTCTCCTTCTAATTAACTTAGGGCGTAGCAGAGTCGGTTAGCTTTAGTTAGGTAGCGGTTAGTATTACTAGTTAGCTTATTTTTAAGCTGGCTTAGAAATAATTAGAGTTCTTATTATTTACTAGTAAATATTGGAGGGTCTAGTAGTTGGTTTAGGGTAAGTAACTACTATAGGTTTAGGGCTCTCGTTCCACATATTCATCTCTAAAGATAGTGTTCGGTCTTAGGGCCCTAATATAGGCATCTTAAGGGTGCGGATTTCTTCTTAGAGGTCTTTAATTAATTACTAGTATCATGCTTCTTGTTTGGCTTATCATTAAGTTAAAGTGGCTTAGTTTTATGCGAGGGCGTCCATAAAGGACTTCTATATTTCTGCCAATTGTTCTTAGAGTGCGGATATAATGCCAACAGCTATTATAGGGGCTTTAGGGTCGTTCTGCATTTTAGAGGGTAGTATATAGTGTTAACATAATATAGTGTTATAGAGTAAGTATAAGCGATGATAATATATAGCGAAGTAGATATTATTAAGCTATGTATATAAACTGTATAATAAAGTTAAGACGTTGCGTAAGGAAAGGAAAGTAGGAAATAGGGGGAAAAGGGTATATAACGTTTGCTTAGTTGCTAGGTTAATGGGTACTATGCTACACATAGGCAGAGTAGAGCTTAGGTGGCGGTTCTAGTAGAACTTAGCAGAATTCGGCAGTTAGAGGTCCTTGAAGTTGCCAGTTAGCAACTCCGACAGTAGAGATAGCAGATTGCGGCGGAATACGGCAGATTACTGTCAGATTGCCGTCTCGTGGTCGGTCTTCGGTTGTTCAGTCGGTGGAAACAGGTGGACGTGTGTAAGGTGTTACGGGGGTGTCCCGTAACACAGTGGATCTACCACCCATGCAATCCAGATCCAGCCACGCCACGCCAAATTGCCGCCAATCCAACAAGATCACTGGCCTAGATAGGATAAAGGATATTACTTTTCTTAATTTTCTACTCTATTTTAATTACTTTACTTATAAGCGTCAACTAAGAGCAAGGCCTTGAGTTATATTATACTTTCCACAATATAATAGCGACCCTTTCTATCCATAGTATCCTAAGTTCTGCTATATAAAGCTTATCCTTTATTACCTATAAAGGGAGTATAAGGATATAGCTACTTATACTAATAGATTTAGGGCCCCTAATTATATTGCTTCCTATTAGGCTTACGTTAACTCTTATTAGCACCTATTTAACTACTTCTGTAATTGGAAACTAGAGGAAGCTTATAAAACTTATAACGGAACCTTGTAGCAAGAACTACAATGGGTTCGTCAATGGGCTAGGTATATAGATATTTAAACAAAGTCAACAATGTAACAGTATAAGATAACAACTAGTGTAGAGTGGTTGCCTAATAGATTAACTCTAATTGTATTCTAAGATTCACTATAAGGAGAGAACTATCTACGGTAGGGACTAAGGTCCTTTAAATACACAACTATACTCCTAAGAAATCCTCTCTTATACGTAAGGTATGTATTATACGTGTTATATATAGACGTACCCTATATACTGTAACCGACTACGGTACCCTGCCAAACCACCACTGTTTTACCTGCGTATTGCCTACGTATCGCCTACGTATCACTTGCGTATCACCCTGTTTTAGCCACGTATTAGTCTCCCCTTTGGTTTTATTATATACCCCTTCCTTGTGTATATATAGACACTTTCAGCTACATTTACAATCAAGTTGCTCATTTAATACCCACACTTGCACTGTTACACATACACTACGTATACTATATATAACATTATATAACTTGCTTACTATTCCTTATTATATAGTTCCACCGGTTCTATCCTAGACTGTGCTTATATTAACTAACTAGCTTCTTCTAACTCTTCTCCAAGTAGTTATAATATTGTACTTAAGCTGTCCATAACACCATCTCCCTCCTCTTTATCTTCGTCCTTAAAGATTCCTAATATCTCTAAGTTGTCTACTAGAGGTATAATATCTATTTAATTAATTTGGTTAATATTATTACTTACTATACCTAAAGCCTCTTCTTCTTCATAAGCGCAGCGCTATGCTTGCACTGTTGCTGCTATACTATTACTTAGTAAAATAATACTATCTCTATATTCTCGTTGTGCGAAAGAGGGGTTAGTTTATGTTACACTGGCAAGTCCTTTATCTTGGCAACCCTCTTTATATTTAGAGTGCACTAAAGCAAACATTTAATTATCTTGTAATGTTTGCTCTGTTTCTGACGCTAAGTATATACATCCTATAACTCTTAGTAGTCTTTAAGTTCCCTAAGTAACTTATTATAGGGTTTTATATTTAATCTGCCACTATAAAGCTTAACAATAAGCTGTTAGTCGCTCTGGTAGAGCTCTAGCATTTTTATAACGCTAAATAAGAGGCTGCTAACGCCCAGCAATGGGCTCTTAAGTCTTGTCTTGCTGCTTCTGCTCAGTTAATCTATCTTAAAAAGGTTTATAAGAAGGTCCGTTTTAAGGAGTGGAAACTTGTTTAATAGGGTCTTAATAAGCTAGGTAATAAGCAAGTAGTATCTCCAGAGAAGGAAACAACTCTAAATAATATAGTAGTTGCTCCTTATAAGTTCCCCTTAGGTAACTCATCCTTTGGCGATCTGTTTTTCTTACTTCCTAACCTACTTTCTTCTAATACTCCTATACCTTTCCCATAGCGTTCACTAGGTTACTTAGTAGTTTCTAGGTAGTCTTACTATAGCCTATCCACTTTACTTTATACTATATTTCATTATCTACATCCTTGTAACCAATGATCTTTAAAACTTACTATTTGTCTTCTTCTTGTCCTCTATACGTGTCTGCCTTATAGACTAGCAGCTTGACATTCCCATATACTGGCTCTAGCATTGCAACATGCTGTATAGGGTAGATCTTTATTTTCTCTAGTAAGTTAAGTCTATACATAACTTCTAAGATCTCTGCTTTAACTGTAAATAGTCCTAGTCTAACATAATCCAACTTCTTGCTTAGTTGTCAACTCTTAAAATTTTTATATAGTAGCCACACTTTATCCCCCTCCTTAAGATCTGGTCCCTTAGATCTCTTAGTATTATAGTACTTTTTCATCCTTATCCGTACTAGTTTAGCTATTTCCTTAAGGTAATTATAAAGATTTATTAGTGTCTCCATTCTTTCTTTAGCTGTACTACTTGTTTTCTTTACTTATTATAGTAACAACAACATTCTAGGCTTATAGCCGTAATTTGCCTTAAAAGGTAATATGCCCGTTCCTTTCTATGGTGTTGCGTTATATATAAACTATATAACTGGTAATAACAACACCCAATTATTCTGTGCGTGGTTAATATAGTGCCTTAGATACTGTTCTAGTATCTAGTTTAGTCTTTCTATTTAACTATCTGTCTATAGGTAATATACAGTTAACGTTACTATTTAAACCCCTTGTTCTGCTAAGAATACTTCCCAAAATACTGCTATAAATCTTGGATCTCTGTCTAATATAATCTTTATTAGTGCTCCGTGTCTTGTAAATACTTCCTTTATATAGATTCTAGCCACATCTTCTACAGATATTTCTTCTATGCACGCTATAAAGTATCCCTACTTTATTAGCTTATCTACTATTACTAAGATTATATTGTAATCTTATCTGGTAATAGGATCTTTTAACTTTAGTAACTTTATAATGAAGTCCTATAATATAACCTCCTATGGTCTTTCTAGTACTTTAATAGGTTATAGCCCTCTATATAGCTTATGCCTTATTAGTTTATTTCTTTAGCAATCTAGACACTTTCTTATAACTTATCTCACTAGTCCCTAGATTCCTTAAATAATATATTCCTTTTATAGTCTTAATACTAAGTCTATAGATCTGTTATATCCTTATGTTATTCCTTTGTGAAACTCTTTTATAAATTCTTCTGCTACTGCTTTTAGAATATAGGTTGCTTCCCTATTCTTATACTGCTCTAAGTCTAGATTCTTAGCCTATACTTCCTAGATCTTTTATGTCCAATCACTTTTAGGTAATTTGTAAACTTAACCCTCTCTAGTTACTGCAATCTTTGGATAATTATACTTAATTACTCCGTTTTAATCCTTTTGTAGTAAAGCCCCTAATGGCTTTTCTTTATTCTATAGTTTAGCCTTTTTGCTTAGAGTATCTGCTTATGCATTGTCTATACCTTTAGTATACTAAATCTTAAAATAATATTCTATAAGCATTTCCGCCTATCTAACCTGTCTTTATTTAAGTTTCTTTGTTATTAGGAATCCTATAAGGTTCTCATAGTCCGTCTTAACCATAAATAGTTCCTCTATACCTTATAAGAATGCTCTCTATTTCTTAAGTGCTGTAACTATACCTAGCAACTCCTTGTTATAGATGTTATAGTTTAACTCTAATAGTATTATTTTCTAACTATAATACGCTACTAGATGCTATACGTCTAAATGCTTTTATAGTAAGTATGCTCCTAGTGTAAAGTTTAATGCATCTATTTCCATAACTGTTTCTAGCTTCGGCTGGTAGATTTTAAGGACTGGTTCCTAGGTAAACAACTCCTTAAGTTCTTTAAACAACTTTTTTTACTTACTTCCCTATACCTACAGTTCCTCTTTCTTTGTTAGTCTTATAAATAGCTTAATACTCTTTAACTACTGTACTATAAACCTCCTATAGTAGTTGCAAAACCCTAGGAATAATCTTAACTACGTTATGTTCTCTAGTTCTTACTAACTTACTATAGCTTTAACTTTCTTTAGGTCTATACTAATTTTTCCTAATTTAATAATAAATTTAATAAAATTAGTTTTCCTAGTAAAGAACTTGTATTTCTTAATTGCTACTAGCATCTTTTCTTCCTATAGTCTCCTTAAGACCCACTTAATATATTCTCCATATTCTTTCTTACTTATTAAGTAGATAATAATGTTGTTAAGATATATTATAATAAACTTATCTAGGTGTTCTCCTAACACACTATTAATTCTTTTTTAAAATGTTACTGGTATGTTTATAAGCCTAAACTGCATAACTAATAGTTTATATAGTCCTTCCTTTGACCTAAAGGCTGCCTTCTATTTATCTCCTTCCTTAATTCTAATCTAATGGTATACCTATCTTAGATCTATCTTTATAAAGATTTTTACGTTGCCTATCCTATCTTGGATTTCGCTAATTAAAGGTAAAGGATACCTATCCTTTCTTATAATGCTGTTTAACTATCTATAGTTAATGCATATCCTAAGTTTTCCGTTTTTCTTTAGAATAAATAACACTGGATACCCTACTAATAACTATAACGGTCTAATATATCCCTTTTATAAGTTCTCCTAGATAAACTCCTTAAGCGCTACTAACTTAGTTTTAGTAAGCTTATAGATTAGAAAGAACTTTGGGCTAGTTCCTAGTTCCAACTCTATTTTATGGTCCTATACTATATACTCTAATAGCTTTTTACTTTCTGGTAACTATAACCTTTTGCTATACTTATGGTATCTCTTTAGTATATGACTTAAGCCTCGCTTAGTCTCTTTATATGTCGCTCTAACTTAGTACTATACCAACTTAGTTTACTGTCGCATCTTATGCTATTAAGTATCTCTAATATTGACCTGACCTGTAACCTAATTAATTTTTAGATTGTATTCCTGTAACCAAGGTATTTCTAGTATTGCCTTGTCCTTTTCTAATGGTAGGATATTAAAAAATATTTAAACCTATTTCCCTTTAATAGTTAACTAAATAGGTCCTATTTTAAGATTAATAATGCCTCCTTTATAGGCTATCTAATCTCCTAAAATTGTTATAAGTAAATACAGGTACTCCTTTTATCTATGTGGTAGCCCTATCCTTTCTACTACTACTAGTAATATGTGGTTCCTTATTGCTCTACTGTCTATTAATGCTTTAAACTATTAATCTTACTACTTAACTTGTAAATTTAGGTGTTAACCTTGAATTCCCTTAAGGGTCTAAGGCTCTACTACTGGCTCACTCTAGTCCTATAGGCCTCCCCTTTTCCTAACTATTGGCTGCTAGATCCTGCTTATACTTAGTCCTCTCTAGGCTAATACTTAGTTTATTTCTTTTCCTCTATATACTATAGATAAGTGTTCTCTAAGCAGTCCCACTACTGTTATCTATCTAGGTATTCTTCTATAAGGAATCTTCCTGGTTAAAGTATTAGGTCCCCTTAACTCTGTACTTCTACTAAGTGCTATCTATGTATATACTTAGCATCTCTGTACTTTCTTTTATCTAGTGCCCAATGCATTCTAGTTAGATACTTCCAGTTTTTATCTTTTGGTGCTCTATATATATTGTATATATTATCTATATAAGCTATCTATAATAGTATATAATGCGCTAAGTAACTTAGGTTAACTCTTGGCTTATTTTTGCTTTTAAGTTTAACCCTTTATCTGGCCAATCTAACTGTTAGTCTTTTATTTGCGGGTACTAAGATTTATCTCTTATTTTTCTAGTCCCTAGATCCCTCTTCTAGGTTCCTTAATATTATAATTAATACTCCTTTAATGTGACTTATGCGTTTTTCCGTAATAGGTTGGTCTTAGATAACTTTTTTGTCTAGCTATATATAAAAGTCTTTCTATTTGTCATTGTGTTATTACCTATACCACTTTTTATATAACTGGTTTAGTGTATATAGTCTGTCTATTAGAAAGTATCTTATTATTGCTACGTTATAATACCCTTTAGTATATCTTTCTTTAAATCTGGTTAGGATTCCTAGATCCTCTTCTTATTCTAGTTTATCTAACTACTTTGCTCTAGGCGTCCCTGCCTTAGGCCTACTAGTAACTCTTTATATGGGTGCTCTGTCCCTTATATAACCTAGCGTAGCTAATCTCTTATCTAGCTTTTGTTCTTGCTATATAATAATACTTTACCTAAACTCCTTTATAGTTTCTTGTTTTCTGCGTCTAGCAGTTAGATCCTTAAAGTCGTCCTACTTCTTAATCTCTATATTAACTTTTTAATCTTTAGGCTGAACACTGTGTTTACCTAGAACTAACGTTCTTACTTATTCCCCGAACTTATGGTTCTTAAACTTGTGTCCTATACTTATTTGTTTATTACTAAACTAAGCTGCTGCTCTTTCCCATCGGTTTTTATCTATTATGGGTCCTTAGGTATATCTTATCTTGTCTTAAGAATCTTAAGCGTCTTATATCTTATCTTAAAAATCTTAAGCCTATAGCCTTTTGCCTTTATTAAATAGTAAGCTAGCACTAGTAGTTATCTACTTGCTTAATTATTTTTAGATATTGCTCCTTCCGTCTTATAAAGTAATAGATGCTATATCTAATAGTGTTATAATACCCATTACTAAACCGTATTCTATGGTGGTCTTAGTCTCTACTTTTATTGCGTTATTAAGGTTTAAATGCCCCTAGCTAGCCTCCTATTCTCCCTTGTCGCTATTAATTAATAAGTACTCCAACTCCATTATTAATATTACTAATCTTTATTCGCATATTATTATAATATCTTAATCCAGCTTATAGAGTTAATCTTATTCTTTATCTAACTCTCTAGTTCCCTTAAGTCCTCTTAACTCTAGCTCTTATAGCTAATAGCTTGCGCTATACTTAGCGTCCTTATAAATTTGGTAAGTGTTGTTGTAACAAAACGTAAAGTGCTTAATTAAACACTCCTTAGTCCCGCGCAACGTCCCTATATCTATATTATTGTACTTTAACAACCTAGTGCCTTTTACCATATAGTTACTCTAACTACCTTTACAGTCTCTGGCAAAATAACCCTGTTTTCCATAATTTATATAAGCTCCTTTTTTAAACCGTTCTTCTTATTATAGAGTCCACCTAAATGTCTTCTGTTAATAAGATCCCTAGTTTAGCCTTTACTCCTTAGTCCTATAATTACTTAATCCTTAACCTTTAGGTTTCTATAGTTTCTTACTCCATCTTCTAGATTCTTTAGTGCCGCTTAAGTCTATTAGCTCCAGCCTATTCCATGGTTTATAACCCTGCATCTACCGATATATACTCTGCGCCTTATATAACTATAGAACTCTATCTTGCCCTTTCTTAGCTTGCTCCCTTTAATAGATCCTATTATTAATCTTTATTAATTAATCTATTAAGTCTCTTAGACTTTCCGCATCTTCTATTAGGATAATTATATCCTAGACTTTTACCTTAAGTCCCTATTTATACTGTGCCATAAGCGCCTTATTATTCCACTTAACCTATATTATAAGTGTCTAAAACTGCATTATGTACTCTATTGCTAATATACGTTATATTAGGTTTTAAAGCTTTCTTTCTACTATGGTTATTACTTCTAGGTCTCTAAATATCTGCGTTAGTCTTTCCGCGAACCTATTCCAACTTAAGAATATATACCGGACATCTTGGTTAGTAGTTGTCATTCTATAAACTTAAATTTTAGTAAGGTAAGGTTTAAACCACTTAAGCGCTCTTTCTGTTAAGAACAGTCCTACATACGCTACTTAATCTATAGTTATTACCAACTTTGCTCCTTCCTGTATAACCTTAAAGTGCATTTATATTAGAAACCCCTTAAGTTTTAACTTCTTACCTAAAAATCGCTTAATTAACAGTAACTTAACCTTGGCTGCTCTAATGCCATTAATCCTATCTTTAAGTACTTTATTATTTCCCTGTAGCTAGTTAACCATTTCCTATAACTATTTAACCATAACTAGTTATAAATTGGTGTCCCCCATGCTGGTATCCCCGCTAGTACCTAAGGTGGTTGCTGCTGTTATCACTAATGTAACTAGTGCTTTTAGTGGCATACTGTTTGACTTATTAATACTATAACTAGGTAGTAAATGTGTAATGAAACCTTGTAGCAAGAACTACAATAGGTTTATTAATAGGCTAGGTATGTAGATATTTAAACAAAGTTAATAATATAACAGTATAAGATAATAACTAGTATGGAGTGGTTGCCTAATAGATTAACTCTAATTATATTCTAAGATTCACTATAAGGAGATAACTATCTATAGTAGGGACTGAGGTCCTTTAAATACACAACCGTACTCCTAAGAAATCCTCTTTTGTACGTAAGGTACGTGTTATACATGTTATATATAGATGTACCCTGTATACACTGCGTACACCGCATATAATATTATATAACTCGCTTACCATTCCTTATCACATGGTTCCACTGGTTCTATCCTGGACTATACCTATACTAACTAACTAGCTTCTTCTGACTCTTCTCCAAGTAGTTATAATATTGTACTTAGTAAGCTGTCCGTAACAAAACTGCTAATAATATCAATAAGTTTAAGGGCGATTTTGTAGATAACTTAGAGCTATATTAGTCCTTTAAGGCCCTATATACCCACATTTAAAACACTAATAGAGTTAAAATTAAGGATCCTAACAGGCTTAGTAATAGGGAGCTTAATTATAACTACAATTAGGGTATATATTAGGGTACGTACCCGCAGCTTAATAAGAGGACTTATTGGCAAGAAGTATAGTTATAGCCTCTACTATAAAGCCGCCTATCCTAAATAGCAACCCTATCTTCCTTACAGCTAGGCCAGCGTTATATTTATAATGCTATAGTTAATTACTACAGGCAGATTTAAGTAGGCCTTAGCTCCCCCCTACTACAGATTAATATTAATAGAGAGGTAGAAACCGGCAAATTATATCTTATTGCTATTCTCTCTACTACGCTCTATACTATGGCAAGGGCTAATAGCAAGCCATTACCATTAGCTCAAGTCGCCCCTACTAGGGTAGCTGCCTTTAATATTAACGGCAGGACTATATACAATCTATTAAAGCTACTGGTGAATCGCCCCTTTAAGGAATTGCCTGCTACTAGTCTTATGCCTCTATAACAAGCTTTTACGGATATTTACTATCTTATTTTTAATAAGAAATCTATAATTAGGCAAGTATATCTGGCCTAGATTAATCGCTACCTCCGTTAGATCTACCCTACGTGTAACAACGACTACTTTAGAGGCTTAAATATCTTGCTAGTAGGCGATTTCCATCAGCTTCCCCCTATAGGTTAGGCGGCCTTATATAACAATATACCCACTGGCCCATTAGAGCTCGCTAGCTATAGAAAGGGAGCCTATAAGGCAATTAACCAAACTGCTGTCCTAGATTAAGTTATGCGGTAGGGCAGTGATAACCCTAAGAGCATTATATTTAGGACCGCCCTCGCGAAGCTACATAGTAATTCTATAAGTGATTTAACTTAGAAGCTTCTTTTAACTAGGTATAAGCAGGGCCTACCTACTAGTGAGGTTGTAGGCTTTAACGATACAACTTAGCTATACAGCATACGCGCTACTATAGGTAAATATAACATTACTTAGCTTCGCGATCTTTTACAGCCGGTAGTAGCTATTAAGTTAGTTAATACTGGTATAGGTACACGAAAGGTTACTCCCAATTAGTATAATACTCTAGAGAATTTAACCCTATATATTGGCGCTAAAGTTATACTAATATAGAATATCTAGGTTAAACTAGGCTTAGTAAATAGTACTACTGGTATAGTTAAAGATATTATATAGAAGGAGGACGCTAATATTAAAAAGGACCAGCTTTAGGCACTGCTAATTATGGTAGATAGTTATAACGGATCTGCCCTATTTACTTAATAGGACAGGATAAAGGTTATCCCTATCTTTTCTATACTTTATAAGTAGGAGGGTATAAGAGGCTTTTACTTACGGCGTTAGTTTCTAGTTACTCTAGCTTTTGCTCTTACTATATATAAAAGCCAGGGCCTAACACTTAACTAGGTGGTTCTAGATATTAAGGAAAAGAATAAGACAGCTAGGCTAATTTATATAGTAATCTTACGAGTTAAAAAGCTTTTAGGGCTTATATTTAAATATAGATTTAATAAGAAACGATTTTAGTCATCTATAAGTAAGGCTAAGGAGGCATAATAGGAAGATTTTATACGGAGGCAGTAGCAACTACTTGCAAACGACTTTTCCTAAATAGGAAATTATGTACTAGCTTAGAGGTAAGCAGAGAATGTAGCATTTGTCTTGGTTTCCTAACTTTTAAATAGCTTATCTATAAAATCCAATTTATCTAAATTTTAACCCCCCTATTTATCCTACCTTTTTATCGCCTCTAGAGCTGTTAGATATATATATAATAGTATATAGAGAGAATTAGCAGTATTGCCAGATTAATATTACTGCTGTCTATAGCGTTAATTAATTTTTAGAATTTTAGATTTTTTTTTTAAGGGCGGAAATGTTGCTTATATAATAAGTTACGTAACCTCTAAGAATGCATATTACTTCTAAATTAACCTCACTTGGTTACTGCAGTAGACCCTTTTAATAAAATAATACTACTTAGTAGTAACTATGGCGCCTTAACCTTACTACTACTCCTTTTATAGGCCTCCTCCCGTCTATAAATACTCCCTCTTTTATACCTTCTCTTCTTTTCTTCTTCCTTATAGGGAGCTAGAGGTACTCCAATACGCCTCCTTAGTCTCTATTAAGGGATCTATTGGTTAATATAGCGATATAGACAGCATTAGACAAGGAGATAACAGGCGAGAGAGAAGATAGGAAGGACGGAGGAGCCTCTAGTAGGTGTTAGTCGAGCAACGTTAATAGCTATTTATGGCCGCCTAATCTCCTGTGCTCGCAGGCCTCCTCACATCTATAAATACTCTCTTTTCTACCTTTTTTTCCCTTCTTTCTTTCCTCCTTATAGGGAGCTGGATGTGCTCCAATACGCCTCCTTAGTCCCTACTAAGGGATCTATTAGTTAACGTGGCGATATAGACAGCATCGGACGAGGAGATGACGGGTAAGGGGGAAGATAGGAAGGACGGAGGAGCCTCTGGTAGGTGTTAGTCAAGCAACGTTAATGGCTATATTATGGCCGCCTAATCTCCTGTGCTCGCAGGCCTCCTCCCGTCTATAAATACTCCCTCCTCTATACCTTCCTCTCCTCTTTTCTTCTTCCTTATAGGAGCTGGAGGTGCTCTAATACGCCTCCTCAGTCCCCACTAAGGGATCTATTGGTTGACGTAGCGATATGGACAGTATCGGACGAGGAAACGACGGGCGAGAGAGAAGATAGGAAGGACGGAGGAATCTCTGGTAGGTGTTAGTTGAGCAACGTTAACGGCTGGTTTTTGTCACCTAAAGATTGCGTCATGTAATGACATTTGGGAATACAAATATATACTAGATTTGTGACTAATATGACCTTTAAGCTTAGTTTAAGTAGGGCGCCTCGGTCACTGTAGTAGATCCTTACCTAGCGGTGACCAAGGCGCCTTAGTCTTACTACTACTTCTAAATTAAGCAAAAGCTCTATATAGGGGGGTCCCAGGGGGTCTCCCCCTGGAAAACCTCATCTCTA
>Ga0307507_10005471_pt1 | contig 20800 bp, 5 predicted proteins | sample 7_EM_MG_FD_207223 | JGI IMG/M metagenome (GOLD analysis project Ga0307507, IMG submission 207223) | Populus trichocarpa ectomycorrhiza microbial communities from riparian zone in the Pacific Northwest, United States - 7_EM | ecosystem: Host-associated > Plants > Roots > Unclassified | place...
AATTTAAATTATTAAAATTTATTATTAAGTGGTTGTTAAGATATTAAAGTGTGATTTTTCCATTTTTTGGTGTGTTTTTGAAGTGATCAGCTTACCCGTTTGACCAGCTCACCCGTGAAATACGTTATAGGAAGTTATATTATGGGACTTTATTATTAAGTTACTAAAGTTAAAAGATCCTATTACCAGACAAGATTATAATATAATTTTAGTAATAGGATAAGCTAATAAAGTAGGGATACTTTATAGTATATACAGAAGAAATATCTGTAGAAGATATAGCTAGAATCTATGTTAAATAAGTATTTATAAGACATGGAGTACTAGCAAAGATCGTGTTAGATAGAGATCTGAGATTTATAGCAGCATTTTAGGAAGTATTCTTAGCAGAATAAGGGGTTTGAGTAGCAATGTTAACTATATACCACCTATAAACAGATGGCTAAATAGAAAGACTAAACTAGATACTAGAACAGTATCTAAGGCATTATATTAATCACGCACAAAATAATTAGGTATTATTGTTACTAGTTATATAGTTTGCGTATAATGCTACACTATAAGAAGGGATAGGTATGTTACCTTTTAAGGCAAACTATGGCTACAAGCTAAGGTTATTGTTGTCACTAAAATAAGCGAAGAAAATAAGTAGTATAGTTAAAGAAAGAATGGAGATACTAATAAATCTTTATAATTACTTTAAAGAAACAGCTAAACTAGTACAAGAAAGAATAAAAAGGTACTATAATGCTAAGAGATCTAAGGGACCAGATCTTAAGGAGGGGGATAAAGTGTGGCTATTATACAAAAATTTTAAGAGTTGATAACCAAGTAAGAAGTTGGACTATGTTAGACGAGGACTATTTATAGTTAAAGTAAAGATCTTAGAAGTCATGTATAGACTTAACTTATTTATAAAAATAAAAATCTACCTAGTATAGCATATTATAATGTTAGAGCCAGTATACGGGAATGTTAAGCCACTAGTCTATAAAGAAGACATGTATAGAGGACAGGAAGAAGACAAATAGCAAGTTTTGAAGATTATTAGTTATAAGAATATGGATAACAAAACTTAGTATGAAGTAAAGTGGATAGGCTATATGGAGACTACCTAGGAGCTACTAAGTAACCTAGAGAATGCTATGGGAAAGGTATAGGAGTATCGGAAGAAAATAGGTTAGGTAGTAGTAATAAAGAAGGATTACTAAAGAATAAGTCACTTAAGGGGGACCTAGGAGGGATGCCTGCCAATATATTTAGAGTTGTTTCCTTCTCTAGAGACATTACTCTCTTGTTACCTAGCTTGTCCAGACCCTACTAAATAAGTTTCTACTTCTTGGAACGAACCTTCTTATAAACCTTCTTAAAATAGACTAAGCAGAAGCAGCAAGACGGGAGTTAAGAGCACGTTGCTAAGCGTCAGCGGCCTCTTTCTCTGTATTATAGGACTAATAAAGTTCGGCCAAGGCAACCGAGAGCTTATTATTAAGCTTTACAGCGGCAGATTAAACGTAAGACCCTATAATAAGTTATTTAGGGAACTTAAAGACTGTTAAGAGTAATAGGACGCGTATACTTAGCATTAGAAACGGAACGAACATTATAGGACGATTAAACGTTCGCCCTAGTGCACTCTGTATAGGAAGAGGGTTGTTAAGATAAAGGACTTACTAGCGCAACATAGACCAGCCCCTCTTTCGCACAATAAGAATACGGAGATAGCATTGCTTCACCTAGAGATAGTATGGCAGCTATGGTATAGGACTAATAAGCTATAGAAGAAGAAGATAATGCTTTAGGTATAATAAGTAAGGATATTAACCAAATTAATTAGACAGATATTATACCTCTAGTAGATAACTTAGAGATGTTAGAAATCTTTAAGAATAAAGATAAAGAGGAGGGAGATGGTGTTATGGACGCTTTAAGTATAATATTACGACTGCTTGGAGAAGAGTTAGAAGAAGCTAGTTGGTTAATTAAGGCATAGTCTAGGATGGATCTGGTAGAACTATATAACAAGGAATAGTAGCTAAGGTTATGTAATATAATCTATATAATCTATAAGATCTATAATAGAGCAAATAGAGTAGACAGAGTGGACAGAGCAAGGACTTTCTTAGGAGTTGGGAAGTATATTTAAAGGACCACAGTCCGTACCTAGATAGTTCTTTCTTTATAGTAAATCTTAGAATACAATTAAAGTTAATCTATTGGGCAACTACTCCACCAGTTGTTATCTTGTACTGTTACATTGTTAACTTATTTAAATATCTACACACCTAGCCTATTGACAAACCTACCGTAGTTCTTGCTATAAGGTTCCGTTACACTTAGTACCATTTCTAGGTAGAGCATTTGGCTAGCACTTTGTAAGATAAGTCTTAGTAATAGAACCTAGCTCCATAAAAGCTTTCCACTTATTTAAACTATATTTAGAGGCCTAGAGAAGTAAGCAGAAGTAGAGGTAATATATAGGGGAAACGCGCCTTTAACTAATATAATTAATATAGCTTTAAAAGCTTAGTAGATGGGCCGTTCTTAATAAAATTAATATAGGGTTGTATTAAACAGCACTTTCTATACCTAATTAAAGCAGGCTCTGCTATAGCTAAGACGCATATAGTAGTATTAATAGATGTCAACAAAGATGTCAACTAAAAGGTATTTTAATATTCTAATATTTTAATGTTCATTACGTGTATTTTGTAAGTAGATACTACCCATAACTTTTTTTTGGACTAATTAGAAGCTAGCTTGGCAAAGTTTGAAATCTAGGACCGGAAAGTATAGACCTCGTAAACTCGGTCAATAAACTCGGTCAATAAACAGTGTTTAGGTTTTCTATAAATCTTGCTCAGACCAAGATAACGATTGCCGTCCTAAATCAGCTCAGCGGACGGTGCGGATATTCCTATATCCGCATAATCGATTTCTTGGTCTAAGCTTCTGAGGTAAAGTACCAGACAATAACGTGTTTTATCAGTTATCCGCTAAAATCAGTTATCCGCCAACCCTAAAAACCACCAAAAATTAGGAAAATCGCATTTTAATATCTTAATAACGGCTTTATAATAAATTCTAAAATTCCATAGCTGGCCTTTTATACCTATTCTAAGACTTCTGTTAAAGTCCTAGAATAATAAGCCTAGCCGTTATTAAGATATTAAGTTTTGGCCCCCAATTTTGAGCTAAATTGCTATTCCTCTAGAACTACTTAATGGATTGCTTTCAAAGTTAGAGTAGAGTCTTGGAATAGGTATAAAAGGTTAAATATAGAATTTTAGAATTTATTATAAAGCCGTTGTTAAGATATCAAAATGCGATTTTCCCAATTTTTGGTAGTTTTTGGAGTTGGAATGATTTTGGCGGATGACTAATAAAACACGTTAATAATATAAGCTGATTAATCTGTTATGTAAGCAGCTTATGATTAGATTATCGTCTAGGACCGAGACCCTCCTGTTATCTCCGGTAGTTAGCGCAGCCACGTCTACACGGCCTTACTTTCCCTTAAATAGCAAAAATACCAAAACTTCCCCTACAAAAAGGCCGTGCAGACATGGCTGCGCTAACCACCGGAGTTGACAGGAGGGTGTGCTATTAGTATCCACCCACCTCTACGTACCATCCTGTGGCGAAAGCGCGTTTAAACGCCAATTTCTCTCTTTATCCGCGTTAAAAAACTAAACGCCTCTTAATCAAAGGTGTGGCCGGTGCGGGTCGGCCGCCCTTCCTGCTAATGGTGGCAACATTTAGTGCCAAATTAGTTTGATTACTATTAGATATCCCTTAAAAGCGTACTTACGCAGCCAAACTTATTCTATAATTTGCACTAGTTTCAATCTTAGATTGGTTGCGCTGGGATATAGGCAAAAAAGGTTCCAATATAAGCGAGGTGTTAGATAATTCAGATAGAGCTGCTTATTAATAAAATAGGTTAATTGATTGATTGATCTTAACTTAATTGTTAATTAATGTCGATGTTTTGACCTAGGGCCCCTAGGGCTCTATAAAGAGATTTACAATATACGTGCCCCGTACACATGACTTGTGTACGTATCCTACGCCTTAGAGAATACAGATTATCTAACACACCCCCTTAGCTTTAAGCTCTTTGAGGTTAAAGCTAGCCACCTTCTCATGTCTGTTAATGAGTTAATTAAACCATAATCTTATCTAAATCCTTTTGTCTTGCTTTAATACCATCCCTTAGGTCCTCTAGTTGCTTCTCCTTATCCAGCTACTCCTTAATATCTACTATCCTAATTATATTAATAAAACTTTAAAACCTCTACTTAGGCAGGGCCTTTATAAGTCTATTAGTAATTATCTCCTTTATTACTATCTATTAAAATTATACTTGTCTTATTGCGTATTCCTAACATAGCCAGTATTAATAAATGTTAACGTATTAAAGCTTCGTAATTAGCTTTACCATATCTTCTATAATTAGTTAGAGCGTTTAGGTGTTATTATATTTAATAATTAAGGGATTATTTAGGCGTAACGTTATTACTTTAAACAGCCTACTGGTAAAAATAGCTTCCTTTACTATTTATAATAGGGCTAATAACTTAGCTTCTATGCTCAACGTCATAACTATACCTTGCTTATTTACTCTCTAGGCAATTAGCCCCCTAAATAGCTTTATAATATATCCTTATAAGCTCTTTCTATTAATAGAGTTATTTATAAATAATGCATTACTAGCACAGATAAATAATTACGCTTTACCTCTACCGTCTCTTCTATTGTCTTGTCCTTTATCGCGTATTCCTTTATCTCTCCCTCTACCGTTTATTCCTTCCTTATCTCCTCTATAGCAGATTGCTCTACTTCTTATACTATATAGGTATTAGATAACTCTATCTACCGCTTAATAATATTCTTGGCTTAGGTCCTAATTAAACCTTACTAGCCTTAATACTGTAAACGCAATATCTAGACATATTATAGTGGCTATATAAAGTACTAAACCCAATTTTCTCTAATATAGCATTATAGAGGCTAGTAGGGATATAGGGTGGACTAATAGGTCTATATTAGGGGATGGACGCATTAGATGGATTAATTAGTAATTAGTAGGAAGGAGTTCTGATTCTGCTATAGGAGTGTCTAAAAAACGCCCTCTAAGATCTATCTTATACTAATTAGCTATCTTCTTAATATTGGCTTCCTGGGATAGCTATAGGAGCCTCTAGCTATAATTATATAGCATATAGATTCCTAGGAACTATTTTAGCTCGTTAAGGGTACTTATCTAGTATTCCTTGCTTAGCTCCTTAATTGCTTCTTAAGCTTTTTTTTATTTATCTTTTAGTAGCAGAAGATAATATTATTAATATAGAAAAAGATAACTATTCTACCTTTTAGTATAATATATAGCTCCTAAGGTACCTCTTTAAAACCTAATTCGTTTAATAAGCTTATAAGATTCTTCTACCATAATAGTAGTAATTATTATAGTCTATATAGGGCTTTTCTTAAGCGTAGTACTTTATCTATCTTTCCTTTGTTAAACCCTAGCGGTAGCTTTATATAAACAACCTTATTAAGATTGTAATAGATAAACGCATTAACTGCATCTATCTGTGTTATCTCTAGGTTAAATTTTACGGTAATCGCTATAAGTGTTTAGAAAGTCGTACTAGCTAATATAGTAGCTCTTATAGGTAGGTCTCCTGGGGCCTATTAATTTCTATAAATTACTAATTATGCCTTGCATTTCTAGAGAAATCCATACTTATCCGTCTTATAGACAAACACCTATATTAAGCTAAGGACCTACTATCCCTTTATGTACTTCTTATCTATTTCTTAAAACAACCTTATTTAATAATGGGATTAAAGGTAAGCTTGTTAAGCTTCTTAGAACTAATCTTAAAGAGGATGCGTATTAAGGTTATAGATTGACTAAGGTGGCGGAGGTAAGTTCTTTTTATATAATCTAACATCGCGTGTTCTACCTAATTTTAGCTTACTGTTATTAAGTTAACTATTAAGGTTAAACTTCCTTCCTGCTAAGAAGGTGCCGTAATAGGCTAATATAATCCTTTTAGTAATAAAGTTTTTAAACCTATTATTATAGGCTTCCTTAAACGAGTCCTTAATAGAGTTGTTAAACACCCCCTAAGTATAAAACCTATCTCCTACTTGGCTAATAATATCCTAATTAGTACCTTGTGCATCTAACTTTGTAAAATACTTAATATAAAAGGTATATAGAGATTCTTTATCTTCTTCTGTTAAAGGTGGCGTATAATATATATCTTTAAGAGCTTTTACAAGCTTAAGATCTGCTAACTTATTAAAGGTTTAAACTAGCTTATTAACGTTATCGTCTTCCTCTTAAATTAACGGTTTAAATACTTTTTTGTTATCTTCTAGAAGGACCTTATTCTTAGTTAGGGTATTAGGGAGTTAAATCTTCTCAATTAGCGTGTCTAACTTAGCGTATAGGTCCTTTAAAATATCTATTTACTTACCGTTAAAGAACGTCTTCTTGTTAAAGATAACGTCCCTAATAGAGATAATAATACCTTTATATAGGATCCAGATCCTATAGATATTAGTAGAGTTATAGTTAATAAGGTAGCTAATATAGGCTCGCGGATCTAGCTTACTTAGCCTTTTCTTCTTTAGCTAGGCGTCTGACGTTATCGCATATACCTTACAGCCATAGGCTTTTAGGTGCGCTAGTTACGGCTTTCTTAATCTCCTATTAGCTAGGTAGGTATAGAACCTCTTATATAGCAATTTCTAACCATTACTTTCCCGTGGTGTTCGATCTTAAAGGTAAACTATATAGTTAACTATTTTATTCCATAAATTATGTGGTAGATTGGCAGCAATTTTTATTACATATGCTCTCTTAATAATTACACCCCCTAAGCGTTTAATGGTACTATTTTAAGCTTGGGTATATAGTACTAAAGGCTTAAATATAATCCCTTGCGTCTGTAGCTATTTAAGGGTTCTCCTTCTCCCTAGCTTATTATTTAATCTAATAGTGTTAACCTTAAGGTTATACCTTAGACAAATCCATTAAATAAAATCTTTAAATACTTATAGTATCTCCTTCTCTTTGCTATATGTTATTATAAAATATAGGAAGGTTCTTCCTAAGAAGGTATTATAGATAAATATAACTCGTATAAATCTAGTATATGCTTCCTTAAGGTCAGTCTAGTTAATATAGAGGTTAAGATAAGGTTTATTAATATTCTGTTTTAAGAACCTTCTTAAGACCTAATACTTAATTTTGGCGAGACTGCAATATTAACATTCCGTTATCTTTAGGCCTTAAAGCTTAACTCTTAAGGCATTAAGACCTAGATAATAAAGGCTTATAGGTCCTAGATAACCTAGATATAGGTGCTATAGATATATATTACCTTTTAAGTCTAGACAAGCGTCTCTTAACAATGCTCTACGCTTCTATTGGCGGCATAGCAGTTGGCTTATATTAAACGCTAATAGACTTCCTAGTTGGACATATTTAATAGTTTATTATCTATAACATTCTTCCATTTAACATATAATTATATTATCCTTCTAAACTAGAAGATTATTATCTCCTTTATTATCCTAGTAGAACCCTTATTTTTAAAGCATGTAGAATAATACTAGATTTGTATTAAAGTCCGTATAAAAGGCAACGTTCTTGAGATATAGGGTTCCCTTACTCTTGTCTAGTTTTATAACTTAGACAGTAACATTGCTATAGCCTAATATAGGCACTTCTAAGCTACTAGCAGTAACATATTTATATCTTAAAGCTTTCCTAAAATTATAAAAATAAAAGAGGTTATTAAAGATATAGAAAGTAGTTCCTAAGTCAAGAATAGTTAATAGCTTTAGTAGATAGAGTTAACCGGTGTAATATAATTCTAGGAATATCATATTAGCTTCTCCCTTAATCTTAACTATCTCCTAGCTCTCGTCCTATTATTATTAAGTCTTATTTTCTTGTTCTTTATATCTAATCTTTATAACTTAGTTAGTAAGATTCTTATTCTTTTCTATCTTCTTTAGCACCCTTTTAATGTGAGTATCTCTAATTATAACTCCTTCGGGTCTTTTGTCTTTAAATAAATACTAATAGTTTTAAAGGGAATGTCCTTGTTTCTTACACGCTAAGTATATAGGTATTAGCTTCTTGTGGGACGTCTCCTTATCTACTAGTAACTTGGTTCTCTTTAAGCGTCTAGTATATACTAAGGTTCCTTTCCCTAGACCTTTAGTAGTATTAGAGTAATCTATTATAGCTTGCTCTATAAAGTCTACATTAAAGGTACTCCCTTTTATAGTAGCATTAGCTTTCTTTAAGGGTATTCTAAGTCCTTCTTATAGCTCCTTTACTACTTTGTAGTATTTAGAAGATCTTAACTTCTAAGGGTTATTTAACTTAGTAGTATACTTTACACAGTAGGCGTTACTAAATGGTTAAATAACTTCTGCTAAATCTTAAAGCCAGATTCTATTGGACATTTAAGGGATCTTATACTTCTCTCCTAGTACTATTATATGTTCCTATTAATCTAACCACTAATTTAATTTTAATAAGTGTTTGAACCCCTTAAGGGCTTCTGTATATTAGTATTATACCTTCTTCCTAATAAACGACGAGGTAGGTTCTGTGTTCTCCTTTAGCCGAATTAGCCATTCCTTAACTATAAGGGAAGGGTCGAGCAATAGCTTCTTCTAAATTAATACTGTGGATGTAATCTGGGTGCGTATCTATTGCAGATGCTCTTCCTATTTTAGGAAGTACTTTATATCTTAGTCATAGTATCGTCTGCTGTTCTCGTACGCTCTCTGTTGATTCGTTAAGAGCTATACATATAAGGTTGCGTTCTCGTTGAAATCTATGACCTTTGGATAAGGTGGTTTTTCAAGTAGACCTTCTTAAGGTGCTTCTGTGGCTGGGTCAATGTAGGCCCAAATTTGCTGATCCACGAGGGCTTGGAGTTGCCATAGCCATTGTTCCCAGTCTTCTGGCTTATTGAGGATGATTGTAGTCGACGAACTCGACGTCGGTGGAGTCATTTTGACTAATAGGCAAAGGAGGAATTGAGATGGTATTTTGTCGTCAGGATCGTCCTATCGTCAGGATCGTCCTTGTCGTCAGAATCGTCCTTTGACGATGAGGTAGAACTTCGTAGAAACTCGTGGAATCTCGTGGAATCTCGTGGAATCTCGTCCTGTGACGATTGAGGTAGGATTTCTGTCAGAGTCTGCGTCTTGACGATGAGGTGTCAGAGTCTGACAATAAGGTAGAATTTCTTCAAACGATTGAGTAATAGCTGAATAGCTTCTTGAGTCGGCGGACCGGGCTCATAACTGTCAGATAATTCAGATAGAGCTGCTCATTAATGAAATAGGTTGATAGATTGATTGATCTTGACTTAATTGTTGATTAATGTCGATATTTTGACCTAGGGCCCCTAGGGCTCTATAAAGAGATTTATAATACACGTGTCCCGTGCACGTGACTCGTGCACGTGTCCCACGCCTTAGAGAATATAGATTATTTATCTTATAAATCAGACTCTCCGCAGAAGATTTGTTCCGTAATATGGGATAACGCATAGACCCTTTAAAACGCCTGCAAACTCCTAAGCCAATTAGAATAGCGCCCTAACTCCTACCAACTCCTGCTAACTCCTGGACCAATTAGAACAGCGCACTAATTTTAGCCCCCTATGCACCCCTATTACCTAATAAAATCTTCTGCGGAGCGTCTGAGAGCTTATAGGCGTCGCTTTAGTAAGATTTAAATGTTTTAGATTGTGCATTTTAACTTTAACTGGCTCTATAAAGGCCCCACCAATAGTTATTTATGCTTTGTTCGATGCATTTTAATCTTAAGGTAATAGCCTTTAATTCTATATATATAAAAGCTAATTATAACGCAGTTAAAGGTATAAAATATATTATATAAAACCTTAACCATATTTTGGAATTAAATGTTTATAACACTTATAAACCATTCCTTCTACTACTATCTACACCATAACTATATTACGTTTACTTTTATTGTTGGCTAAGTTCTATAACCTTTTATAAACTCCTATGAACTTCTGCGAACTCCTAGGCCAATTAGATCGCTTATATATAGGACCCTAGGGCGTGTCTGGCGTTACTCCTCTATATATACCACCTGTTACCAATTAGAGCACAGCTAATTTGTATTCTTTTTAACTCCTATAAACTCCCGCAAACTCCTATGGACTCCTATAAACTCCTAGGCCAATTAGATACCTAAACAAAATTGTAATTATAGGAAGAAATGGTATAAGGGTTAGCGGAAGACGGGGGTAGGTAGGGTAGAGATTTGTCTACGCCCAATACTACAACTAGGTTATATTGCAGCAATTAGCTTAATGGACCTAGAAGAATTGCTATCTATTATTAAGGAAGCTCGGCGTGAGGAAAATATTCTATTATAGATAGCCGTTTTAAAAGTATATCTTAAATAAATACTCCGGCATATAAACCTAGGAGGCCGCCCTTAAACCCCTTATTTTAAATAGATACGCACCTTAAGACGTCTAATATTTGGTTTTGGCGATACACTTCTTATTATACATACAGGCTTTGGAAAGAGTCTTATTTTTTATACTTTTTCAATCTTAATAGGTAAGATCACTATTTAGATAGTCCTACTAAGCAAGCTCAGTAATAAACAGTTAGATAATATCTGGAAGCTTAATAATTCTAATCCGTGTTTTATTACTGCCAAGAGTAGGAGCCTAGACAGGGCCCTAATTAAAAAAGTAAAGGATAGTGTATATATATATATACTTTTTAGTCCTAAGTAGGCCTCATTAAAGTCTTTTTAGGATGCGTTAAAGAGCCCAGAACTATAGGCTAGGATTAGACTTATTATAATTAATAAGTATTATCTGGTAAAGCAATAGGAATTATTCCAACTAACATTTACAATGTTAGGCGAGCTATGGACAATACTTTATTAGGATATGGTTTGGTTTAGTTGTTCTACTACACTTAATAAGGAGGCAGAACAACTAGTTCTTAGCAACGCCGGTTTTCGCTCTATAGGTGACCGCATGTACTAGACTAAGGTTATTAAGACTTCTATAGACCGCCCCAATATCTTAATCTGCGTACTACCGCTTAGTAAAGGCAAGGTGGATTTATAAAACGCACTATACTTCCTATTAAACGCGTGTATAGATTTAAATACCGCAGTCCCAGAGCAAATACCAAAGACAATTGTCTTTATAGACGGTCGTCGGTCCGTCTAGGAAGCAGCGGTATACTTCCAAAGAGTACTCTTTGTAAAGGCTTTAACCTTTGCACCTAACAAATAGTATACTACTAATGCTGATGGTAAAGCTCGTTGCGTTACTAATATAGTCCAGGTATATACTGTATATATTTAAGAGTATAATCATACTACTTAATATAAAGAGTTTAAGAAATCCTTATCGTCTATAAGAATTATAGTGGCAACAACCTCTCTTAGCATAGGTATTAATGTCCCAGATATTAAATAGGTAGCGCTTTAGAAGTTTCTAATTATAAAGAGTCTTGTAGATTATTAGCAGCGCCTTAGTCGCAGTAGACAGGGCTACAGTTGGACTAGCAAAGGTTACATATTTTTGCCGTATTAGGCCTTTAATATGGAAGGTATTAATAGACCAGAAATCAAATAGCCATAGTTATAACTAGACGCACCTTAGAAGACCACTTATAGGCCATATTGGAATCAACTACTAGCTAATTAAATAATAGCACATAGTTAACTAGTTAACGGCTATACGCCTAGTAACATAAATAACACAGAAAGTGTTTCCTCTTAGATATTAGCTTTAAGCCAGGCTCCTCCTGCTCCTGTTAATAAAGTTATAATAACTAGATTTTAGAGTAAGGCAGAGATATCTTATCGCGCTGGGCTATTAGCTATATAGATGGAAATAATTAACGGTATATACTATTAAAAGGCCTTTCTAACTTACCTTGGCGAGGATTAGTTACTATTATAAGTTTAGGTTACCCGCGTATCACCAAATTAATGTTATAGTTGTTGTAATCCGGCACTGCTTCTAACTCTTACTTAGGCTCCGGATATCCCACAACCAATTACTTAGCTAAGAAATGGTATGCGAGCTTACCTTACCCTAACTCTTATTAATAAATGGGCAACTACGTAGGTAGAAGCATTATATAGTAGTATATATAGGCGCATCCCTATGCCGCCATCTGCGTATATAGATACAATATGCCGCTAGCAGCTTGCGTATACGTGTAAACTGGGACCGGACTTTTAGGATATACTAACCTTTAATTATCTCTGTGCTAAAGCTCCTCTGCTTTAGATGTGGCCTTATAGAGAGAAATCTGGGTAACTATTAGTAAAGCAACTTTAATACTTTGTTAAGGAGGTTAACAATTTATATACTAAGATAAAGGATATAAGATATGCAAGAAAGCAATAATAGCAGCTATAAGAGCTATAAGGCCAGTATAGTTAGGAATCTTATACTAGTGTATCTAATTACGCCGCAACCATTTGCAAAAGGGATGACACTCTTACTACACAGGTTGCAAGACGAGAGGTATTAAGGGCTGCACAGTTATGCGTAATTAAGACGGCTAGAGCAAATAAGCGTACGTTATTAGATATAGCGAGAGTTGGTATACCGCCGTTAACCTTATAACTAGAAGAATGGGTTAACGGAGTTATTGGTACGCTAGTATTACTATTATTAACTGTACCTGTCCCACCTGATGGTATACCGGAAGGTATTTAGTATGCTATAAAACAGCTTAAATAAGCTCGCACTTTAGGAGTAAATGTCACTAGGTATAGCCCTAATAGCAGCTAGTTAAATATCCAGCAGCCAGTTATTAATATATTAGATATGTAGAAAAGCGCTACTCCTAGTTAAAAAAGACAAAGGCAGAGGTATAAAAATACAGAGCCTACTACCCTATTAATACGTTGGTTGCTATTAGTAGAGAGAGATTTAAATGCTAATAAAATACTAACCTTTACACCTATTTTAAAGAGAGGGCGTGTAAGGCAAGCAACTCCAAAGGGTATAGAGAACTTTTGTATTAATATATAGAATATATTTAATTGGTCTAGGAGTTTATATGAGTTTATAGGAGATAGTATATTATTTTTATTAGCCTAGGAGTTTATAGGAGTTTATAGAAGATAGTATATTATTTAATTAGCCTAGGAGTTTATAGTAGTTTAAAGTAAATATAAATCAAAATTCTAATTTCGTTTAATAGTATCTTTAACCACTTTAAAATTGTTCTTTGTACTTATACCTATTAACCATCTCCCATTAAAGCTTTTAATAAAAAGCTTTTAAAATATCTCCTTCTACTCTCTGGGTGCGTGCGCACCCCCCTAACATCCTCCTTAATAAGGAGAGAACACTACGGGCTATAGCCCTCCTTTATTATTGCCAGCTTCAGTCTGGCAGAATCTGGGTTAAGATATAGTTAGTATTAAAACTCTAACTATTAACTATAAGATATAACTAACTGGGTTTAATAGGCGCCCTTACCCTTACTAGCGCCCTCCCCTCCTAATAGTAGCAGTAGTAGCAATAGCAGCAGTAGTAGCAGCAGCAGCAGTAGTAGTAGTAGTAACAGCAATAGTAACAGTAGCACCACCGCCGCCGCCCGCCGCCGCCGCCGCTGATAATAACGATGACGACGATGATAAGGATAAATAGTTTAGTAGTAGGGAGTTAGGAGAGGAGCCGTAAGTATTAATAACTGCATAGTATATACTTAGCTTAAATATATTTATAGACTACTACTACTATTACTATCACCGGCCCTGGCTCCCGCTCCTATTCCTACTCCTACTCCTATTCCTGCTCCTACTCCTGCCTTGGCCCTTGCTCCCGCCCCAGCCCTTACTCCCGCCCCAGTCCTTACTGCCGCTGGGTTTGCCCTTACCTAATACGCCAACCCTATCCGCCTGCTATGGGCTTAGGCCCCCCACAGCAAGGCAACTACTGTGTACGCCCCTACCGCCTAAGGCAAATAGTGGTTGTAGTTAGTAGCGGGGTTGGTAGCTATAGGGCTAAATAAGTAGAGAGACTGGGGCCATATTAGCCGGATAATAGAGACGGAGTTAGGGGTAGAGTTAGTGGGTAGTAAGTAATATACTACCTACCAAGCCTTGGGTAAGGAGTGTTAGGTATACTCTAAAAAGGATATATAGCAGGTAAGCAGGTCTAGGGATACCTACGCTTGCTATTAAGTGGCGGCCCGTTCTGGTAGGTGTAGCCTCTTAAAGCGGAAGCATAAGGACCTTAAAAATCCCTTACCCCTACCTCCTAGGCCAAGGTCTTTGGCGGCGTATAAGCCGTCTAGTGGTCCACCACCAGGTCCTAGCGGTAGTGGCATTATAGTATAAGGGGGAAGAGGGGGGGGTTAGTATTGCTTTCTAGCACTCTGGTAAGCTAAAGTGGCGGCTTTTATAGCATATTCTTTGTGGGTAAGCTTTAATCCAGCTGCGTTAATCTAAGGGATAAAACCTAGATAACGATACTGTCCGGTACAGGCTAAACTATAAGGTATCCTTTGTAGGCAAGCTTTAATCTAGCTGTATTAATCCAAGGGGTAATCCCAGACAACGGCACTGTCTGGTGTAGGCCTAACTATAAGGCGTTATAGAAGCCCCAGAGTTGTCTAGTAGGTAGTATAGGTAGATAGTGGTTAAATATAGTTACTAGGTTCTGTCGTTGCCTTATATATAAAAGTTCATATAAAAGTTTATGCAAAAGGTCGTGTAAAAGGTCGTGCAAAAGGTCGTGCAAAAGGTCGTGCAAAAGGTTGTGCAAAAGGTCGTGCAAAAGGTCGTGTAAAAGGTTGTGCAAAAGGTCGTCTAAAGGTCGTGCATAGGTTTGTGTACAAGTTTGTGTAGATTAGTTAGCCTAGTTAAATAGAAATATAGGCATCTAATTGGCCTAGGAGTTTATAGGAGTTCGCAGGAGTTTAAAAACTAGGTAAATTTAACCTAAGGAAGTTATTACTGGTATGCTAGTTTAGAGCATTGACAAATATAGGCATTTAATTAGTTTAGGAGTTTATAGGAGTTTGTAGGAGTTTATAGGAGTCTAAATATTAGTCAGCTACTCCAATTCCTATAAGATTGATTGTGTTAATTATTATAAGGTTAATTGTTAGATTAATAACCCTATTTAATCCCTTCCCAACCTGGTTAGTATAATCTTCTATATTAGTAAATCCATTAAGATTATCTAGGGTATTAGAAGGGTATAACCCCCTAAATATACCTAATTGTTAGATATACTACTGGTTAAACTAATTAACTTTATCCGCTAGCACCTTAATGCCTTCTTATAAGATGTTGTGAGAATTAAAAAACTTCCTACTAGCTAATTATTTAGCACTCCGCGGTTTAGCCAGATCTGAAGTAAAGAGGGTATAAGCAAGTAAAAACATATCCGGTAGTACAGCAGCAGTAGTATAAGTCCTGGGCATATGCTCGCTAAATATAGCCTCTACTCTCTTACGTAACGCTCTAACCCAAGTATTAGATAGATATACTCAGTTAAATATAATATCTATATTATAGGTTGAGTTTTTGTAACACTTTATCTTAATCTTATAGCTACCGTTAAGATGCTTAAGCCTAAGGTTAATTGCTTTATATATAGTAACCCTACTAGGCCAGTTAATAAGCCCAGAGGATAGTATTATATACTATAATTTAGGAGTATTTACTAAGGAGAGATTCTATTAATAGAATAACATCTCGCGGCTATAGTTGAGCTGGGACGCGCCAAAAAAGTAGATAATAAGAGGGTTAATAAAGTGCCTTAGCATACCTATATTAGCATATTTAACAGCATGCTGAATAGTTAGAAATAGCTTAACCTCCTAAAGTATATAATACATTGTCCGGAATTTAATATTGTTATGCGGTTGCTTATTAGAGCTATTGCCATTCCATATATCTAATATAAAGGCGGCTAGACGGACGTCTTTAATAAGTTCCAAAAATTAATCTAGTATAAGAAAACCAATAGCGTTGGTAATGTGGTCTATTCGCTTAAAGAAGTCTCTGCTAGAGGTAATAAGGTAGCCCTTATATTGTATTACTATATAGAATAATGCAACTACGCGTGCTATAAAGCCCTGCGCAACAATTGGTTCTATTAGGTGATATTTAGCATTCTCCTAACTATACTAACTGCGACCCTATATAGTAGTATTAGCTTGTAAGCAATAATAAGCCTCCTCTTTAGAAACAATAGGTGCCCAATATATACAGATAATAGTATTTAGTAAGTTTATCTAGATATAGAACTATGTAGGTATACTAAGAAGCCAATCCTATTAGTTGTATAGTTGGTAAGCCTGGGTTTACTTATTTTTAACAGCCCTAATATAGATTACCGTAAGTTGGTCTCTATGGACAAGCCAGAGTTGATTATAGAAGTTATTACAGATAGCTCTAGCTTTGGTAGGATCTTCTAGTGCATATAAACTAAGCTGGTCTAGAAATATACTTTTATGGACGCTATATATACCTTTAATAGTACCCTTGTCCTTAAATATAGCGCTAAATTGCCAGAACGTAGTCTTATTCACAAAAAGGCAATGCATACTTAGTATTTTAGGATAGCGATCACTATCTCTAAATACAGTATTAACGCTATTTGTATAAATTCTCTTAAGTGCATCTAATATAAGGCTTCGTGTAATATTTACCCTAATCCCTTTATCTTCACCAGATATACTAGGGGCATTTAGTATATCTTTAAGCCTAAGTGGTATTATTGGATTGTGTATGCCTTAACGTAAACCCAAAGGTAGTAGCTTAGGGCAAAGAACAATAGCCGCCGTCATCATTGCCTATATTATAGCTGTATAGCCCACAACCTCATTACGTTTTTTATCCTTAAAATTAACGTTATTGTAGACAATTACTACTTGCTTACTAAACGCTTAACGCTGGAGCTGTCTCTAAGGAAGTTAGCTGATTGGCCTAGGAGTTTACAGGAGTTTATAGGAGTTTATAGAAGTTGGGTACTATACCTCTGCCTCCTCAGCGACTTTAACCATTAACCGACTAGCCTAATAATAACCATAATATATTCCAAGCCCTAATAAAGTCTTAATTACTTACCGCTTTATACTAGAGCCTATTAAATAGACATCTAGTATTAAAGAAAGGAAGCTAGATCACTTTTTAGCCTAAGAATGACATATTATACTAGTAATAGTAAACAATCGCCTAGATAACGTATTAGATTAAAATATAGCGTTATAACTAGCTTAGTGGGCGCGCTAATTGCTTATAAGCTTTAAAAGAATAGTGTGCTATATTAGAGCAACCTCTTGGATAATTCTAAAGGCTAGCTTAAAGTCTATTGTCTCTAGGTCTATAGTATAATTAAATTAACCAAAGTAGGGCTAATAGATAAGATTATTAAGCTCTACAGTAAAAGAATCTACTAGAGAAGGACGCTAGCAGATGCCCCTTATACGTAGATCGTCCATAGCACGCATTAGTACACGCTGTCGCTGTTATAGTTGGGCATATTAAAGGTGCTAAATTATAACTGCTTTACCCTTTTCTACCCCAGCCTAAGCAAGTATAAAGATTCAAAAACTCCATTAAACGCGGCGGAGTGTATTAGCCACCTATTATAGCTTAAATTGCGTAGACTACTGTTCCCTAGAGCTCATATTATATTAACCGCAAGTAGGAGAAGGTTTATTAGAGGAAGGCTAAAGAGCCATAATAGCGTTGCTATTAAGCTTATTATTAAGGTAGTCTATATTACTGTTAGAATATTCATCTGGGTGTCCGTTAGGGTGTCCGTTAGGAGGTAAAAGAGGGCTAAGAGGGGCGCTGGATAAAGGACTTTGCAAATTGTTAAATAGGGGCACATATATTAGGCCGGCGACGTCCATTATTTCTTAATTAGATAGAGTAAATAAATAGCTTTTAATTAATTCTAATTATAAATATTTTGGAGTTAATTTGGGGTATAAGATATAGTATTATAATAGAAGAGTTATCGCCTAATAAGAAACAATAAGTTCTTATATAAAGGGCGCCTATAAGCTCTTAGACCCTTAGGGAGAAATTCTTTTTAGTATAATCTAATTGGTCTAGGAGTTTACAGGAGTCTATAGGACTAGGGTAAGGTGATCTTATTAGCTTAGGAGTTTGCAGGACTCCACAAGCGCAGCACTAGCCCTTAGCGCCACGCCGTGGCGCAATTTCTTCCCGGGGGTCTGATTTATGAGATAACAGATTATCTGACACGAGGCGCCACCGCAGAGAGCCTGTTGGTTTACTCGTTTCCCACGAATTCTAAGTTACCATCTACATGTTTACCCCTTATGCATTATGCCCTACATCTTGCAAGTTTTCATCATTTGCTTCAATATCTGCCCCATTCTCTACTAATATTTTTATAACGCGAGCATGTCCGTTTGCTGCTGCAAGGTGTAACGGTGTCCATCCTGAGGAATCCGACGTGTTGATTGAAGCACCACGGCGAATGAGTAGTTGGACAACAGAATCTTGTCCATCGGCGGCTGCCCAATGCAAAGCTGTCATTCCTTTATTGTCTTTTTCTTCGGGATTGGCGCCGGCATCTAAAAGAGGCCGCACTGCCTCATGCCCCTGCCAAGTTTCTCCATTTCCTTCCCAAACTGCCCAGTGCAGTGCGGACCATCCTTCAGAATCCTGCGCAGTAACATCTGCTCCTTCACAGAGGAGCTTCCCGACCATTTCCTGTTGCCCTAGGTATGATGCCACCATCAACGTTGTAAGATTATGCGGAAGTGCAGGTAAGTGAGAAATAGTTGTCCAGTACACATGGAACCAAGTGGAAAAGCGCCCAGTTCTAGTATTACAAAGAGCGAATACTGCATTTAACAGCGTCCGGTGCCCTCGAACATCAGATCGCCGAAAGTGTGTCGCCCAATATCTTGCCGCATAGTCGAGAAGATCATGTTCTCTCGCATAGGCATTTGTCGCCTGGTCCGTCTCGGTATTAGCGTTGACTACAAGAGGTTGCTTGTCAAATACGTCAAAAAAAAGGTACCATATACAGATTCTCGCCAATGCCGTGTTTGATTCTGCAGGATCCAGGCAATGTTTCCATGAACCCCCAAGCTCTTTAACTCCAGAAGATGGCTTGATTAGAAACTCCTTTGCAGTTTGATGTACGAGATGAATTGTGGAGTCAACGACTCTAATAAAGGGCCCACAAATAATTTTTATCCATCTCTCCGTTGCGGGCTCGAGACGATATGTAACGTCCTCTCTTAAACGGTCTGACTCACGTAAATGGAATGCCATGTTAAGCTCCCTAAGAGTGAGCGGTCTTACAGCAGGGACAAGCAGCATAAGAATTTTCTTAGCCTCTTCTGGCCGAGACGTCGTGCGTAGAATCCTCTCATACAGCTCATCAAGTCTCTTCAGAAGGGCCGTAGTCATATTGTCAAAAGCCTCCTCCGATGCTTCGGCGCTGTCCTCGAGAAGTTCAAGAATAAGTGATGCCCATAAGAAAGTGCGGTCTGCGTTTTGGATAAGTCGCAGTTCAACCCTCCGCACCGTATTCTCCGGACAATGCTTGAGAACCTGAACTTCTCTCAATCTCTTCCTAATCATTATAGTCACATCATGGTTAATGCTATCTGCCACGTCTGCGGCTTGAAACTTTGCCTGAGACACAAACTGCGCGGCCTTTTCCATCGATTTTCTTCCACGTCCTGTCACACCTTTCAAGAGTGCATCTTCTACAGATTGGTAACCACGACTAGTAATAATTATCTTCAGGCCGTCGAAATCGGACTCTGCACCTGTACGTGGTGACGGCTACGAACCTAGGTCTTCGAAGATCAGATCCAGAGTCAACGCAGAGACGTCGCACAGCGTGCGGACAGGACCTGGTGGTGGTTGTGGGCGTTAAGGGCGGTGGTGAAAAATTTTCGGATGGTGAGATCTTGAAAACCACTACTGTTGGCCCTCTACAATACGACGACTACTACACTGTTCTATCCAGGGCACCTGTACGATCCAACATGGATGGACAGTACTCGATAACATCCCCCGACCCCCAATTGAAAGCATCGACGACCTCACATCGACGAACGAGTGAACGCGCGAACGAACGAACGAACGAGCAAATATATGGCCCCTCCTAACCCCCAGGGCGATCGCCCGCGGAGCATGCGGTCACTCGCCGTACTGCCGTAATACTACTGAAACCGTCAGCTGGATAACCCCGTATGGTTTTCCTTGTCTCCTCTCGACGGAGTGGTGCCCTTAGAGAGGGCCTAGTGACTGGGGCCTAGGCACAAAAGATACCCAGGTACACACACACACATCCCGCTTTCGTCTTTTAGTATTAGGATGGTAGAACGGATAAATCCCCCTTACGCCTTCGATGGCTCTAGGGGGGGGGAGGCAAGGCGTATATGGCAATGGTCAACAAGAGATAGCACACAGGGGATGGTTAAGATATGGGAGAAGCAACAAATACACGGCAATCGATCAGCAAGGCCTAGCTAGGACGTAGTGAACCCTAGCTTTGGATAAGCTGGAGAAGGAAGCAGTGGTTCCCAAGGAGTTCAAAACATCTAAGGAGGAGGACGTGCTGTAGGCCCGCAGGGCCGCAGCTACGTGCAAACATGGCAAATTGGGGTTTTTCATCCTACTGAGGCTGCTTATAGGGTTTTTCCTCCCCCAACTGCAGGGGTTTTCTTCCTGTAAATACATAAGTTTTCCCCCCTGTGCGGAGTA
>Ga0307507_10005472_pt1 | contig 20799 bp, 3 predicted proteins | sample 7_EM_MG_FD_207223 | JGI IMG/M metagenome (GOLD analysis project Ga0307507, IMG submission 207223) | Populus trichocarpa ectomycorrhiza microbial communities from riparian zone in the Pacific Northwest, United States - 7_EM | ecosystem: Host-associated > Plants > Roots > Unclassified | place...
AACTTATAGTTTACATAAAGAAAACCCTGCAGTTGGGTTAGGGGAGGAAAAACCCTATAAGCCACCTTAGTAGGATAAAAAACCCCAGCTTGCCATATCTGTCCGTAGCAGCGGCCCTGCGGGCCTACGGCTACGTCCTGTCCTCCTTAGATGTTCGAACTCCCTGGGAACCACTACTTCCTTCTCTAGCTTATCCAAGCTGGGGTTCACTACGTCCCAGCTAGGCCTTGCTAATTAATTGTTATATTGTTGTTATTATCTCCCATATCTTAGCCATCCCCTGTGTGCTATCTCTTGTCTGACCATTGCCATATACGCCATGCCTCCCCCCCTAGAGCCATCGAAGGCGTAAGGGGGATTTATCCGTTCTATCCACCGTAATACTAACAAGCAAGCGGGATATTGTGTATTTGGGTATCTTTTGTGCCTAGGCCCCAGCTAGGCCCTTTCTAAGGGTCACCACTCCGTCAAAAAGAGACAGGGAAAACCGTGGGTCGCAATCTAGGCTGCTAGATAGTACTTGGTAGTTGACGGCGAGTGACCGCATGCTCCGCGGGCGATCGCCCTAGGGGTTAGGAGGGGCCGTATATTTGCTTGTTTATCTGCTCGTTTGCGATCGTTCGTTCGTTTGTCGATGTGAGGTCGTCAATACTTTCTATTGGGGGTCAGGGGATGCTATCGAATGCTGTCATCCACGTTGGATTGTACAGGTGCCCTGGATAGGAGAACAGTGGTAGTCGTCGTACTGTAGAGGGCCAATAGTAGTGGTTTTCAAGATCTCACCATCCAAAAAAAATTTCACCACCGCCCTTAACGCCCACAACCACCACCAGGTCCTGTCCGTACGCTGTGCGACGTCTCTGCGTTGGCTCTGGATCTGAACTTCGAAGACCTAGGTTTGTAGCCGTCACCACGTATAGGTGCAGAGTCCGATTTCGACGGCCCTATAAGAGTTTATTAAAAGGTAAGATCTTAGAGGACTAAGACCCTTAAAGGGGAGGTAATTGTAATAGGTGCTTCTAAAAGGTATATATTAGATAAGATAGATAAAGGTTTTACTAATGTCCTACTAATGTCCTAGAGGAGACATAGTTAGACAGATAAGGGGTAAAGGGTTTTACTAGTGTCTTAGAAGGATTATATAGGGAGCTAGTTCTCCTCTAGAGAAGAACTAGTAATTAGTCTCTAAATAGAAGAGGTTAAAAAGTATTTGTCCTTTAATACGTGAAGCTTGTTCTACCTTTAACTTACCTTCTACTTATCTATAACTCTTATTCTACACTATTAATTAGATAATTATACGTTCTGGTCAGACTGGCCTCTTACAAAAAGTAAGAGCCTAAGAGGACATTTCCAATATAGTGGGTATGAGTGTTGAGGTTTTTGGTAAGAGTTAAGATTAATCTTTAGTAGCGTTCTTGATCGTATATAACAATTATAAAAACACTAAGAGGCTTCAATCTCTTATATATACGGGGCATCTCTACTATTGTAGTGACAAAGACACCCTATATTTTACTCTATTAAAAAAGAAAATGGAGATCTGACTGCCGTTTTTGGAGGGTTCTGTCGCCGTTTTTGGAGGTCGCGTCGCTAAAAACTCCCCGCCGCCCTAAGCCTCTTGCTTGCCAGTCTAACGTTAAGCCTCTCGCTTACCCCCCTGTGCCCTGTTTTACGGGCAGACCAGTTTATCTAGAAGTGTGACCCTTCCACGCGCCTGGCGCTAAACCTATATATACTCTATGGCTCCTACCTCTGATCCGTTTAACCTAGGCCCCGTTTCTCTTATTCTTTACCCTCCTATCTTCTTAACCTTATATTACTCTCTATATCCTTCCCACCGTTATTGCCCTAAGTTCTCTTCCAACTCCCTAGAATGCGGCGCGCTTAATTATTGGATTATAGCTTATCGTCTAGCGTCACCGACGATGAGTACATGGACACGGATAGCGATGGTGATAGCTACGGGACAGAACCGACCGTCTTCGACAGTAATACCAACAGTGATGCCGATAGTGACGCCAACTGCAACGCCAACAGTGGCATTAACTGTGACGATGCTTGTAAAGAGCCCGCTTAAGCATGGCTTTATGAGGATCAAGACTATCCACCAGAATACTACCTTAAATAGTTAAAAGAGTTTAAGGAATCCGATTTTACGATGCAGGACTATACTAATGGTAGTACGAATCTCCTTAACCGCATTAAAGAGCACTGGTATTAGTAAGTAATAACCTATTTAGTGGCTTCCTCTTAGGCCTAACTTGGCGGAGAGCTAACAATTTCTAGATACTGCACCTATATAGGGAAAGACCCTAAGAAAACATACTAAGTCCTCTTGCTTTAACTCCTTTATAGCTTCTTTAATTGGTTTCTAAATCAGAAACGAGGGAAAGGGGGTAGGAAATAGCGCGGGACGAAGGCTTCTAGCTCGCTTGGCTTATACTAGAAGTACTATCGCCTTATATATAAGAAAGCGACTGGTGGGAAAATTCCTAGCAAACTAAACTGCTAGATGTATAAGGTAATTACATTCCTAGTTAACCCTTTAACCTAGTAAGGTAAGGCGGAGCTAAGATATCTTTTTTAGGTACTTCGGAAACTGGCGAAGAAATATAGCTTAAGCAAGAAAAAGCAAGAAAAGACTATTATAGATATAGAGGATCTCGCCCTAGTTTTTAAGACTAACTTAGTTATAACAAGGAAGAGATATACAGTTAGACGATATTAGATGCAAGTCCATTTCTTACTATAGCTAGGCTTTTACACTGCAAGCTGACCTAAAGCTCTTCTTAATCTATGCTACTAATATATAATGGTTACACTTATTCGCGACCTAGAAGGCGGGCCTTATAAGATCGTGCTTGAGTTTATATTTAAATTTACTAAGGAATATCTTAGTATAAAAGAAGCGTACGTTCTCTTTCTACCCTATTCCTCTTACCTTATGCTTATAGAGAACTAGTAATACTTTCCTAATTCCTAAGATTATCTTTAACCCTTTACTTATTTTTAGCCCTTATGTCTTTCTTTTAGGCCTTCTCTTTACTAACTAAGCTTTTGCACCCCCTAATCTAACGTCCATAGAGCAGCTTAGCAAGCTATATATTGAGCCTAGGCGTAACAAGTTGCTATTGCCACTCTGTTTAGACCTAGATAATATCCCCGTATTTTAGTAATTAATTAAAACCCCCTACGGCCATAAGGTCTTACTTAACCAGCCTTTGCTATACTTAACTCTTTTGCCCTGGATTAAGGACCTTGGCGCAATTACGGGATTTTGGTAGGTTGCGCGCCTATATAGTCTCTATTACGGCGCAGGCAAGGCATTTGACGAGAATAGTAAGTTTTATTGTGTAGAGCTAGTTCTACTGAAACCTTTCTAACGCCTATACTACCTAGGTAACGTAAGTGACGCCCTCCGGAACCTAATAATATAGCACGCTGACGCTTAAATATTCCTAAAGCACTACCTTCCGCGGCGTGTTGGTGTAGATATATAGGCAATTGTTTAAGGCTTAAAGCCTTAAGAAAAGTTAATAAAAGCGGTATACTAAATAAGCTAATTAATTAATCTGCGGTAGCCATAGTACCTAATAACAGAACAATCCTTATTAGTAAACGAGAACCTACGCATTTATACCTTAATTAAAATTTAAAATAAGCTGAAGCTTAGCCTTAAGCGCAAAACCGTAGAAAGTATAGAATACTAAAAACTTAGCCGAGAAATTACAAATAAAAGGCAATATTAGAGAAATGCGCTATTAGAAAATATTAAGAAGAATTAGGACAATAAATAAGCTATAATTAATATTAAGCGGCAACTTTCTGGGGATAAATTTAGCGAGGATATTAAAGCAACCTTGGAATCTAGTAATAATAGATCGGTTAAATATAAACGCCTTATTTAAGCGATTATAACGCTTCCTGGCGTGTCACTAGAAGATAAGATATGTAGACGCAATAATACCATTAATGCGGTTGTAGATTACTGTAATATTGAGGAAGGCAGAGTATATTAGCGGAATCATCACCAGAGACAGTCCAGGATAGATATCGCCCTTAGCAAAGTTAAGATTAAAGAAGATACTAAGATTTCAGAAGCGGCTAAAGCGCTAAAGAGGGCAAAGTCATCTTTATATAAGGAGAAAAGACTAAAAATATGCTTTATCTGCCTTGGGAATAAAAAGCTCGTAATTAGTAAGCGTATATACAAGTTCTACACTCTAACTGCTCTTATAAAGCATTTTTGACAAGCGCATCTCTCTAAACTCCTACAGTAGGGTGAGATTAAATGCAACGTTTACGAAGTAACCCTTTAGCATAAAATGCATCTTTAAAACTATGCGTTTTTTATACATGGGACCTTTTCCTAGTTATTGCGCGCTTATCTTATTATTCTTTACCACTTTTTATTTTATTTTAGTCTATTATTATCCAATCCTGTTCCAGTATTTAGTAGAGTAGATACAATGACTAGGATTCTATAATTTGTCCAGGGGGGCAAGGGGTAATAGGTAAGGTGAGGGTGAGGTAAAGAATAAGGTAAAGGATAAGATAAAGGGTGGGGTAAGGGGTAAGGTAAGGGGCAAGGGTGAGGGTTGGTTATATACTTTACCTTAGGTAAACTAGTTTTGGTAAAGAGCTGTTAGAGTTTAAATTCTATATAGATAATATAGCTCTAACCCATAAGTAAATAAGGGGAAAATTATACCCGTTCCGATTAGTATATAACTACACGTAATAGCAAGCCAAGGTAAAACTGGAAAGCTTAATTAAAGATTGCTCCAAAGCGGACTAATCTAAAATGGACTACTTAAGCCTATAAGCGAGAGAGGCATTGTAGGCTAAGAAACGACTTAGGAATATAATACTAATTAAACTTTGCCTAATGTGGCTTGATAGAGTGTAGAGCCTTAATCTAAGCTATGGGAATGTATTACCCTATTATATAACCACTAACAATGGGGCATAACGCTAGGTAGACTATCCCACTATAGGTTTAGGGGGGATACCCTAAGAGGATATTTCTACTCCGGATGGCACTAGAGTGAAATTAGTCTTAGGGTAATGCTCCTAGGCTATAGGTTGGTCCTAGGCGCCACGACCATATACTTTCTATAGCCGGTATATTTTTTAAGCTGTATATTTTTTATAGGCTGCTATTACTAGCACCTAGCTCCTAGGAGTCCAAGGCTTTTAAGACACTATTTCTGGAACCTAAAACTTTCTAAAAGTTTAAGGATCCTAGAAGACTAATCTTGGGACCTAGAAGCTTCTAGGAGACTATTTCTAGGACTTGGAGGCTCCTTTTAGCCAGGTAGGTATTAAGATAAATGACATTAGCTAGCTGATAGGTAGAGACACAGAATTGTACTAGTGATTTGTCTTATTTAAGGTAGCTCTAAGAGCCCTAATATATATAAGAGAATTGACCCCCTACAGGGGTCCCTAGAGGGTGGTGTAATAAGACGATATTAGGCTAATACTAATATCTAACAGCTGTCGTTATAGGTTAATATTACCTATAGGTAAAGCTACCTTTGTGGCTAATAGCTCCTAGGAGACTATTCCTGGAAGCCTAAGGCTACTAGGAGACTATTCCTAGGATTTAGAGGCTCCTTAGAGCTTAATTTTAGGAGGCTATCCCTAGGACCTAGAGACTCCTAGGAGCTTAATAGGTATAGGAAGTATAAGGAGAATACTAGGCGTATTATCCTAGAGTGCCTAAATCTAGCCCTTACTAAATTTAGTCTTCTATTTTTAGGAGGCGAATTTTATAGGGCGTCCAAAATAGGCACCTAAAGCCTTAATAGTTGTTAGCGAAACTGGCTTCGCCTATTCCCCTAGGGGAATAATCCCCTAGGGCTTTGTTCCCCTAGGGCTTTGTTCCCCTAGGGCTTTGTTCCCCTAGGGCTTTGTTCCCCTAGGGCTTTGTTCCCCTAGGGCTTTGTTCCCTTAGGGCTTTGTTCCCCTAGGGCTTTGTTCCTCTAGGGCTTTGTTCCCCTAGGGCTTCGTTCCCCTAGGGCTTCTTTCCCTATGCTTCCTCTCCCCTTGGCCTCTAAGCTCGCTAAGATCTACCCTTATACGCGGGGTAAACCAAAAGTATAAATTATACTTTTGGCTTACTAATGACGCTAAGAATGCTAATATGATATCTTAGTGTATATCTAAGCATGTATTAAACCCTAGCTATAAACTGGTTAAGAAATCTACCTCTAAAAATGGATGCTTTGCGCCTTGTTTTAAGGGTTAGGAAGTCTAAGGATAGAGAAAGCTTATACCACTATTTTACAGCTAAATACTTCCTGCCACCAACGCTATAAAAATAAGGGTATGGCCAGAGCGGGTTGGTACCCTCCCTGCTAGCGCCGGCATAATATTAAAGTAAATTTATATAGCATCGGAACCCTTAATAGAGGGCAAGACGATTTTCAAGTCACTTGTAAAAGGGATTAGCAGACACGTTTTTTAAGCCCTAATTTGAGAAGCTTCTTTAAAGGAAAAGGGTAGTAATTGGAAAACTATTCTAGCAAGTGCAGGCATAAAGTAGGTGCTAAGAAAGTACCAATAGTAGATATATGAAAATGAAAATAACTTTGATACTATAAAGAAGAAGCTGTTTCTGTATGGAGAGCCCTATAGACCTAGTATATTAGATAAGTTCCTATATAATGGATCCTACAGGCTTAAAGAACTGGAGAAATTCCTATAAGAGAAGCCTAACGAATTTGGCGATAAGTAGAAGTCCTATTATACTTCCTCCTAACCCTTTCCCACTATACCGGTAGAGGTACACAATCCCACTTAGCAGATTGTAATAGATGGAATAAGCGCTAAAGAGTATACACTAGATATTATTCTTTAACTCTTTAATATATGAATTTATAAGCCTACTAACCTTAAACACGACTGGTACTTGCTTAGGATGTGAGTGTTTAAGCTTAGAAAGAAACTTATAGAGTTTAGGGTTATTATTATATATTAGTCGTCCTTTATCGGCGACACGGCGAATAAAATCTTCTGCCCGTGTCGAGAGACTTAAGAGATTATTGTAAATTGTATAGAGCTTAGAAGAGGTCAAGCTGAGAGAGACAAAAGCGTGGGTTTTAGAACATAGACAGACTACTAGGCGTTCTATAGGCGTTCTACAATTTCTTGTTAAATTTCTACTTTATTCTTCTGTATAGCATTATACTTACAGAGTCTTGCCTGCTAAATTACGCCAAATCTTAAGTTCTCCATCGTTACTTGATGATCCATTATTATTACTCCGGCTCGGTTTATCGATGTTGGTAGTATCAATTTGCCTTTCCACTGGGTCACTCTAGCGCAATTTGTTAATAGGGTGGCTAGAAGTCCGCAGCTTATTACTATTATTTAAAACTACCGTCTCTTTATTACTATCTTCATCACTATCCTCTTTTTATCCTTAATTATAAGGTGTGAAATATATAATGCTAGGGTAGTATATATAGATCGTCTCCTAAGCTCTTCCTGCAGACCTGTGAGAATTATTAGCAATCCAATTTAGGCTTGTCTGAGGCATATATATAATAGGACTTATTTAACAAGCACAGAAAAGAGCTATATTTTAGTAAGGCTTAGTATCTAGGGAAAAGCTAGCTTAATTTAAGGACATTTAGAGGCAAGGCGAATGCCACCTTTATAATATTTCCTCTATTGCTTAGCTGAGCTAAGACCAAGTTTAGAAAGGGAGATTAATATTGCCCAAATAAGGCGAAGTATATTAGCGGCCCCTTTACCCTAAAGCTGGCGTATAATATCCGTTGGCTATAATTACTCCTTGCTTAGTGTGCTGTCTGTACCTAAAAGCATAGGCTGCTAGACTGAATCTAACGGTGGCTGTTTAAATTAAAGGAGGCATTGCTAGGGGTAATTATTGGCTGAGCTGTTACTAAATATGAATACCTAACTAAAACATATTATATTAGTGCGGAAGAACTGGCGCACCAGTCTCTAGCTTTGTAAGTAGTGCTTAGCTGTTATTGCTTATTGGATTATAAGTAGTCTTAATACTCTAGCTCCCGTTAGTATTAATATAAAGAAGCTTATATAAATACCGCATACTTTGACAGCTAGAGAAGTTTGCATAAATTTGTTAACTAGAATCGTGTAAGTTACTCTAAGATTAATGTTTCCGCCTAAATCTATATAATATGGGTAAAAGCAATGCTGCCTTTTAAGCGCCGTACTACGGTTTCTAAGGTATGCAGTGTAAGTAAGGAGTTAGGAGATAAAGCTATAGCGTATTTAGCTACCTCTAACGTAACTAAAAAGAAGTTTAGGAATATAGTTCCCACTCTATCTGGAACCGGATAAGGGCTTATATATACTAGTGTTCAGGGGTAGCCCTAATAGTTAATTATTGTTTAAAGTTGATAATCCGGCCAAGCCAAGTTTTGCGCTTAGAATTAAACAGGGGATTTATTCGATATTATAAGAAGAGGCTTAGATACTAGATGCTAGTAGAGGTATTAGCCCCCTAAATACCCAGAAGCTATAGGCGGTAAAGAGATTATCCTACAACTATTAATATGACTTAGTGTTGCGGCGAAGCAGCTTGCGTGATTTAATATTTTTAGATTGGAGCTGTGCTTCTGGCGTTAGTCCTATAAGGGCATAAAGGGCGCTATCGCGCAGTTTTTTTTGCTCTACAGTACTTACAATTCTTAATTCTTTTATACTAGCCCTAAGCTCTTGCTAGCCATGCTTTCTCTAGTTAAGGACCACTTGCAGCCGTCCAATTCTAGATAGGTGGGAATACTATCTTTACCTACCTAAATATCTAGAACGGAAATTTCGCATCCCTATAACACCTAAGAGCATAAGGATGTGCATATTTTAGGAATAGACTATGCGGAAAGCTATAGTAAGGCCAGCCCTATATTTTAAGTTTGGCTTATTAATCTTCTTATCTAATAATAGGCTCGTCTGACCCCGCGAATATAGTCGCTAGTATTAAGCATGTTTCTCTAATGCCTCCTAGTAAGATAGCTGGATAATTATAGATCTTTTAATTACACTAACAGCCAAGCAGGTGATAATGAAGCCCACTTTACAGATATTTCTGATAATAGCTTAGATTATAAAAGCGAAGACGAACAGCCTACTAGATTCCTAAGAAGACCAAACTAAATTTTAGAAGGCGTAACCGAAAACGGTGCACTTAAATACTGGGTAGAGTGGAAGCCTAGGCTAACAAGCATTAGAGCCATAGATATACTTATTCTTGAATATAAAAATCAAAAGCACTTAACAAAGGTTATGGGCTTTTATAGCAGAAGTAGTTGTTTTGGTACGTTTAATAGCACTACCTAAGATAATAACTTTCTTGCCAATACTTTCTAAAACATTTAAGTTAGTATAAGCTCTATTAATTTCCTTATATTAGTGCTATTTGCGTTGTCTTGTCTGCTATAATGGATAAGCAAACGCACCCGCTTACTTATAATAGATCTTAACTATGGTCCCTTAAGCTAGCTGGTCTACAGAGACCGCGCCACGCGTTTATGGATTGCGAAACAAATTTTCTACTCTAAGTTCCCTTATGGAGATCCTATCTAGTACTAGCTAGCATTTGCCCCGCTATTAGAAACTCTTAGTATTTACCCTATATACTATCCTGTGGCGAAAGTGCGTTTAAACCTCTTCCTTTATTCGCGTTTAAAAATTAAACGCCTCTTAAATAAGGTTATGGCCGGAGCGGAACGGCCGTCCTCCCTGCTTGTAGTGGCAATATTTAATAGCGCGCCACTTTAATACCGTTTCTTCTTATCTTAAAACATGCTTACCAAGCCCTACTGTTCCTCCTTTGCGCTAGCTTCTGCTAACTAATACCTATCCTCTACATTAATAAATCACCCTAAGAAAGTATCTGCATTGTTTTTTTTCTAAGTGTTTAAACTATTTAAAACGCCTAATATAATCTTTATATAATCTTTATTCCCTAAACTTCCACTTCTCTAGCTTTAACGCCAACTCGGCCATATTAGAATTATTAGAATCTTTAAAATCTAAACATGCCTATATAGGCTCTGCATCTATAAGCTTATGTCTATTATTCACTGCAGCTTGCTCATTCGCTAACTATTAAACGGAAGCGTAATCGTGTAAGCACGCTTGAGTAGTTGGATGATTTAGCCTAAGTGTGAGCTAATAGCCAGCGTAGGCCCATCTATAGAGTGATAGAGCATCGTCGTACTGGTGTTGGTGGCGCAACAGATAAGCAAGCCAGTAGACGCTTATTAGCATATATAGGTGCTCCTTGCCTAACGCCGTCTCTTTCAGTACTAGTGTCTCTTAATGCATTGCCTCTACCTCTGCGTATTTCCCCTGGGCCCTAGACTTGCTAATAATTAATTAATAAGAATATATAAGGAATAAGCAAAATTTTCTAAGGAAAATTTCCGAAATTACGGACTTATAGCCCGCAATTTCGGTTCCTTAGAGAAATTTTACTTATTCCTTATATATTCTTGCGCCTGCGGCGGGCTTTTGTCCTTTTAAAAACTAAATAGAGGGTATATTATTAATATAAGTAGATTGTAGGTACCCTACGAAAACTTTGACCTAAGGTTATAACTTAGAGCCTTATATATAGATATAAGGTTTTCTAGGGGAGACTCCCCCCTCTATAGATCTTTTACTTAATTTAGAAGTAGTAGTAAGGCTAAGGCGCCTTAGTTACTGCTAGGCAGAGTTGCTAATAAACAAATAAGCAAACCCGCTTAGACTACTAAAAGTATCTGGCACGGCTTTACGGGCTAGTAGAGGCGCCTTGCATAAGCTCTCCAACCAGACTCTAACCTATGCGGGTTTGTTTATTTGTTTATTAGCAACTCTACTACTAGGTAGTATTATCTTATTAAAAGGATTTACTATAGTGGTTGAGGCGCCCTACTTAAGTTAGACTTAATTTAGAAGTAATATATATATACCTCTATCGTGCTGCGCTGTGGGGGCTGCTTTATAGTAGGGGGTAAGCTTTAGGCAGAGGCTTGTATAGAGCTTTGATAGAGCCTTGTGCAGAGCTTTATATAGAGCCTTGTGTAGGGCTTTATATAGAGCCTTGTGTAGAGCCACGTGTAGACCTATAGACGTTTGTACTGGTGATTAATTGTAGAGACGTTTGTAGAGACAATTGTATAGGCAATTGTATAGACGTTTGATTGATCGTTTGTATAGGCGTTTAATTGATCGATTGTATAGGTGTTTAATTGATTAATTGATTGACCGTATGGGCGTTTGTATGGGCGTTTGTATAGGCGATCGTGCAGACGACTGTGTAGACGTCCATAGAGCCGTTTATAGAGCCGTTTGTGTAGACGATTATAGAGCCTTCCTAGTATATTAGTGCTGCGTGTTAGTAGAGCTTTAGAGCTCCGTATTAAGCTTTAAGTAGAGCTTTGAGTAGAGCTTTAAGCTTAAGGGGGAGACCCCCTTGGACCCCCCCTGCGCACTACGTGCTCTATTTACTGCGTGGGTAGAGCTCTTGCAGAGGCTTTGGTAGAGCTTCTGCAGAGCTTTATATAGAGCTTTATGTAAAGCTTTGTATAGAGCTTCTATAGAGCTATATATAGGCATGCAGACGTTCATACGGGCGATTAATCGTAGAGACGTTTATAGAGACAATCATATAGGCAATTATATAGACGTTTAATTGATCGATTGTATGGGCGTTCGTACTGGCGTTTATAGAGCCGTTCGTAGAGACAATTGTATAGCAATTAATTGTATGGGCGTTTATATAACCAATTGTAGAACCTTCCTAGTATATTAGTACTGCGTGTTAGTAGAGCTTTAGAGCTCCGTATTAAGCATTAAGTGGAGCTCTAAGTAGAACTTTGAGCTTAAGGGGGAGACCTCCTTGGACCCCCCCTGTGCACTACGTGCTCTATTTACTGCGTGGGCAGAGCTCTTACAGAGGCTTCGGTAGAGGTTTTGGTAGAGCTTTTAGTAGAGCTTTTACAGAGCTTTGTACGGAGGTTCGTGCGGAGCTTTTATAGAGCTTTAGTAGTTCTATACAGAGCTTTATAGAGCTTTAAGTAGAGCTTATATTTAGGCTTGTTTTTAAAGGCCTTATAAACGACTTTGTATAGAGCTTTGAGCAGAGCCTTATATAGGCGTTTATATAGGCGTTCGTGCAGACATTCGTGTAGGTGTTTGTATAGACGTTTATAGAGACAATTGTAGACGTTTATACGGACGATTATATAGGCAATTATAGACGTTTATAGAGACGTTTGTGAAACTTCCTAGTATATTAGTGCTGCGTGTTAGTAGAGCTTTGGAGCTCCGTATAGGGCTTTAAGCAGAGCTTTAAGCAGAGCTTTAAGGGGGAGATCCCCTTCGACCCCCCTAGGCACTACGTGCTCTATTTTACTGCGTAGCTAGTATACTGGGTAGGTAGAGGTGTTGCAAAGCTATTGGTAGAGCTTTGTATGGAGCTTTATGTAGTTACCTTAGGTTAATAATATTTTGATGTTCATTACGTGGATTCTGCCATAACTTACTATGTGCAACTTTTTTTCTAACTAATAAGAAGCCGGCTTTCTAACTAATCAGAAGCTGGCTTAGCGGAGGTTTGAAATCCAGGACCCAAAAATATAGACCACTCGTACCTTGGGTTAATTAAGATTGTGCATTAACTAACTAGTCTGTACTTTAGTTCGTATTACCCAGTCAATAACGTGTTGGGTGCTTTTAGGGGTCTGTGACGTTGTTTATGGAGTATATAAGAAACAAAGCTTAGCGTACTCTATTATACAATCGGTGCTGGAAAATATTCAATCCTAATTAATTAATTGTTAGCAAGTCTGGCTGCAGCACACAAAATGCGCCAGCTTTGGGTGGGACTATAATAGTTTAGATAAAGTTATAGTAGTAGGTAGCGCGCAAGTTCGCTAGAACCTCGTTAGCGAGGTAGCTTTAGGTAGGCTCCGCCTTTTACAGCCTTGTATATTGCAAGATACTACCTTACTTTTGGTGTTTGCTTACTTATCTATATGCAAATCTGTTAGAACCCTACCACTTTGTATTGCTACCTACCCCGCTCTTATATTCAACTTTTGTCTAGATGTGTCTTTCTATGCTTATACCCGCTAAAGAACGTTGCTTACTCTTAAATAGGGGTATCTAGACCTATCTAGCGCCTCATCTCTAATCTCTGCAGTTACTACTTTGTCCAGTTCTTTATGCAAGGAAGAGATAAGGCTATCTTGAAGAGCATTAATCAATTTAGATTGCTTGCTTAGTTATTGACTATAAGAGCTAGCAGTATAGGTAATAAGATAAAATAAATCCTAGGAAAGTTTCCTTCTAACATTAGAGCTTAGGTAGCTTTAATAAGATCTCTCCACAATTCTATATAAACGCCTCCTAGTACCCGAGATAATTCCACACATGAGAACGGATTTAAGAAGAGACATACTTTAGATTCCTAGTCAATACTTCTATATTCGCTAATAGGACGAGGGAGAAAATGTAATAAATTTAAGGGGGTACTATAAACTTATAAAACGCGGCTTCAAAGGAGGAAGCTATTAATTATAGATAGCGCTAAAGTTAACCCAAGCAATGTTAGCAAGAAGATGGAACTGTATAATTCGGCTTATAATAGGAACGAAATATACACGCAACTACTAATTAAGAAAGGTATTAATGTTAATAAAAGGGATACCTATAGAAAGACTGCACTGCACAAGGCAGCTAGGAGTGGAAATAAAGCTATTATCTAGCTGCTTATTAAGAACGGCGCCGATACTAAGGCAAAGAATCGCAGCTATAATATAGTACTGCACGAGGCAGCTAGGGGTGGAAACGAAACCGTTATTTGGCTGCTTATTAAGAACGGCGCCGATATTAACACAAAGAATTGCAGCGATAATATAGTACTGTATAAGGCAGCCTGGAGTGGAAACAAAGCCATTATCTAGCTACTTATTAAGAACGGCGCCGATACTAAGGTAAAGAATTGCAGCTATAATATAATACTATACGAGGCAGCTAGGAGTGGAAACAAAGCCATTATCTAGCTGCTTATTAAGAACGGCGCTAATATTAAGGCAAAGGGTTACAGCGATAACATAGTACTGCATAAGGCAGCTAGGAGTGGAAGTGAAGCTATTATCCGGCTGCTTATTAAGAACAGCGTTAATGCTAAAGTAAAGAATCGCAGCTATAACACAGTACTGCATGAGGCAGCTAGAAGTGGAAGCGAAGCTATTATCCAGCTGCTTATTAGGAACGGCGCTAATATTAAGGCGAAAGGTTACAGCAATAACACGGTACTATATAAGGTAGCCTAGAGTGAAAGCGAAGCTGTTATCTGGCTACTTATTAAGAACGGCGCCAATACTAAGGCAAAGAATTGCAGCTATAATATAGTACTGTATAAGGCAGCCTAGAGTGGAAATAAAGCCGTCATCTAGCTGCTTATTAAGAACGGCGCCAATATTAATACGAAGAATTGCTGTGATAATACAGTACTGTACAAGGCAGCTAGGAGTGGAAGCAAAGCTATTATCTAGCTGCTTATTAAGAACGGCGCCAATATTAACGCAAAGGGTTACAGCGATAATATAGTACTATACGAGGCAGCTAGAAGTAGAAGCGAAGCTATTATCTAGCTGCTTATTAAGAACGGCGCTAATATTAACGTAAAGGGTTATAGCGATAACACGGTACTGTATAAAGCAGCCTAGAGTGAAAACGAAGCTATTGTCTAGCTACTTATTAAGAACGGCGCCGATATTAATGTAAAGAATCGCAGCGATAATATAGTACTGTATAAGGCAGCCTGGAGTGGAAATAAAGCTATTATTTAGTTGCTTATTAAGAATGGCGCCGATGCTAAGGCAAAGAATCGCAGCTATAATATAGTACTACACGAGGTAGCTAGGAGTGGAAACGAAGCTATTATCTAGCTGCTTATTAAAAATGGCGCTGATATTAAGGCGAAGGGTTACAGCGATAATACGGTACTGTATAAGGCAGCTAGGAGTAGAAGCGAAGCTATTATCTAGCTGCTTATTAAGAACGGCGCTAATGCTAAGGTAAAGAATCGCAGCTATAATATAGTACTGCACGAGGTAGCTAGGAGTGGAAGCGAAGCTATTATCTAGCTGCTTATTAAGAATGGCGCTAATGCTAAGGCAAAGAATCGCAGCTATAATATAGTACTGTATAAGGCAGCTAGGAGTGGAAACAAAGCCATTATCTAGCTGCTTATTAGGAATAGCGCCAATATTAAGGCAAAGGGTTACAGTAATAATATAGTACTATATAAGGCAGCCTAGAGTGGAAGCGAAGCTATTATCCAGCTGCTTATTAAAAACGGCGCTAATGCTAAGGCAAAGAATCGCAGCTATAATATAGTACTGTATAAGGCAGCTTAAAGTGGAAACAAAACCGTTGTCTAGCTACTTATTAAGAATGGCGCTAATGTTAACGCGAAGAATTACAGCGATAATATAGTACTGCACGAGGTAGCTAGGAGTGGAAACAAAGCTATTATCCAGCTACTTGTTGAGAACGGCGCTAATATTAATGTAAAGGGTTATAGCGATAACACGGTATTATACAAGGTAGCTTAGAGTGGAAGCAAAGCTATTATCTAGCTGCTTATTAAGAACGGCGCTAATATTAACGCAAAGGATAACCGCGATAACACGGTACTGTATAAGGTAGCTAGGAGTGGAAGCAAAGCTATTATCTAGCTACTTATTAAGAATGGCGCCAATATTAACGCGAAGAATTATAGCGATAATATAGTACTATATAAGGTAGCTAGGAGTGGAAGCAAAGCTATTATCCAGCTGCTTATTAAGAACGGCGCTAATATTAACGCAAAGGGTTATAGTGATAATATAGTATTGCATAAGGCAGCCTAGAGTGGAAGCGAAGCCGTTATCTAGCTACTTATTAAGAACGGCGCTAATATTAACGCAAAGGATAACCGCGATAACACGGTACTGTATAAGGTAGCTAGGAGTGGAAGCGAAGCTGTTATCTAGCTACTTATTAAGAATGGCGCCGATATTAACGCGAAGAATTGCAGCAATAATATAGTACTATATAAGGCAGCTAGGAGTGGAAGCGAAGCTATTATCTAGCTACTTATTAAGAACGGCGCCGATATCAATGCAAAGGATTATAGCAATAACACAGTACTACACGAGGCAGTTAGGAGTGGAAGCAAAGCCGTTATCTAGCTACTTATTAAGAACGGCGCCGATATTAAGGTAAAGGATAACTGCGATAATACGGTACTATATAAGGCAGCTAGGAGTGGAAGCGAAGCTATTATCTAGCTGCTTATTAAGAACGGCGCTAATATTAACGCGAAGGATGGCCGTGATAACACGGTACTGTATAAGGTAGCTAGGAGTGGAAACAAAGCCGTTATCCGGCTACTTATTAAGAACGGCGCTAATACTAAGGTAAAGGATGACCATGATAATATAGTACTGCACAAGGTAGCTAGGAGTGGAAGTAAAGCTATTATCTAGCTGCTTATTAAGAACGGCGCTAATACTAAGGCAAAGGATAACCGCGATAACATGGTACTATATAAGGTAGTTAGAAGTGGAAATAAAGCTATTGTTTAGCTACTTATTGAGAACGGCGCTAATATTAACGCAAAGGGTTATAGCGATAATATAGTATTATATAAGGCAGCCTAGAGTGGAAGCGAAGCTGTTATCTAGCTGCTTATTAAGAACGGCGCTAATATTAACGCAAAGGATAACCACGATAACATAGTACTGTATAAGGTAGCTAGGAGTGGAAGCGAAGCTATTATCTAGCTACTTATTAAGAACGGCGCTAATGTTAACGCGAAGAATCGCAGCGATAACATAGTACTGCACAAGGTAGCTAGGAGTGGAAGCAAAGCCATTATCTAGCTGCTTATTAAGAACGGCGCCGATGCTAAGGTAAAGAATTGTAGCCATAATACAGTACTGTATAAGGTAGTTAGGAGTGGAAATAAAACCGTTATCCGGCTGCTTATTAAGAACGGCGCCAATATTAACGCAAAGGATTGCAGCGATAATATGGTACTGCACAAGGCAGCCTAGAGTAAAAACAAAGCTATTATCCGGCTGCTTATTAAGAACGGCGCTGATATTAACGCAAAGGGTTACAGCGATAATATAGTACTATATAAGGCAGCTAGGAGTGGAAGCGAAGCCGTTATCTAGCTGCTTATTAAAAACGGCGCCAATATTAACGCAAAGGATTGCAGCAATAATATAGTACTATATAAGGTAGCTAGGAGTGGAAATAAAGCTATTATCTAGCTACTTATTAAGAACGGCGCTAATACTAAAGTAAAGGATAACCGCGATAACACGGTACTATATAAGGCAGTTAGGAGTGGAAATGAAGCTATCGCCTAGCTGCTTATTAAGAACGGCGCTGATATTAACGTAAAGGGTTACAGCGATAATATAGTACTATATAAGGTAGCTAGGAGTGGAAACGAAGCTATTGTCTAGCTGTTTATTAAGAACGGCGCTAATATCAACGTGATAAACAATAAAGAGAGAACGCCACTGCACTACGCCGCTAAAAATGGGCATAAGGCAACTGTTTAGTTTCTGGTTAAGAATGGTGTGGATATTTACGCAAAAGATAAGAGAAATGAAACTATACTGCATTTTGCCACTACGTCTAAGGCAGTTTTACAGCTCTTAATTAAAAATGGTGCTAATCTCTACGCAAAAAACGATAATAACAAATTAGCACTCTAGTTAGTAGTAGAGAAAGGGTCTTCTAGCGCGTTTCAAGTCCTCTAGAAAAACTCAAACGGTGTTATAGTAAGCTACTATAAAGTTAAGGTTCTAGTCACGACAGCTCTAAAATTGCGAGCTTCTTAAAGGTTCTGGGATTCTGCTTTTACTACAATGCGTAAAAGCACGTTTAAGTTAAAGTCTAAGAGAAGATATGTAAGGCTTAATTATCTTAAAAAGCTGAGGGAAACTATAAGATTTATACTAATCTAAGACAACTTAGCACACTTCGCCTCTTAATTTATAGAAAGTATTCCAAGTTAACTTATAGTCAATTTAACAAGGTCTTTTAACCTTTATAGCTATTGTCGTAATATCCCTATTGCGCAGCTGCTTTAGTATCTAGAAAGGGAGTATATATTCCCTAGGGGCTTTGCTAAATTGCGCTAATCCGTAAGTAGTTATGTTTTGTGTGCAATAATACTTTTATTTATATGCCAATTCTAACGGGAACCTGTTAGAGAGATAAACCTTATTATTACTCCGGAGTTCCTAGTAGTGGAAGCCTTAAGTAAGTATCTAGATATATATAGTATCCTACAATTATATGCAGATCTAGGTACTTTATAAGTCTTTATCCATTTTTTTACTAATATAAAGTAGGATCTAAAGCAGCAGATATAGGAGTTCGCATAGGTCTTATATCTAATTCTATACTAGAAAGCGAATTGCACGGCTTATTGTTACGTAACTAGCTTTAGATATGCAATAGATGCTATTACAATTATAGACCTAACTTAAATAAGGAGAAGGAGCTTCTAAAACAAGTGCTTGACGTTAGAGGCTCCTCTAACTCTAAAATCCTATATTTGCATATTACTTAGGAGTAGAAGAAGGGTAGGTATATCGCCTTATCTTATTATTAGGGCAAGGATTTGTTCCTTACTCTTACTATAGATATATTAGAGAGTTTCTAGAAGAAAATAGAGTTCTATTAGTTGCCGCAGACGTTTTAGGATGCTATTACTGTAACTAGAGCCCTAGGCATTCAATACCTCTAGATTAACTCTCTCTACATTATATAAAAGGGAGATGAGATGGCCGACTAGAAATCAGAGTCGCGACGCATAGAGGAGATATTTTCCTTGGCATATTATATGGTTGCTACAACCTCTGCAACTAGTCTAAGTAAAGGATTTCTTACTCCTCGTTTAAAAATTCGGTTAGTCAGCATTCCAGATGGCAAGAATAAAGGGTTTAAAGTACATATTAGTAAGGTTAGCGAGAACTTTAATTAAGATATAGAGATAGGAGTATTAAATAGAAGAGTATAAGTGTTACAAGAGCGAGCACTTTTATGCCGTACTATACATTTCACTAACGGATAAACGTACTGGGAATATAGATTAGTTGTTTACTCTAACAACCTCGTTTAGATGGTTAGGTAAGTCTTATAATCCTACTTTATCTTCCCTTCTCTTATGTCTGGTATAGTCACTTTTTAAAAGTTGGATTATTAGTACATTTTGTTTATCTAATTAAAAGTTGTTTAAGGTTAGACTAACGCATTTTCTAAAAGGCCTTAAAACCTACTAGGGAGCTCCAACTTTCCCACAGTTACTTAGCACCAGTTGTAACTATCTTTTATATATAAGACCACATTCGCGGTGTACTTAAAGCTGGCTCTTTTGTATATAAGGGACCGTCTAGTGGCGATTTCCGGTCTTATTAAAAGATTGGAAAAGCACTACAAGACAACAATCACGTTTAGTATTATACACCGCTACCTACACAGAAGCCTGCTCTGGAAAAGGGTTTACCATAAGAGAATGCACCGGATAACTAAGTTTGGCCATAGTTTGGTGCCATTATAGTTGTGGATATCGCTTAAAGGCGAGATCTGCTACAACATATAGTGTCTATAAAGTATACACTGGAATTAAGATCTTATAATTACTTCTAGCCTTCCAGTACATCTAGAAGCGCCGCTTTATTCTTTAAAAATTAGCGCGATTAAGCAGTGTCGAGATATAAACTATAGACTCCGAGACACGGACCATGGCCTTATAGGTTGGGCAAGGTTTAATTAAGAAGATACAAACTCGCCTATAGATGTTAGTTGCATTGTAATAGGGGAGCATAAGTACGCAAAGCATGGCTGGGCAATGTTTGGTGAAGAAGCTAATACATGGGAAAAGTATACGGACGTATCTTAGTTCGGAGGCATAGTATTAGAAGACTATTACTATGTCTTATTAGTTAGGCACTTAACTAGCCAGCTAAAACACTAGCATATTAGAGTTGGTATAGGTATGGTCCTCACTACTTATTTAGGTGCAGCGGAAAGTAGGGTATGGATTGTCTAACTATTAAGGCAGATAGAGGCAGATACGGTTTAGTAGCAGTAGCCCCTATTAATAAAGGAGAAATTCCTAAAAACCTAACTATTATATGTAATTTAGAGGCTTTATCTAATTTTCCGCTCTTGAATTTCGTCTATACGTTTTAAGAAAATTAATTTAGCCCCCCTATTATACGTCAATCGCGTATCCTTTTACGTGTAACGCGCTAAAGGATTTATAACCCTAAAATATCTAACACTAGGATGCGCAGGAACCTATACTTTGTTAAAACATTAATAGATAGCATGGCTAACCTAGAGTCGATGTACTAGAATTAGAGGCGGTGGATACAAGTAATAAAAATAAGTAGGAGGGTGCTTGGCGCGGAGCATCTAGGCGTATTAACTAGGATAACCAATCTCACATTTACATTACTAGTGTTAGAGGTAAGTTTTATATATGGCCCACGCACGATAGGGGTTCTTTTAATAGGCTTATAGAGGATAAATTATCCTATCCGGCTGGGCGGATAATAGTCCTATCCGAGAATAGCCTGGATATTGGATAATATCCGGATAATATCCAAATAATATACTACCTATAACCCCACTAATATAACTCTATATTTTATAAATAGAGGCCTGTTTTATAGCTCTATTCTAGGGCTATAAAATAGACCTTTATTTATATAATTTAAGATT